>Ga0307373_10014627_pt1 | contig 10765 bp, 13 predicted proteins | sample OX2MG_FD_202534 | JGI IMG/M metagenome (GOLD analysis project Ga0307373, IMG submission 202534) | Soil microbial communities from Risofladan, Vaasa, Finland - OX-2 | ecosystem: Environmental > Terrestrial > Soil > Coastal area > Acid sulfate soil | place: Finland: Risofladan, Vaasa | collected... | reverse complement strand
GGCGAGGCGCTCGAGCGCCTGCGCCGTGTCCGCCTCCAGCGGGCCGTAGCCGCGCATGCTGCGCGCGCCCAACTCCTCCAGCCCGATCTCGGCCAAGCTCCACTGCGACTGAATGGCCTGCCGCGCTCCGGTCCGGGCCGCCTCCGGCTCGATGGTGTGTTCGGCCATCGCCCGCCGCAGCGCGGCCCGGGCCCGCTCGACGCTGGCGGTGTGTTGCGCCCGCTCCTGCGGGGACAGATCGTCGGCGTAGCGTGGAAACAAACCGGCATCCGTTTCCGGACGCAAAAGAGCCTCGATGGCGCTCAACTGGCGGTCCAGATGCGCCAGGCTGTCATGCAGGTGGCGGCGCTGCTGGGGGTTGAGTTTGGCGTCGGCCACGCTCTCGATTCTAGTACCATGGATGGGTTCCCAGCACCCGGAGGCTCCTCGTTGCGGACCGCCTTGCTCGCCCTTTCGCGCAATCCGTCCATGCGGCACTTCACCGAGAGCAGCTCGCTGGGCAAGCGCATCTCGCGCCGCTTCGTGGCCGGCCTCGACCTGGAAGACGCCCTGGCCGCGGTCGCCGCGGTCAACCAATTGGGCATGTCGGCCACGCTGGACCCGCTGGGGGAGAACGTGGACTCGCAAGCGGCCGCCGAACAGGCCGCCGCCACCGCCTGTGGCATCCTGGACGCCATCAGCCGCCGCCAGGTGCACTCCAACCTCTCAGTCAAGCTCACCCAGCTCGGCCTCGACTTGGGCCTCGAATTGGCCCGCCGCCAGCTCCAGAGCATTCTCGACCGCGCCGCCCATCTCCAAACCTTTATCCGGGTGGATATGGAGGGCGCCGACTATACCGCCACCACGCTGGCCCTCGTCGAAGAGTTGCATGCCGGCGGCGCCAACGTCGGCACCGTGCTGCAGGCCTACCTGCACCGCACCGCCGCCGACCTGGAGCGCCTGGTGGGCAAGGGCATCCGGCTGCGGCTGGTCAAGGGCGCGTACCGCGAGCCCGCCGCGCTGGCGCTGCAGGACAAAGCCGAGGTGGATGCCAACTATGTTCGGCTGATGCAGCGCCTGCTCGACAGCGGCCTATACCACGCCATCGCCACCCATGACGAGCGCATCATCGAGGCCACCGTCGCCTATGCGCGCCAGCGCCACATCGCCCCGGATGTCTTCGAGTTCCAGATGCTTTACGGCATTCGCCGCGACCTGCAGCAGCGGCTGACGCGGGAGGGCTGGCGAGTGCGCATTTATATTCCCTTCGGGCCGGAGTGGTACCCCTATTTCATGCGGCGGCTGGCCGAGCGCCCTGCCAACCTGCTGTTTCTGTTGAAGAATCTGGTGAAGTAGGATCGAGACGGAGCCGCCCATGGTAGTTCTCTCCTCGGTGCAGATGCGCGAGGTGGACCGCGCCACCATCGAGGAGTTCGGCATTGCGGGCAGCGCCCTGATGGGGGCGGCGGCGGCGGCGGTGGAGGCCCGCATCGAGCGCGACTTTCCGGCGACGCTGGCGGGGCGCATCGGCATCCTTTGCGGGGGCGGCAACAATGGCGGCGACGGCCTGGTGCTGGCGCGGCGGCTGGGAAGGCGCCGGGTGCCGGTGGTGGCATTGCTGTTTGCCCCCGGCGGGCGGCTGCGCGGCGATGCCGCCGCGGCATGGGCGGCGCTGTCGGCGCCGCCGGTTGAGGTGCTGGACGCGGGCGCCTGGCAGGGGCAGCGCCCGGCGGTGATGGCCTGCGACTTGGTGGTGGATGCGCTGTTCGGCACCGGCTTGGTGCGGCCGCTGGCCGGCTGGTTGCGCGGAGTGGTCGAAGACCTCAACCGCGACTATCGCGGCCCGGTGGTGGCGGTGGACGTGCCCTCGGGCCTGAGTGCCGATGCGACCGGGGCGGCGGAGGCGCCGGAGGCGGTGGTGGTCCGTGCCCGCGCCACGGTCACCTTCACCGCGCCGAAGCTCGGGCATTACCTCTCGCGCCATGCCGCCGCGGTCGGCGGCCTTTCCATCGCCCCCATCGGCAGCCCGGAGGCGGTGGTCGCGGCCTGCGGCGCCGGGGTGCGGGTCTCCACTGCGGCCGACTGCGCTCCGTATGTGGCGCCGCGCCGGCGCGATGCCCACAAGGGCAGCTTTGGCCACGTGGTGGCGGTGGCGGGCTCGCTGGGCAAATCGGGGGCGGCGGCGCTGGTGGGCACCGCCGCATTGCGCATGGGGGCGGGCTTGGTCACCGTGGCGGTGCCCGGGTCGATATTGCCGCTGGTCGCCGCCGCCCAGCCCGAGCTCATGACCGAGCCGCTGCCGGAGACGCCCGCGGGCACGCTGTCGGGCGCCGGCGCCACGCCGGCGCTGCTCGAGGCTTTGCTCCGTCCGGCTACGGTGCTGGCGGTCGGGCCCGGCCTTACCTCAGTTCCGGAAGCCGCCGCGTTTGTGCGCCAGCTCGTGGCCGCGGTGCGCGTGCCCTGCGTGCTCGACGCCGACGGGCTCAACGCCTTCGTCCACCGCCGCGAGGAACTGCGCCTGCCCAACGGCGTACTCACGCCGCATCCGGGCGAGATGGCGAGGCTGTTCGATACTTCGACCGCCGAGGTGCAGTCGCGCCGCCTCTACTACGCGCAGCGTTTGGCGGCCGAGACTGGTGCCATCGCCGTGCTCAAGGGGCAGTTCAGCCTGATCGCCGATCCTGGCGGTGGGGTGTTCATCAACCCCAGCGGCAACCCCGGCATGGCCACCGCCGGCAGCGGCGATGTGCTGACCGGCCTGATCGCCGGCCTGGTGGCGCAGTTTCCGGCGGCGCCGCGGCTGCACACCGCCGCCGCAGCCGTCTACTTCCACGGACGCGCTGGCGACGTGGCCGCCGCCCACCAGGGCGAGATGTCGCTCATCGCCCGCGACCTGCTAGCGGCGCTGCCGCAAGCCCTGCGCGAGGTGGCGGCGCGATGAACGCAACCGCCGAGATCGAATTGGCCACGGCCGAGGCCACGCAGGCCTACGGTCGGCGCTTGGCGGCGGAGCTGCCCCCGTTCGCGGTGGTGGTGCTGGTGGGTGAGTTGGGGGCGGGCAAGACCACGCTGATGCAGGGCTTGGCGGCGGGGTGGGGGGTGGCGCGGGAGGACGAGGTTGCCAGCCCGACCTACACGCTGATTCACGAGTACCATCGCGGGGGGCGCTCGCTCTACCACCTCGACCTGTACCGCATCGAGACGGCGCCGCAGATGGCGACCCTGGGGTTGGAGGATGTGTGGGAGGCGCCGCCGCCGGGGGAGGCCAAGCTGGTCGCTCTCGAGTGGGGCGAGCGGGTGGAGGGGCTATTGCCGCGGCCGTACCTGCGGCTGGCGCTGCGGGTAGACGCGGCCGAGCACCGCCACCTGGCCGCCACCTGGGTGGATTAGCCCGCCAGCCAGCGCAGGCTCTTGGCCGTCTGCTTGGCGCTGCAGCCGACCTGCTCACCGGCCTTGCGCAGGGCCTTGCCGGTGGCTTTGCTGCACTCGGCCAAGTTCTCCGGGATCGCCTGCAGCGCCTTGCGGGTGGCCTTGGGGTGCTCCAGCGCCACGGTCATCGGCGACAGCAGCGCCACCGCCATGCCCAGACGACGGTGGTCGCCCAGCATCAAGCCCAGCCCCAGCCCCAGCGGTCCCCAGGTCAGCAGTTTTTCGGTTGTGTCGTTCATCCGCATGTGGTCAGCTCCAGTGCTGGGTTAGACTCCCAGCGCGGCCTTCGCCGTTGCCTCCCGGTAGATGCTAGTTGCCAGCGAACACAGTTGCGCACCGGCGCTCAAAGTTGGCAGGCGGTCTCCTCTGCCCTGTTCCCGGTGCCGGTCCCCATTCATCCTGCTACCCTGAAAAGGCACATGCCTACTGCTTACGGTGTGGCCCTCGCGCTGGGCGTGCTGGCCGCGCTGGCCAATATTTTCGGCGGACTGGTGCTCACCGGGCGGGACTGGGAGCGGCGCTACCTGCGCTACTTCGTCGCCCTGGGGGCGGGTTTCATGCTGGGCACGGCGCTGCTGGAGATGCTGCCCGAGAGCTGGAAGCTGGACCCCGGCCGCGCCCCCTTCCTGCTGCTGGCCGGCTATCTGCTGGTGCATTTGGTCGAACACTCCTTCGTGGCCCACTTCCACTTTGGCGAAGAGACCCACGCCAGCGCCTTCAGCCACGGCCACCTACCCGTCTCTGTGATGGTGGGCCTTGGCATCCACACCTTCTTCGACGGGGTCGCCATCGGCAGTGGGTTTCTGGTCTCGTCGTGGCTGGGCTGGATCATTTTTTTGGCGGTGTTCATGCACAAGATCCCGGAGGGCTTCACCATGGCCTCGGTGATGCTGGCCGCCGGGCGCGGCCGCCGCGCCGCACTGCTCGCCACCGTGGCCATCGGGGCGGCATCGTTGCTGGGCGTGGCCGTCATGCTATTGTTCCCGGTAGGGCTGCCGCAGGCGCTGCCGGTGGCCGCCGGCGTGACCCTTTACGTAGCCACCACCGACTTGGTGCCCGAGGTCAACCGCGAGCCGGGCATCCTCATGGCAGCGGGCGTCTTTCTGGGGGTGGCGATTCTGGTGGTGCTGCGGCTGGTGTTTCAGGGAATATGAAGCGTTTCTTGCGATGCATGGGGTTGGTTTGCTGCCTCGGCGTGGCCGCCGCGGCCGCCCAAACCGTGCCTGTGCCCGCCAGCCTCAAGCCCACCGGCTTCGTCAACGACTTCGCCGGTGTGCTCGATGCCAACGCCGCGGCCGCGCTGGAACAGCGCGCCCGCCTGCTCAACCAGCAGCTCAAGGTGCAGGTGGCCATGGTCACGGTCGCCTCGACCGGCGACACCGACATTTTCGACTACTCGCTGCAGCTCGCGCAGGCGTGGGGCATCGGCGCCAAGACCGCCGCCAACCGCCAGGACAAAGACACCGGCCTGCTCATCTTTATCGCGGTGCGCGACCATAAGTACTACACCCAGATCGGCTACGGCCTGGAGCCCTATATCACCGACGCCGACGCCGGAAGCTGGATGCGCGCGCTGCAGCCGCAGCTACGCGGCGGCGACTTCGGCGCGGTCTTCAATGGGATGCTCGACCAGATCGAGCGCATGCTGGCGGCGCGCATGCCCGGGGCCGCCGACCGACTGGGCCAGCTTCCCGCCGCCCCGGCGGGCGGCAACGGCGGCGGCGGGGGCGGTTCGCCCACCGGGCAGATCGGCTTTCTGGTCTTTCTGCTGATCATCTGGATCGTCGGCGCCCTGGCTTCGCGCGGCCACAGCAGCGGCATGGGCGGTTGCCTGTGGCCGTTGATCTTCATGAATCTGGGCGGCGGCGGCTACCGCGGCGGGGGCGGTTGGGGCGGAGGCTTCGGCGGGGGCATGGGCGGCGGCGGCGGTGGCTTTGGCGGCTTCGGCGGCGGTGGCTTTGGCGGCGGCGGCGCCGGTGGCAGTTGGTAGAGATGCGCGCTGGAGACGGTGACGGTGGCAGAATACAGGTAACGCCTTAGGCGACCGCATGAAGACCACTCCCGAAGCCGCACTGGAAAAAATCACCGCCTGGCTCGTCCAGCTCTACGGCGAGCGCCTGCAATCGCTGGTGGTCTACGGCTCGCTCGCCCCGGGCGGCAACCACGACGCCCAGCGCAGCGACATCAACTTGCTGGCGGTGCTCGATCGCCTCGACGCCGCCACGCTGGACCAGGGCGCGCCGGCGGTGCAGTGGTGGAGCGCGCAGGGCAACCCCCCGCTGGTGATGCTCGCGCGCGACGAGCAGAACGACGCCGCCGAGGTCTTTCCCATCGAGTACCTCGACATCCAGGCCCACCACCGCGTGCTCAAGGGCGAGGATCTGTTCGCCCAGGCCCCGCATTACCCCGAGATCCACCGCCGCCACGTGGAGCACGACCTGCGCGCCAAGCTGCTGCGCCTGCGCGGCGCCTATATGAGCGTGGGGCACGATGCCAAAAAACTGGAGGCGCTGCTGCTGGACTCGAGCAGTGCCTTCCTGACGTTGTTCCGGCACGCCCTGGTAGCGGTGGGCGAGCCGATGCGGGTGCCCAAAGACGAGGTGCTGGCGGCGGCCGCAGCACGCTTCCACTTTGCCCCCGCGTCCTTCGCCGCCATCCTCGCCGCCCGCCGCGGCAACGCCCGCCTGGAGGGCGGCAAGCTGGAAGCCCTCCGCCACCTGTTTGCCCACTATCTGGCCGCCATCCACCAAGTCGAAAGCGGCCTGGAAGATAATGGGGGAAGCGAGAACCGCCATGAATCCTAGCCCATTGCCGCGCCCACGTGCCACCGCCGGAGCCGCCAAGCCCTGGCTGATCGTGCTGGTAGTCATTCTGCTGGTGGTGGTCAGCGTCGCCGCCGGCTTTACCAGCCGCTACAACAGCATGGTGCGGATGCGCGAGGCCATCAAGCAGACCTGGTCGGAAGTGGATGTCAATATCCAGCGCCGCGCCGACCTCATCCCCAACCTGGTCAATACCGTCAAGGGCTTCGCCAAACAGGAGCAGACCGTGATCGGCGAGGTGACCAGCGCCCGCGCCGCGCTGGGCGGGGCCCGTACGCCGCAGCAGACCATGACGGCCAACAACCAGCTCGACGGCGCCCTCAGCCGCCTGCTGGTGATTGTGGAGAACTATCCCGACCTGAAGAGCAACCGCAACTTCCTGGCCCTGCAGGACGAGCTCACCGGCACGGAAAACCGCATCGCCGTCTCCCGCCGCCAGTACAACCTCGCCATCCAGAACTACGACGCCTATATCGGGACCTTCCCCAACAATTTGGTGGCCCACTTCGGCGGCATGCCCTACAACAACGAGTATTTCCAGACCTCGGCAGTCAACCGCCAAGCTCCGCCCACGGTGAAATTTCCATAGTCTCGCCGCCGATCAGCCGCCCATGCGCAACTTTTGCCGCCAGCGCGGGTTTAGGCTGTCGGGGGCCACATGGGGGCAGAGTTGACAGCCATTCTGGACGCCTCGGTTCGGGTCCTGGATGCGGAAACGGCCTTGATGCTGCGCTTCCAGGCGGGCGAATCGGCCTGCTTTGAGGAACTGGTGGGGCGTTTCCAGGGGCCGCTGCTGGGCTTCGTCTACCGGCTGGTGCGCGACCGCGCCGCCAGCGAGGAGATCCTGCAGGAGGCCTTCCTCCGCGTCTACCTCCACCGCGCCCGCTACCAGCCCCAGGCGCGCTTCAGCACTTGGCTCTACCGCATCGCCAACCACTTGGCGCTCAACTACTTGCGCGACCATCGGCGCGAGCGCCTGCATGACTCGCTGGACGAGCCGGAGGAGGAAGACGCCGCGCCGCGGGAACTGGCTGACCGCCGACCCAGTGCCGAGCAGGTGCTGGTCGCCGCCAGCGTGGAGCAGCAACGCAGCGCCCGCATCCGCGCCACCATCGCCGCCCTGCCGGCGCGGCAGCGCTCGGCGGTGGTGATGCACAAATACCAGGGCTTGGATTACGATGAAATCGCTGGGGCGCTGCAGCTCTCCTCCAGCGCCACCAAATCGCTGCTGTTTCGCGCCTACGAGTCGCTGCGGCGCGAGTTGAAGGATTTGCTATGAAACGCGAAATTCCCCCCGATTCCGATCCGCTGATGCAGTTGCTGGAGGAGTGGCAACCGCAGCCGGAATTGTCCCCTAGCTTCGAGCAGCGCCTGGAGCGGCGGATCCAAGATGCGGCCGCGGGCCCGGGAGCGCGCTGGCGCCGCTGGCGGGCTGAGGTCTCGCCGCAACTACGCTGGGCCAGCGCGGCGGTGACCATGGCGCTGCTGCTGACGCTGGGGGTGTTCGTCTACCGCGGCAGCAACGCCGAGCCGCCGGCCCCGGCGGCCTACCAAACCGCCCAAGTGGACCCGGTGATGCGCGACCTGCAGACGCTGACCAACGACGGCGACCTGCTCGAGCATTTGGACTTTCTCAGCGTGCCGATGTCGAGCACGTCGAAGATACAGGACCGCGATTGAAACTCCGCGCCCCAATTCGGGCCTTGGCCGGAATGCTGCTGTTGTGGCTGCTGCTGCCCGCCGGCGCGGCGGCGCAGCGCGGCATCCGCCGCGGCGGGCCGCGCGCCGGGGCGCGGATGATGCCGCCCGCCCGCCGCGCGCCGCTGGGCACGGGATTGGAGCGGCTCAGCCAGCTTCCCCCGGAGCAGCGCGAACAGCGCCTGCGGCAAGACCCCAACTTCCAGCGGCTGCCCCCGGCGCAGCAGCAGCGCATGCTCAACGGCCTGCGGCGGCTCAACGCCATGACGCCGCAGCAGCAGCAGCGGGTCATTCAACGGCTGCACAACCTGGGCAAGCTCAATCCCCGCCAGCGCGCAGGGCTGGAGCAGATCTTCCGCCAGTTCCAGACCATGCCCCCCGCCCGCCGCCAGGCCTTCCGCGCCGCCTACAACAACCTGCGCCAGCTCCCGCCCGAGCAGCGCGAGCTGCGCTTGAGCCGCCCGGAGTTCCAGCAGCGCTTCTCGCCCGAGGAACTGAAGTCTTTGCACCAGGCGCTGGGCCTCAACCTGCCCGCCGACGTGGTCGGCGCCCGTCCCCCTGGCGGGTTCTAGCACCAGTTGCCAGTTGCCAGTTGCCAGTTGCCCTTAGGGGCGTAGGGCGGCGCGCAGGGCGACCAGGCCGGCGGCGACGCCCTGCGGATGGGCAAAGACCGAGCTGCCGGCCACAAACACGTTGGCGCCGGCGTTGCGCGCCCCGGCGATGGTGGCGGCGTCCACGCCGCCATCCACCTCGATGTCGCAGTCGCGGTGGTCGGCGTCGAGGCGCTGGCGCAGGCGGGTGATCTTGGGGCACACCGCCTCGATGAACCGCTGCCCGCCGAAGCCGGGCTCGACCGTCATCAGCAGCACCAGCGCCACCTGGTCCAGCACCTCCTCGATCAGCGCCAGCGGCGAGGCCGGATTCAGCGCCACCGCCGGCCGCGCCCCCGCCGCCTCGATCTGCCGCAGCAGGCTGTGCAGATGGCAACTCGCCTCGGCGTGCACGATCACCAGGTCGGCGCCGGCCTGCGCCACCGCCTCCACCCACTGCTCCGGCCGCGAAACCATCAAGTGGGCCTCGAGCGGCAGCGCCGTGTGGGCGCGCGTCGCCGCCACGAACATCGGGCCCATGGAGATATTGGGCACAAAATGCCCGTCCATGATGTCCACCTGGAAGCGGTCGGCGCCGGCCGCCACCGCGGCCGCCAGGTCGCGCTCCAGGCAGCCGAAGTTGGCGGACAGGATCGAGGGCACCAGATGTAGCGGGCGCGTTGCCTGGCTCACGCCGCCTCGCCCCCGAGCCGCGCGATCAACTCCAGGCCGCATTCCAGCGCCGGCTGGTAGAGGAGATCGCGGCCGTGGATGGACAGTTCTTCGTTCAAGGTCTCCGCCTCACCCCGCACTTGGTTGCTGGCGGGTCCCGCCCACTCTCCCAGCAGGCGCCCGCCGCCGCGCACATTCACCGACAATCGCTCGCCGCGATGCTGCACCACCACCGACATGCCCTCCTCCTCGCCTTCCACCACCAGCCGCCGCAGGAGCCCGTGCCGCTCCTCGCTAGGGCAGGGCTGGAAGCGCAGCGTCACCTCCGCTCCCGCCGCGTCGCGCAAACGCAGGGCGTCGGCGCCCAGCCGCTCCTGTGGCGTCCAATGTAGCAGGTGGGCCAGCCAGCCCGCAAACAGCGTGGCCGCCAAGCTGGCGGTGGGCTGGCGGCCATGGCCGGCGGTGATGCTCACCCGGCGGATGCGGCGGTAGCCGTCGCGCTCCACCTCCAGACCCTGGCACAGCAATTGCCGCCAAGGCGTGAGCCGCGTCCAGGTCAGGTCGCCGAGGCTGGCCCGCGGCGGTAGCTCGTGCGCCAGCGCCGCCAGTTGGGCGGGAGGCAGCCGCTGCCGGTGGGCGTCCACCAACACCCGGTCCGCCATCTCCGCCCACTCCCGGAACTCGGGGTTGGCGTGCGGCGCCGGCCCCCGCCACAGCAGCACCACCGGCAGGTCGGTGGCCAGCAGCGGCGCCACCAGGCTGGCCGCCCGTTCCGGCGGCGCCGACAGCTCCACCATTTCCGAGCCGTGCGGGTCGGCGGCCACTCGCAGCTTCACCCCCGCCGCCGCCGGCGCCACCAGAAACACCCGCCCCGGATGCCGCGGTCCCAGCTCCCACATGCAGGCGGCCAGCTCGGCGGCGTCGGCGGCGTCGTGCGCCCGGCAGATCAGGTTCAGCGTCAGCGCCCGCGCCCCGCTCTCGTCCTCGCCGCGCTGCAACTCCGCCCAGCGGCGCTCGATCTCGCCGGCGCGCTCGATCGCGCTCCACTGCATGGGCACGCTCACGGCCGCCTCCATCTCCGCCCGTCGCGCTCGATGAACTCTTCGGCGGCCTCCGGCCCCCAACTGCCCGAGGCGTAGTTGGGGAAGCTGGGCGCGCCGCCCGCCTCCCAGGCCTCCAGCAGGGGGGTGGTCAGCGCCCAAGCCGCCTCGACCTGGTCGTAGCGGGCGAAGAGCATGCCGTCGCCGAGCATGGCATCGAGCAGCAGGGTCTCGTAGGCCTCCGGCTGGGGCTCGCCAAAGCTGGTGCCGTACTGGAAGTCCATCTTCACCGGGCGCAGCCGCATGTCGGTGCCCGGCACCTTGGCCTCGAAGCGGAGCGAGATGCCCTCGTCGGGCTGGATGCGGATCACCAGCACGTTGGCCTCGATGGCCTCGGGAAACACGTCTTGGAACATCAAAAACGGCGGCGACTTGAACTGGATCGCGACCTCGCTCACGCGCTTGGGCAGGCGCTTGCCGGAGCGCAAGTAGAAGGGCACGCCGGCCCAGCGCCAGTTCTCGATCTGCAGCTTGA
>Ga0307373_10014625_pt1 | contig 10766 bp, 10 predicted proteins | sample OX2MG_FD_202534 | JGI IMG/M metagenome (GOLD analysis project Ga0307373, IMG submission 202534) | Soil microbial communities from Risofladan, Vaasa, Finland - OX-2 | ecosystem: Environmental > Terrestrial > Soil > Coastal area > Acid sulfate soil | place: Finland: Risofladan, Vaasa | collected... | reverse complement strand
CGTCACGCTCGAGCCGGTGCCGAGCCGGATCGAGGAGAGCTTCACCCTGCTTTACGGCGCCTCGAGCGATACCCGCGAAATCGTCCTCGACGGCGAGGCCGAGACGGTCGAGCCGCTGGCCGGCGGCAGGATCGACATCGGCGAAGCCGTGGCGCAGCAGCTCTCGCTCGTCCTCGATCCCTTTCCCCGCGCCGCCGGCGCGAGTCTCGATCAGACCGACTGAACGGTTGCGACGGAACGCGCCGTTGCCCGCGATCACGCGGTCGGCGGGACGTCGCGACGCTGTTGCTCGGCGGCGATCATGCCCTCGAGCAGGCGGCGGGCGGCCAGTGAGGCGACATCGACGGCGATGTTGACCTGGCGCGCACCGGGCTTCAGCGTCATCATCCGCTGTTGTGCCTCGAGCACGGCCACGTCTTCGCGGAAGACATCGACGAAGCGCCGCGTGAAGATGTCCTCGACCACGGGATCGTCATGCGCGAAGGCGCGCGAGAAGGCGAAAAAATAGTGCGTCGTGGACAAGGTTTCGGGCGTGGGCGCACTCAGCGCGACCAGTTCGACCCGCTTGCCGTTGCTTTTGCCGGCCTCGACGCAGCCGGCGAAATTGACCGAATAGCATGGCGGCGCGTGCTCCACATTGGCCCAGCGGTCGACATTGCCGGTGAAGTTTCCGGCGAGCTGGTAGAGCGGCGGCGGCGGCCGGTCGGCAATCCAGCGCGTGACGCGCACGAGATGGTCCTTGCGCTCCGTCTTGGGTGGCGCCGCCGCAATCGAATCGGCGCCGATCGTGGTGCTGTGGACATAGGCGAGATGGGTCCCGTCGAGCACGTTGTCGGCAATGAGCTGATAATGGCATTTGACGTGAATCATGTCGGGCTGGCTGCAGCGCCATTGCGGATGATCGCACCACCACCAGTTCGGTATGAGGCCCGGATCGGCGCGCACGGGATCGCCCATCCAGATCCAGATCCAATTCCAGCGCTCGAGCACGGGGAAACTGCGCACGCGCAATTCGGCGGGGATCGATGATTGGCCCGGAACGTCGATGCAGGCGCCGTCCGCGGCATAGCGCAGGCCGTGATAGCCGCAGCGCAGATCATCGTCGATGACGACGCCCATCGACAGCGGCAACTGGCGATGGCAGCAGCGATCCTCGAGCGCCACCGCGGTACCGTCGTGCTTGCGGTAGAGCACCACGGACTCGCCGAGGATCGTCCGCGCGAGCGGGGCGCGGCCGACTTCGCGGTTCCATGCGGCCACGTACCACGCGTTCTGCAGGAACATCGTGCGCCTCCTTTGCGGCTCCGTTACAATCTTTCATAGGGCGGTGGGCGCGACAAGCCGCCGCAAAACCGTGGATGCCCGTGCCTTCGGGCCGCGCTGGCGATGATGGATCGACGGAACGGCGCGGTCACGATGCGGCAAGGCGTCCCGATGAGCCCGGAACGGCATGGGGGTGATGGCTGAACGCACGCCCGAATGGATGCCGTCGGCGATCCTACGGGGCAGCACCGTTCGCGAGTTGAGAGCGCGCGAGGCGCTGTTCCGCCAGGGTGATCCGGCCAGCGCGATCTTTGTCCTCGAGCGCGGCCGCCTGCGCCTGGTCCGGCACACGGTCGATCATCGAAAGGTGGTGATCCATACCGCCCGCGCCGGCGATCTGTTCGCGGAGGCGGCCTTATTCGCCACGTCCTATCACTGCGATGCCGTCGCCGACATCGCGTCGCGGGTCCGGGTGTTTTCCAAGCGCCGGGTCCTTGCCGCCGTCCGCTCGGACCCGCCGTTTGCCGAACAATTGATGGCCGTTCTCGCGCGGGAGGTTCAAGCGCTGCGATCGCGCCTCGAGCAGCGCAATATCCGGTCCGCACGGGAACGCATCCTTCACCATCTCGCCCTCGCGGCCGGCTCGGATGGCCGAACCGTGCGCCTGAGCGGGAGCTTGATGGACCTTGCCGCCGAAATCGGCCTTTCGCACGAGGCGCTCTACCGAACCCTCGCCGCGCTGCAAAGGGAGGGCGCAATCGCGCGCACGCCGGAAGGGCTGGTGCTTCGGAAAAAGCGGGGCCTATGACTGCGATCATATGAGGCCGGCTGGCGCGGCGCTAGATTGGTCGAAATCTCTCTTTACTGATGGGTCGAAGGATCATGAACCGTTCTCTCGGCCGGCGGGGCGTCGGCGTGGCCGCCGCGATCGTCATCGCGACGTTCGGCCTGCTCGTCGTGTCCACCGCGCATGCGCAGATGGACCGTGATGCGCATGCCACGAGGCATGGCATGCAACGCGATGCCGGCGGCAGCGCGCCGATGCAGCCCGATCGCACCACCGTTCACACGGGCTCGGTCCCGACCATGCCCGGGCAGGACGCCTTCGGCGCCATCCAGGAGATCGTTCGCATTCTGGAGGCCGATCCCTCCACCGACTGGTCGAAGGTGAACCTCGAGGCGCTTCGCCAGCACCTCATCGACATGAACGACGTGACGCTCAAGGCCGATGCCGAGGCGAAGCCGGTCGCGGGCGGGCTCCAGGTGGCGGTGACCGGCACCGGGCGAACGGTTGCGGCGATCCGCCGCATGGTGCCGGCGCAGGCCCATGAGATCGAGGAAACGCACCTCAACGGCTGGAGCGCCCGGACCGAACCCCTGGAGAATGGGGTGCAGCTTACGGTGACGTCGCGCGATCCGAAGGAGGTGAGTCATATTCGCGGCCTCGGCTTCATCGGCATCATGGTGAGCGGGAGCCACCACCAGCCGCATCATCTCGCCATCGCGCGCGGAGAGATGGTTCATTGACCCGCGCCGGGCGGCGGCGCGAATCGCAGTTTCGGCGTCGACGGCGCTCGCCCTGATCTATTGCGCCGCCTCGGCCAAGAGCGCGAGCGCGCGCTCGAGCGCGGCCCGGCGCACCGCGCCGCGGTCGCCGGGGAAGACATGGCGCTCGGTCCGCACCGCCGCGCCGCGCCGGGCGAGGCCGAACCAAACCAGTCCCACCGGCTTTCCCGGGGTTGCGCCACCGGGACCGGCAATGCCGGTGACGGCGACGGCAAGATCGACCGGCGCATGGGTGAGCGCGCCCGCGGCCATTGCGGCGGCGACTTCGGCGCTGACGGCACCGTGCGCTGCAATGTCCGGCGGCTTCACGCCGAGCAATTCGCTCTTCGCCGCGTTCGAATAGGTGACGAAGCCGCGCTCGACGACATCGGACGAACCGGCGATGTCGGTGAGCGCCGCGGCGATCATGCCGCCGGTGCAGGACTCGGCGGTGGCGAGTTTCCATCCCCGCGCACGGCAGCGGTCGAGCACCGTTGCGGCAAGATGGCGAAGTGGATCATCGGCCAAGGAGGAGCCTCGCGATCATGAGCACGAGAGCGGCATAGACCGCCGCAAGCGCGTCGTCGAACATGACGCCGAAACCGCCGCCAATGCGCCGGTCGGCCCAGCCCACCGGAAACGGCTTCGCGATGTCGAAGATGCGAAAGAGCCCGAACGCGGCGACGTAGAACCATGGATCGAGCGGCGGCGCCGCCGCCAGCGCGAGAAACTGGCCCGCCGCCTCGTCGATGACAATGAATTGCGGGTCCTTGCCGCAAACGCGCGTGACCGCGGCCGCCGCCCACCACCCGAGGACGAACAGCACGAACGCACCCGCTACCAGCCCGCCGGCACCCCATGCGCGCGCGACCAGCCACGCGAACGGCAGCGCCACGAGCGTGCCCCATGTGCCGGGCGCGCGCGGCATGAATCCGACGCCGCATAGCGTTGCGGCCAGCATCGCCGGATGCGAGCGACGGAGCGGCGGCGCCGCGGCGGCTTCCATCGCCGCGTTCAAAAAGGCAGGCGCAGGGTCGCGACCGCGCCCGCGGCGATGCCTTCGCCGCGCCCGGTGAAGCCGAGACCATCGGTGGTGGTGGCCTTGACGCTGACGCGGCGGGGATGGAGCGCCAGTATCTCGGCGATGCGCCGCACCATCGCGTCGCGATGCGGGGCGACGCGCGGCCGCTCGCACACCACCGTCACGTCGACATGGGCGATGCTGCCGCCGGCGGCCGCCACCAGCCCGGCAGCATGACTCAGGAAGAGATACGAAGGCGCGCCGCGCCAACGCGGATCGCTCGGCGGGAAATGCCCGCCGATATCGCCGGCGCCGAGCGCCCCGAGAATGGCGTCGGTGAGCGCATGGAGCCCGACATCGGCATCGGAATGCCCGACCAGCGCTTGCTCATGCGGAATGCGAACGCCGCACAGCCAGACGTGATCGCCGGGTCCGAAGCCGTGCGCATCGAAGCCCTGGCCGGTGCGGACATCGCCCTGGCGCGCGGCGAGGAGGCGCTCGGCGCGTTGCAGATCATCGGCAGTCGTCACCTTGAAATTGTCTTCGCTCCCTGCGACCAGCCGGACGGCGAGCCCGGCGCGCTCGGCCACCGCGGCGTCGTCGGGGAGATCGCTGCCGGCGCAGGCGCGGTGCGCGACGCGGATCGCGTCATAGCGGAAACCCTGCGGCGTCTGCGCGCGCCACAGCGAAGCGCGGTCGAGCGTCGCGGCGACCAACCCGTTGGCGCCGCGCTTCACCGTGTCGCTGAGCGGCAGGGCAGGGATGGCGCCTGGCGCATCCTCAAGCGCCGCGAGCACGCGGTCAATCGTGACGGCATCGAGAAACGGTCGCGCGGCATCATGAATGAGCACGCGTCCCGGCGCATGGCTGCCGAGGCTGTCGAGCCCCAGGCGCACCGAGTCCTGCCGCAATGCACCGCCCGCCACCGGCGGCAGCAGGTCGAGCCCGGCCACCGCCTGCCGGTAAAGCGCCTCGTCCTCCGGCTGGTAGACGACGCAAACGGCAGCAACGCCGCCGTGGCGGACGAGCGCCTCGAGCGAATAACGCAACAGCGGCTTGCCGCCGAGCGACTGATATTGCTTCGGCTGCGCGCCGCCGAATCGCGTGCCGCGCCCGGCCGCGACCACGAGTGCGATGCAGGCTTCCATGACCGCAGGCTAGAACAGGCCGCGGCTTCTTGCCAAGGCCGCACCGGCGGTTAGATTGACCGGCATGCACGCCTTTCTCGGCTATGCGGCGGTAGCGACGCTATTGCCGGCCTCGTTCGTGCGCTGGCGGCGCGATGATGGGCGCGATGCGCTGTTCTATGCCGTATTGGCGCTGGCCGTCATCGGGCCGGGCGCTTGGGCCGCGGCGCAGCTCGGCGGCGCGTGGCGGACCGGATTCGCCTTGTCGCTGTGGGTTAGCATCGCCGTCACCATGGCGCTGTTCCTCGTGCTGGCGGCTTGGACCCGACATGCGTGGCGGCTGACAACGTTGCTCGCGCCGCTGCTGCTGCTGCTTGCGCTCATCGCCACCCTTGCCCAGAACGCGCCGGACCGCCGGATCGTGGGCGCGGTGCCGCCGGCGTGGCTCGACGCCCACATCCTCTTCGCGCTCGTGACCTATGGGCTTCTTACCATCGCGGCGGTGGCCGGGGCGGCGGTGTTTCTGCTGGAGCGGGCGCTCAAGAGCAAACAGCCGACGGCGCTCACCCGGCTCCTGCCCGCGGTCGCCGACAGCGAGGCGCTCGAACTCGAGCTGCTGGTCGCCGCCGAGGCGGTGCTGGCTCTGGGTCTCGCCACCGGTTTGGCCGCGGAGCATTTCCTGCGCGGCTCGCTCCTGGCGATCGACCACAAGACCGTGTTCTCCGTCGCCGCCTTTATCGTCATCGGCGGTCTCTTGCTGGCGCGCCGATACCATGGGCTTCGCGGACGCCGCGTGGCGCGATGGGCCCTCATCGCCTATCTCCTGCTGACCTTGGCCTATCCCGGCGTCAAATTCGTGACGGACGTGCTTTTGGCCTGAGACGCCGCCGGATTTTTCGATTTCTGTTGCATGTGCGAAGGGCGAGCGTATTATATGCCTAATTAATAGGCATCATCAGGCGCTGCGCAATTTATGGGCATTAATATCGCAACATTGCCGATCGCCGACCCGGTCTTCTTGGCACCGATGTCCGGCGTTACAGATTTGCCGTTCCGGCGCCTGGTCAAGCGGCACGGGGCGGGGCTCGTGGTTTCCGAGATGATCGCCAGCGAGGCGATGATCCGCCACACCCGCCAATCCCTGACCATGGCCGCGAACGTACCCGAGGAGTTTCCTATGGCGGTGCAACTCGCTGGCTGCGAGCCGGCATCCATGGCTGAGGCCGCGCGCCTCAACGCCGATCGCGGCGCGGCCGTCATCGACATCAATTTCGGCTGCCCGGTGAAGAAGGTGGTGAACGGTCATGCGGGCTCGGCGCTGATGCGCGACGAGGCGCATGCGGCGCGCATTCTCGCCGCCGTGGTCGCGGCGGTCGATCTGCCGGTCACGCTCAAGATGCGTACCGGCTGGGACGAACAGAACCGCAACGCGCCGCGTCTTGCGCGCATCGCCGAGGATTGCGGCATCCGCATGGTCACGGTTCACGGCCGCACGCGCTGCCAGTTCTACGACGGCCGTGCCGATTGGGCGTTCGTCCGCCGCATCAAGGAAGCAGTGCGCATCCCGGTAATCGTCAACGGCGACATCGAGACCCTCGAGGACGCGCGCGAGGCGCAGCGCCAGTCCGGTGCCGACGGGGTGATGATCGGCCGCGGCGCCTATGGCCGGCCGTGGTTCGTCGCCCAGGTCATCCGCTTCCTGCGCACCGGCGAGCGCATGGCCGCGCCGCCGCTCGGCCAGCAGCGCGACACCGTGCTGCGCCACTACCACGACATGTTGTCGCATTACGGCACGGCGGTCGGGACACGCATGGCGCGCAAGCATCTCGGTTGGTACTGCAAGGGTCTGCCCGGCGCGGCGGAATTTCGTGCCGCCGTCAACCGGGCCGACGATCCGCAAGCGGTGACGGCGATGATCTGCGCTTTCTACGAACCTCTTCTGGCGCAGGCGGCGTGACCATGACGCCGCCGGCCACGAGCCTGCCGAAGCGCGCCCCTGGCGAGACCGCGATCGAGGCGGGATCGGTGCTGGCGGCGCTGCCCGATCCGGTGCTGGTGATCGATCGCGCCGACCGGATGCGTTATGCCAATGCCGCGGCCGAGCAGTTCTTCGATACCGGCGCGGCGACACTGCTGGCGTCCACGCTGGTTGAATTCGTGCCCGCGGACAGCCCGCTCTTCGCCCTCATCGAATCGGTTCGTGCGTCGGGACACAGCGTCTCCGAATATGGCGTCACGCTCGAGACGCCGCGCCTCGGCACGCGCGTCGTGACCATCCAGGCAGCGCCGCTGGCCGAGGGCCACGATCACGTGGTCGTCATCCTGCAGGAGCGCTCGATCGCCGACAAGATCGACCGCCAGCTCGTCCATCGCAATGCCGCGCGCTCGGTAACGGCGATGGCGGCGATGCTGGCGCATGAGGTGAAGAATCCGCTCTCCGGCATCCGCGGCGCGGCGCAGCTTCTCGAGGAGACGGCGAGCCCCGCCGACCGCGAGCTGACGCGGCTCATCTGCGACGAGGCCGATCGCATTTGCGCGCTGGTCGACCGCATGGACGTGTTCTCCGATCGCCGCCCGATCGAGCGCAGTGCCGTCAACATCCACGAGGTGCTCGAGCGCGTGCGCAAGGTTGCGAGCTCGGGCTTTGCCCGCCATGTCCGCTTCATCGAGGATTACGACCCTTCGCTGCCGGCGGTGGACGGCAACCGCGACATGCTCATCCAGGTTTTCCTCAATCTGGTCAAGAACGCGGCCGAGGCGGTGCCGGAGCACAGTGGCGAGATCGAGCTCGCCACCGCCTACCGCCACGGCGTGCGCCTCGCCATCGCCGGCAATGACAGCCGCGTGCGCCTGCCGCTGGTCATTTCGATCAGCGACAACGGCGATGGCATCCCCGAGGATTTGCGACGTCATCTGTTCGACCCGTTCGTCTCGACCAAGCATAACGGCTCAGGCCTCGGGCTTGCGCTTGTCGCCAAGGTCGTGGGCGACCACGGCGGCGTCATCGAGTTCGACAGCCAGCCGCGACGCACCGTGTTCCGGGTCTTTCTCCCGACCGCCGCGCGCCAGGAGCGCCGGCCATGAGCGCCGCCTCGACGATCCTCGTCGCCGACGACGACCGCGCCATCCGCACCGTGCTGAGCCAGGCGCTGGGCCGGCTTGGGCACGAGGTGCGCACCACCGGCAACGCCGCGACGCTGTGGCGCTGGGTCTCGGACGGGGAGGGCGATCTCGTCATCACGGACGTGGTCATGCCGGACGAGAACGGGCTCGACCTCGTGCCCCGGATCAAGAAGCTGCGGCCGGAGCTGCGCATCATCGTCATGAGCGCGCAGAACACGCTGCTCACCGCGGTCAAGGCGACCGAGCGCGGCGCTTTCGAGTACCTGCCCAAGCCGTTCGATCTGCGTGAGCTCGTGAACGTCGTGCAGCGCGCGCTCACCTCCCCGCATGCCGGCGCGCCCGAGCCGGCCGAGAACGGCGAAAGCGACGAGCAGTTGCCGCTGATCGGCCGCTCGCCGGCGATGCAGGAGATCTACCGCGTCCTGGCGCGGCTCATGGGCACCGACCTCACGGTGATGATCACCGGCGAAAGCGGCACCGGAAAGGAGTTGGTGGCCCGCGCGCTGCACGATTACGGCAAGCGTCGGAACGGTCCGTTCGTCGCCGTCAACATGGCGGCGATTCCGCGCGAACTGATCGAGAGCGAGTTGTTCGGGCACGAGAAGGGCTCGTTTACCGGCGCGTTAGCGCGCAGCGTCGGCCGCTTCGAGCAGGCGCAAAGCGGCACGCTCTTTCTCGACGAGATCGGCGACATGCCGCCCGAAGCGCAGACGCGGCTGCTGCGCGTGCTGCAACAGGGTGAATACACCACCGTCGGCGGCCGCACCCCGATTCGCGCCGACGTACGGATCGTCGCCGCGACTCACCGCGACCTGCGCCAGCTTATCCGCCAGGGCATGTTCCGCGAGGACTTGTTCTACCGTCTCAACGTGGTGCCGATCCGGCTGCCGCCGCTGCGCGAGCGCAGCGAGGACATCCCGGCGCTGGTGCGGCACTTCTTCACCATGGCCTCGGCGGAGGGATTGCCGCTCAAGACCATCGACCACCTGGCGATGGAACGGCTCAAGACCTATCGCTGGCCGGGCAATGTTCGCGAACTCGAGAATCTCATCCGCCGGCTCGCCGCTCTCTATTCGCAGGAAGTCATCGGCGTCGATGCGATCGAGGCCGAGCTGGCCGAGACCGTGGCGCCCGAGCCGGCAGCCGACAACTCGGCGAGCGAGGGGCTTTCCACCGCCGCCGAGCGGCACCTGCGCGACTATTTCGCCGCCCATGGCGGCGGGCTTCCGCCCGCAGGGCTCTACGACCGGGTGCTGCGCGAGATCGAGCGGCCGCTCATCCAGCTCACGCTCGGCGCGACTCGCGGCAACCAGCTCAAGGCGGCGCAGCTTCTCGGCCTCAACCGCAACACGCTGCGCAAGAAAATTCGCGAGTTGGACATCGAGGTTGGGCGCGGCCTAAAATAATCGTCAGGGCCGGACGGCCCGGGAGCGGGAGAGCGGCGCTATCCTCAACGGGTCGCTGAGCGTGCGGCGGGAGTTCATGCTTTGGGCAAGCCGCGTGCGGCTCGGCCGCAAGGCGGCGCTGGTGCTGACCGTGGCGGCCGCGCTCTCGGCGGCGGCGACCTATGCCGCGCTCAAGGGCATTCCGCCATTCGACACGCGCCATCATCTCGACGCGCTCTTCCTGCTGCTCAATCTCATCCTCGTTCTGCCACTCTTCGCGATCGTCGCATGGCGGCTGGTCGAGGTCTGGGCAGAGCGACGGCGCGGCCTCGCCGGCTCACGCCTGCATGTCCGCTTCGTCCTCGTGTTCGGCCTGCTCGCCGTGATCCCGACGGTCATCGTCGCGATATTCTCTTACGTGCTGTTCAGCTTTGGCGTACAGGCGTGGTTCAGCGAGCGCGTGCGCACGGCACTCTCGGAATCTCTTGCGGTCGCCGAGGCCTATCTCCACGAGCACCAGCAGGCGATCCGTGCCGACGTGATCGGCATGGCGAGCGATCTCAATCGCGACGCGGCAATTCTCAGTATCGATCCGACGCGCCTCAACCAGATCGTCCAGGCGCAGGCGGCACTGCGGTCGTTGAGCGAGGCGCTGGTCTTCGACGGCAGCGGCCGTATCCTCGCGCGCACCGGGCTGAGTTTCGCACTGGAGCTTCAGCCCGTTCCGCAATGGGCGCTGGAACGCGCGCGCGCCGGCGACGTCGCCGTCCTCACCAGCGACAATGACGACCGGGTGCGCGCGCTGATCCGCCTTGACCGGTTCGGCGATGTCTATCTTTATGTCGGCCGCTTCGTCGATCCGATGGTGCTGAGCCACATGCAGAAGACGCAGCGCGCCGTGGCCCAATACGAGCAGCTCGAGGGCGAGCGGTCGGACTATCAGATCGCGTTCTCGATGCTGTTCTTCGCCGTCGGCGTGCTGCTGCTGACGGGTGCGGTGTGGGTGGGGCTGAGTTTCGCCACCCGCATGGCGCGGCCGATCAGCCGGCTCATCGCCGCGGCCGAGCGCGTGCGTGGCGGCGACCTTTCGGCGCGCGTTCCGGTCGGGCACGGCGACGAGGAGTTCGCCTCGCTCTCGCGCGCCTTCAACCGCATGACGCATCAGCTCGAGACCCAGCGCGGCGAACTGGTCGAGGCGAACCGGCAGCTCGACGAGCGCCGCCGCTTCACCGAAACGGTGCTCGCGGGCGTGTCGGCGGGGGTGATCGGCCTCGATCTCGACGGCCGCATCAACCTTCCCAA
>Ga0307373_10014624_pt1 | contig 10767 bp, 8 predicted proteins | sample OX2MG_FD_202534 | JGI IMG/M metagenome (GOLD analysis project Ga0307373, IMG submission 202534) | Soil microbial communities from Risofladan, Vaasa, Finland - OX-2 | ecosystem: Environmental > Terrestrial > Soil > Coastal area > Acid sulfate soil | place: Finland: Risofladan, Vaasa | collected... | reverse complement strand
CATCCGAGTCGCGACCGAGGCATTTAGGGCGGCGGAGTCGAAGGTCGGCGGGGTCGGCAGATGGGCGGATGAGGGGTCGGCGCGCTTGGGATAGGTGGTGGTGACCACGCCTCGGCGCGTCCCCCGCAGGAACCAGAGGGCCATCAGCGTGCGAACCCGGCCACGGTCAACCCGAAGCTGGCCTCGATGATGGCGACATCGGTGAAGACATTTCGGGAACGCAGGGCGTCGTCGAAAGCGCGCCAGTTGCGCACCGAAGCGGGCCTGATCCGGGCCGACTCCACCCGGCCTTCGGCCAGCCTGACCCAGGCCAGGGCCTCCCCCCGAACCGACTCGGCCCAGCCCAGCGCGCTCCCAGCCCGCTTCGGCCGCGGAGAGGCCACCACCAGGCCCGTGGTCAGCGTCGAGTCGACCAGGTCTCCCGACTTCAGCCAGTGTTGGACCAGGCGCTCCGACTCGCGGACCTCCTCGATCGCCACCCGAAGCCGCGCCAGGACGTCGCCATCCGGCCTCAGGGGCACGCTCAGTCCCGCAGCCGCGACGGGCCCGGGATGGTCGCGGCGCAGGTCCACCCCGACTCCCGAGGCCCGCGCCACCGGCCCTACCAGGCCCAACCGAACGGCGGTCTCGGAGGGCACCACTCCAGCCGACTCGAGCCGGTCCACAAAGGAATTGGTGCCCAGGAGGGCCCCGACCAGCTCGGCAAAGCGACTGCACAAGGGCCCGAGCTCGGTCTCGAGCAGGGTGAGGTCACAGCCGCGCTGCACCCCTCCGACGGCGACCACGTTGAAGAGGTAACGGTGCCCAAAGGCAGCCGCGTTGAGCCGCAGGCACTCTTCCAGCAGCATCTCCATCTGTGCCTGCCCCACGCCCAGTCCGGTCGACTGACACAGGGCGGCGGTCGCCGCCACGTGGTTGTACATGCGCTCCAGCTCCAGCGCCACCGACCGGGTGCGCTCGCAGGCCGCTTCCACCTGAGTATCCGAGGCCGCCTCGACCGCCCTGGCGAAGGCCAGCGCGTTGCCCACCGCCCCCAGCCCCTCGCAGCGCTCCACCAGAAACAAAGCGTGCTCGGGGTCCATCCCCGCCAGCTGCTGCTCGATGCCCCGATGCTTGTGGAACCAGGCCAGATAGACATCCAGGAGCTCCTCACCGGTGGTAACGAGGCCCATGTAGAGCGACTCCTGGCCGACCCCGCGCACGGGTCCGACCGGGAACTCGAAGGCCTCCCCCTGGACCACGTGAGGGGCCCGCACCTCGGTGGCCAGGGCGCGAGCCCCGACGCCATCCGCCATCCGCAGGGGGCCCCCGGCCTCGCGGTCGGGAGGCAACAGGACCCGATTGAGCGGCTGGCCGCCATCGGGGAGCAGCCCCCAGAGCTCGAATATCTCGCACTCCTCCAAATAGAGGGCTGGGAGGGCGGCCGCCAGCGCGGGCTGGACCCCGGGAGCGACCTCGCTGTGCAGGATCAGATAGCTGTCCTCTCGGTCGAAGGCCACCACCAGCAGGCGTTCCCGGCCCATCGCCCCGGTCGGCCCCGGGCCTGTTTCAACCACGAACATGTCGGCGACGCGGGCCCCGGCGGCCGCCAACACGGCAGCGCTGGCCGACAGCTCAGAGGGGTCAACGGACCAGCCCACGACACCTGCCTGCGAGCTGGATTGGGCGCGGCCAGGCAGGCGCGAGAGCGCCGCGGCCAGAGTGCCTCCGTCAGTGATCTCAGTCATCTGATCAGCGCCACTGAGTGGAGCAGAAGTGAATTGAGCCAGCCGGGGATCCAGAGCCCCAGGAGCAGCAGCCCGCACAGCCCCAGCAGCAGCGGGGCAGCGGCGCTCCAGCGCTCCAGTCGGCCCTGGTAGGGGGACACCACCTCGGCCCTGGGTTGGCCCACAGCCATCCTGCTGGTGGTGTACATGAAGCCCACGAACACCATCACCAGCAACAGCAAGAAGAGGCCAACCAAGGCTGGATAGGCAGCCGCCAGGCCGGCGCGCAGAATGACGAACTCACTGAGGAAGAGGCCGAACGGTGGGGAACCCACGATCGCCAGGGATCCGATCAGGAGGGCTCCGCCGGTCAGCGGCAGGCTGGTCAGGGCCCCCCCGATCCGGTCCGTGCGCCGGGTGCCATAGGCGAGCACCAGGGTGCCGCCGGTGAGGAAGAGGACCGCCTTCCCGATGCTGTGGTTGAGGGTGTGCAGGAGTGCCCCGTAGAGGCCCAGGACGCCGCCGAACCCGAGCCCCACCGCGATGATGCCCATGTGCTCCACCGAGGAGTAGGCGAAGAGCCGTTTGAAGTCCCGCCGGTGGATCATGAAGAAGGCCCCCACCGCGATCGACAGGAAGCCGAAGATCAGCAGCACATGGCTGGCGTAGGCGGGGCCGAGTCGGCCGTTGGCGATGGCCACGAACCGGATGATGGCGTACATCCCCACGTTGAGGAGGGCCCCCGAGAGCATGGCGCTGGCGGGGCTGGGCGCCTCGGAGTGGGCGTCGGGCAGCCAGGTGTGCATTGGCGCCAAGCCCACCTTGGTGCCGTAGCCGACCACCGCCAGCAGGAAGCCCAGGCGGACTCCAACCGGGCTCAGGCTGCGGGCGTGGGCCACCAGATAGGCCCAGGTGAGGTGCTGGTCGGGGCTGCCCACCAGGCCGGTGGCGGCATAGAAGATGAAGAGGGTGCCGGCCAGGGCGATGGTGATTCCCAGGCTGCTGATGATCACGTACTTCCAACCCGCTTCCAGCCCGGCGGTGCGCCCCTCGATCGGGACCATCACCACGCTGGCCAGGGTCGCGGCCTCCACCAGGATGAAGAGCAGCCCCAGGTTGGCAGTCTCGACGGCGCCCATCATCGCGGTCGCGAAGAGGCCGAAGACCACGAAGTAGACCCGGATGCGGCGACCTGAGAGCTCGCCCCGCCGCTGCTCGGTCGCAACGTAGGAGAAGGAGCCTAGGCTGGCCAGGAAGACCACAATCGCCACCGTGATGGCGAAGAATGCGCCCAGGCCGTCGACGTAGACGAAGCTGCCGCTGCTGGCGATCGGAACGCCCGGGATGACCACCACGGCTGTGACCACCGCTAAGAGCAGACCCAGCAGGGCACCCACGATGGTGGCGACTCCCGCCAGCCTGGCCCTGGCAGTGACCAGACCGGCCAGGCTACCCAGCAGGGGCGCGGCGGCGGCCAGGATGGGCAGGGCGATCACGAGGGCTCCCTCCGGGGTCGGGCCAGAGAGGCTGAGGAGATCCGCTCGGCGATCCCCGTGGTCATCGCCAGCATGATCAGAAAGCCGGCGATCAGGTCGAAGAAGATACCCGCCTCGACGATGAAGGGGAAGCTGGCGGTGAGGGTGATGGCGCCCAGGAAGACGCCGTTCTCCATGATCAGCCAGCCGATCAGCTGCGCCACCATGTGGCGCCGGACCACCATCATCAGCGCCCCCAGGAGCAGCACCGCCGTGGACAGGGGGATGATCGACCGGGAGATCAGGCCGTGGGCGAGGTTCTGGGGCCCGATCACCAAGTAGGCGAACGCGCACAGCCCCGCCCCCAGGATCAACGAGGTGGAGAGACCGAGCGCGAGCCCGGCGTCGCGTTTGAGCTGCAGCCGTCTCACCAGCAAGCGGCGTGCCGCCAGCGGGATGGCGATGCCCTTGAGGCCCAGGGTGAGGCCCGCCAGCAGCCAGAGCGCATCGTCGCGCGTGACCAGGGCAGCGGTGGCCGCCGCCGCCGCCAGCAGCACCGACTGCAGTCCGTAGTAGGTGAGATAGCGGTCGAACAGCTTGGAGCCCAGGCAGGCGAATGCGGTCAGCAGGATCAGGACCGCGTCCAGGCTGAGGAAGACTCCCGCGGGCGAGGCCAAGGTGAGGTGCTGCATCTCTACTTGGCCACCACGTAGGAGGTGACGATCCCGATCAGGGCCAGCAGGAAGGCCCCGCCCAGGTACTCCGCGATCCGGAAGAAACGGAGCTTGGCGAAGGAGGAGTCGATGATCACGATCGCCAGCCCGCAGATGGCGAGCTTGCCCAGCACCGCCAGGATCCCGACCAGCCCTCCCACCAAGCTGGTCCCATCACCCAATCCGCCGGGCAGCACGAAGACGTTCATGAAGATGGCGGAGAGCAGAAAGAGCTTCATCCAGCCGCCCCACTTGACCAGGGCGTACTCGCGGCCGGAGTACTCCAGAACCCGAGACTCCTCGATCATCGAGATCTCGATGGTGCCGCTCGGGTTGTCGATCGGGATGTGACCGGTCTCGGCCAGCAGCAGCATGAAGAAGGCGACCGCGCCGAGCAGATGGGTGGGCAGCACCATGGCCAGCGGCGACGCCGCGATGGCGTGGTTCATGAGATATGGGTTGTCCGACGCTGACAGCACGCCCACCGTGAAGAAGACCAGAATCAGGGCGGGCTCGGCCAGGCTTCCGATCCAGGTGGTGCGGCTGGCCCCCAGGCCTCCCAGCGGGCTGGCGGTATCGAGAGCGGCGAGGGACATCACGAAGCTGGCCAAAGCCAGCACCAGAGCCCCGCCCAGGAGATCACCGAGGAACGCCAGCGGCAACGGTTGGTCGGTGATCACCGGCACGATCGTGGAGACCGCCAGGTAGCAGGCCATGGCCACGTAGGGGGCGGCCCGGAATATCCAACTGGTCTGGTCCGAGACGGCACTCGCCTTGCCCAGCCACTTCCAGAGGTCGAAGTAGGGCTGGAGGATGCTGGGCCCGTGCTTGGACTGCACGAGCGCGGCGGCCCTGGTCAACACCCCCGCGTAAAGGGGAGCCAGGGCAGCGACGGCAAGCGACTGCAGGAACTGCAGCAGATAGGGCAACGCGGCTCTCCTTACGAGGGCAGACCGATAGCTTCTCGGTAGAAGCCATTAGTCGGCGAGCCGACTTACGCGGGCCTCATCGCGCTGCGAAGGCGATTCTCACAGATCCAGCGGTCCCCGTGTCAAGTCCCCAGATCGCGCAGCGGGACCGCCAGGTGCGGTTCTCCAACCTCGGCCCGCTGGCGGGCGGCGGCCGGACTGCTCAGCGCTCCTGCATGGTGGGCCGCACCAGGACCTCGTTCACCGCCACGTGCCGGGGCCGGGTCACCGCGTAGACCACGGCGTCGGCGATGTCGCTGGACTGCAGCGGCTCCAAGGTACCGAAGGTGCCCCGGATCGTCTGCTGGACCTCCGGTCGGTTGTGGCCGACCAGCTCGGTGGCGACCACACCGGGCTCGACGATCGTCACCCGGACGTGGCGGGCGGTCACCTCCTGCCGCAGGGACTCGCTGAATGCGCCCACGCCGAACTTGGTGGCGTTGTAGACGGCGCTGCCCTGGCGGGCGACCCGGCCGGCCACCGAGCTCACATTCACCACGTCGGCCACCTGGCGGGGAGCGCCGCTGGCCGCCTGCAGCAGGTGGGGCAGGCCGGCGTGGGTGCAGTAGAGCAGGCCCAGCAAATTCAGCTGTACCATCCGGCGCCACTCGTCGGTGGGGGCGTCCAAGATCGGGCCCAGCAGCATCACTCCGGCGTTGTTGACCAGGGTGTCCAGGCGGCCGAACTCCGCCACCGTGCGAGCCACCATCTGGCGGACCGCATCCTCGTCGGTGACGTCGACCTTGAGGACCAGGGCCCGGCTGGGACCCCCGAGCTTCGCCCCGAGCGACTCCAGCCGGTCGGAGCGCCGCGCGGCGATGGCCACCTGTGCTCCTTCCGCGGCCAGGGCGAGCGCGGTGGCCTCTCCAATTCCGCTCGAGGCGCCCGTCACCAATGCCACCGTTCCCGAAAGCGCACCCACCATCGAACCTCCTGGCGGCCCACGGCGGCCGCTGCGTGACCAGGGGTGGGAACCGAGCTGCGCTGGGCGACCCGGAGGAACCACCCGGAATTCCTTTCGACGGCCCCGCGACCACCCCGGGCGACCGGACCGCGAGCTCGGAGCGAGCCCGAATCCAGACTACGCCCCGTCGAGCCAAGCTGGGCCGGACAATCTTCTCTGCGCTAAACGGGTGGCCGCGGCGGCTGGCTCGAAGACCCTGGACGGGCACCGCCAAACCCCGCCGGCCGATGGTCACGACCTCGGATCGGGTGGGGGCTGGACCGCGCCTGCTGCAATTGCCCGGCGGGCCGGCCCCCTCCTGCGGCGTCCCCGCGGTCAGCTGCCCTGGAGACCCGAACCCGGGCGGCTCCGTCTCCAGCCGCCCCCCCAAGATCCGCGAGATCCCCGGTTCCGGCTCCCGGATGGGCCAGCCTCCCAGGTTTGGTCAGACTCCGGCAACCCAGGCGAGACTGGTCCACAAGGGCGCCGGGACCATGCCCCAAGGCGCCCCCTCGGTCGCCGGGCCGGCTCCTGGCAGCGCTCGGATCGGCTGCCATCCGGGGTTGAATTCAATCGTCATGCAGGGGCAACACCAGCTTGGCCACGACCACGTTGCGGTGCCGCCGCAGGGCGGCCGAGAGGACCAAGTCCAGGTGGTTGTGGAGCGCCGCATGCCACCAGCGCCGGGGCAGCAGCACCGGGATCAGGACCACCACCCGCCGGGTCGGCGAGGGCTTGAGAGAACCGATGTAACGTAGCAGTGGGCGCGCCACCGAGTGGTACTGGGAGCGCAGCACGACCAGCGGAACTCCAGGGTCCCATCGCTGCCACGCTTGCTCCAGGGACGCCTGGCGCTGGTCGTGGTCGGCGAAAACCACGGTCACCGCAGTCACCTGGTCACCCATGGAGAGCGCTTGCGAGATGGCCTCGCGGGTGAGCTTGGAGATGTCGGTGAAGGGGACCACCACGATGCTGGTGGCGCGCCTGGGCTTGGCCGGCGTCTGGCCCCGCCGCAGCTCCCGGGCGACCCCGGTGTAGTAATGGTTGATGCGCACGAACAACAGGATCAGCAGCGGCACCACCACCACTACCACCCAGGCCCCCTCCCGGAACTTGGTGAGCACGAAGATCAAGGTGGAGGCCCCGCTGGCAGTCGCGCCCAGGCCGTTGACGCCGGCCCGCCAGCGCCAGCCCGGGGAGCGCACCCGCCACCAGTGCCGGACCATGCCCGACTGGGCCAGGGTGAAGCCCGTGAAGACCCCGATCGCGAAGAGGGGGATCAGAGAGTCGGTGTTGCCACCGGTCGCAACCAGCAGCACCGCCGCCAGCACCGCCAGCACCCAGATGCCGTTGTTGAAGACCAGCCGGTCTCCCCGGATGGCGAAGGCGTGGGGCAGCCGGTCGTCGCCTGCCAGCAGGCTGGCCAGCACCGGCAGGCCGCCGAAGGAGGTGTTGGCCGCCAGCGCCAGCACCAGGGTCACCAGGATCGAGATGGCGTCGAACACCCAGCCGCGGCCGATGCTGTAGGCAACGATCTGGTTGAGCACGGCATCCCCGGCCCGTGGCTGAACATGGAAGCGCTGCACCAGGCCCGCCAAGCCCAGCAGCATCGCCGCCAGCAGAAGCCCCAGCAGAAGCTCGGTCTGGCGCGCCGTGTTCACGCGGGGCTCGCGGAAAAGGGGAACGCCGTTGGCGATTGCCTCGACCCCGGTGAGAGCGCTGCACCCGGCGGAGAACGCCTGCAGCACCAGCAGGATCCCCACTGCCTGGAGGTCGCGGGCGGCGACTTGGGAGGCTCCCAACGGATGCAGCTGGGCAGCGAAGGGATGGATCAGCCCGATCCCGATCACCGCAAGCATGGTGAGGATGAAGGCCAGGGTGGGGACCAGGAAGGCTCGGGCGCCCTCGGCCAGGCCGCGCAGGTTGACGAACGCGACCCCCGCCAGGATCGCGAGACAGATGACCAGGGTGTAGGGATACAGCCCGGTGAAGGCGGACGTCAGCGAGCCCACTCCGGCCGCTATCGACACCGCCACGGTCAGGGTGTAGTCGACGATCAGAGCCGCGCCAGCCAGCAGTGAGAGAGGGCCGCCCAGATTGGCCCGCGCGACCGCGTAGGCGCCTCCCCCTCCGGGATAGGCCACGATCACCTGGGTGTAGGAGACCACTAGGAGCACCAGCAGGGCGACGATGGCCAGCATGATCCAGGGCGCCACTCGCAGGGCGGCCAAGCCACCAGCTCCGAGAGCCAGCAGCAGTGCCTGAGGGCCGTAGGCCACCGAGGTGAGGGCGTCCAGGGAGAGGGCGGAGAGACCCTCCACCGGGTTGATCTCCTCCTGCCTGGCCTGGCTCGACCGCAGCGGACGGCCCAGCAGTTTGCGCCCAAGACCCATGGCAGCCCCTTCGATCAGACGTTGACTGGACGCACCCACCTCACAGCTGAGGCGACCATGCCGACAAGCGCTTGGTCAGGAGGTTACCGCCTCGGGAAGGTGGGTTTGGCCCAGGAACTCGCCCGCACCGGAGCCGAGCTCGGCCGTAGCGATCTGGAGCCCGGTTAGCCGCGCGCTGAGGGGAAGTCGGCCAGCCCGGCGTCCGGACCGTAGATCCATTCGGGATGGCCCTGCCAAGCCGGGCCCAGCCGGCGCCGGCTGGGCTCTGTCTCCCGCATCAGAAGGATGACGATAGCTCCCGACAAGCCCATCAGGAACACGATGGCCCAGAAAGCCGCGACCAGGCCGAAGGCAAGCGCCACCGCACCCAGCACCAGCGGCCCCACGGCGTAGCCCCCATCCCGCCAGAAGCGGTAGACACCCAGGGCTCCGCCCCGCCATTCGGGATGGGCCACGTCGCCGACGGCCGAGATGAGGTTGGGGTACACGAGAGCCATGCCCACGCCCATCAGGGCACTAGCGCCCAGCCACGGCCCCAGGCCGGACGTGAGCGGGATCAGGGCCACCGCCACCCCGACGGTGAGAATCCCGCTGGCGATCGGCAGCCGCCGGCCCACGCGGTCGGCGAGCGCTCCAGTGGCGACCTGGCCCAAACCCCACACCCACGCATAGACCCCAACCACCAGACCGACCTGTAAAAGGGAGAGGTCGCGCTGCAGGAAGTAGAGCGGAAAGAACCCGATCACCAAGCTGTCCGCGAACTTGTTGAGAAATCCCCCCTGGCAGACGGCGAGCATGCTGCGGTCGTGCCAGCTCATGTAGCCGGCCAGGCGGCGCAGCCCAGGGCTCCGATCGGCCGGCGGCCTTGGGCCCGTGGCGGCCGGCGAAGCTGTCGCCGTGGCAAGCGCCCTGAGCTCGCCCTCGGCACGGGCGAAGGGCAGCGTCTCCCGGGTTGGCCAGATCGTGATCACAGCTCCCAACCCCACAATTCCCAGGGCCAGCAGGTAGGGTGCCGGGCGCAGGCCGTAATCGACTACCAGCAACCCGGCCGCGAAGCCCCCCAGACCGACCCCGACGTAGCCAGCGGCCTCGTTGATGCCAACTGTCAAGCCCCGGTTCACGGGGCCCACCAAATCGATCATGGCGGTCACCGACATGGTCCATGTGAGGGCCTGGTTCACTCCCAGAAACATGTTCGCCACCAACACCCAGGTCCAGTTCTGGGCAAAGACGATCAGGAGAGCGTACGGCACCGCGAAGCCCCACCCGGCCAGCAGCAGCAGCCTGCGGCCGCGGCGGTCCGACAACCGGCCGGAGACCAGGTTCATTATCGCCTTGACCACACCAAAGGCGGAGACGAAGGAGACCGTGTAAAGCACCGAGGTCACACCGAAGGCATGCTGGGCAAGGGGCGGCAGGGCGACCCGTTCCACTCCGATGGTGGCTCCCACCATCATGGTGAGCAGGGCAAGCAGACTGAGCTGAAACCAGTTCTGACGGAGCCCGTGGATGGGAAGGGCGGAATGGCCAGACTTCACCGTGCGCCCCACTCGACCCTCCACGTGAACCCGAACGGCGATCGACCCTGAGCCGGTGGCCGCGGCTCAGCCGGCACCAACCGCCACCGCGCGGCCGGCGATCGACCACTCCGGAAAGCCTTCCCTCAGCCGCCTGGCTGCGATGCCGGCGCGCCGCATCAGAACCACCGCGTCCCCGGAGAAGAGGCAGTAGGGGCCCCGGCAGTAGGCGACTATCTCCCGGTCGTTGGGGAGCTCGCCGAGGCGGTCCTCCAGCTCGTCAACCGGGATCGATATAGCCCCTGCGATGTGACCAGCCAGGTACTCCAAGGACGGGCGGACATCGATCACCACTACATCGCCCACCGCAAGCCGACGCTCCAGCTCCGGCTGGTCGACCGGCTCCAGGGGGTCCGGTTGCCTGAAGTCCTCCGCCATCACCAGGGAGACCTCGGGGATCCTATCGGCGGCCAAGTGCCGCAGCGAAACCCATACCTCAGCCACCTCGGTCCCGGCCACTCGATAGCGGACCTGGATGCCCGCCCGGCGCCGCTCGACCAGGTGGGCCCGGTGCAGCACCTGGAGATGCTGAGAGGCGTTCTGCAGGGTCAGCCGCGCCTCCTGCGCCAGCTCCTCCACGCCACGTTCGCCCTGGCAGAGGAGGTCCAGCAACTCCAGACGGTGTCCATTGGCAAGCGCTTGGCCGGCGCGCGCAAGCTGTTCGTAGAGTCGATCCTTGAATAATCCATTCATAAGTGGATTAGGTTAGCAGCCGTTCCGTCCGGCGTGGCCGCCACCTCGGGTGGTCCGGACCCGCCATGGCCCCAGCTTCCCTTTCGAGCCGAGCAAACCTTTCCCTCCCGCCGAGCGTTGAAGAGGCGATGGGGACGCCTTCCGGGCGGCTGGCAAAACATCACGCCGCAGTTACGACCTGGGGCCGGGCGGTCACCGGACGCCGGTGAGGGTCATGCTGAGCGGCGACGTGCATGGTGTGAACCCGTCCCGCCCACCGAGAGTCGTCCATGCCTAGCGACACCTGGGACCAGCGCTTT
>Ga0307373_10014623_pt1 | contig 10767 bp, 12 predicted proteins | sample OX2MG_FD_202534 | JGI IMG/M metagenome (GOLD analysis project Ga0307373, IMG submission 202534) | Soil microbial communities from Risofladan, Vaasa, Finland - OX-2 | ecosystem: Environmental > Terrestrial > Soil > Coastal area > Acid sulfate soil | place: Finland: Risofladan, Vaasa | collected... | reverse complement strand
GGGTCAGTCCGGCTCGTAATCGAGCCTCTTTGATCAGGTCTCCACTCACCATGTAATCAGAATAGTACAAATATGTACTAACAGGAATTTGAGGGTATGCGACTGTCATGCGAGACCCAACGGTCGCCCTCGAACCTCCAGTCAACATTGCTTCCGTCGGCGCCGAACTTCGTGTTCCGAATGTTCGCTGGTAGCGCTCCTGGTTAGGTGGGTACCGGTTCTTATTGTGTGACTCAAGGTCCACAAAATCAGATGGCGCGAACCGTTCGGGCATGTCGGCGATCGATCTCAGTGGTTCACGACCGATACGCGTCTGCGCGATGTCTGATCGCGGTGACCTTCACCGTGTGCGTGGCGTCATCAATGAAGTACAGGACCCGATAGTCGCCGCGGCGCGCTGAGTACGCCGGTGCCAATGGTGCACTGAGAGGTTTGCCAACACGATGTGGATTCTCAAATAAGGGACCCGTGATGAATTCGTACACCGCATGGGCAATCTTCTCGGGGAGTACGTCGGTAAGTGCCAACGCTGCTGACCGGGCGACTATTAGATTGAAGTCACCTTTATTCGGTGTCGACACTGCGACCGACATTCTTCATTGCCTGCGCCAGCTGATCGGCGTTGACGGTGTCGTCCGTGGCAAGTTCTCGAATGCCCATCTCGTGAGCCAGTAGAAGGGCCGAGTCGGACAACACTGCAATCGTCTCACGCATCGCGTCGTAATCGTCAATACCCATCAGTACGGCGGCTCGGCGCCCATTCTTTGTGATTTCGATTCGTTCGTGGGTGGAACTGGCTTCGTCAACCAATTTGGACAATTGAGCCCGAGCATCCGCAATAGGTAACGTTTTCATGTACAGAATTGTAGCGTAAATGAGGAATCGGGAGTTGGCGGGTTCTTATTGTGTAACCCAAGGTCCACTGGAAAGCAAATTCGTTACGTGTCGTGTAGGCGCTACCTCACTTCTCACTCCTGTCGTCGTCAAGGCGCGACGTTTGCAACTCAGAATTACTATTGAGGCGATGACGGATCCAACGCCGTACGTTTATTTTCCAGGCACTGCCCGCGAAGCGTTGACGTTCTACGGCGACGTCTTTGAATGCTCGGTACGACTGCACACTTTTGAAGAATTCGGGCGAACTGACGGGCCCGCCATGGCCATTGCGCACGGATTTCTGATAGGCGGCCGAGTCAGCCTCTTTGGCTGCGACGTGGCGGGTGATGAGAGGGCATTGCGGTGTGAGGGGCTGATGCTTTCGCTATTGGGCAGCGAAAGTCCCACCACACTACGAAAGTGGTTCTCGAAACTCTCCGAGGGCGGCCAGATTCTCGATGACTTGCAGTTGCGACCATGGGGAGCGTCGGACGGGCGCGTTATCGACCGCTACGGATTGCAATGGCTGGTTGGTTTCGAGGGCGACTAAATATTTCAGCGCACTCGCCTTCAAGAAAATCACCAAGGTGACGGTAACGAACGTTGACTAGGCGAGAAAGTGTTCGGGCATTTGCAGCGCAATCACTTCGCCGCTGGCGCTTTCGATACCCTCCACCAAGACGACTGAATTGATGACTACTTTACGACCCTTGATTTCTTGGACCCGGCCCCGAATTGTGAGTTGGGGTCCGAGGGGTGTTGGTTTTAGATAGCTCACACGCAGCGAGCCAGTTACGAATCGAAACGGTGGCTCCGTGTCCATCTCGCGATGCTCTTGGCGATACATCGCTGCGGCGGCCGTGCCCGTGCTGTGACAGTCAATGAGCGACGCCAAGAGTCCGCCGTAGACGATCCCTGGAATCGCCGTATGAAAGGGCTGTGGCGTGAAGAGGGTGACGCTTTCCTCGGCGTCCCAGTGGGTCTTGATTTGGTAACCGTGCTCGTTGAGGCGCCCGCACCCGTAGCAGTGGGCGAGATGTTCAGGGTAAAAGTCCTGAAACGCCTTCATATGCCGTTTCCGTTCGCACGAAGTGAAAGCAAATGGTATCCGAAGTCAGCTCTATGGGCTGGCGACGCTGCGAGGAGAGGTTCAGCTTCGCCACGGTACCGAGCGTTGACGCGAAACGAGATTCAAGTGACGTAGCGTGGCGCACTATGAGTCTCAGTCATCGAATTCCCACGACCTCGTGGCGCGCCGCGACCACGTGGTCACCGAGGCCATTCACACTCGTGCCGTTGCTGATCGGCCTGGGACTTTTTGGCTTTGGCGAGGGGCTCCTCGTGCAGTCGCGTTGGGGAGCGACTCCTTGGACGGTATTCGCCCAAGGGGTCGCCAAACACCTCGGACTGTCGCTTGGTTGGTCGACGGCACTGATCAGCGCGGTCGTCCTCGTGGCGTGGTGGCCACTTCGCGAGCGGCCCGGACTGGGAACCCTTGCGAATCTCGTCATCATTGCCTTGATGCTCGAAGTGACGACCTTGGTGCTGGTGTCGCCGACGAGCCCGTTTCTCCGAGCGATTTATATGGTCGCGGCAGTGGCGTCAATCGGTGTTGGTTCGGCGCTCTATCTCACCACGGGACTCGGGCCCGGTCCGCGCGACGGGCTTATGACGAGCCTTCACCGCCACCTAGGTGTGAGTGTCGTCTACGTACGGCTCTCCCTCGAAGCCACGGTTCTCGTGGCGGGCTGGCTGATGGGGGGCAGCGTCGGCGTGGGCACGGCGTTCTTCGCGGCGACCATCGGCTTCAGCATCGGGTGGAGCCTCATGGGCGTTTCTCGATACAGCAATCGGACCTCGGCGTGATTAGCGGCGATCAGCTGATTACCTTTGTGGTCGCCTCGATGGCGATCATTATTGTTCCTGGTCCTAGCGTATTATTCACCCTCGCTCGGGGCGTCGCGTGGGGTCGAGCGGTCGCGGTGTTGACGGTGCTAGGCAACAGCCTGGGGACCCTTGTGCTCTCCGTGCTCGTGGCCGTGGGGCTCGGCCCGCTGCTCTCACGTTCGCACAACTTTGGCGTGATGCTTCAGCTTGCCGGTGGCGCCTACCTCATGTGGCTGGGCGTCCAGGCGATGCGCCATCGCCACGAGCACGCACGCGCCATGGCGGAACGTGAATCCAGCCGGCCGTCCAATCTCCAAATCGTTCGCCAGGGTTTCACCGTGGGCATCTTGAATCCGAAATCGCTGGTCTTTTTCGCCGCGGTATTCCCGCACTTCGTGGACGCCACTAAAGGTAACGAAACGGTTCAGTTACTGCTCTTCGGTGTGCTCTTTAGCGTCATGGCTTTTTGTTCCGACTCGACGTGGGGCGTCATCGCGGGAACGGCGCGAGAGTGGCTCTCGAGTTCTGCGCAGCGTTTAGTGACGCTGCGCACGGTTGGTGCGTGCGTCATGATGGCCCTCGGCTTGTTGATCATGGTCAGTGCGTTCCACGCCTGATTCAAGGGTGGCGAAAGTCGGGCCATTCGTTCCTACACTGCAGTGGGCAGAGGAGCGCCGATGAGCATGCACGGGATGAGCGGAGCGGGTCGAAGCCCGCGCTCGGGCATGCGCTCGATGCAGCGCGACCGCACGCTGCTCGAGCACCAGCTGAAGAAGGGGACCTTGCCGCGAATCATGAATTTCGCGAAGCACTACGAACGGGTACTCGTTTTTTTCTTGGTGGCGGTGGTGCTGGGCGCGATTGTGAGTTCGGTGGCGCCGTTACTGTTGCGCGCCATCATCGACAAGGGAATCAAGCACCATCGCGAAGGCTTGATTATTGGGCTTTCGATATTGACCGCCGTGTTGGCGCTCGTCGACGCCGGGCTTTCGATGGTGGAACGCAGAATTTCAGCGGTCATCGGAGAGGGTCTCATCTACGATTTACGCGCCGCGGTCTTCGAGCACATTCAAAAGATGCCGATCGCGTTTTTCTCACGCACGCAGACCGGAGCGCTTATCAGTCGTCTCAACAACGACGTGATCGGCGCGCAGCAGGCCTTTACCGACTTGCTCTCGAACGTGGTGGGCAACGTGATCCTCGTGGTCATCGTGCTGGCGACGATGTTCATTCTTTCGTGGCAAATCACGTTGGTGGCGCTTTTACTCTTACCGGTGTTTCTCATTCCTGCACGCCGAGTTGGGCGCCGTCTCGGCACGCTCTTCCAGCGCGGCATGGAGCTCAACGCTGAGATGAACATGGTCATGACGGAACGTTTCAACGTCTCGGGCGCGATGCTCGTCAAGCTCTTCGGTCGACCAGCTGAGGAACGTCGCCATTTCGAAGAGCGCGCCGCTCAGGTTCGTGATATTGGCGTGCACCAGGCGATCTATCAGCGCTTCTTCTTCATTTCGCTCTCGCTGACGGCATCCCTCGCGACGGCCTTCGCTTACGGCTTTGGCGGCGTCGAGGCCCTCCGCGGCACGCTCGACGTGGGCACCGTGGTCGCGCTGACGGCGTATCTCACACGGCTCTATGGTCCCTTGACACAACTCTCAAGCCTCAACATTGACTACATGTCCGCCATGGTCTCCTTCGAAAGACTCTTCGAGGTGCTGGACCTCGAACCCATGATTCAAGAGAGTCCGAATGCTGAGCCGATTCGAGATGGTCCGGCAGAGTTGCGCTTTGAGCATGTTCTTTTCTCGTACCCCGGGGCCGAGGAAGTCTCGCTGGCGTCGCTCGAGGCCGTGGCGCGACTTGACGACAGCCCGCGAACGTCCGTGCTGCACGACGTCTCCTTCGTCGTCGCGCCGGGCACCATGACCGCCCTCGTGGGTCCCTCCGGAGGCGGCAAGACGACGATTTCGATGCTGGTCTCTCGCCTCTACGACGTTGACGAAGGCTCGGTCACCATCAACGGTCTGGACGTTCGCCAGGCCAGTGACGACTCGCTGAGTCGCACCGTCGGTGTCGTGACCCAAGACGCGCACCTTTTTCACGACACCTTGCGAGCGAATCTGCTCTTCGCGCGCCCCGACGCGAGCGAAGAGCAAATCGCCCAGGCGCTGGCCTCGGCCCAAATATCCGATTTGGTCGCTTCGCTGCCGCTCGGCCTCAACACGGTGGTGGGCGAGCGGGGCTATCGACTCTCGGGAGGCGAAAAGCAGCGCGTGGCGCTCGCGCGACTACTCCTCAAGGCGCCACACCTGGTCGTTCTCGACGAAGCCACCGCGCACTTAGACGCCGAGAGCGAGGCCGCTGTTCAACGTGCGCTCGATGAGACCATGCACGAGCGCACGTCGCTGGTCATCGCGCATCGACTCTCAACGATTCGAAACGCGGATCAGATCTTGGTGATCGACGCTGGCCGAGTAGTCGAACGAGGTACCCACGAGGAACTCCTGGCGCGCGGGGGCCTTTATCAAGACCTCTACGAAACGCAGTTTGCTCCCCAACAGACTTAGCCCATGGCGTGGGCGCCACCGTCGACGTGGATTACCGATCCCGACGTCGCGCGTAGCAGAGGTGAAAGAAGGGCGATTGCCGTGTCGGCCACGGCGCTCGAGTCATTGACGTCCCAACCCAAGGGTGCGCGGTCGGCCCACGTGTCTTCGAAAATGGAAAAGCCGGGAATCGACTTGGCCGCCACGGTACGAATAGGACCGGCCGCGAGCATGTTCACCCGAACGTGATCGGGTCCGACCTCTCGGGCGAGGTATCGCCCGAGAGACTCGAGCGCTGCTTTCATCACCCCCATCCAGTCGTACATCGGATAAGCACGCGAGCCATCGAAGTCAAGGGCGAGCACTGAGGCGCCCCCGAGGACTTCGCTGCGCTGGAGCAGCGGGCGAAAGGCCCCCACGAGTGCGGCGAGCGAGTACGTCGAAATCTGCATGGCCGTCGCGACGTCGCTGAAGGGGGCCGTGAACATGCCGCTCCCCAGGCAGGTCGCCGGCGCGTAGCCAATGGCGTGCACGAGTCCATCGAGTCGACCAAAGCGCTTCTCGACTTCCTTGACCGCTTCGCCGATCTGGACCTCGTCGGTGACGTCGAGTTCGATGATCTCGCCCACGTCGCCGAGCTTGCGCGCGGTACGTCGAGTCAGCGAGGTGCCGCGCCCCGCGCCCGAAAGCGCGACCGTCGCTCCCTCTTCGAGGGCCCGCTGGGCAATGCCAAAGGCGAGGGAGTCATCGGTTAATACACCTGTGATTAGAAGTCGGTGATTGGTCAAGAGCGCCATCTTGTTAGCGTACTTCTCAGCATTTCGAGTACGAGGATGATCATGACGACAGTAGGGATTGTTGGAGGCACCGGACCGGCTGGTCGAGGCGTCGCGATTCGACTCGCGAGCGCGGGATACGACGTGACCCTCGGGTCGCGCGATGCGGCTCGCGCGAGCGAAATCGCGGGCGCGTTAGTGCCGCGCGGGGGAACCGTCAATGGAGCGAGCAACGACGAAGCGGCGAACGCGGACGTCGTCGTCATCGCCACGCCGTGGGATTCAGCGGTGGCGACCGTGACGGCACTTCGAGAGCCGCTTCGCGGCAAAGTCGTCATTTCGATGGTCAACGCTCTCTCGCGCGAAGGTCGAGAAGTGATTCCGTTCTACCCACCGAGAGGTTCGATGAGCGCGCAGTTGGCTTTCGCGCTGCCCGAGAGCACCGTCGTGGGAGCGTTTCATCACTTGCCCGCCGCGCAGATGGAAGACCTCGAAAGCGGCCTTGACGCTGACGTGGTCATCGTGGGCGACGACGCCAGCGCTCGTGACCTGGTGGCCGCGATGGTCAACGAGATGCCGGGTCTTAGGGCGGTCATCGCCGGATCGCTCTCACTCGCCAGCGCGGTCGAAGCGTTCACGGCCGTGTGCATCTCGATCAACATCCGCCACAAGTCCCACAGCTACCTCAGGCTCGCGGGCCTCGAGCGCTAATGCGCCTCTACGACACCGCGCGCCAGGGAGTCTTTCCCCTCGAGGCCGGCCCGCTCGTGACGCTCTACAGCTGCGGGATCACGCCCTATGACGCCGCGCACTTGGGCCACGCTTTCGTCTACCTCTCCTTTGACGTTTTGAAGCGACGACTTCGCGATTCGGGCCACGAAGCACGTTGCGTTCGAAACGTCACCGACGTCGACGACGACATGTTGCGCAAGGCTCGCGAGCTCGGAGTCAATTACCTAGACCTGGCCGCGCAAGAAATGTCAAAGTTCGAACGAGACATGCAGATGATCAACCTTCTGCCCGTCTTCGCCGAGCCGCGCGCGACGGGCGCCATTCCCGAGATCTTGACCCTGATCGGTCGCACCTTTGACGCCGGGTTCGCCTACGAAGTCGAAGGCTGGGTTTACTTCGAAGTATCGAAGTTCCCGAACTTCGGGCAGGTAAGTCATGAATCGCGCGCGTCCATGCTCGAACTCGCCGCCACCCACGGCGGTCGACCAGATGATCCTCGCAAGCGTGACCCGCTCGACTTCGTGCTGTGGCAGCCGTCACTCGAGGATGAGCCGTACTGGGAATCGCGCTGGGGGGCCGGACGTCCGGGGTGGCACATTGAGTGTTCGGCGCTGGCTCTTCGTGAGCTGGGCGAGACCATTGACGTGCACGGGGGCGGGCGCGACCTCGCCTTTCCCCACCATGAGTGCGAGGCCGCCCAGAGCGAGGCCGTGACGGGCAAGCCCTTCGTGAAGCACTGGATGCACGTGGGACTGGTGGGCCTGGACGGGGTGAAGATGAGCAAATCACTCGGGAACCTCGTCTTCGTCGACGAGCTGGTTCGTCGTTCCGAACCCTCCGTGGTTCGCTTGGCCCTCCTCGATCAGCACTACCGCGAAGACTGGGAGTGGCGTGATGAGCTGCTCTTGAAAGCGCAGTCGCGCCTCGCGACGTGGCGTTCGACGCAAACGACTGGTCGTGCGAGTTCGGTGCTCGAAGACGTTCGCTCGGCAATCGACGACGACCTCAACGCACCCGAGGCGCTGCGCGCGATCGACGACGCGGCGCACGCCGGTGCCGGCGTCACCTCGGCCGCGGCGTTGCTCGGCATTACGCTGTAGGCAACGAAAGGGACTCATGTCCGAGATTGACGTACAACTGCCCGACGGCAGTACTCGCACCCTCGCCGCGGGTTCGACGCCCTTGGACCTGGCCGCGGCGATTGGGCCACGTCTCGCCAAGGACGCCCTGGCCGCGGTCGTCAACGGCGAGCTTCGCGACCTGAGCGCCGAGCTTTCGAGCGGCGACCTCGTGGCATTGGTGACTCCCGCTACGGACGAGGGTCGAGACGTCATGCGTCATTCGACGGCGCACGTTTTGGCACAGGCCGTGACGAGACTCTGGCCCGGTGCGCACTTCGCGATCGGACCCTCGATTGAAAACGGTTTCTACTACGACTTCGCGCTGCCGGGTGGCGCGCACTTCACCGATGAAGATTTGGTGCGCATCGATGCCGAAATGCGCGCGATCATTGCCGAGAATCAACCCTTCACGCGTCACGAGCATTCGCTCGCCGAGGGCTTGGAACTGTTCAAGGATCAGCCCTACAAGGTCGAGATCATTCGCGCCGTGGCCGAGGGCGCCAGCGACGACGAAGACCTCGGCGAAGTCTCGGGATCGGTGGTGTCGGCGTATTCGAACTCGCCGACCTTCGTCGACTTGTGCCGTGGTCCGCACGTACCTTCAACTCAGCGACTGGGTAACTTCAAGCTGATGCGCGTGGCCGGAGCGTACTGGCGCGGCGACGAGAAGCGCCCCCAGCTCCAGCGCGTCTACGGCACGGCGTGGGAGTCAATGGCGGCGCTGGAAGCGCATTTGGTCCAGCTGGAAGAGGCGGAAAAGCGCGATCATCGCCGATTAGTGAACGAGCTCGACCTGTTGAGTTTCCCCAGTGAATTGGGCGGCGGCCTCGCGGTGTGGCACCCCCGCGGAGGCATCGTGCGCAAGGAGATGGAAGACTATTCGCGCGCCCGACACCTCGAGGGCGACTACGAGTTCGTCGTCACTCCGCACGTGACCAACTCGCGGGTGTACGAGACCTCGGGGCACTTGGATTTCTACAAGGACGGGATGTACCCGCCCATGGAGTTGGACAACGGCACCTATTACATGAAGCCGATGAACTGCCCGATGCACTGCTTGATCTTTAAGAGTCGTGCGCGCAGCTACCGAGAGCTCCCGCTACGGCTCTTTGAACTCGGCACGGTGTATCGCTATGAGCGAGCTGGTACGTTGCACGGCCTGCTTCGCATTCGCGGCTTCACCCAAGACGACGCGCACATCTACTGCAGCGAAGAGCAGCTTCAAGGGGAGATCGCTTCGCTGCTCAGTTTCGTCATCAGCGTTTTGCGCGCGTTCGGATTCACCGATTTCACGGCGAATCTTTCGACGAAGGATCCAGAGAAGTACGTGGGCAGCGATGAGATATGGGAGCAATCGACCGACGCGCTGCGCTCCGCCCTCGAGGGCTACGGCTTGGCCTACAAAATTAAGGCCGGCGACGCCGCGTTTTACGGGCCCAAAATCGATATCGACGTGCGTGACGCCATTGGACGCACTTGGCAGCTGAGCACGATCCAGCTTGACTTCAACCACCCGGAACGTTTCGACCTTGAGTACGTCGGCGCCGACAATCAACGTCACCGTCCCATCATGTTGCACCGAGCGCTTTTTGGCTCCGTTGAACGCTTCTTTGGCGTGTTGCTCGAGCACTACGCCGGCAACCTGCCCACGTGGCTGATGCCCGAACAGGTGAGGGTCCTAGGGGTGCGCGACGATCACGACGCTTACGCGTTCGAGGTCGCCGCCGCATTGCGCGCCGAGGGAATTCGTGTTCACGTCGAGACCGCTTCAGAGCCGTTGGGATCTCGAATTCGCCGAGCCAAACTGGAGAAGGTTCCTTACGTGCTCGTCGTGGGCGATGACGACGTCGCGAACGCGACCGTCGGAGTCAACGCGCGCGGCAGTAACGATCCCGAACGAGGGGTCGCGCTCGCGGGTTTTCGAGATCGACTTAAAGACGAGATCGCGAACCACGGCTCTCCCGAGGAGCGCTAGTGGCCCTTGAGCGCTTCGCGGCGGCGTGGCGTGAAAGTTACGTGTCGAGTGCCGACGCTGAGGCGAATGCACTGGTCGAGGGGGACTGCGTTTTTTGCGTCCTCGCCCAGCAAGACGTCGGCGAGTCGAGCGGGGTCTTGCTCCACACGCCGTACTCATTCGTCACGTTGAACGCCTACCCGTACGGGTCGGGCCACCTACTCGTGCTTCCCCGGCGTCATCTGGCGGGGCTCGACGAGATGAGCGATGAGGAGTACGCCGATTTCGCTCAGGCCATTCGCGTGGTCACCAACGCGCTGGCTCGCGCCTACGCGGCTGACGGTATGAACGTCGGGATGAATCTCGGACGTGCGGGCGGGGCCGGAATACCCAAGCACTTGCACGCCCACGCACTGCCGCGCTGGGACGGTGACACGAATTTCATGACGACCATCGCCGAAACCCGGGTGCTGCCCGAGTCACTTGAGTCCACGTGGCGCAAAGTCCACGCCGCGCTGGAAGCCCGCTAGTTACTGGTGGGTACCGATAGACTCGCCGCGTGAGCCCTGAAGATCGATGTTCGACGGCAAGTTTCGTAAGTCGATAGACGCCACCACGGCTCCGATCGGCCGTTGGCTGGTTCGCGTTGGCTTCTCGGCGGACGTCCTGACCGCTTCGGGCCTCGTCTTTGCTGGCGCGACGGCGTGGTCGATCGCGGTGGGCATGCACTTTTGGGCGATTGTGCTCTTGACCCTTACGGGCTTTCACGATCTCTTTGACGGGGCGGTGGCGAAAGCCTCGCAACGCGCGTCGCAACGCGGGAGTTTCTTCGATTCGGTGGTGGACCGACTCTCGGACGCACTTCTTATGGGTGG
>Ga0307373_10014622_pt1 | contig 10767 bp, 9 predicted proteins | sample OX2MG_FD_202534 | JGI IMG/M metagenome (GOLD analysis project Ga0307373, IMG submission 202534) | Soil microbial communities from Risofladan, Vaasa, Finland - OX-2 | ecosystem: Environmental > Terrestrial > Soil > Coastal area > Acid sulfate soil | place: Finland: Risofladan, Vaasa | collected... | reverse complement strand
AGGCACTTGTGTCCCTACTATTGCTCCTAAAAAATATTTTGAAAAATTTATCAGGGGAGATAACAAACATATCATATAATTATAATATGATAAAATCGGCTCCGGCGAGTTTATGAGCAGACCCTAATTATTACAGCAGCAATGCCTATCGAATGGATTATCGTTATTATAAAAATATAGGTGCAGGTATCATTGGATCAGGAGCCATAGAGTCGGCACACAGAACTGTAGTACAAAAACGGATGAAACAATCAGGGCAACGATGGAGTTATGAAGGCGCTCAAAACATGCTTAATCTAAGAGTGATAAGGATGAATGGGCAATGGGGAAAAATAACAAAGATGGTTAAAACTAATTTTAAACGAGCCGCTTAAGCTGCGACATTTTGAAATGCACCCCTTCTTACTCAATTAATAAAAATTAATTGAATTTACTTACCTTTGCAGCCCTTTATTTGTAATTTATGGGAAACAGGCGTGAATATGACATTGGATTTGTAGGATTAAAACCGGGAATCCATGAGTTCAATTATGAGATAGACGATAAGTTCTTTGCCAATTATAAGGAAACTGACCCAATGGCAATCGGGTTTAATAATTGTTATGCATCTGTAAAACTCACTCTCGAAAAAAACAACTCTTTTATGTTGCTTAAATTTGAGATTGGAGGAAGCGTGAGTGTAGTTTGCGACCGATGTGGGAACAATTTGCCTATGGATCTTTGGGACGAGTTTAATCTTGTAATCAAACAAGTGGAGAACCCGGAGGAGATGAATCAAAATGAAGAAGATCCTGACATTTTTTATATTTCCAGAAACGAAAGCCATATTCATCTTGGTGACTGGCTCTATGAATTTGTAGTATTGAGTGTTCCAAATCAGCGCATGTGTAGTGAAAAAGAAATGGAAGGGCCACAATGCAACAAAGAAATATTAGCAATGCTTACAAAAATGAATTCGACAGTAATTGAAAATAATCATCCATTAGAAAAAGGATTAGAACAATTTAAGAAAAACAATAATTAATCATATTTAATCAACGGTTATGCCAAATCCAAAGCGCAGGCACAGTCAGCAAAGAAGTGCAAAAAGAAGAACACATTACAAAGCAGATGCTCCCACATTGAGTGTGGATTCTACTACTGGAGAAACACATGTACGCCATCGTGCCCATTCCAACGAAGGTAAATTATATTATAAAGGAAAAGTAGTGGCCGAAAAAGCACCTGCAAAGGCTATATAAGTCTCGGTGATATTTTCTTTAATCCAAAGGTTGAATTTGATTTGCTCAAATTTGATCTTTGGATTTTTTATTGTTTAATTCGTGATAATTGGAATTTACTGATTATTTTTATCACAATATTTAAAGTCAAGAAAGAAACTAAATATGAATATAGCACTGGATATGATGGGCGGAGATTATGCGCCTCTGGAAACTATAAAAGGGGTACAACTTTTTCTATCTGAAAATAAAGATGACGTTACAATTACTTTAATTGGTGATGAAAATAAGTTAAATCCGTTACTTAAAGAATACTCGATAATTACTGAAAAAATCAATATTGTTCATGCATCTGAAGTTATTGAAATGCGGGAACATCCTACCAAAGCATTAAAAGAAAAACAGCAATCTTCTATTTCAATCGGGTTTCATTTGTTGGCGGCGTCCCGGACTGACGCTTTTATTAGCGCAGGCAATACCGGTGCTATGATGGTTGGTGCTCTTTATAGCATTAAAGCGATCACAGGGGTTGCCCGTCCTGCGATTGGAGCTTATATCCCGAGGGATGATGGTAAGCTTTCATTGTTAGTGGATGTGGGATTAAATGCAGATTGTAAGCCAGAAAATTTATCTCAATTTGCATTACTTGGCTCCTTGTTTTCTGAATATATATTGAACTTTAAGAATCCGAGGGTGGCTCTCATAAATGTAGGCGAGGAAGAAGGAAAAGGTAATATCCTCTGCCAGGCAGCATATCCATTGCTTAAAGAAAATGAACGGATACATTTTATTGGAAATGTAGAAGGGCGCGATCTTTTAATGGATAAAGCCGAAGTGTATGTTTGTGACGGATACACTGGAAATATTATTTTGAAGTTCGCTGAATCCATTTATGATTTGGTTCAGAAAAGAAAAATAAATGACGAATATTTTAACCGATTCAATTTCGAAATGTATGGCGGCGTACCCGTTCTGGGAGTAAATAAACCGGTAATTATAGGTCATGGTATATCTACTGCCGGTGCGTTTAATAATATGATTTTGATGGCGAAGAAAATGATTGAACAGGATTTTATTGAAAAAATAAAAAGCAATTTTGTTTGATTAAAATTATCTGATAAACGCACGTATCTAAAATTCGAATTAATTACTTTACTGCAGCATAATAGATTATAAATTTTTGTCGTAATGGAAAATTTATAAATAAATAGAGTCTTGTCGTTTTTTTAAAGATTATTTTTATAAGGCTATATTTTAAAAGACCTAATGAAACATTCCGGAAAATATTTTTTATCCTTTCTTATTACGGCCATTTTCTGTTCTTTACATCTGTGTATTATGGCACAAACAGATACGACTATCCATAAAGGAAATGAAGATCATATTGATCACAAAAAAACTTTTATGGGTAAAATGATCAATAATTTTAAAAAGGATACTGCACAGGTGGACGTATCCGGACAATTAAGAAGGAATGAAGAAGCATTTAATAAATATGATGGGCTTATCATCAGAAACATTTATATAGAAAGGTTTCCTTTTGGTTTTACAATTGGGGATACTTCTCGAAGATTCAGTAACAGCATTACCAAAATAGCAAATTATCTGCACCATTTAACCAAGATCAGAATCATAAGAAAAAATCTTTTCTTTAAGGAAGGGCAGAAATTAAAACCGTATTTAATGGCAGATAATGAAACATACCTACGCCAGTTGTTATATTTACAGGATGCTGAAATAAAAGCGATTCCACTTGCACCGGGTTCTGATTCAATTGATATTTTAGTAGAAGTAAAAGATGTGTTTTCTCTCGGCGGAGCTATTAACAGCCTTGGAATAAAACAAACTAATATTCAATTTAGAGAAGATAATTTTGCAGGTACAGGAAATGCAGGGATTGTAAATGGTTTGTATGATGATACCCGAAAAAATAATTTTGCTTTTGGAGGAGAATATGATAGCAGAAATATCGGGGGGAGTTTTATAGATGGAAGGATAGGTTATCAAAGTTCATATCCAACTTTTAACGGTTTTAAAGAAGAAAATAATTATTATATCAATCTTGTAAAGCCCTTGGTAAACAGGTATATGAAATGGACTTACGAATTAGATGCTTCGTATCATTCTACCCGTAATTTATACACAGGAGATTCTGTTTATCTTTCGAATATCCGTTATCGTTATTCCAATTTTGAAGGATGGGCAGGATATAATATTAACTGGAAAGATTTTACAGAAGAAGAGGAATCCCAGAAACTGCGGAAACTGATAGGCGCCAGAATTATCAATGAAAAATTTCAGGAATTACCCGGGTTGTATAAAAATGCTTACAACTGGCAATATGCTGACTTATCAGGTGTTTTGGCTACTTTAACATTCTATCGTCAAAATTTTTATAAAACACAATACATTTATGGTTTTGGAAGAAATGAAGATATTCCTGAAGGATTATTAATGAGCATTACTTCTGGTTATACAATCAAAGACAATAAATCAAGGCCTTATTTGGGGTTTACTTATCAACATTACCGCTTTAACAGTAAGGAAAATTATCTTAGCTATACCATTAGTGCCGAAGGAAACCTGGATCATAAAACGATTGAAGATATTAATCTTTTAGCGAGTGTTGCTTATTTTGACCATTTAAAAAAGATAGGCACAAAATGGAAACAACGCTTTTTTTTGAATCTTGATTTAGCCCAACAGGTAAATACAGTATTAAACGAACCTCTATTTGCCAACAGCCAATTTGGGCTGCCTGAATATGGTAATGACAGAATTAACAATCAACCTGTTGGTGGCAATTTACGAGGAACTGTAAAAGCGGAATCAGAATTTTTCAGCCCATGGTCGTTGGTTGCATTTAAGTTTGCTCCATTCGTATTTGGTGATGCAAGCGTTTTTTCTCCCTATCTTTCCGATACGAAACTTTTGACTTCAGTGGGCGGAGGTATCCGGACAAGGAACGAAAGTTTTGTCTTTGGAACTATTGAATTTAAGGGATATTACTTTCCTCAAAAAAACTTTTCCAACAAAAGCTTTGACTTTGAATTATCTACCAACGTGATTTTTAAATACAATACACAAATTATAAGAAAGCCGAATTTTATTCTGGTGAATTAAGTTTGGGGTATAAGATGAGCATTACCTGACCCTGTAATTATTTTTTTATAACTGGCCCCGAAAAATAACAATGCTCGAACACACAATTTCCTTCCATCAGCAAAGGTGTCTTTTGGCCATAGTATCGAAAATTACAACTCCTGAAAACCACATTAGTACCATAGGATGTAAGGAGAGTTTGCACTCCGGCGTGGCTTTGATAGGCAAAATCGAAAAGACAATCGGAAACCTCGCAGGCAAGTTGCGAATTGAATGTGCCAAAAGACCCCAGGCTTTCCGCAAAAACATTACTTATATAGGTTGGGAAATATCCATGCTGGTCATTATAAATAAATCTTACAACTCCACCTGCAATATTTACATGGTCAATATTCCAATTGCCGGCCATTCGCAGGCCGCCATAAAGGTCTGTGCCAAAAATGGTGTGAGTCCCTCCCCAGCAATAAATATTGGAAATCCGGTTTTCTTTTTCCTGATCCTGGCCGCCTGAAATACAAAGTTTGCAATTTGCAAACTGAACTTTATTAATAATAGTAATTTCTGCATTGCGTGTTAATCCATTTGGAGAAGAACAAATACCTACCACAAATCCTGAGATATTTAATTCTTCCAATTCAGTTCCCGTGCTTCCCGATTGGGTTTGCAATTTTCCTGATTTGCCATAGTGGTTTAACAGTGATGGATAGCCGCCATCTGGCGGAAGGGGATTAGAAGGTAGATTGGTAAAGGGGTCAATAACAATGCCTGCGTAGGGTGAATAGCGGCTGTCTCTGCATTTACCATCAGTAAATTTTTCAAATGGCATACTATAAAATTCCTTTGAATTACGCATTGAAGGTGGAGAAAAAACGCCTGAAATTTTTAATTTTCTTATTTTACATCCTTTGCCATTTTGAATTCCAATTGCAAAGGCATTATTAAATGTAGCTATAATTTCGCTGCCCATATTGCTATCCCAGAAAGAGGATTGTCCTAATATCTCTAATGTGCAAAATGCTCTTTGATTACCAGATTGGGAATTATCAACTCCTCTGATAATTAACGGTTTTGAAATTTTGTATCGACCTGCAGGAATGTATAGAACCCGGATATTATTTTTAATACAGGTATTTATTGATTTTTGAATAGAAGAATAATCATCGGTGTTATTCCCTTTAGCGCCATACCATTTTACAGAAAAATATTGATTTACTGATCGGGGATTTACTGTCAATGAAGTGTCAAATATTTGCTGTTGGTAATCTGCATCATAATCACCACCGTTAATAATACCATTACCTTTTAGCTTATACCGTTTTCAAATTTGATCGTTTTGCCTTCTGGAATATTTAATGTTCCATTAATAATTATATCCGAAGAATTGATCTCAATCGTTCTTATAGAAGGCTCTTTAAATGCTGCTTGTAGAATGTTTGTTTGATCGTTGCCGTTATTAGCTTTTGCAATATAAGTTTGTGCGTAAGCAGTAGCGCTGAAAAACAAAAAAAAGGAGAAAGGTATTTTTCATTAATTACGTTTTAAGAATGTTTTCAAAAGTATTGAACTAATAAGATTTTATAGGAAAAATAAAAAAAAATTATTGGCAGTAAGCATTTTCCAATCATATTAAATATCTTTAAAAACAAATTTAAAAGAGTGAAATTATTATTCAGAAGATATTTTGAATTGACAGCTTGGATTGCTGCGCTTGTTTCATTAGCATTTATGGATCCAAGTGTAAGCCCGCATTATTCTTTTTGTATTTTTAAGAATTTGGGATTTAAATATTGCCCGGGATGTGGGCTTGGCCATTCTATCAGTTATTTATTTCATGGCAATCTCCACGCTTCTTTTTCGGCACATCCACTTGGAGTATTTGCATTGTGTGTAATTTTATTCAGAATATACAAACTTGTATCTCTTCATATTTTTTCTCAATCTAAAACCAACTATTATGGACAGTAATTATAACTCATTAAATCCAGTCATCTTAAAGTATTTGTATGATGTAACTCCCGAAGAATTGATAACAATCAATTCGAGGACGAAAGAATTCAGTGATGATGAACTATCGCAGTTTTGTATGATCTATCGCTCTAAAAGAAAAGACCCTCAATTGATATTGATATTATGTCTGCTTGGCTTGGTGGGCATAGCAGGCGTTCAACGTTTTGTGATCGGGAATATTGGGATGGGGATTTTATATTTTTTTACTGCTGGTTTGTGTTTAATTGGAACTATCATTGATGCTATCAATCATAAAGAACTTGCAATGGAATACAATGCAAAAATGATTACTGAAACACTGTCAATGCTGAATATGGTAAGGAAATAAATACGTTTTCTTTTCCAAAGAATAAAGTTGAATCAAAAAAGAATTACGATTCTGGCAAAGGGTAGAAATATTAAACATTGGGAATTTTTTAGTCAAAATAACCGAAATCCTTTTGCTATAGGTTATCCCAAACTTCTTTCCATTCTACCAATCAAAATACCATTATGATATATTTTCATAGTATACTCTCCTTTGTGAAAAGTGTGTGAAGGAATTGAAAAATAGAGTCTCCTGTGATTGTCTTTTTCAGTATCGAAATGTAAAACTGCTGAATATATTTTTTTTACAGAATCAACTTCAAACATTCCTGAATTCAAGGGGGTATTTAGCAAGACTCTTCCATTAGGTTGAATTATTACAATATAAATTTCATTAGGAATATTGTTATCAGATTTGACATTGATTTGAAAAGAACCTTCTAATCTAATAGCATCTGATGCCAGGTCTGTCAGACTTTTATTTTTATCTACAGCAAAAAATTTCAAACGATACACTAATAAGGAAGGTGAAACAGGCTCATTTTTTTTTATCTTTTTTTTGGTACTCTTTACATCACTATTACTTTTGTGTTTGTTTTCTGCCATAAATTGTTTCAGCATTTTACTTAACCTTGCATTTTCCTGAACCACTGCATCATTCTGATTCCGCAAGTCGTCTATACTTTTTTGAAGTTGAGCAATCTTTGCATTGGCATCCGACTTATCTTTTGAAGATGAAGTTTTATTTTTCAGAATTTCGGCGATATCTTCTTTTAGTTGATTGTATTGAAGAAGTTTTAATTCGAGGGTTTTATCAGATGAATCAGATGAATTTAAAACGGGATTATTTTGTTGAATTACTGATTCGGAATTAGTTGAATCACGAAGGCTTTTCAGCGAATCTGTTATTGCCGGCTTTTGAATATTTAAAGAAGATTTATTAACCGGTTGTGAAGTAGCATTTTCCTTTGGTTCGATATAAAAATGATACCCCCAAATGGAAATTAATACAAAGGAGATAATCACAAGCGATAACGCCAGAATTAGAATAAATAAAGATTTAGGATCTCTCATGCTTTACCAAATATACAAGACGTATTTTTAGCAAAAATATTATATTAAATATACTAATTTTTCAATATTCTAAACTGCATAAGCTGGTATTTTTTCTAACAATCCCGTTTTAGGCATTGAACTAAAGGATCGTGGATTAATTTGAAAAACAATAAAATTAAGGAAGCACGGCCTTTTTTTAATGCTCTTCGTTGATTTACGGATATTATAAAAGACTGCCGGGCTTATTTTACCGAAGAACAATTTTTTACTACATTTTACCCTATTTTTGCAACCCAAAAAATTAAGTAAAATTGATATGGATAATTTGATTTACGTAATACCAGCAATGGGAATTGTTGGTTTGATTTACACGTTCATAAAATCTGCATGGGTAAATAAGCAAGATACCGGTACTGAAAAAATGAAAGAGATCAGTACTTACATTGCTGAAGGCGCTATGGCATTCTTAAAAGCTGAATGGAAAATACTCTCTTATTTTGTAGTGATTGCTGCAATATTATTAGCCCTTATGGGTTACAGCGCCGCCAATAGTTCCTGGAGCATAGCCATATCTTTTATATGTGGGGGCTTTCTTAGTGCGCTCGCGGGTTTCATTGGAATGAAAGTGGCTACCAAAGCAAATGTGCGTACCACTCAGGCAGCTCGTACCAGTTTGGCTAAGGCCTTAAAAGTATCTTTTACCGGGGGAAGTGTTATGGGGCTTGGCGTTACTGGATTAGCTGTATTAGGGTTGGGCAGTTTATTTATTATTTTGAAATTTATTTTCGCTCCGCATGCGCTTGCGAATAGCCTTGAAATGGAGCGTACTTTAGAAATTCTTACCGGTTTCAGTCTTGGTTCAGAAAGTATCGCTTTATTTGCCAGGGTAGGCGGTGGTATTTATACAAAAGCAGCTGATGTAGGTGCTGATTTAGTTGGAAAGGTGGAAGTAGGAATTCCTGAAGACGATCCGAGAAATCCGGCTACTATTGCTGATAATGTAGGAGATAATGTGGGCGACGTAGCAGGCATGGGAGCCGATTTATTTGGTTCGTATGTGGCTACTATTTTAGCAACAATGGTGCTGGGGAGAGAAACCATTTCGAATGATGCATTTGGTGGTATGGCGCCGATTTTATTACCCTTGTTGATTGCATCTATGGGAATTATTTTTTCTATAATTGGCACATTCTTCGTAAAAATTTCTGATAATGCCGGTTTGCATACATCTGTCGTTCAAAAAGCCTTGAACCTGGGCAACTGGGGAACTATCGTGTTGACAGCAATTGCTTCTTATTTCCTGGTTATGTGGATACTGCCGGCAAATGATGAATTGATATTAAGGAATTATCATTTTACAAGGTATGGAGTCTATGGAGCTATTATTGTGGGACTTGCAGTAGGAACATTAATCAGTTTTATCACTGAATATTATACTGCCATGGGAAAAAGACCTGTTATGACTATTGTACGGCAATCTTCTACAGGCCATGCCACTAACATTATTGGCGGCCTCGCTGTTGGAATGGAAAGCACATTATTCCCAATCCTCGTTCTTGCGGCTGGAATTTATATGTCCTTCTGGTGTGCGGGTTTGTATGGTGTTGCAATTGCATCTGCTGGTATGATGGCCACAACAGGCATGCAGTTGGCTATAGATGCTTTTGGACCAATAGCAGATAATGCAGGTGGAATTGCAGAGATGTGTGAATTGCCTAAAGAAGTGCGCGAAAAAACAGATATTCTTGATGCGGTTGGAAACACTACAGCGGCTACCGGTAAAGGTTTTGCCATTGCTTCTGCCGCATTAACTTCTCTGGCTCTATTTGCAGCATTTGTAGGTATTTCAAAAATTGATGGTATTGATATTTACCGCGCTGATGTATTGGCAGGATTATTTGTTGGCGCCATGATTCCTTTTATATTTTCTTCCCTGGCAATTCGCGCAGTTGGTGAAGCAGCCATGGCTATGGTTGAAGAAGTGCGCAGACAGTTCCGCACCATTCCGGGAATTATGGAAGGAAAGGGTAAACCTGAATATGAAAAATGTGTGGCCATTTCCACCAACGCTTCTATCAAAAAAATGATGTTGCCGGGAGCAATTGCTTTGCTTTCACCAGTAATTGTCGGGTTTATTTTTGGCCCTGAAGTTTTGGGAGGATTTTTAGCGGGTGCAACTGTAAGCGGTGTACTAATGGGACTTTTTCAAAACAATGCCGGTGGCGCGTGGGATAATGCAAAAAAATCTTTTGAGAAAGGAGCTTTAATTAATAATGAAACATATTACAAAGGCTCAGAACCGCACAAGGCATCAGTTACAGGCGATACCGTAGGTGATCCGTTTAAAGATACCTCGGGGCCAAGTATGAATATCCTAATCAAATTAATGAGCATTGTTTCTTTGGTAATCGCTCCAACTCTGGCTCATAATTTTGAAACAAAGATTAATAATGAACGGCAGCAAAAAATTGAGAGCCTTATCAATATGGAGAAAGTTTCTGCAAATAGTAGTTTGCCAAATATAAACCAATGGACATTAATTAATCCCCCCGGAACAGACAGTGTACTTGTTGACAAAGAAGTGAGGAAATTTATGGATGTTTTGGAACAGGATCATCTTATAGTAAATAACTCTTTTTCTGTGGCTGTTACGAAAGGTGTTCTTTTTATTGATGGGAATAAACAAACTCCAGACGTAATTGATAAATACAGTAAATATATATCAGCTACCGGAGATTTTATCAGTAAAGAATATGAGCAATAAAAATTATTTTCTATATTTTTTAGAATGGAGAACTAAAGGTTCTTCATTTTTTTGTCATAATGCCACAGACAATAAAAAACCTAAATGATGACAACCGCATAATTCCACTAACAAATTTTGTCCACATTGTCTTATTCCATAATTGAATATAGAAGAGAATGATCTAATTTAATCGCCTAATACAGAACCGCCATCAAAAATATTGATTACTTCATCCATTCAAAATAGGTAAGGCTACTCATTTCCTTTTTAGCCCGGTACATGTCTTTTAAAGCTTTGCATAATTCCTCTTCAACGGCATCCAGTGTTTCA
>Ga0307373_10014617_pt1 | contig 10772 bp, 13 predicted proteins | sample OX2MG_FD_202534 | JGI IMG/M metagenome (GOLD analysis project Ga0307373, IMG submission 202534) | Soil microbial communities from Risofladan, Vaasa, Finland - OX-2 | ecosystem: Environmental > Terrestrial > Soil > Coastal area > Acid sulfate soil | place: Finland: Risofladan, Vaasa | collected... | reverse complement strand
GAGTGCCTCGACGGCGACGAGGAGATCGCACGCTGGCTCGACCGGATCCCGCAGCCGTACACGGTCGCGGACGCGCTCGACTTCCTCTGCCGGACGGGCGAGGCGACGTTCGCCGTCGTCGACGCCGGTGGCGGCGGCGTGCTGGGCGGGATCGGGATCAGATGGAACGACGAGGGGGACGTGGCCGAGATCGGCTACTGGGCGCGCCGGGAGGCGCGCGGCCGCGGCGTCACGACGCGCGCGCTGCGGCTCGCCGTCGGTCTCGCGTTCGAGCAGGGCGCCGCCCGCGTGCAGCTCCGCGCGGACGTCGAGAACCTCCCGTCGCGCCGCGTGGCCGAGAAGGCCGGCTTCACGGCCGAGGGCGTGCTGCGCGAGGCGCACTGGAACCCGCGGCTCGGCCGACGCCAGAGCTGGGTGATGTATTCCGTGCTGCCGGGCGAGCTCAGGAGCTGACTTCGGCTGCGCCCGCGCCGATGGCTTCGGCCTCGGGCGGAATCGTTTCGGTGCGCACGACGAGCGCGACGCAGGCGAGGACGAGCAGCGCGCCGACTCCGATCGTCCATGTGAGCGATTCGTGCAACACGATCGCGCCGAGTGCGATGGCGACGATCGGATTCACATATGCATACGTCGCGACCGTTCCGAGCGGGGCGTTGTCGAGCAGCCACACGTACGCGGTGTAGCCGACGAGCGAGCCGAAGGTGACGAGATAGAACCAGCCAAAGATCGAGCGCGCTGAGAAGTCGCCGAAGTGCGGATGCGTCGTCGCAAGCCCGATCGGAAGCAGGATCGCACCGCCGACGAGCATCTCGATCGACGTCGCGGCGAAGGAGTCCGCGGGCATCGGCAGGCGGCTGGAGAGGAACGATCCCGTCGCCCACATGACCGACGAGACGACGACGATGAGCATCGCCCACAGCGGCGCCCCGCCGGTTGGACGAACGAGCAGCGCCAGGCCGACGAACCCGACGCCGACGCCGGCCAGCGTCGCGACCGGCGGGCGGTCGGAGGCCATCGTCCGGAGCAGCACGACCCACAGCGGCACCGCGCCGATGACCAGGGACGCGACGCCCGTCTGCACGTGCCGCTCGGCGATGAAGAGGACGGCGTTCGCCCCCGGAAGGAGCGTCCCGACCAGCGCGGCCGACGCGAGCTCGGCCGGGCGGACGCGAAGAACGCGCGGCCCGCGGCGCCAGGCGGTGAACGCCGTCATCAGCAGACCCGCGGCGACGAAGCGTGTCCCGACGGCGAAAAGCGGCGGGATCGTCTCGCCCGCGAGCTCGATCCCGAGGTAGGTCGATCCCCAGATGAGATAGACGGTCCCGAGCGCGATCCAGACCTTCGTCTTGTGCGGCACAAGGCCAACACTGCCCGTTCCTTCGGAGGCTGCGCCGGCCTGGCGTCGAACCCATGGGCGTGGACACCCATTCGGCCGCCGCACGCTTCCTCGATTCGCCCACGCTCTCGGACGGCACGCGCCGCGCTTACGGCTACGACGTGAACGAGTTCTGCCACTGGCTCGACCGCCGGGGCACGAAGCTCGACGACGTCGACGTCCGCGTGCTCGTCGATTACGCCTCGGAGCTCGGCGCCGCCCGGCCGGGGCGCAGGCCGCCGAAGCTTGCACCGGCGACGATCGGGCGCAAGCTGGCCGCCGTCCGGGCGTTCCTCCGCCATGCGCTCGGGCCTGCGCGCGTTCCGGACGCCGTGCTCACGCCGCGCCGGACGCGCAGGCTCCCGGACGCGCCCCGCGCGGCCGAGGTGGACGCCGTCCTCAAAGCGCTCGAGGGCGAAGGCCCGGTCCCGCTCCGCAACCGCGCGCTCGTCGAGCTCGTCTACTCCGCCGGCCTGCGCAGCGCCGAGGCCGTCGGCCTCGATCTCGCCGACGTCGACTTCGAGCAGGAGCTCGTGCACGTGCGGCGCGGCAAGGGCGCGAAGGACCGCGTCATCCCGCTCGGCGAGGAAGCGGCGAGCTGGCTCGCACGCTATCTCCGCGACGCACGCCCCGAGCTTGCCCGCAGCGCCGAGAACGCGCTCTTCCTCTCCGCGCGCGGGAAGCGGCTCGACACGAGCACGCTCCGCCGGCTCGTCCCGCATCCGCATCGTCTCCGCCATGCGTTCGCCACGCACCTGCTCGAGGGCGGCGCCGACCTCCGGACGATCCAGGAGCTCCTCGGCCACAGCTCGCTCTCGACCACGCAGGTCTACTCGCACGTGGACGCACGGCGCCTGCGCCGCGTGTACGACCACGCGCACCCACGCTCCTGAGCGCCGATCGCGCGACGACCAAGTAACACCTTGTTCCTTAGCGTCTTGACGGAGCTGCGATCGGGTCGTGCGCGCTGCGACGGCAGGGTCCCTCCGTGCGTTCGGCGGCTCGCATCACCCCGCACCTCCTCGACGTCCTCGTACGAATCCACGACGACCAACTCCCGATCGCGGAGATCGCCAGACGTCTCGCCCTCGAGGCGGAGCTCCGCGGCGAGACTCGACCGAGCTATGAGCGAGTCCGGCAGCTCGTCGGCGACATCCGGCTGAAGCGAGCGGAATCGGGCCCGGGGCGACTTCAGCTGACCCTCGAGGTCACGGCGGGCTTGCGCTCGCGCAACAGCTTCCATGACGAGTTCGACCGCCTCGAAGCCAACGAACGGCGAGCACGAGCCAGGCGAAGAAAGTGACAAGTTGTTACTTGGCCCGTAGGTGTCGGCCGAGCCGGCCCGAATCAGTGCCGCATGACCCGCGATCCGGCAGTCGACTCGTTCCTCGCCCTCTCGGCGACGCGGCTCGCGCCGCGCACGGTCGACGCCTACCGGCGAGATCTCGGCGACGTCACCGCGTTCCTCGAGGGATCGCCCGCCGCCGCGACGCCCGACCGGCTCGCCGCATACGTTGCACACATGCGCGCACGCGGGCTCGCGGCGACAACGATCGCGCGCCGCATCGCGGCCCTCCGCTCCTTCTATCGCCACCAGATGCTCATCGGCACGCGCGCCGACAACCCGGCTGCGGACCTCGAGCTGCCACGCCGCGCGCGCACCCTCCCGCGCACGCTCTCGCCGGGCGAGGCGGAGCGGCTGATCGAGGCGGCGTCGGGAACGGCTCCGCGCTCGCTGCGCGACCGCGCGCTCGTCGAGCTCATGTACGGCGCCGGCCTCCGCGTCAGCGAGGCGGTGGGGCTCGACCGCTCGGCGGTCGACCTGGACGGCCGGCTCGTGCGCTGCCTCGGCAAGGGCTCGAAGGAGCGCGTCGTCCCGATCGGCCGCGAGGCCGCGGAGGCGCTACGGCGCTATCTCGCCCGCGGACGGCCCTACCTCGACCGCCGCCACCGACCCGAGCTCTTCCTCAACGCTCAGGGCGGCCCGCTCACGCGCGCCGGCGCCTTCCTGATCCTGCGCAAGCTGGCCGCCACGGCCGGCCTCGAGCCAGGCCGCGTTCACCCCCACCTCCTGCGTCACTCCTTCGCCACGCACCTGTTGGAGGGCGGGGCCGACCTCAGGTCCGTTCAGGAGATGCTCGGCCATGCCGACCTCTCCACCACCGAGCGGTACACCCACGTATCCGATCGGAGGCGAAGGGAGTTGTTCTTCCAGGCGCATCCCCACGCGCGGAAGAAGGCTTGACATGACGATCGACCTCCACATCGCGATGCTTGCCATCCTCACCGTCGGAGTCGGCTGGATGATGCTGACCGCCGGGGTGCAGAAGAACGCCCTCGAGTGGCGGCGTCAGCGGCGTATCTGCCCATCGTGCGGCCACGAGATTCGCGCCCGCGTCTGCACGACCTGCGCGTCCTAGCGCCGGGGCACCCGTCGCTTCAGCTGCTGCGCGACGCTTGCCGCCGTCTTGCGGAGTTGCGCGTCCGCCTCGTCGTCTCCCGCGAGGCCTTCGAGAAGCACGATCGTGTCGCGCTGCGGCGAGCCGTTCTTCAGCGCAAGCACGGCGAGCCGGCGGACCGCTTCGTTCCCGTCCGCGCTGACGAGGGAGTGCAGCAGCGGACGAACGCCGTTGACGGTGGACGGATGGTCGCGGGAGAGCATCTCGACGGACAGGAGCGCCGACCCGCGGCACGCCGGGCTCTCGTCGTCGAGCCCGCGCCGCAGCAGCTCCTCCTTCGCGCGCCAGTGGAACTGCCCGATGGCGCGGTACGCGACCGCCCGCTCGCGAAAGTCCTGGCTGCGGGCCGCCGCCTCGAGCTCGTCTCCCCACTGGGCACGCAGGTCCGCGAGCTCGCGCTCCGATCCCGCCTGGGCGAGCGCGTCAGCCTGCACGGCCGCTTCCTGCAACGTCACGAGACGGACTCTAAATACACTGCTGACCCGTGGCCCATCGAGTCGTACTCATTCCCGGCGACGGGACCGGGCCCGAGCTGACCGAGGCAACCCGACGCGTCCTCGAGGCGACCGGCGTCGACTTCGACTGGGAGGTGCGCGAGGCGGGCGCCGACGTGATGGACCAGTACGGCGGCAATCCGCTGCCCCCCGAGGTGCTGGAGGCGATCCGCGACACGGGCGTCGCCCTGAAGGGCCCGATCACCACGCCGGTCGGCGGCGGCTTCCGCTCGGTCAACGTCGCGCTCCGCAAGGAGCTCGACATGTACGCCCAGGTGCGCCCGATCAAGAGCTATCCCGGCGTGCGCTCCCGGTTCCAGGACGTCGACCTGATCATCGTGCGCGAGAACACCGAGGATCTGTACGCGGGGATCGAGTACGAGCAGGGCACCCCGGACGCCATGGAGCTCATCCGCTGGATCGAGGCCCACGGCGGCAAACTCCGGCACACCGACGCGGGCATCTCGATCAAGCCCATCTCCATCACGGGAACGCGCCGCATCTTCGAGTTCGCCTTCGACTACGCGCGCAAGAACAACCGCAAGAAGATCACGGCCGTGCACAAGGCGAACATCATGAAGTTCAGCGACGGCCTGTGGCTACGCGTCGCGCGCGAGGTCGCCGCCGAGAACGAGGACATCCAGTTCGACGACCGCATCGTCGACAACATGTGCATGCAGCTCGTGCAGCGCCCGGAGGAGTACGACGTACTCGTCCTGCCGAACCTGTACGGCGACGTCCTCTCCGATCTCTGCGCCGGCATGATCGGCGGCCTGGGCATGGCGCCCGGCGCCAACTACGGCGACCAGGTGGCCGTGTTCGAGCCGACACACGGCTCCGCGCCGAAGTACGCGGGACAGAACAAGGTGAACCCCATGGCAGAGCTCTTGTCGGGGATGCTGATGCTCCGCCATCTGGGCGAGCAGAGCGCCTCGATGCGACTCGAGCGCGCGATCGCCGACGTCATCGCCGAGGGCGCGAGCGTGACGTACGACATGAAACCGAGCCGGACTGACCCCACTGCCGTCGGGACGAGCGAAGTCGCCGACGCGATCATCGAGAAGCTGGAGGCTGGAGTCCCCGTATGAGCGACAGGCGGAAGGTCACGGTGGTCGGCGCCGGCAACGTCGGTGCGACCTGTGCGCAGGTGCTGGCGACGCGCGACTACGCGGACGTCGTCCTTGTCGACATCAAGGAGGGCCTGCCGCAGGGCAAGGCGCTCGACGTGAATCAGATGGGCGCCGTCCTCGGCTACGAGCCGAATGTCGTCGGCTCGAACAGCTACGAGGAGACCGCCGGCTCGACGGTGGTCGTGATCACCGCCGGCCTCCCCCGCTCGCCCGGCATGTCGCGGGACGACCTCGTCTCGACGAACGAGAAGATCGTCGGCTCGGTCACCGAGCAGGTGGTCGCGCAGAGCCCCGACGCGATCCTCATCGTCGTCTCGAACCCGCTCGACGCGATGTGCCACGTGGCCCGGAACGTCTCCGGTCTTCCGAAGGAGCGCGTGTTCGGCATGGCCGGCATCCTGGACACCGCGCGTTTCTCGGCGTTCATCGCATGGGAGACCGGCTCCTCGGTGAAGGACGTGCAGGCCACCGTGCTCGGCGGCCACGGCGACCAGATGGTCCCGGTCGTCTCGGCGACGACGGTCGGCGGCGTCCCGCTGCGGAAGCTCGTGTCCGACGAGCGGATCCAGTCCATGGTCGAGCGCACGGCGAAGGGCGGCGGAGAGCTCGTCAACCTGCTCGGCACGTCGGCGTGGTACGCGCCCGGCGCTGCGGCAGCGCAGATGGTCGACTCGATCATGCTCGACGAGAAGCGCGTGCTCCCGTGCACGGCGTACCTCGAAGGCGAGTACGGGATCGACGGCCTGTACATGGGCGTGCCCGTCAAGCTCGGCTCGCGCGGGATCGAGCAGATCGTCGAGCTCGACCTCTCCGACGACGAGCGCGCGGCGCTGCAGGCCTCCTCGGAGGCCGTGCGCGAGGTCGTCGGCGTCCTGACGACCTAAGGCACTCGTGAACCTCGGACTGAGCGGTCGCACGGCGCTCGTCACCGGAGCGTCGTCCGGGCTCGGCCTCGCGAGCGCCGAGGCCCTCGCCGCCGAAGGCGCGAACGTCACGCTCGTCGGCCGCCGGCGCGATCTACTCGAGCGCGAGGCGGAACGGATCGGCGGGCTCGCCGTGCGCGGCGACGTCACGGCGCCCCGAGACCTCGAGCGCGCCGTGGAGCAGACCGTCGCCGCCTTCGGCGGCATCGACGTCGTCGTCTGGAACGGCGGCGGCCCCCCGCCGGGCACCGCGCGCGATGTCACGCCCGAGTCCCTGGAGGAGGCGCTCGCGCTCCTGCTCGAGCCGGCGGTCCGACTCGTCGGGCTCTGCCTCCCGTACCTCGAGCGGAGCCCCGCCGGGCGCATCGTCGCGATCACCTCGATCGCCGCGAAGGAGCCGGTTCGGCACATCGCTCTCTCGAATGCATTCCGTCCCGCCCTCGCCGGCTGGCTGAAGACACTCGCCGGCGAGCTCGGCCCGGAGGGGATCACGGTCAACTGCGTCGCGCCCGGTCGGATCGCAACCGCCCGCCTCGAGCAGCTGTACCCCGAGGGGCCGACGGACGCCGACCTCGCCGACATCCCGCTCCGCCGCTGGGGTGAACCGCGCGAGCTGGGCGACGTCGTCTGCTTCCTCGCCGGCGATCGCGCGCGCTATATCACCGGGCAGACGATCGTCGTGGACGGCGGCCTGCAGCGGGCGCTCTTCTGATGCGGCGTCAGGTCGGCCCTGCGCAGATCGCCGGCGCGCTCGTGGCTCTGCTCGCGGTCGCCGCGGTCGTGCTGTACCTCGTTCCGTCGAACAACTACCTCCTGCTCCCCGACCGCGCGCACCCGGTGGCGCCGCTCGTCCACGTCCAGGGCGCACATCCGGCAAAGGGGCCGGGCGGGATCTACTTCGTCGACGTGTTCGAGCGGCGAGCGAGCATGCTCGAGTCCCTCTTCCCGTTCATCCGGTCGGGCGCAACCCTTGTTCCGGCGAACCTGATCGTGCCGCCGGGCTCGAACGACCAGCAGGTGCGGCGTGCCGACCTGCAAGAGATGAGCGTCTCGCAGCGTGTCGCCGCCGCCGTCGCGCTGCGGCGGCTCGGCTACCGCGTCACAGCGACGCCCGATGGAGTCATCGTCGAGGAGGTCGTCGGAGGCACGCACGCGATCGGCAAGCTCGAGCCGACGGACGTGATTACGTCCGTCAACGGCCGCGCGACGCTCACGTTGTCGGCACTGCGCCAGGAGCTCACTCGCATTCGTCCCGGCGCGTTCGTCACGCTCCGCGTCGATCGTGGGACCTCGAAGTTGCGGCTCCGGATTCAGACGACGTCCGAGGGGTCGCGCGCCATCATCGGCTTCGCGCCCGGCCAGGCCGCCGACATCCATCTTCCGATTCGCGTGCAGATCGATGCCGGCAACGTCGGCGGCCCGTCGGCAGGGCTCGCGTTCACGCTCCAGGTGATGGAGGCGCTCGGGCAGAAGGTCGATCGCGGCTACCGCGTCGCGGCCACTGGGACGATCTCGCTCGACGGCAGCGTGGGCGCGATCGGGGGCGTGAAGCAGAAGACCTACGGCGCGCGCGCGGCCGGCGCCGACGTCTTCCTCGTGCCTGCGGCTGGGGATAACGCGGCACAGGCGAGGCAGTACGCGCACGGCCTCCGCATCATCGCTGTGACAAGTTTTCCCCAGGCGTTGCGCGCTCTGGCAACCTTGCCCAAGAAGGGCTAGAAACAGCAGTTTTCGGCGGGTTGGAATCTGCCGGAAACTCGTTAGTTTTCGTCTCCGGCAACGCTTTCACGCCGGTCCGGACGGGCCTATGATCGCTCCTCGAATCCGGCTGTCGACATCGAGCAAAAGGCCCCCGTGAGCAAAAAACCGAAAACAACCTGCAACGATTGCTATTTCCGCTGCGCCGGCCTGTGCGCGCTCCCGGGCGAGGAGATCTGCCCCACATTCCGTCTCATGGCGGCCGGCCATCTCGCTCCGCCGCCGCAGCCGCGGCTCGTCGCTCGGCCACTGGCCGCAGCGTCCGCGGCGTAGGATCACGACATGCGGTTTCTGCGCCGCCAACGTGACGCCGCCGACCGGCTCGAGGAGCAGTGGCAGCCGCGTCTCTACGTACGCTGGATCGCGCTCGCGCTCGTCGTCGCGTACGCCATCGCATTCGTCCTCGAGAACGGCAAGCACGTCTCCGTGCACTTCGTGTTCGCGACGACGAGGGTCTCCCTCGTCTGGGTCGTCCTGCTCAGCCTCGCGCTCGGCGCGATCGGCGGCATCCTGCTCTCGCAGCTAGACCGCAGGCGCAGGCGCCGTAGCGCCGGCGAGTAGCGGCGCGAGCCGCGCAACGCCTTCTGCGATCTCGTCCGGCGACACGAAGCTGAACGCGAGGCGCATCGACTGCGCTCCGCCGCCGTCGGCGAAGAAGTCCTGGCCCGCGACGAACGTGACGCCGACCGCCTCCGCCTGTGCGACCGTCGGGGCGTCGTACGGAAGATCGACCCAGACGAAGTAGCCACCTTCGGGACGGCTCCACGTCGCGCCGTCCGGTAGCTGCTGCTCGAGTGCGTCGAGCATCGCGTCGCGGCGAGCGCCGAGGAGCCCGTTCACGCGCTCGAGGTTCGACTCGAAGTTGCCGCGGCGGAGGAACTCGTGCACCGTCGCCTGCGTCATGAACGGGGGCGAGATGTACGTCGAGACGGCGAGCGCCTCGATCTGCTTGGCGAGCGGTGCCGGCAGGACGAAGTAGCCGACGCGAACGCCCGGGGCGACCGTCTTCGAGAACGAGGACGCGTACGTGACGTTCTCGCCTCCCTCGAGCTCGAAGAGCGTCGGCAGCGGATCGCCGTCGTAGCGCACGAGTCCGTACGGGTCGTCCTCGAGGACGAACAGCTCGTGCTCGCGGGCGATCTCGACGACGCGGCGGCGGCGCTCCTCGGTGAGCGTGCGCCCGCTCGGGTTCTGGAAGGTGGCGATCGTGTACAGGAGGGCGGGCTTCGGCCCGGAGGCGAGGGCCTGCTCGAGCGCGTCCGGCTCGAGGCCGTCGTCGTCCATCGGCAGCCCGACGATCTCGGCGCCGAGGCGGCGGAGGATCTTGATCGGGCGGTCGTACGTCGGCGCCTCGACGAGCACGCGAGCGCCCGGCTGCACGAGCTGCTCGGCGAGGAAGACGAAGCCCTGGAGCGAGCCACTCGTGACGACGACGCGGCCGGGCTCGACCCCGTGGCGCGCCGCGATCCACTCCCGCAACGGCCCGTAGCCGCCGCCGGGGCCATACGAGAGGACGGCCTTGCCGTCGCGCTCGATCGCGGCCCGCGCGCAATCCGCGATCTCGTCGATCGGGAGGCACTCAGGCGCGGGTATGCCGCGCGCGAAGGAGATCACGGCCATGAACCCAGCCTACCGCGCACATCTGCGGCCGCGTAACCGGTTGTTCCGTCCGGCTATGGTCGCGCCGGTGGGGCGCTTCTTTACGAACTTCGACGAAGCGTGGGAGTTCTTCGTCGACCGCGAAACCGACCTCGAAGACTTCTTCGCGCGCTTCCCGCTCGACGACCACTTTCTCCTCGGCTGGCTGCTCCCGCTCGACCCGGGACTTCGTCCGGCGGCAGCGAACGTTCAGCGATCCTTCTCGCACCTCGAATGGATCACGCCGCCGCCGGCGCACTTTCTCCACGTCTGGCTCAGCATCGTCTCGTTTGCAACGCACCGCCCCACGGCTGGTGAAATCGGCTCCGCCGTCGAAGCAGCAGAGCGCGCGTGGGCAGGCATCGCACCGTTCGATCTCACATACCCGCGGATCAACTGCTTCCACGATGCTGTCGTCGCAGAAGCCGAAGGCGACGGCCCCCGCCGCCTCGTGAGCGGACTGATCGAAGCAGGCATGAGCCGCGTGGAGCTGGACACCTTCCTGCCCCATGTCACGCTCGGAACGTTCAACGCGCCTCACGAGCCCACGCCGCTTCGAGAGGTGCTCGTGCCCCAACGCGAGACCGCACTGGGCGATCAGCACGTCGCGAGCGCGACGCTCTGCTTGATGCCGGGTTCCCGGACGACGATCCTCGAGCCCTGGGAGGTCGTCGGCTCCGTCGCGTTCGGGTAGCGCTACTTGAGGCGCTTGGCGACGAGTTGTGCGACTTCGGTCGGCGTCGCGCCGACCTCGATGCCCTTTGCCTCGAGCGCTTCCTTCTTCGCGGCGGCCGTCCCGGAGGACCCGGAGATGATCGCCCCGGCGTGACCCATCGCCTTTCCGGGCGGCGCCGAGAAGCCTGCGATGTACGCGAGAACGGGCTTCGTCATGTGCTCGCCGATGTACTGCGCCGCCTTCTCCTCCTCGTCGCCGCCGATCTCGCCGACGAGCACCACGAGCTCCGTCTCCGGGTCGGCCTCGAACTTCGCCAGCA
>Ga0307373_10014616_pt1 | contig 10773 bp, 13 predicted proteins | sample OX2MG_FD_202534 | JGI IMG/M metagenome (GOLD analysis project Ga0307373, IMG submission 202534) | Soil microbial communities from Risofladan, Vaasa, Finland - OX-2 | ecosystem: Environmental > Terrestrial > Soil > Coastal area > Acid sulfate soil | place: Finland: Risofladan, Vaasa | collected... | reverse complement strand
GTGCCCCCGGCCGGAGTGCCCAGGCCCGGCTCCGAAGGACAACTTTTTCGAGAAGTTTTTTGACAAACGGCCCCGAACAGGTCCGGAAAGGGAGTGGGCGGCAACGGGTGCCGCCAGAGGAGGGGCTGGGTGAAGGTGAGCGGTGAACCGTGGTGGAGCACAGAGGGGACCGGGAGGGTCGCGTCGCCCCTCCTGACACCTGTAGATGGGTGACCAAGAGCCGGGGAGGGTTGACCACCTTCCGGGCCTCCGGGAGGAGCGCTACCGGTGGCGAGAGGAACGGAACCAAGGCGCTGTCTCGGACGCCGGAGACGAGGCCGTGATGTTCGGGGACTGGTCCTACACCGGCATCGCCTACACCGATGAGGGGGAGGAGCTGCTGGCCAGGGCGATGGCGGAGTCCCGGAGGCGCTCTCGGCGAATCGCCCGGGAGGAGCGATGAGGTCCGAGTCGCTTCGCGAGCAGGCCGGTGAGGCATCGGGCGACGCGCTCGCCACCCTCCTGTGGGACATTCGGGATCTGCAGTCCCAGCTGCGGATCGGCAGGACCTTCGCCTGGGAGCTGGTCCGCCGCGACGGATTCCCAGCCCCGGTGGCCTTCAGCCCGCGGCGGCTCCGCTGGGAAGCCGACGCCGTGATTGCCTACATACGGGTCCAGGCCGAGCCGTCGTGGTACCGAGCACGACCGGATGCCGACAGCGCCATCCCTGGTGGCTATCGGGTGCGCCAGCGCCGCCGGCGGCCCGGCGCCTCCTGAGATGAGCGCGTCCGGACCGGCAGTCCTCGACTTCGACTGTGGCGTCACCGTCTACGAGCCGGCCGGCCCCGACGGCTACTGGCGCATCCGCTGGGTCGAGGAGGACGGCACCCGGCGGGACACGACCGCCAGGGACCGAGCGGCAGCCGTCGACCGGGCCGAGGCGCTGGTCGAGCGACTGATGGCCGGCCGCCCCGAGGCCGTCGAACGAGCCAAAGGCGAAGCCGTCGTCGGCCACTACCTCGACCCGACCCGCACCCGGTGGTCCGAGCGCCACCGGGAGGCCCAGGAGTCCTACTGCGCCCGCTTCGTCACCCCGGTCATCGGCGCCCTGCCGGTGCGCCTGCTGTCCCGGGCCCACTTCCAGCGGATGCTCAACCGGGCCGAGACCCCGGCAGTGGCCGAGCACCTCCGCCGGTGCTTGTCGGCCATGACCTCGGCCGCCCTGGACGAGGGGCTCCTCCTCGTCCGACAGGACGTGATGCGTGGCTTGCGCTGGCACCCTCCGGCCGGCCAGGCCGCTACTGTCCACGATCTCGAGGGGCTAGAGGACGTCGGTCCCGTGGGCGAAGCCGACATCCCCACGGCCTCGGCCGTTCAGGACCTGGCGGCCGCCGCGGCCGGTCTACGCGACGTGTGGTGGAGACAGCTGGAAGTCTTGTTCGTGGCCTACTCGGGACTGCGCTGGGGCGAGCACGCCGCCCTCACCGCCGACCGTGTCCAGTCGCCCCGCCGCCAGGTGGTCGTCGACCGTCAGGTCATCGAGACCCGTTCCGGCCCGCGCCTAGCCGCTCCCAAGAACCGCCGCCGACGCATCACCATCTATCCGGCCCGTACCCCCGCCGGCATCGACCTGGCGGCCATGGTGGAGCGCCGCCTGGCCGAGATCGGATCGACCGACCTTCTCTTCCCCTCACCCCGGGGACATTGGGCGCGGCGTTCCAACTTTCGCCGCAACATCTTCGTGCCGGCGGCCACCGAGGCGGGCTGGCGCCGACGAGACGACGGCCGGTTCGTGTGGACCTTCCACTCGCTGCGCCACGTCTTCGCCACCTGGGCCTTGCGCCAGCCCGGCGCCCGCATCGAGGACGTGTCCCGCCTCCTGGGTCACTCCTCCATCCGGGTCACCCAGGACATCTACATCGGCGTCGACGCCGAGATGTACGACCGCTTCTACGAGGCCACGGGGTGACGAAGTATTTCTTGACCCGCAGCACACTCAAGACCCAGAGTCGCTGCACCGTTTGGAGGGACCCTGGATCACCCCACGTCAGGCTACGAACGCCGCGCCGCCCGGGTCCTGCGGTGTGATCTCGAGGCGATAGGAACCATCCCCGAGTCGCTCGAGGACGACGAAGTAGCCGGTGTAGTCCATGGCCGCGAGCGTCGGCGTGAGCGAATCCCAGTGGAGAACGGCTGTGAAGTTGCCCTGACCGGCTTCACGATAGGCGGCGTCATCGACCCGGAGATTGTGCATTCCTAGGTCGACGCCGTTGACAGCAACTGCGAACGGAACAACGGTCTGTTCGAGGAGTCCAAGCGGCCTAGGAATGGCGGCCCACGGCAGGGGGGCGAAGAGGTCGTGGCGGAAGTAGTTCGTCTGGTTAATCGCATGACCGGCCTGGACCAAGCGGAGCGCCCCGGTCGGGTTGGTATTGGCGTTCACCGGATGCTGGGCGTCCGCGTGCGAGAGGGCCTTGAACCAGCGCTTCACGACCGGAGGTCCCGCTGGACCAACCCCGCCAGGTGGAGGCGCGGGAGCCACGGCCGCCTTCTTCGCCGGGGCTGCATTCTTTGCGGCGCCAGCCGCTCCTGGGTCCGCTTTCTTTGGCTCGGCGCTGCCGCCGAAGATCGACGGACCTGACCCGGGTGGACCGGGCAGCGTCTCGATGTCGACCTCGGCGTCCAACTCCTCCGGTGCTTGAGCGGCCGCGGGCTTGTGCCGAGCATCCTCATCACCAACCCTGTATCTCGGGTTGGCCAAGAGCTCTGCGAGGACTGCGTCGGTCAGCTCCTTGCACGCGGTCGTGTCCGCGTAGAGGCGCGCAACATACTTGTGGATCGTCGTCAACAACCCTGCGTCACCAGGCAGGACCAGGTCGCACTCGAGTCCGGCCTCGTAGTTGAAGTAAACCCCACCCGCCGTCGCGTTGTGCGACCCGACGAGAACCCGCGCGCCATCGTCGCCCCACGCCGCGTACACCTTGGAATGGAACGTCCGGCCGGCGCGATCGTGGAACACGTGCACGCTGTCGAAGAGCTCCCGTGCTAGCTCAAGCCCTTGGCGCGTTGCGCCGCCCTCGTCGATGCCGACGATCAGCCTGGTCGTTGCGGGACGAGCGCGGATTGCCTCAAGGTGGTTCCGAAGGCGGCTGAGGCCGGAACGCTTTGCCCAGGCGACGACGACGTCGAGGTTGTGCAGGGCCCCATCGGCGGCAACAGCGCCGATGAAGTCCGTCAGATCGCGGCCGTCCGCGAAGGGCTGAGTTACAAATCGGACCTGCATGGCTGCAGCATCGCAAAACGCCGGGGAGGCTGCACTCGGCACGGGACGCCCTGGGTCACTCGCTCCTATCGTCCCGATCAGTCGCCTTGCCCGCCTCGAACCACCGCGCCGCCACCTCGACCGGCACGATGAGAACGGCACCTGGGGGATCCTCGAGCGCTTGGACGTACACCGAGGCGCCGGCCGACAGTCCCGCCGACTGGAGCACTTCCTTAGGTACGACGACCTGGCCGTTCGTCGCGATCTTGTGGGGCCCGTGCGGAGGATGCACATACAAAGGCTACAATAAGTTGTAAGATTCTTTTGTGACGGACCTTGTAATCGAACGCTTGTTCGTAGAGAATGGGTCGTGTCGCTCTTCCCCCTTGCGATCAGGCCGCCACCCCAAGGGGGAACCCCGATGAGAACGCGCGAAGAAGTAACCGCCGAGAAGCTCCGAGGAGGGTTCTACTCACCCGCTCCGCTCGTGGATCTCTGCCTTGAGAGAGTCGCCGCTCTTACCAGCGGGCACTCCGCTCTCCGGTTCGTTGAACCGAGTGCGGGCGACGGTGCGTTCGTGCGGGGGATTGCGAGGCATCCCACCCTCCTGCGCCGGACCACGTCGATCCATGCCGTCGAGCCGCTGGAGTCCGAGGCAGCAAAGTGCTCCGACGAGGTTGACCTCGTCGGCTTGGGCGGTCACGTGCAAACCGCCAGCGCCATAAGCTGGGCCGCCAGCACACGGGACGAGTTCGACGCCGCCGTCGGCAATCCACCGTTCGTCCGGTTCCAGTTCGTCTCAGAGGCCGACAAACGGGCAACTGCGATCCTTGAACAGCGGATCGGGCTGTCGTTTGCAGGGGTATCAAATCTCTGGTTGCCGGTCCTGCTCGGCGCGTTGAACCGCCTCGTGATCGGGGGAGCCTTCGCGTTCATCGTGCCCGCCGAGTGTTTCACGGGCATTTCCGCCGGGGTCCTTCGCCAGTGGCTGGTGCGGAACACAGCAGAACTCAGATTCGATCTCTTCCCCCCGGGATCGTTCCCTTCTGTGCTCCAAGAGGTTGTCATCTTGAGCGGGCGCCGCATGCCGTTCTCGGACACCTCGTCTTCGTGCGAGATGCGCGAACACGCTCCGGACGGATCGGCCACGGGAGTCACGCACCTTATCCCGCCGACCGCACATCCGTGGACTCGCTACCTGCTTACCAAGGACCAGATCGGCGCGTTTGAGGAGGTGGCGCACCTCGCGGATGTTTGGCCCCTCGGAGACGCGGCGAAATTCGAAGTCGCCGCCGTCACAGGCGCGAACGATTACTTCTCCGTAGACTCAACGACTCTCAGGCTTTTCGATCTCCGGGCCTGGTCGACCCCGTTGCTTCCACGCATCCGGCATGCACCCGGTCTGCGGTACACCGAGGCGGACCATGAAGAGGCTCAGGCGTCGGGCGCCAAAACACACCTGTTGGATTTCTCCTCAGATCGGCCCGACCCCACGGAGAACGAACGAGTCGCGGAGTACATCGCGTTGGGAGTAGCGCAGAGCCTTCCTCAGCGTTACAAGTGTCGCATCCGGTCGCCGTGGTACCGCGTGCCGTTCATACGTCCCGGTCGACTCATGCTTTCGAAGCGATCTCACCTCTTTCCCCGGATGGTGGTCAATGACGTCGGCGTAGTGACCACGGACACGATCTATCGCGGGTCAATGCTCGGGTTCTTCGAGGGGAGGGAGTCTGACCTTGTGGCCTCCTTCCACAATTCCCTGACGTTGCTGTCGGCCGAGATGGAAGGAAGAAGCTTTGGGGGCGGCGTGCTCGAGCTTGTGCCATCCGAGGTTGGGCGACTCCTCATCCCGTTGCCTCAGGAGTTCGGAGCGGAGCTCGAGCGCCTAGATTCGCTCGCTCGCTCGACGACGCGCGATGTGGCGAATGCCCTAGTCGACGAGACGGACCTTCTCCTCGTGAAGGCCAACATCGGGATCACGCCAGAGTTGGTCGATAGGCTCCGTTCGGCACGGATGTCTCTCCTGCAGCGTCGCCTAGACCGCAACGCGGCTTCATTGCCGCCAGCGCCCGCCCAGGCGACAGTGAGCTAATCAAGCAAGGCTTGATCTTGTAGGGGGAAGTTCTCACACACCGCACTCGCGCTGCCCGAGTCTGTCTGTAGGCCGACGTCCCCTGATCGCGTTCGGACTGCTGCAGGTAGTCGCTCAGGGTACGACCCACGATCCCTCCTTCGGTCACTTCTAAGGGCCATCCCTCTCAAACTTCCGGCACATGATGACTCGGCTTGCCCGCAGTAACTTCAACCGGATGTCGAGCTCGTTGACTGGCATGTACTCCCTGAGGCGGTTCACAGCCGGCCCAGTCCCTGGCCGGCCGCGCACGAGCAGACGCGCCAGTGATGCGGACTATGCGACGTCATCGACCTCGACGAGGTCCTCGTCCGTCGGCTCCTCCTCGTCGAGGTCATAGTCCTCCTGGGATATGGCGCGGGTTTCTGCCGCCCCCTGCTTACAGCCTGGGAAAGTAGACGCTCGGAGCCTGACCGCCGATCTCCGGCCGTACCCGTCCGGGCTCGGCCCCGAGGTCGAGATTTTCCCCCAATTTTCCCCCAAAACCGGGGGAACGCACTGACATAAGCTGACACGCACCGACAACCAGAAAAGGAGGCAGCCCACCGAACCCCCAGGCCAGGGGGGATTTTTGAGAGAATCACCTATACGGGGGCGTAGCTCAGTTGGCTAGAGCACCTGCTTTGCAAGCAGGAAGTCGTGGGTTCGAGTCCCATCGCCTCCACTCTCGATGACGAGCGCGGGCAGGACCGTCAGCCTCGGAAGGCGGGAGGATCCGTCATGGATTACCAGATGCCAGGGACCAGCCTCCAGCGGACCTGGGCGCGATAGGCCCGGTAGGGCGCACTGGAGGCCAGAAGACGCTCCTCGGCTCTGACGCGGCCCACATTGCAACCGGAGGCGAACAGCATCACCAGCGCGTTCCTAACCGAGAAGCTCTGCAGCAGGTACCCGGCCTGGAGCAGCAGGTAGGAGGCGTAGATCGGGTGGCGGACAAGGCCATAGGGACCCCGCGTCACCAGCCCGCGGTCGGCGGGGGCGAAGCCGAAGGAGCGGCCAAGAGCAAGAAAGGATGCCACGCACATTCCAAGTCCCAAGAGCTGGACCCACAGACCCACGCTGACGCCCCAGTGCAGATGAGCGCCATCGGGGCGGAACGCGACGCCCCCAAAGGTTCCGCCGAAGGCAAGGAGCCAGTCGCCCAACCGCCGGCTCACCGCTGACGCCGGACGGCGGAGCAGGTAGGCGAGCACAACCCAGGTCTGCTCGAGGAGGAATGCCGCCCCTATCCAGCTGTGCGTCCGCAGGTCGAGTTGCAGGGTGGCTCGGGCGAAGAGGCCGGCGCCCCCGGCGCCGACGAGGTTGGCCGCCGTCCTGATGACCGGCTGGGCCCGGGACGACAAGGGCGTTGGCCTCTGGACTGGTGGGCTCTCGAGAGACCCGGTCAGGCTGGGCACCCCGGGGAGCGCGACTTGACGCCGGCCAGGCGATGCTCGGCCAAGGCGTCGAGGCTGAACCGACCGGCGCCGAAGAGGGTGACCACCAGGGCGAGGGCTCCGAGGGCGAGGTTGAGCTCGTAGCCGGCGGGCAGCTTCTCTGAGTTGATCCCATTGGCCCAGGTGACTGTGATCATGGCCATGACCATGTCCCCGAACAGAGCGAGTCCGACCAGGCGGGAGCCGACGCCGAGCGCCATGGCAATCCCACCACCAAACTCGATCAGGCCACCCAGGACGGCAAAGAACTCTCCAGGATGAAGATGTGCGGTGTTGGCGAAGTAGATGGCGGTCTGGTGGATGCCCAGCCCGTGAAACCACCCGAAGAGCTTCCCCGCCCCGTAGTAGATGAAGATCCAGGCGAGAACGGTGCGCACCACCACCAGGGCCAGGTCGGTGGGCAGGGCAGCGGTCGCGCGCGTGCTGAGCGCGGCCGTCACTAAGGCGCCCGCTCGATCCCTCAGCGTCGGCCGCGACGCGCTCACCATCAGACCGTCACCGCTTGGCGCGCCGGTCCGGCGTCTACTCGGGCCACGAGATCCTTAGGGATCCGAGGGCGGAGCTCCGCGGGCACTGATGTCCCGGTGCGGTTCGGGGGAAGGTCTCGCATGGGCCGGAACGGAGCGACGAGTTGGGCGGCAAAGACGAGGAGATGTCTGGGTCGCTCCCCCGCTTGTTCGACCACAAGGGGGCGGCCCGGCAGCCCGGTATCGGTTCTGATCGTCTCCGGTGTCGGGAACACCGCCCGGTGGAAGGCCTGGTCCCAGATCGTCAGGGCGAAGCCGAGGTTGACGTCCTGGGGCCCGTCCAACTTGTGGTGTATTCGGTGGTAGTTCGGACTGACGAATATCCGTCCCAGCGGGCCGAAACCGAGGTTGGTGTTGGAGTGGGCAAAGGCCACGCTGGCGGCGTAGATGACCAGGAGGGTCGTGGTCATCGCACCATTGGCGAGAAGCACTGTGCCCGGGACCAGTGCGATGAGGTAGGACACGTGAATGAGGGGGTGGGTGCGGAAAACGGTCAGGACACTCATGTCTTCCTGGGAGTGGTGGAGCTCATGGAACCGCCAGAGGACCCGGACCCGGTGATTGGCCAGATGGGCAAACCAGTTGCACCCGTCCATGGCCAGGAAGATCAAGGCGATCGCTCCCCACCGAGGCAGTGCACCGACCTTAGGCAGGACGATCCACGGGAGAGTCCTGCGGGCAAGCTCGGCAAAGGAGAGGGACAGGGCCGTAACCAGAGGAGCGACTAGGGACGCATTCATGACCGTGAAGAGGACGTCTTGGCGATGACCGCGGGCGATCAGCGGACGACGCTGGGCGGGTCGCACCCGCTCCACCACGAGGAAGACGCCGAGGATCAGGAGAGTTGCTGGGCCGACGAGGACGACGCGCAGCCCGGACATGGAGGCGGCGAAGCTGGCGCCGCCGAAGTGACTGGCCCACCCGATCCCGATGAGGGCGGTCGCGATAGCTGCTATCGAGAATGCCGGCCAATACACCCGCGAGGACAGGCGACTCGGCCATACGCGAACCGCTCCGGAGGGAGCCGGTCCGCTCACGCCGAGAGCCTGGCGGTAGCCAGGATCACACCGTCAGGGGCGATCAGGCGAACAGTCCGGACCTGACCTGACCCCGCCGCCAAGGCCGTGCCCCAGGCGCCATAGCCGCCAGAGAGTCTGAAGTTGCCCACCGTGTCCACCTTTCCGTCGGCCAGGGTCACAGTGCATCTCAGCGTGCCCACCCACGCCACGTCCCTCGCGGTCACGAACATCCAGGCCGGACGGCCAGGAGAAATGGTGACGTTGCCGAGCGGATGCCCATCGGCAGTCAGGTCGGCCGTGATGACGCGGCCCGATGCGGACTGGGTCTGGCTATTGTCGCTTCCCGGGTGGAAGACGGCCCCCAGTGTGAAGCCGAGGAGCGCCGTCATCACGGCCGCCGCGCCCAGGGCGCCGGCCCGCCGATGGCGCCGCGTCGACCGCCGAGGCGACCCTCCCGCCCGGAGTCTCTCCGCCAGGCGGAGTTCGAAACCCACAGGCGGCTCGGCGGTCGGCGCCAGCAGCAGGAGCATGTCCGAAACGGCCGAGAGTCGCTGGAGCTCAGCGCTGCACCGGGGACAGGTCCCGACGTGGCTCAGCACCTCGGCGCGCTCGCGACCGGACAGGGTCCCCAGTGCAAGCTCGGCGAGTTCATCGGAGACCCAGTCACAGTCCCTCGCGGTTTCCTCGTGGCCACTCACAGGGTCTCCTCGATCCCCAGTGTTTGGCGGAGCCTGGCCAGGCCTAGGCGGATCCGGCTCTTGGCCGTGCCCACCGGTATGGACTCGGCGCGGGCTATCTCGGCCGCGCTGCGGCCGTACATGGCGGATAACAAGAGAGCTTGGCGTTGCTCAACCGGGAGGTCGGTGAGGGCGGTTTGGACCCGAGCCAGCGCGTCTTGGGTGGCCGCCATCTGCTCGGGGAGGGGCTCGGCGCTTATCAGGTCGAGAAACACCTGGTCATCAGGATCGGTCGGGGCTCCCCGCCGACCCCGGAGGACGTCGATGGCCAGGTTTCGGGTGATCGTGAGCGCCCAGGTCGTGACCGAGCCCCGGCGGGCGTCGAATACCGCCGCGTGTCGGAAGATTCGAATGAAGGCCTCCTGAGAGACGTCTTCGGCCAACATGGCGTCGCCGACGATTCCCGCGGCGAGGCCGAACAGCCGCCGCTGGTAGCGCCGCACAAAGACAAGACCGGCCCATTCGTCACCGATGGCCATGCCCGAAAGGAGGGCTTCGTCGGAAATGTCGTCCTCGTCGCGCCTCCTACCTCTACTCATCACCAGCAATACGGCCGGGACCACTCAATAGATCAGTCGGAGCTGAGCGGACAGGCACGACGCCAAGCTACCCATGGACCGGCGCTCAGGCGGGCCGTCAATAGTGCCGATCCGCCGGTGATCCATCCGGGGCCCTGGCTCGTATGACCAGCGACGACAAGGAGAGCCGCGGGATGGCACTGGCAGAGCGAAACCACCAGGGAGTCCGATCCTTCCTCCTCTGGAGGAAAGGGGCAGCCTTGGGCCTTGGAGGCCTCACCCTCTCGGTCCTCATCGCCAGCTGCGGGGGCGGCGGATCAACTCGGGCCACGGCCGGCTCGGTCTCCACCACCATAGGTGCGGCCGCGGCGCCCACCACCGCGGCAGCTGGTTCCGCCGCCGCCGCTCCCACCAAGGGTGTGGTGATCTCGGCCGCTCAGAGCGGGAGGTTCGGCACGATTCTGGTCGGCGGCACAACTCTCTACACCCTGAAGCCGAGCCAAACGGCCTGCACGGCTGAGTGCCTGAGGATCTGGCCTCCCCTGCTTCTTCCACAAGGGGTCGGCTCGGCAACCGCCGGCCCGGGTGTGAACGCCTCCAAGCTCGGCACCATGGCTATTGGTGGCCGCCTGCAGGTGACCTACTCCGGCCAGGCCCTCTACTGGTTCTCAGGCGACACGGCTCCGGGCCAGGTGAATGGAAACGTGACCGACATCTGGGGCAAATGGTCCGTCGTGGGCATCGGAGGGGCGGCGACGGCCTCACCCGCCTCCGGTGCACTGGTGACTTCCACGACTGCGGGATCCTCTCGTAATTCTCCGGCGCCCACGACCTCATCGAACTCCACAGCCCCGCCAACCACGGCGGGATCGTCAACCACCTCCCCGCCAACGACTCGTGCTTCCACCACCACGACCCGGGCGCCGACCACCACGACCACGGCCCCAACGACTACAACGACAGCTCCGACTTCAGGTGGCGGGGCCTTCTGATGCGTCCACTGATCCAAGCGATGGTGCCAGCCGTATCTCTTGAAGATCATCAAGGAGAGTGAGCCAGGTGAAGCCAACCAAGAAGGCCCTGAGCCCTAGAAACAGGTTCCACCGCCGCATGGGACCGGTCGTTGGTGTGGCCCTGATCGGACTGGGCGCGGCGGCGTGCGGT
>Ga0307373_10014613_pt1 | contig 10775 bp, 9 predicted proteins | sample OX2MG_FD_202534 | JGI IMG/M metagenome (GOLD analysis project Ga0307373, IMG submission 202534) | Soil microbial communities from Risofladan, Vaasa, Finland - OX-2 | ecosystem: Environmental > Terrestrial > Soil > Coastal area > Acid sulfate soil | place: Finland: Risofladan, Vaasa | collected... | reverse complement strand
TCGTGGTGTAGACGCGCAGGTCGCCCGAGGCGATGCGCGCGGCACCGTAATGGTCGATCAGCTCCTGCTTGACGAAGTCGAGGAAGTAGTTGTCGGTGAAGTTGTCGTAGTGGTTGTTGGCCCGCAGACCCAGCGGCGCCCGCTCGGCCGCCGCCGCCTCCGCCACGCCGATGTAGCCCTGGTTGGCCATCTTCGCGAGCACCGTGTTGCGGCGGGCCCGCGCGGCGCCGGGGTGGATGAACGGGTTGTAGTCCGATGGCGCCTGCGGGAGCCCGGCGAGCAGCGCCGACTGGGCGAGGCTGTCGGCGGCCGCCGGGTGGTCGAAGAAGACCCACGAGGCGGCGTCGACGCCCTCGGCGGTCTGGCCGTTGACCGTGCCGTAGGAAACCGTGTTGAGGTAGGTCTTGAGGATCCACAGCTTGCTGTGCGACTTCTCCAGCCGCTCCGCGATCACCGCCTCCTTGACCTTGATCGAGAACGTCCTCGCGTCGCCGAGGTAGAGGTTCTTGACCAGCTGCATGGTGATCGTCGAGCCGCCCTGGAGCGTCTTGCCCGAGGTGAGGTCGGTGATCGCGGCGCGGGCCAGCGAGAGGTAGTCGATCGCGCCGTGCTGGTAGAAGCGCTGGTCCTCGATCGCGACCGTCGCCTCGCGCAGGGCGAGCGGCATCTGCGAGGAGGCGATCGGCGTGCGCAGGATCGTCGACTTGATCAGCCCGATCTGGGAGCCGTCGGCGGCGTAGATGAGCGACGCCTGGCCGTTGGTGTTCGGGACCAGCTTGTCGATCGGCGGCACCTTCTGGGCGATCGCGGCGACGACGACGACGCCGGCGACGAGGGTCAACGCGAGCGCGCCGAACAGGGCGCCGCCGAGGATCAGCACCAGCCGCGCCGGGTCTTTGCGGCGCGTCTTGCGTCGGCGCTGTCGTTCGCTGGCGGTCATTGGTCAGCCTGCGCCGGCGCCGAGCACGGGCGTCAGGCGCAGAGTGATTCTCGCATAGGGTCACCTCCGTTCCGGCCACACCGCGGTGTGCAGGCACTCTTGCAACGCCCCTGCGATGATCGCCGGCCATGGCGCCGCGCGCGATCCTGCTCGATGCGCTCGGGACGCTGCTCGCGATCGAGCCGCCGGCGCCGAGGCTCGTGACGCTGCTGCGCGAACGTCACGGGATCGACGTCGGCGCCGGCGAGGCCGAGCGCGCGCTGCGCATCGAGATGAGCCACTACCGCCGGCAGTGTTCGCGGGCGGTCGATGCCGGCTCGCTCGCCGCGCTCAGACTCGAGTGCGCCGCGATTCTCGGCCGCGAATTTGGGGGTGCGGTCGCGGAGCTTCCCGCCGCGGACCTCGTGCCGACGCTGCTCGACAGCCTGCATTTCGCGCCGTTCCCCGAGGTGCCGGCGGCGCTCGAGCGCTGGCGCGCCGCCGGCGCGCGCCTCGTCGTCGCGAGCAACTGGGACATCTCGCTGCATGGCGTGTTGCGCGAGACCGGCCTGTCCGAGCTGCTCGACGGCGTCGCGACCTCCGCCGAGGTCGGCGCGTCGAAGCCCGCCGGCGAGCTGTTCGCCGCGGCGCTCGCGCTCGCCGGAGTCGGTGCCCGCGAGGCGATCCACGTCGGCGACAGCTTCAGCGAGGACGTCGAGGGCGCGCGGGCGGCGGGGATCGGCGCGGTCTGGCTGCGCCGAGACGGCCAGCAGGGCCCGGCTGACGGCGAGACTCCAGCCGGGGTGCGCGTGATCGCGACACTCGACGCGCTGTAGTGGCCCACTAGGCTGCGACGCGTGGATGACGCGAGCGAGCAGCGCTGGCCGCCCCTCTTCGGCCCGCTTGCGCTGGTCGCGGGGCTCTTTCTCGGCCTCTGCGGCGGCATCGTCGTCGACCTGATCGCGAACGCCGGCGGCGCCAACCTGAATCACCCCTCGCCGGGCGTCATCGACGCCCAGACGGTGGCCCAGGACCTCGGCTTCGTCATCGCGGCGGTCTATCTCGCCGCGCGGATCGGATCGGTGAGCCCGCGCCAGTTCGGACTGCGGATGACGCGGCCGTGGTGGCGGGCGATCGCGCTGGTGGTGGCCGCGCTCGGCGTCTTCTACCTGGTCTCCTATGCCTGGTTCGCCGTGCTGCACTCGACCGGCGCGGAGAAGAACCTGGTCAGGGACCTGGGCGGCAACGGCAACACGATCGAGATCCTCGCCGCCTGCGCGGTGACCTGCGTCGTCGCCCCGATCTGCGAGGAGCTGCTGTTTCGCGGCTTCGTCTTTCGCGCGCTGCGCAACTGGCGCGGCGTCTGGCCGGCGGCGGCGATCACCGGCGTGCTGTTCGGCGCCGTGCACGGCCTGTCGGCCCCGGCCGTCGACCTGTTGCCGCTCGCCTTCCTCGGCTTCGTGCTGTGCATCGTCTACGAGCGCTCCGGCTCGCTGTACCCGTGCATCGCGCTGCACGTGCTCAACAACGCGATCGCCTTCGGGGCCGATGAGCACTGGGGCGTCCGGATCGTCGAGCTGGCCGCGGCGTCGCTGGCCTCGGTGGCGCTCGTGCTGATCCTCGTGCAACTGGTGGCCCCCGCCGGAAGTCCGGCCGCGCCCCGACGGCTGTGAGCCGGCGCCCGGCGGCGTCCTCGGTCGAGGCAATGGCGCTGCATTGCCGCTCCCTGCGTCCTTGCCGTTCTTGGTTTTCGCTCGCCGGAGACACGACCGGAGTTCCGGCGGGAACCACTAGCATCCTCGCGATGGACGCCCGTGAGCGACTGATCGCGTTGCTGCGCGAGCACGCGCTGGTGCTCGGCGAGATCGTCCTGACGAGCGGCGCCCGCGCCTCCTACTACGTCGACGCCAAGCGCGCGACGCTGCTCCCGGAGGGCTTCGCCGCGCTTGGCGAGCTGGTCGCCGCGCAGGCCCGCGAGTGGGGCGCGACCGCCGTCGGCGGGCTGACGATGGGCGCCGATCCGGTGGCCTGCGCGGCGCTCGCCGGCGGCTTTGCCGGCAAGGCGTTCTTCGTCCGCAAGGAGGTCAAGGCCCACGGCCTGGCGCGGCGCATCGAGGGGCCGCTGCTCGATGCCGACGATCGCTGCGTCGTCGTCGAGGACGTCGTCAGCACCGGCGGCTCGACGCTGACCGCGATCGCGGCGCTGCAGGAGGCCGGGCACACGATCTGCGGCGTGATCAGCGTGCTCGACCGCCTGAGCGGCGGACGCGAGGCGATCGAGGCGGCGGCCGGGGCGCCCTATGTGCCGCTCAGCACGATCGACGACATCTACCCCGAGCGCCCCGGGGCGTGAACGGCGCGCCGCGGCGGCGGCGCCGATGCCCCCGCCAGGAATCGAACCTGGATCTGCCGCTTAGGAGGCGGCCGTCTTATCCGTTGGACTACGAGGGCTCGTCGTCGTCGTAGAGTGACTCACGCGCGAGCTCCTCGCCGCCCTCGGAGTACAGCCGCACCTCGAGCAGCGCGTCCGCGAAGTCATCGGGCGCGAGCAGCGTGAAGCGGTCGTCGACCAGCGTGCACTGATCGACGGTGTCCTCGCCGAGCTCCGCGGTGGCGACCGCGCCGCCGTCGACCAGCGAGTGCCCCCAGACCAGCGTCATCGACGCGACGTGGTCGTCGGCGCCGCGCCAGCTGCCGATGACCTCGTCGCACAGGTCGAGCTGCCAGTCGGGGTTGCGCGCGGCGGTCTCCTCGGTGAAGTCGGCGTAGGCGGTGAAGTCGCTCTGGTCGCGCCCGTCGGTCCCGGCCACGAAGCGGACGTAGCCGTAGAGCTCGTAGTCGTTGGCCGTCGGCGCGCTGACCGGGATGTAGGTGTAGCCGTGCCAGGTGCGATCCGGATAGAAGGCCAGCGCGCCGGGCTCGCCGATCTGCTCGAGATCCTGCGCCGCGGCGAGGAACTCGGCCCGCAGGCGATCGGCCCAGCGGCCCTGGGGCGTCGTCTCCTGCGGGGGCTCGGCGACGTTGCTCGGGATCGGCGGATGTGATGGAGGCATGGCGCGCGGGAGGATACTTCGACGCAGGCCGAGGGGCGGCGAGGGCTCGGCCGGCGCGGCGCGCGCGCCCGCTAGGCCGGCGCCTGAGCGCGCGGCGGAAGAGCCGCCGCCGGCTCCTCGACGTGCGCCGGCAGCGACGCTGCGGCGTAGGCGTCGACGGCGTCGAGGGTCTCGGCCTCGAGCAGCGCCCGGGTCAGGGACTCGAGCTGGCCGCGGTGGTTGGTCAACAGCTCGGTGACGTGGCGGTGGCCGTCATCGACGATCCGCCGCACCTCGTCGTCGATCAGCTGCGCGGTCGCCGGGGAGGTCTCGCTGACCCCGGGGAGGAGCATCCCCATGGCCTCGGTCGGGAGCACCGCGATCGGACCGATCGCCTCGCTCATGCCCCAGCGGCCGACCATCTGACGGGCGATCGCGGTGAGCTGCTGGATGTCGGATTCGGCGCCGGTCGTGATCGTCCCGTAGACGATCTCCTCGGCGACGCGACCGCCGAGGGCGACCAGGATCTTTCCCTCCAGGTCCTCGCGCGAGTAAGAGACGCGGTCGGTGTCGGGGGTCGAGAGCGTGACGCCGAGTGCCATGCCGCGCGGGATGATCGAGACCTTGCGCACCGGGTCGGCGCCGGGCGTCAGCATGCCGACCAGCGCGTGGCCGGACTCGTGGTAGGCGGTCCGCTCGCGGTCGGCGGCGGACAGCACGATGCCGCGCGGCGCGCCGAGCATGATCTTCTCGAGCGAGTCGGTGAAGTCGGCCATCTCGACCTGCTTGTGTTCGCGGCGGGCGGCGAGCAGCGCGGCCTCGTTGGCCAGGTTGGCGAGGTCGGCGCCGACCATCCCCGGGGTGCTCGAGGCCAGCGAGTCGAGGTCGACGTCCGGCGCCAGCGGGATGCCCTGGGTGTGCACCGCGAGGATCGCGGCGCGCCCCGCCCGGTCGGGTGGCTGCACGACGACGCGGCGGTCGAAGCGACCGGGGCGCAGCAGCGCGGAGTCGAGCACGTCGAGGCGGTTGGTCGCGGCGAGGACGACGACGGCCTCGGTCGGCTCGAAGCCGTCCATCTCGGTGAGGATCTGGTCGAGGGTCTGCTCGCGTTCGTCGTTGGCGCCGGTCACGTTCACCGATCCCTGGCGCGAGCGACCGATCGCGTCGAGCTCGTCGATGAACACGATCGCCGGAGCCGCGGCGCGCGCCTGCGCGAACAGGTCGCGCACGCGGGACGCGCCGACGCCGACGATCGCCTCGATGAACTCGGAGGCCGAGATCGAGAAGAACGCGGCGTGCGCCTCGCCGGCAACGGCGCGGGCGAGCAGCGTCTTTCCGGTGCCCGGCGCTCCGGACAGCAGGACCCCGTGCGGCATCCGCCCGCCGAGGCGGCCGTAGCGTTCCGGGCTCTTGAGGAAGTCGACGATCTCGGTCAGCTCGAACTTGGCCTCGTCGATCCCGGCGACGTCGGCGAAGGTCACGCGGATCTTCTCGGGGTCGACGCGGCGCGCGCGCGAACGGCCGAACTGGCCGAGCGCGCCCATCCCGCCACCGGCGGCGGCGCGGCGGGCGAGCAGCACGAACAGGCCGACGATGAGCAGCGTCGGGCCGAAGCCGAGCAGGATCTCGGCGAGCACCGAGGTCGTCGCGGTCGTCGACTGGGCGTTGATCTCGACGTTCTTGGAGGTCAACAGGTTCTCGAGCTGGGTGCCGTTCCAGAACGCCGGGACCTGGGTCGCGAACAGCGTCGTCGCGGTCGCCGTCTTCGAACCCGGCGGGTAGACGACCTTGGCCGTGAATGTGCCCTGGACCGCGTCGCCCTTGGTGGTCACCAGCTTGACCTTGCCGGCCCTGACCTGCGAGATGAAGTACGGGCTGAACGGGATCGTCACGCGCGGCTGCGAGGACGGCTGGAAGAGCAGCACAAAGAGCCAGTTGAACGCGATCAGCGCCAGCACGAAATAGATGAAGCCGCGGGTGCGATGGGCCGGCGGCTGCGTGCTCGGCGGCGTGCCGCGGCCGTCCGGGGCGGGCGCGACCTGCCAGCCGCGCTTGTCGCGCGGCATCGGCGGCTGGGTCTTGCGCTTGTGGAGGTGTGTCAGATGGTCCGGCGGGTGCTCGTCCGGCGGGGATGGCGAGACCTCGCTCATCGCTCGACGAGCAGCGCCGCGCCGAGCGCGCCGCCGAGGTCGCCGAGAGCGGCGACGTGAACGGCCGGCGGACGGCTGTCGAGGAACAGGTGCGGCGCCATGGCGGTGGCGATGCGGACCCGGTAGGGCTCGCCGAAGCGTACCCCGAGCCCGCCGCCGATGATCACCGCCTCGACGTCGAGCAGGTTCACCGCCGAGGCGATGCCGGCGCCGAGCGCCGACACGGCGCGGTCGATGAGCTTCGTCGCCAGCTTGTCGCCGTGCTCCAGCGCCCGCTCCCAGATCCCGCTGGTCAGGCGGTCGCGGTGGTGCTCGGCCGCGAGCTCGAACAGGTTGGTCTTGGTGCCCCCGGCGTGGAGCTTGCGCGCACGGGCCTCCATCGCCGCGCGGCCGGCGTAGGCCTCGACGCATCCACGGCGCCCGCACGGGCAGTGGCGCCCGTCCTGCACGATCACCGCATGGCCGATCTCGCCGGCGCCGCCGCGACCGTGCCATGGCTGGCCGTCGAGGATCAGGCCGCCGCCGACGCCGGTGCCCCAGAACACGCCGAGCAGCGAGCGGTAGGGACGGCCGGCGCCGAGCACGAACTCGGCGTTGGTCGCCACGCTGACGTCGTTGCCCAGCATGATCTTCGTGCCGAGCGCCGATTGCAGCGCCGCGGCGAGCGGGAAGCTCGCATACCACCCGGGCAGGTTGTCGGCGCGCGAGACGGTGCCGGCGGCCGTGTCGACCGTGCCCGGCGAGCCGACGCCGACGCCGCGCAGCTGCGACGGCTCAAGCGAGGCCGCCTTCGCCGCCTCGGTGAGCGCGGCCGCCATCGCGTTCGCGACGTCCGCCGGGCCGCCGGTGGTCGGTGTCGGGTGGCGCGCACCGCCGAGCACCTTGTAGCTGGCGTCGGTGACGATCGCCTCGATCTTCGTGCCGCCGAGGTCGATGCCGCCGACGGCCACGGCGTTGGCAGCGGGGTTCGCGGGCGCAGGCATCGCTTTCAGGTTACTTCCAGGAGGATCGTGACGGGCCCGTCGTTGGTCAGCTCGACCGCCATGTGCTCGCCGAAGCGCCCGCGCGCGGCATCGAGCCGGTCGCAGAATCGCGTGTACAGCTCCGCCGCCAGCGCGGGCGGCGCGGCGGCGACGAAGCTCGGCCGGTTGCCGCGACGGGTGTCGGCGTAGAGCGTGAACTGGCTGACGCAGAGCACCTCGCGCTCGCCGAGCGCCTCGTTCATCTTCCCCTCGGCGTCGGCGAAGATCCGCAGCGCCCGGACCCGCTCGGCGAGCGCGTCCGCCGCGGCCGGCGTGTCGTCGTGGCCGACGCCGAGCAGCACGAGCAGGCCCGGGCCGATCGCGGCGACGAGCTCGCCCTCGATCCGCACCGCCGCCCGCGAGACCCGCTGGACGAGCGCCCTCATGCGTCGCGCAGCTCCGCGGCGGCGCGCTCGGGGGTGACGCTGTTCAGGTGCACCCCGCTGCCCAGCTCGAGCCCGGCGATCTCGCCGCAGCGCGGGACGATGTCGATCCGCCAGCAGAAATGCTCGGCGCCGCGCGGGGCCGTCCGGATCCAGAGGTTCAGCGGCGGGCTGGCGTCGAAGCGCCGCGCGAGGCGCGTCAGCGCGTCGTGCAGCAGCGCCGCGCCGGTCGGCCCGTCATCCTCGAACCTCAGGCGCGGACGGCGCGGGACGAGCATCAGCTGGTAGGGCAGCGCCGCGGCATACGGTGCGAGCAGCACCGCGTCGTCGTCGACGGCGACGAGCCGCTCGCGGCGGCGGACCTCCTCGGAGACGAGGTCGTCGAGCAGCTGCTGACCCATCGTCCGCGTCGCGTAGGCGCCGAAGCGCTCGCGCTCGCGGGCGATCAGCGCCGGGACGAAGTCGAACGCCAGCAGCTGCGCGTGGGTGTGCGCGCGGGAGGCGCCGCCGCCGGGGCGCTCGTTGACGAACAGGTGCAGGCACGCCGCCTGCGGGTGGGCGCGCATCCGCTCGCGCCAGACCTCGACGGCGAGCGCCAGCTCCTCGACCTCGAGCTTGGCCAGCGCGTCGACGGGTTTCGGCGAGTTCACGATCACCTCGTGAGCTCCGCTGCCGGGCAGCGCGGTGAAGATGTGCGCGTTGGCGTCCCGCGCCGCCACCGAGCCATCCATCTCGAGCGCCGGGAAGCGGTTCGGGAAGACGCGGACCCGCCACCCGGGGGTGTCCGGCGCGCTCCCCGGCGGGCGGATCGCGTAGAGCTCGGGCGGGGTCTGGGACTCGTTGCCCTCGGCGAACGGGTCGCCCGCCTCGTCGTTGCGGGCGGCGCGGGCGGGGGCGACGATCGTGCGCAGCCCGGAGAGCGGGTCGACGCGGATCTCAGACACCGAGGTCGGCCCGGATCTGCCGGCGCAGGGCCTGCTCGCTGGTGTAGGGGCCGACGTTTGAGTACTGCACGCCGCGGCGCGTGTAGAGGTAGGTGACCGGCGTATCGAGGGCGAAGTAGGGGCTCAGCGCGAGCGCGACCTGACCGCCCGGGTCGCGGTAGCTCGGGAAGCTGACCGGGAAGCGCCGCAGCCAGTCCCGGGCGGCGGCGGTCGTGTCGCTCGCGTCGTTGCCGATGAACGCGACGCGGCGGCCGAGCTTTGCCGAGAGCTGCTGGAAGTAGGGGAACTCGGCCCGGCACGGCGCGCACCACGAGGCCCACTGCGTGACGACCACCGGATAGCCCCGCAACGCCCGCAGACGGGCTCGCAGAGCGCTCGCGCCGCCGCCCAGCAGCTGGTTGGCCTGGCGGTGCAGCGCGGCCAGCGGCGAGGGCGAACCCTGGAGATCGGCGGCCAGCTGGGCCCGGCTCGGCGCCGCGCCGTGGACCGCGCTGCCGCAGCCGGCGAGCGTGACGACGGCGACGATCCCGGCCAGGCGGCAGATCAATCCCGTTCCGTGTGCCATCATTGGTATCTTCCCTGATGGAGCGCGGGTGGATCTGCCGGTCGTTTGCGGCCCAGTAGATCACCGCCGAGTCGCCCAGACGCAGCCAGCGACTCGCCGCCTTGACGTACCGAGCCTCGATGGTCGAACCCACAACAGTGGCCGCTATGGCCCTTCCCGGCGATGCCGACATTGCCCGCGCGGAGGCTTTCACGCGGGAGCCCTTCGTGCACCCCGGCGAGGAGCCCGCGAGCGCCCTCGCTGCGGGTACGCCGCGACGGCGCGCGCTCGACCAGGCCCTGGCTGAGCTTGACGCCGGCCTGAAGGTTCCCTCCCCGGGCTGGCGCCGCGAGTTCTCGCTGCTCCTCGGCCTCGAACGCGTGCTCTCGGAGGAGGAGCCGAAGCTCGCCGACGGCACGACGCTCTCGGCTCACCAGGTCGATGCCCTGTCGGGCACGCTGACCGCGCTGCTCGCGGAGGCGAGCAACGGACTGGGCGCCAACGGCGGCGCGGTCGACGTGCTCGCCGGCGCGGCGATCCTCGGGGTCGAGGAGGAGGAGACGGAGAACGGCCAGGTCGAGCTGGTCGAGGAGCTCGAGTTCGACGAGGACGAGGACGACGAGGAGGAGGTCTCGCCCGACGAGGACGACGACGACGAGGAGGAGTTCGATCGCGCCCCCGCCGAGGACGAGGACGACGAGGAGGAGGAGGACGTCACCGCGGAGCTCGAGGCCGAGCTCGATCGCGCCGAGGCCGAGGCGCCGCTGGCCGACTGGGACGAGGAGGAGGACGCCGAGGGTCCCGACGACGACCAGCAGCTCGCCGAGCAGCCCGAGGATCCCAACGCCGCCAAGCGCTTCTGGTTCGAGCATGCGACCGGCGCCGGCAAGACGGTCGCCGCGCTCGGCTTCGTCGAGGCCTCGCGCACCGGCGGCGTGCTGATCCTGACGCACCGGCGCAACCTCGTCGACCAGTTCCTCGGCGAGCTGCGCGACCGCGGCTACAGCAAGCGGATCGCACCGGCGCTGCTCGGTGACGAGGATCGCCGCAACGGGCCGGTCACCGTCGAGACCTACCAGTGGTTCGTGCGCAACGCCGGCAGCATCTCGAACGCCTACACGATCGTCATCTGCGACGAGGCACACACCGCGCTGGGCGAGAAGACGAGCGCCGCGATCCGTGCCTGGACCGCCCCGATCTTCATCGGCATGACCGCGACCGGCGCGCTGATCGCGCGCCACGTCACCGACCTGTTCCCGACGCAGACCTCGCGCTTCGACCTGGCCCAGGCGGCGCGGCGCGGCGTGATCTCGCCGCTGCGCTGCGTGCGGATCCCGCCGGGTCCGGGGGTTCGCACGATCGCCAAGGTGCCGCTGCGCCGCGGCGAGGTCGACACCGAGTTCGACCAGGAGATGCTCGCCGAGCTGCTCGACCAGGCGCCGTTCAACCTCGCCGTCGCGAGCCTCTACAAGGTGCGCTTCAACGGCGTGCCCGGGGTCGTCTACGCGGCCGGGGTGCGTCACGCCTACAACCTCGCGGTCGCCTTCCGCGACGAGGGCCTGAAGGCGCAGGCGGTGTCCGGCGAGACGCCCAAGCGGGAGCTGGCGTCGGTGCTGGCGCGCTACGAGCGCGGCGAGATCGACGTGTTGATCAATGCCCAGCTGCTCGCCGAGGGCTGGAACTCGCCGCGCGCCACGGTCTGCATGCACCTCGCGCCGACGGCGTCCAAGCGGATCTACCAGCAGCGCGTCGGGCGCGTCACGCGACGTCACCCCGGCAAG
>Ga0307373_10014611_pt1 | contig 10776 bp, 9 predicted proteins | sample OX2MG_FD_202534 | JGI IMG/M metagenome (GOLD analysis project Ga0307373, IMG submission 202534) | Soil microbial communities from Risofladan, Vaasa, Finland - OX-2 | ecosystem: Environmental > Terrestrial > Soil > Coastal area > Acid sulfate soil | place: Finland: Risofladan, Vaasa | collected... | reverse complement strand
TGGGCCCAGGGGCCCATTCAAAGTCCATTACCTTCGCGACTCAGTCTAGTGCCGTGAAAGGGTGTTTGGTGGCAAAATGATGAAAGAACTGCGTGAATCTTTGTCCGCCCATAAAATCCTCCCGAACACCGAGCCTTTTCTTGAGAAAGAACTTCTCTTTGGGCAGCGAGGTACCCCAAGAAGCTATCCTGGGTGTCCCTACTGCAAGAAACGGCGCGATGTTGCGGTTGGAAGGGAAGTCTCCTGTGAGACTCTCATGTGCCAAGGGAGGAAAGTCGGTGTCGTAACTCTCTGGAAGAGCAACTACTTTGCAGGAGATAGGGACGGGGGGTGCTTCGTCATTGACTTCGTTCCCTTCTGCCATGAGCCATCCTTGCCGAACCCAGTCTGTTGGGTGATGAAAATCTTGGGCATCAACAGAAAGGAAAGGAAGTGGTGGCACGGGGCGTTCCCGTCAGCGGTGGTGCTGGCCTCGGAACCACGCTATAACGTCTGGGACGACGGAGACATGCCGACTTCCACCAGTACTCTCCCATCCTTGTCGAGGGCGTTGAAAGACCTCTATGACAAACAACAGACAGAATGGAAGAGGCTGGGGCTTGGGTTCGAACTACTTGGAGTGGCTGCCAGACAAGAGGTCCGACGGCATCATCCTGACTTTGGATTCCGGTGGGACGGAGTCGTTTCATATCTTGGGAACGATTCGGATTCCAACGATGACTTCGCCGATAGTTTCAGAGGGACTGGAAGGACCGACCAATACAAGAACTCCAATGGAGCGTACAGCCCCTCGGCGAAAATCAAGCATCCAACGGCCGACCACTATACCTTCGCAAAGGTCCAGTCCGTTGAAGAGGAGGCGAAGTGGGCCAAAGCCTCAGGCAAAGGGCTGGTGATAACCGGGCAACAGGTTACTACCTTTCCTTTTGAGACAGATGGGAGGGTTAGAGAGTGCTATGTAGAGTCTTTCCTAAAGCTCAGAGATTCCATCGTTAGAGAGGTTATCGAACCACACCTTACACAAGGAGGGGTGGGGGGTATATTCTATAGCAGTACTAAGCATGTAACAACTGAACCTGGCATTACACTCAAGGACATTATAAGGTTCCAACCTCGGTCGGCGATTTCAAGGGAGGATTGCCATTGATGCAATCTGCGTCGGAGGTCGAAGAGGTGAGCCTTCTGGAACTCAAGGCCATGACGAAGCGGCTCCTTCCTTATGGCAGCTTGGCCAGGAGCATCATCGAAGCCGAACCAGATTCGGTTTCCAAGGCAGAATGGGAAGCAAAAGCACCAATCCTCATCGCATTGATTCACAACGAAATCAAAGAGACGAGATGATGTCGCCTCCGCCCGACTGGCTTACTCAAAACGCGTTACAAATGAGGCGCAATCTCACTCTGCCCGAAAGGACCCTGTGGGAAAGAATCAGGAGGAAATCCCTGGGGGCCAAGTTTCGCAGAAAGGTGATTATGTTTGGACGCGTCGTTGACTTTTGGTGTCCGGAAAAGAATCTCGTGGTAGAGATTGATGGGGAAAGTCATTCGGTCATTAGCCCTGAGGAGTCCATGCAATTCAACGAGGAAGGGATTAGCGTCTTGCTCATCTCTTCAGAGGATGCCCTGAACAATGCCGACCAGGTCTTGGAACTAATCGCCTCCCACGCTATGCGAGGCTGTCGTTGCGAATCATGCAGGCCTAGCTTTGTTACCTTGAGCACATAGCACATGGTTACGAGAATCCTACTGGGGCCTTCGAAGAGGTGCCCAAATTGAGACCGGACTAGCACTACCAACCTTTTAACCGGTCTTTCTGATTCGTCTTGGAATCTGTCGGCTATCTCCCCGTTGGGAGCTTGACCACCGCTTCGCCGTTAGGAAGCTGTGCTGCGTACTCCCATCCCTGCCCAATCCAGTTCCTTACCTCGGCCAATGGCACAACTTTCTGATGATTTCCGTTCAGGCCCAGTGATTGCATGGACTTTTGCTTTTGAAGTTCCCTTAGGTCGGAAGGGGTCAGCTTCGAGAGGTCGCCAAGCTTGTTGATTTCCTCCTCACTGTATTCCGACATCGCCAGGATTTGCCTGTTGAACGTGGCCAGCATCTCGTCCTTGCTCGTCGTCTGCTTGTTCCTCGTGCCGAGAATCTCGGAGACCTTTCCGTAAGCCGACCGCATGTCTTCCAAGAGTTCAGGCGGTAGTTCTCCCTTTCTCAGTGTGTACACGCTCTCTATGTTGCCCTTGTGCCCCATCCAGCACTGCTGGTAGGCGTGAGACAGCATCCCCTTGCTCTCCCCGAGAAGCAACCCAGTATCGAAGTAGCTTCTGAACACGTAGGGTCTCCACGGGAGGCCGGAGGCCCGCATAGCCTTCCTGATTTCAAAGCCGAGCTTAGTAGTCCTCAGGAAAGGCGAGGCATCGAAGATGACCTTGAGATTGGTCAGCTTTGCCTTGGCATTGGCGCTGCTCGCTATCAGACAGCTCTCTGGGGTTAGTCTCTCTCCCTCTGCGAGCCTCCTTTCGAGATACTGCTTCAATACCTCGCATCCCTCCTCGAGCATGAAGGTCGGATACCAGTGCCTCGACTTTGACAGTTCCGCCCGGACTATTATAAGGGCTGGCACCTTGTTGAATCTGGCTTTCCCATCTGTTACATCGAGGTCTCGTATGTCCTTGAGTCTTAGTCCGTCCAGCCCCAAGTAGTTCCCTTGGACCTCGGGCCTGCAACCGGCAAAGGCCATTATCGCTATCGAAGCCCTAGTTCTCAAAGGAGTCCTATCAGAGTAGAGGACGGTTTTGAGTTCGTCGTTGGTGGGCACCCTCTCGTTCTCTAGAGTCGGTCGTCTGGTCGAGTCTGCAATCTTGATGTGCATGTCGAACCCCTTTCTGTTCCACCTTGCCCACGACAGGACCGCCTTCAGGTTCGACTCGACGTAGCTAGGAGCATACTTCATTCCAGACTTCGGATTGGTCTTGGCCTCCATCTCTTGGACATAATCGAAGGCCATGTCCTCCATCTTCCGTTTCGGAAGCCTAGCGTAGTCGCCGGGCGTGGTTTTGTTTCGAGCGCAAAACGAACCGAGCCTTCTGAGGTATACGTCGGCGACGATTACGCTTCCTTTGGTGTTGTTCTGATACCATCGCTTCAGGTTGACATCCTTCTCCAAGAGGGCTTTGTAACGGAGCTTGTCCTGCGGAGCGGGGGCCTTTGCCACCATAGGTCTCGCCTACTCTCGGGAAAGTGCCGGTAATAAACACTAGGTTTGAACTCGAATTGAATGCGGGCCCGGCAAGATTTGAACTCGCGGCCTCTAGCCGGGTGTTTGACACCCTACAGCTGTCTTCGGCATGGATAGAAGGATCGACCTTGCAAGTCTGTCGCTCTATCCGTACTGAGCTACGGGCCCTTGGACTGGCCTCCCTTCCTGCCCTAAAAGCCCTTTCCCACCGCAGACTTGGTGGCCTTCGACTCTAGGCTCCGAAGAGCCGATTCTCGTTTTTTCGTCCATCGCCTTCCGGTTCTTTCGTAAAGGTCAGGCCCGCGTGAGGCCGCTCCCCGAGAACCAAAGCGATCAAGGAGACCAAGGCCATCGTCGAGCACGCACTGCTTTCGCCTGATCGAGAAGCCAATCGCCCTCGAAAACGTTCGCACCGACTCTCGTTCCCCGGTTGTGAGCACATAGGAAGGTTTTCTCTTTGTCACTACTTTGTGATACACCAGACTGGAGTAGCCTGCGCCTCTGCCTGGATATATGGAAGAGACTACGTTGAACTTCTCCAGCATGAGATTCTGCGCATAGCTCAAAGTGTGAAGATTGGTGTTGCTAGCTTGAACCTTAAGGGACAGCCTGCCTTTGTGAATATCCGGACTCGCACTCCCATCAGAATCGAAGAAACCTTGAAGAAAATCACCAGGATATTCTTCGGCGATTGGTCTTAGATCATTGAACTCCCTGTCCAACACCTCGGCCAGTTGGATGCTGCTGTAGCGAGCGTGGAAGAAGGTGGCTCCGTCCTTGTCCTCTATGCTCTCGAAGCCCATCTTGTTGGGGCGCTCTCTTTCAAGGATGTGAGCCACCGCTCGGTTGAAGTGCTCCGCGAAATCGAGGTCTCTGACCCGGAGCCTGATTTCTTCCTTGCCGCGGGGTTGGTCGGTTGTCCTGAACCCGTCGCCCTTCATGACGCCTAGGACGTAGGCCAGCTCGCGAGAGGGCTTGAGCTCGAAGATGTTCCAGCGCCCGATTGGGTTCGACCTTCCTGATATCCAAAAGTAGACCGTGATACCGGGGACGCGAGTGCCGTATCTATGTTCAAGCTCCGCAGCGATCTGTCTATGGTCCCATCCTGTCGATTTCCTGAGTTCCATGGCGTCAAGATACAACCGCTTGTGCTGCGCGAGCGGGATTACTCGCCGACCGGACGCTGGGCCTCTCAAAGACCTTAGCATCCGACTCTGACCTTTAAGCGCCACCACGAGAAGACTCTGAGCGGAAGGCATACGGGCACGGGGGATTGCGTCTCCAGGCCCCAATCGACGGCGCTGTCATGATGCCGCTGTCTACGCGTCGCAGCAAAGGGAGCGCTGCGACGTCGAGAATGTGCTCTTCTACAACATCGGCCAAGCCTGCTTCGCAAGCAGCGCCCGAGAGGGAATGAGGTTCGAGCGCTCCTTCCAACAGCCCGGAGGTTTGCCCAATGATGGGGCGTTCGCGCACTTCAGCTCATACGAGCTCGAAACGAAGGGCTCTCCCTTCTCTCACTGGACGCGAGGGAAGACGGTTGCGAGATGGAAGGGGGTTGAGCTCGAGGAGGCTGCTGCCAAGCCGGAGCCCGTCTGGCACTCCCTCGCAACCAGCCCTAACGTCGAAGTGCTCTCGAAGAGCCCGGGCGGGAGTTTCGGGCTCAGCGTGACGATCAGGAGAGCGAGGGATACCAGTCCGCCGAACCTGACCGCCTTGGTCAAGCCTCTGTTTGACGGCATCGTGGCGTCGTTCCATCACCACGACGGCTCGGACATCCAAGAATTGAGCAACCGTGTGTCTGGCACGTTGGGCGTAGAGCCTAGCGAAATCAGAAGACTGCTGGAGAATGGCTCGAGGGCCGTCTTGGGCGAAAGGACGCTTCTATGGAGGCGGGCTGGAGGCGTCCAGTGGAACCCGGGAGACGATGCCTGCGTGGCGGGTGAGCTGTTGAGTGACCGGACTTCCGGAGACGCCAGCTACAGCATGTCGGGCGAGATTTTCGCGGTCCTGCCAATGCGCGAGTCGAACGTCGTTGGAGGGATCTCGAACGCCTAACGGCAGGTCTTCTTCTGACCTGGTCAGCCTGATTGAAGGGATAGGGGCGCTGTTCTTGCTGGGGTTCCTTATCGTGCTAGCTATCATGGCCCTTATTCTCATCGTGCTCGTACCGGTGGTCATCGTCTGGGGATTCATCAAGGCCTGGCGCAATCACCGCAATCGTACAAGCCGGCACTTCAAGGATTCACCGCGTTCTATGGGGGTGCGTGGGCGTTGAAGTTTTGCCCCGAGTGCGGAACCATAATGCGCGCAAGCTCGCTCCCCACGACAGAACTTGTCTGCCCCAAATGTGGCACCAGAATCCCCCGAGACATTGGGCCTGTAGACGGAAATCAAACCCCTAGAGTGATTGAGCGCATCCCGGTCGAGCCGGCCAAGGCCGAGGAGAATGTCAGGCGCTTCTATAGAGAGCTCAGTTCGGTTGCCGATTATGGAATCAGAGGAGAGAAGCCGATCGCTGTCATAGCCGCATTCGAGTATCTTTGTGAGGACGGCCTAACAGGAGTTGGCCTTCTGCAGTTGATAGATGCAGACAATGGCCATTCGCGGATTGTTAGAGACCATTTCATCGGGCTAGCATCCAAGTATGCGTCGCTGGCTAGCGCAAGTAATTCCTGGGGGGTAATTACGGGACTACGCTCTAGTGATCGCACTAGTGAACTTGAGCGGGCTATCAAAGGCTCTCTTGGCCTTGACAGAAGCGTTGCGTCGCTATCGCACGATCAGATATGTTCACTACTGAGAGAGTTTGTTCAGAAGTTGGATGAGCAGGCAACGAAAGGAAAGTTAGTTACGATATAGCCCGGCAAGTAAGGATTTTATACTATGCAACCTCAGTAGCCAGAAGCCGCTTGCCTTCGGAGCGGCCCATGCTAAACTCAAGAAAGGTAACACCGTCGAAGGCTGAAGTTCTGGGCAATGGGGGCACCGAAGGGTGTGTGTTCTCTCCCGTAGAATCCGCCAACTGGCACCTTACTGACCGCTGTAACTACTCTTGCCGGTTCTGCTTCATGAAGAAACTCCCTGGGAGGGAGACTGATTTGCCTGGAGGACGGAAGGTCATCGACTCCCTCCACGAGATGGGAATCACGAAGCTCAACTTCGTGGGAGGCGAGCCATTGCTGCACCCGCATCTCAGGAACTTCGCCGCTTTGGCAAAAGACTGCGGTATGACGACCAGCGTCGTCACCAACGCTTCTATGCTCACGGACCAAAGGATTCTTGAACTGAAGCCCTCTGTTGACTGGATTGGTGTGTCTGTCGACTCGGGGCTGGAGGAGGTCGAGGCCACCCTCGGAAGGGGTCACGGCAAGCACGTTGGGAATGCGGTACGCGCCTGCCGGTCAATCAAACGGGAGGGGATTAAGCTGAAGGTCAATACCGTTGTGACCAAGTTGAACTTCGATGAAGACATGCGCCCATTGATTGCTCAACTGCAACCGCTCAGATGGAAGGTTTTCCAGATGCTTGTGATAGCGGGGCAGAATGAAGAGCACCAAACGATGCTGGCCCCGTCAGAGATCGAATTCGAGACGTTCAAGCGAATCAACCGCGAGATTGCCTTGGAATCGGGGCAAGCTCCGACCTTCGAGTCGAGTGAGGAAATGGTTGATTCGTATCTCATATTGGCCCCAGACGGCAGCGTGATTCGGAACAGCGGCCACAAGTATGAGTTTGTCCCCCTCGAAACGGTCCTCCGCTCGGGGCCTGACGGAATCGTTAGCAGAAGGGCATACCACACGCGCGGGGCGAGGTATCAATGGTAGCTAGAGGTCTGCGTCATTGTCCTTCTCATGACTGGAGCGATAGTCTAGAATGATCCGCCATAGTTCTCCCGCGGAGCCCTGCTCGCCAGTCGTCAGCTCGCTTTCTCCCGTGTATCTGCCAACCGCCTTCTGCAGGTAGAGAAGTATCTCATTGCTCCAATAGCGGAGGTCTCGGCCGGGCTTGCTTTCTGGAGCAATCAGCATATCGGAGACCTTGTCCGCTTGTTGATACCTAAGAAACACGCCGAGGTCGTCCCCCTTCTCGACGTGGAGTCCGATGCGCGCGATGCGCCCTGTCTCCAGCAGCAGTGCGTCGTCCTTGAGTTCGGTTACCAGAACGCCGGGAGCAAGGTAAGTCCAGCCTCGAACTTGCGATGTTCTGGACGCCACAGTGCAGGCACCGAAGCCCCGGATTTCTGTGAATCCCAGGTAGGTCAACGCCTCGCTCCTTACGCGCTGGTCTTGGTCCCTGGCGAACCCGAGAATGTTCACAACGTCCTTCCTGATGCCGTATAGCATGCACACCGTCTTTCTGACCTTCCACGACGGATGGACTGCAAAGGGTCCAAGACCCAGGGCGTCGTTCCTTGGATTTCCCCAAAGAATGACCAGCCCCGCGGCGCACAGGGTTTCGTTTCCAGACTCGAGGAGCTTCATTGCTCTCTCCCTCACTTGGGCATCGCCGCCGAGCCTGAACGAAAGAACGTCCGCTGCCGTTTCATAGGTCGAATCCGAGGAGAGCAGGTCGAACAGGGCCGACGCAGACCTGTGCGTGGCAACCCTTCCCACCGCCCTGACGCACCGATTCCTGAACTCGTCGGATTCTTCTTTCCCGGACAACAGACGGAGAAGAAGTTCCTCGAAAAGGAGCTTGCTTATCTTCAGCAAAGCCTCTTCCTCTTCGAAGCTCCACTCCTCGCGCCTCAGGTTCCGGACGTAGATTCTAGCGATGTCATCGAACGTGCTTTCATCTGCTAGTTGCCCCAAGGCAATCAGGGCGTGTCTTCGATGGGTTTCGTCAGAACTCGTCAGGAACGTCACCAAGGCCCTGGACGCCTTCTTGTCTCCCAAGTCGCCGAGCGCCAAGATAATCAAGTGCTTGTCCTCTTCATCTTTCTTAGAGAGCCTCCTCAGGAGCGCTTCCGTCGCTCGGTGATCCTGTATCTTCGCTAGGCTCCTGATCGCGTAGATCGCGATCGTTTGGTAGCTGTCCCTGTCATATGGTTCATCCACTTGTTCCGTCCTATTCATGCCGAGGCTTGACGGCGATGAGACGATGTCAATCAGCGGCAAGACCGCTTCACGACATTTCAGGTTCCCGAGGGCACTGATAATCGACTCTGAGAGCTTCATCAGTCGTGCAAACCTCGTCGACTCTGACTCGTACCTGCTCCTGAGTTCCCGCTGGTCGCCAAGACGACTGCGCCGGGCGGAGAGCGTGGAGTCGAGCAGCTCTGGGAGATTGCGGAATTCGCTGAACGGGTGGCCGTCCAAGACGCGGCTGGCCAACCTCAACACGAGTCTCCTCGAGTCGTCAGACGGGTTTGATTCGACGGCCTTCAAAGCTTGGTAGAAGTATCCTGAGGGTCCCGCCTCGACGATTCCGTAAAGAATCTTCGTTGTCTCAGGATAGCTCCTGCCTTCAAGACAGGCGAAGGCGAATGATACGATTTCTGGGCTGCTGTCCTCGAGCGCCTCGGCCAGAATGCCCCCGAGACTCTCAGGTTCCCACGTCGCCATGAGGTTGAGCGCCTTCAGACGGACCGTTGGGTTTCTCGATGACCATTTCTCGCGAACCCTCTCCGAGAAAGCTAGCAAGTCCAATTTCTCGACAAAATCGAGGGCCATCAGTACGTTTTGGTCGTCGGGGCTGTCCAGAAGGAACTCGAGTTTGGGTATCCCGATGACTCTTGGGGCCGCCACCTGAGTTGGCGAATCCGCTCCGCCATTCTCATAGAAGAATTCGCTCTTTGGTCCTTCCCATCTGTTCCATTCCCTCTTCTCCGCGCCGATTTTCACAAGAAAGTCCGAGAACTCGCCGGGCTGGAGTAGGGGCTCGCTGTTATATTCAGACGCCAACTCCATGGCTACGTCGCGCATCCTCATGACCCTGAACCAGGGAACGCTTCCGATAGATATCCCTGAGATCGCAAACTCAGCATCGTTGTTCCCGACGACCCAGGCGGACGTATTGCCGATGATTCTCGAGGAGACATGGTCGGGTTCGGATCGCCCGGAAGCAGAGATTTCGGATTTGGTGATTATGTTCTGTTGCAAGAATCGGGCAAGACTAATCCTCTCCCTCTTCGCTTGGAAGAACGGATTAACTGACCCGAGAGGCGTGGCGCGCCCGTTCGCCTCAATCGCTTTCCAAAGTCTATCATCAGAGGAGCAGTCTGCCTCTATCCTCCCACTGCTGTTCTTGAGCTCCAAGATTACCAACCTGTTGTCTTTCAAGAGGAGCAGGTCGATCTGTGCGAGAGGGATTTGCATCCCGATGATAGCCGCGCACTTCGTCGATGAACCGGAGAACCATCGGTAAAATTCTCGAAGGAGTTCATTTACTTGCTTCCTTTCATGAGGTCGCATGGGGTAGTTTGCGACGTACACATCAAGGGCCAAACTCACTCTGACACCTTCGGCTAACCGATGGATCTCTGCTTATCACGAATATAAATCGCGACAAGTAACGATTTCGAGGCCCAACCACCACGAACGGCCTGATTTCAGGCCGGATTATGTGTACGCATATATGCCCGCTAAAGTGTTTATGGAAGCCAGACCCTTTCGCGGACGGCACCCCAATCCTTACGGTAATTAGTGATGGGATGAAGTATTATTGCAATTCTCGCATTATCAAGCCATAGAAGGCCTAATTCTTTATTTCAAAGGTTTTTAATGAGTTCACTGAGCAAAAAGTAGCGTGCTAGCGCCCCAAGGACGACTCTTTGGAACCAACGGCGTCCGATTCATCCCCGGGGTGACCGGCGACATGAGCTTCGCGCTGAAGCTAGCAGAGAGCATAGGGACATACTTCTCCGAAGGCGAAATCCTGGTAGGTAGGGACGGCCGCCTCACCGGCCAGATGATGATCTCCTCTGTGACCGCCGGGCTGATGAGCTCGGGTAGGAACATCGCGGAGTCCGACATGGTCCCCACCCCCGCGCTCCAGTTCTCGACCAAGGCGCTGGGGTACAGGGGCTCTGTCATGATCACGGCGTCGCACAACCCGTCGCAATACAATGGCGTCAAGGTGATGGGCCCGGACGGCGTGGAGGTCTCCAGGCTGGACGAGCAGAGGATAGAAAAGATCTTCTACGACGGGTCCGCGAACAAGGCCAACTGGAAGGACGTCGGGACCGCCAGGCCTGAGCCCTCGGTCATCAGGACGTACTTGAACGGCATAATGTCCAAGGTCAACGCGAAGCTGATCGCGGAGAGGAGGCTCAAAGTGGTCGTCGACGCAGGGAACGGAGCGCAGTCTCTTGCGGCCCCATACCTCCTCGAGGCGCTCGGCTGCAAGGTCATAACGGTCAACTCGATCATCGACGGGAGCTTTCCCGGGAGAGGGCCGGAGCCGACTCCGGAGAACCTGCGGGACCTCGTCGTCGCGGTGCGCGCTTCGAACGCCGATCTCGGCGTGGCCTACGACGGCGACGGGGACTGCGCCATATTCTGCGACGAGGGTGGAAACCTGTACTGGGGCGACCAG
>Ga0307373_10014607_pt1 | contig 10778 bp, 11 predicted proteins | sample OX2MG_FD_202534 | JGI IMG/M metagenome (GOLD analysis project Ga0307373, IMG submission 202534) | Soil microbial communities from Risofladan, Vaasa, Finland - OX-2 | ecosystem: Environmental > Terrestrial > Soil > Coastal area > Acid sulfate soil | place: Finland: Risofladan, Vaasa | collected... | reverse complement strand
GCTGGGTGACGCCGTGCACGCGATCTTCCTCTCCTGAGTTAGCGCATGGGGTTTTAGGACCAGCAGAGCGGGTACTACGGACTACGATGCAACTGACGCACGTCATATTCCTGTTTCTTCTGTTCCCCGGTGTCGCCTATCTGATGATGTTTGCCGGGGTGAAGAAGCGCGCACTCGAGTGGAAGCGACCGACCCGCGCCTGCCCGTCGTGTGGCCGAGACGCCAGCCGTGACTGCCGCTGCCGGCGCTCGCCGTGAGGGTCTTTTCGGTTGAGCGAGCTTGGCCGACGTGACTGAAGTGACCCTCGCGAAGGAGCAGATGGGCGACGAGCTTTCGGTCGAGACGGCTGATGTCATCCACGTCGCGGCCTTCCGGGCGGCGCTGCGCTCCTTCTTGCGGACGAGTGAGCAGATCGCGCAAGCGAACGGTCTGACGCCGCAGCGCCACCTGCTGCTCTTGATGATCAAGGGCGCTCCCGACGGCAGCGAGCACGCAACCATGACCGACCTCGCCGAGCGTCTCCAGCTTGCCCAGAGCAGCGTGACCGAGCTTGCGATGCGGGCCGAGCAGACCGGGCTGATCGAGCGGGAACGCTCGGACGTCGATGCCCGCGTCGCGCACCTTCGACTGACCAAAGAGGGAGAGCGCCGGCTCGCCCGCGTGTTCCAGAGCCACCAAGCCGAACGCCAGGAGCTGCAAGAGATCCTCGCCGAGCTCGATGAGCCGGGCCCGAGCGGCAACTGCTCGGTCATCGATACGAACCGAGCCGCTTCACGCGTCCGCGACCGGATCGATCGGTGCGACCAGACAACGCGAGGAGAAGAACGCCATGAGGGCCACTAAGTTGGCTCCTTCAGATCCCGAACTCTGTCGGTTCACGCTTGCTCGTCTCGGCCGAAACGAAGCGCTGGCGCGAGGACACAGCAACAAGACAACGCCAGGACACGCCGATGAGCGCGTTCCGTTTCAGTGCGAATGCGAGGGTGAGCGCTGCCACGAGACGCTGCTGCTGACCCGCTCCGACTACGAGCACGTGCGGGCGCAAGCTGGTCAACTGATCGTTACTCCCGGACACCAGATCGCAGGAACCGAGATCCAGCAGCGACTCGATGGTTGCTTCGTCGTGCAACGGGCGACCAGACGGAGCTGAGCCGCCCCGCATGGCCGCAGTCGCAGCGCAGTCCGATCGAGGCCAGATGTCGCCCGAGAGCGTTGGGCCGTCTCCGCACGACCGCGGCGCAACCAATCCACCGCAAGCCGAGGCACGACGCTCGAAGCTCTTGCTCGCCGAAGACGATGATCGCTTCGCGGACACGCTCGCGCTCCTCCTACGAGCAGACGGTCGATTCGAGATCGTCGGCCGCGCACGCAACGGCGCAGAAGCTGTCGCCCAGGCCGAGACGTTGCAGCCAGAAATCGTCTTGATGGACATCGAAATGCCGGTCATGGACGGCGTCGAGGCAACCCGGCGGATCCTCGCCCGTTCGGCCTCGGCGCGGATCATCGTCGTCAGCGGCTCCAACTACTCAGATCGCGCACTCGAGGCACGGCTCGCCGGCGCCTACGACTACGTGCGCAAGGACCGCCTAACAGACGATCTTGCCGAAGTGATCAGCGCCGCTGCGCATTTGATCAATCGTGGTGACAAGGGTTGGGAAGAGCACGGGGGCGGAGACATTGCTTAGACACGACCGAGCCGCCGGGGGCTTGGCCATTCGAGACGGAGGAGTTCGGTATGGCCGAGAACACTGCTGATTTTCTGCTTGCCCGTTTGCGCGAGTGGGGCATCCACCGCATTTACGGCTATCCGGGCGATGGGATCAACGCGATCTTGGGCGCGTTCAACCGGGCGGGGAGCGACCCGGAGCTGATTCAGGTGCGCCACGAGGAGATGGCGGCGTTTATGGCGTGCGCGCACGCGAAGTTCACCGGTGAGGTGGGTGTGTGCATGGCGACCTCGGGGCCGGGCGCGATCCACCTCCTGAACGGTCTCTACGACGCGAAGCTCGACCACCAGCCGGTGGTCGCGATTGTCGGTCAGACGGCGACGCCGGCGCTCGGCGGCTCCTATCAGCAGGAGGTCGATCTGACGACGCTGTTCAAGGATGTCGCGCACGAGTACGTCGAGATGGCGTCCTCGCCGGAGCAGATGCGCCATCTGGTCGATCGGGCGGTGCGGATCGCGAAGGATCAGCGGACGGTTACGTGCTTGATCATTCCGAACGACGTCGCCGGGATGGCTGCGGTCGAGACGCCGCCGCGTGCGCACGGGACGATCCATTCGTCGCTTGGCTATTCGGCGCCGACGATCATGCCGGGGCAGGCCGACCTGAGCCGCGCCGCCGAGGCCCTGAACGCCGGTGAGAAAGTCGCGATGCTTGTCGGCGCGGGCGCGCTCGGCGCGGCGGACGAGGTGATCGAGGTCGCGGAGCTCGTCGGCGCGGGCGTCGCGAAGGCGCTGCTGGGAAAGGCCGTCCTGCCCGATGATCTCCCGTTCGTGACCGGCTCCATCGGCCTGCTTGGGACGAAGCCGAGCTGGGACATGATGATGGGCTGCGACACGCTCTTGATGGTCGGCTCCAGCTTCCCCTACTCGGAATTCCTGCCCGAGGAGGGGCAGGCGCGCGGGGTGCAGATCGACGTCGACGGGCGAATGATCGGGATCCGCTACCCGATGGAAGTTCAGCTCGTCGGCGACGCGAAGGCGACGTTGCGCGCACTGATCCCGCTGCTGAAACGGAAGGAAGACCGCTCCTGGCGCGAACAGATCGAGAAGAACACCGAGAAGTGGTGGAAGTTGATGGAGGAGCGCGCGCTCGAGAGCGCCGATCCGATCAACCCGCAGCGGTTGTTCTTCGAGCTCTCCAAGCGGCTCCCCGACAATGCGATCCTCAGTTCCGACTCGGGCTCGTCGGCGAACTGGTTCGCCCGCGACGTGAAGATCCGCAAAGGGATGATGGCGTCGCTCTCGGGCAACCTCGCCACAATGGGTCCCGGCGTCCCGTACGCGATCGCGGCGAAGTTCGCGCACCCGGATCGGGTGGCGATCGCACTGGTCGGCGACGGGGCGATGCAGATGAACGGGCTCGCCGAACTGATCACGATCGGCAAGTACTGGCCGCGCTGGTCCGACCCGCGCCTCGTCGTGCTCGTGCTCCACAACGACGACCTCAACCAGGTGACCTGGGAGCAGCGGGCAATGGAGGGCGACCCGCGGTACGACGCCTCGCAGGACATCCCCGACTTCCCCTATGCCCGCTACGCCGAGCTGATCGGCTTGAAGGGAATCCGCGTCGACAACCCCGACGAGATCGGGTCTGCCTGGGACGAGGCGCTTGCGGCCGACCGCCCTTGCGTGCTCGAGGCGATCACCGATCCGGCCGTGCCACCGCTGCCCCCGCACATCACCTTCGAACAGGCAACACACTTTGCACAATCGATTCTGCGCGGTGACTCCGACCGGCGATCGATGATCACGCAGTCGCTGAAGCAGATGGTCGGCGAGCTCGTCCCCGGACGCCACTAGATGATCACTGCGGTGCAAGGTGTCGAGGTCGCGGTAGCACGGTTGGATGTGTCGGTCTACAGGGTGCAGACCGACTTCCCGGAGTCGGACGGCACCGCGGAGTGGGACGCGACAACGATGGTGCTCGTCGAAGCGCACGCCGGCGATCGAGTCGGACTCGGCTACACCTACGGCGACGCCGCCACCGGCGTCCTCATCCGCGACACGCTGGCGCAGGTGGTCGAGGGCCGCGACGCGCTCGCTGCGACGGCGAGCTGGCAGGCGCTCGGCCGCGCCTGCCGCAACCTCGGCCGCCCGGGCCTCGCCTCAATGGCGATCGCCGCTGTCGACACCGCGCTCTGGGATCTGAAGGCGCGCCTGCTCGAACTCCCGCTCGCGACGCTGCTCGACGCGGTGCACGAAGCGGTCCCGATCTACGGCAGCGGCGGCTTCACCTCCTACCCGGACGAGCGGCTCGCGGAGCAGCTCGGCGGCTGGGCCGAGCAGGGCATCCCACGCGTAAAGATGAAGGTCGGCCGCGAACCGGCGCGCGACCTGCACAGGGTCGAGGTGGCGCGCGCCGCGATCGGCGAGAAGACGGAGCTCTATGTCGACGCGAACGGCGCGCTCAGCCGCAAGCAAGCGCTGCGCTTCGCCGTCGAGTACGCGCAGCGCTTCGACGTGCGCTGGTTCGAGGAGCCGGTCAGCTCAGACGACCTGGAAGGCCTGCGCCTGCTCCGCGATCGGGCGCCCGAGGGGCTGGAGATCGCCGCCGGCGAGTATGGCTACACGCTGCCCTACTTCGAGCGGATGCTCGAGGCGGGCGCGGTCGACTGCCTACAGGCGGATGTCACGCGCTGCGAGGGGATCACCGGCTTCCTTCGCGTCGCCGCTCTCTGTCAGGCGCGCTCGCTTCAGCTCTCGGCGCACTGCGGGCCCTCGATCCACGTCCACCCGTGCTGCGCGGTCCTGCCGCTGCGTCATCTCGAGTACTTCCACGACCATGTGCGGCTCGAGCGACTCTTCTTCGACGGTGTCCTCGAGCCGGTAGGCGGAGAGTTGCGCCCAGATCTCTCGCGGCCCGGAAACGGCCTCGAGCTCAAGCGCGCCGACATTCAACGTTACGCGATCTGAGCATCGGAGCAAACGATGGCGATGGGACTGAAGAAGCGTGGTCTAGCAGAGAGGGTGCTTGCCAACCTGCGCGCAGGGCGGATGCAGCGAACGCTCGCCGCCGCAGTGGCGCTGAGTGCGCCGCCGCTCGGCTTTGAGATCTATCTCGAGCACTACAAAGGCTCGTTCGGCGACAAGTGGATGTGGACGCCGATCTTCCTCACGCCGCCGCTGACCGCGGCGGGGATCGCCGGCGTCTTCTCCGAACGAGCGACGAAGACCGTGCTGCCATTCGTTTCGGCGCTCTACTTCCTTGACGGCCTGGTCGGCGTGGTCACGCACATCCAGGGTGTGCGCAAGAAGCCGGGCGGCCTCTCCGAGCCGACCTACAACCTGGTGATGGGGCCGCCCCTGCTCGCGCCCGGGTCGCTCTGCATGATCGGGGCGTTCGGGTTGCTGGCGCCGCTGATGAAGCGCGAACGCTGACCGTGTCGCCTGACTTCCGTCACCCGCATCACCTGCCGAAGGTGCGCGGCGACAAAGGCGCCGACCCGGCCGAGCTGCCGCGCCAGCGGCGCGGCAAGACGCCGCAGATGCACGGCCGCTACCCCGACTACGACTGCCTCGAGCATCTCGAGCACTGGGATGAGCTGACGCGCAAGCTGGTTGTCAACCGAGTGGAACGGGTGCCGGAGTTGCGCTACTTCGGCGACGACGAAGCCGCGACGCTCACGGCGTTCTGCGACGTCGTTCTCGCACAGGACGCGGAGCCGCGCATCCCCGTGCTCGCTTTCATCGATCAGAAGTTCGCCGAGGGCCGCCTGGACGGCTATCAGTACACCGATATGCCCGACGACCGCGAAACCTGGCGGCTCGTCGCCCGGGGACTTGACGAGAGCGCGCGCGCGAGCGGCGCCGACTCCTACGCCGGCGTTCCGGGTCACCGGCAGGTCGAGATCGCAGACGCCTTCGCCGGCGGCACCCTCGAGGGAGGCGTCTGGGAAGAGCTCAATCTCAAGCATGCGTGGGGCGTCGTCATGCGCAGCGTGCTGGCGTCGTTCTACTCGCATCCCTGGGCCTGGAACGAGATCGGCTTCGGCGGCCCTGCCTATCCGCGCGGGTATGCACGCCTGGGCATCGGCCTGAGCGAGGCGTGGGAAGGTGAGGAGGCAGTCGACGTCGACCCAGCCTCTGACCTCGAGGAGCGCGGGGTCGAGTGAGCCCCGGCGGCGGCAACCACTTCTTCAAGGGAGCGGTCTTCCCTACCGACAACGATTCGGCTTTCTTGCTCGACGTGGACCGTCGCGGCGTCCCCGGACGCGAATCGATGCGCCGTTTCCGCGACGAGGATGAGGTCGACCTGCTAGTCGTCGGCTGCGGCGCCGGGGGCGCGGTGCTTGCCCAACGGCTCGCCCGCGCGGGCTGGCGGATCATCGTGCTCGAGCGCGGCCCTTTCTGGGACCCGGATACGGACTGGGTCTCCGACGAAGAGGGGTCGGAGCATCTCTACTGGACCGAAAAGCGCATCGTCGGCGGCGAGGACCCGGTCGAGCTGGGCAAGAACAACTCCGGGCACGGAGTCGGGGGCTCGATGATCCATTTCGCCGGCTATGCGCCGCGCTTCCATCCCTCCGACTTCGAAACGCGCACGCGGGACGGAGTCGGCGCCGACTGGCCGATCTCCTATTGGGAATTGAAGGCGCACTACGAGCGCGTTGAGCGCGAACTGCCGGTCGCCGGCCAGCACTGGCCTTGGGGCGACCCGCACTCCTACCCGCATGCGCCGCACCCGATCTCGGGTGCGGCTGAGCGTGCTTGGGTGGGTGCGCGCGCACACGGTGTCGAGATGCGTGTCGGCCCCGTCGCGATCGCAAACGGCGTCTTCGGCAATCGCCCCCACTGCATCTATCGCGGCTTCTGCCTGCAGGGCTGCAAAGTGAACGCGAAAGCGAGCCCGCTCGTCACCCACGTACCGGACGCGATCGAGCACGGCGTCGAAATTCGTGCTGACTCGATGGCCGTCCGCATCGAGCTCGAGGGGAGTGGCCGGGTTTCCGGCGTGACCTATGTCGAGGTCAAGACCGGGCGCGAGCGCTTCCAACGTGCAGCCGCGGTCGCCGTCTGCGGCTACTCGATCGAGTCGCCTCGACTGCTACTGCACTCCACGAGCAAACGCTTCCCGCACGGGCTCGCAAACACGCACGACCAGGTCGGCCGCTACGTGATGGTGCAGGGAGCGCCGCAGGTCGCGGGCCGCTTTCCCGAGCTGCTGCGCATGTACAAAGCGCCGCCACCGGAGGTCTCCTCCGAGGACTTCTACGAGACCGACCCGGCTCGCGGCTTCGCGCGCGGCTTCTCGATCCAGACAGTCAGCCCGCTCCCGATCGGCTGGGCCGAACACGTGCTCGCAGACGGCCATCACGGCGCCGCGCTCCGGGAGTACATGCGCGACTACAACCACTGGGCCGTGCTCGGCTCGCTCTGCGAACTACTGCCGCTCCCGGACAACCGGGTCACGCTCGCCGGCGAGAACGACCAGTTCGGGATGCCGGTCGCACGCTTCGACTACACCCAGTGCGACAACGACCGCGCCAACATCGCCTTCGCCAAAAAGACGATGCACGCGATCTGGGAGACCGCCAGCGCACAGGACGTGCTGACAATCGACCGCTACGCGCACCTCGTCGGCGGTTGCCGGATGGGCTCGGACTCCGAGACGAGCGTGATCGACTCCGACCACCGCGTCTGGGACATCCCCAATCTCTTCGTCTGCGATGGCAGCGTGATGCCGACGCAGGGAAGCGCCAACCCGGCCCTCACGATCATGGCGCTCGCCTCTCGCCTCGCCGAGCGACTCGCCGCGAACCGTGTACACGCGCACGGGAGTACCCGCGCTCGAACAACACTCGCGAGCCGCTGATGCAGTACGGCTTCCCGCTCTGGCTCGTCCTCACCCACTTTTTGAACATCCTCTTCTTGACGCTGCTCGCCCGGAGCGGCGTCGAGATCCTCTCGGCCTTTCCGAAGCTCTACCTGAGCGACCACTGCCCGCCGGGCCGCGAGTTCATCCGCTTCAGCAAGCGGACGTTCTCGGCCGACGCGGCCAAGCCCTGGAGCTCGCTCGACGAGGAGGAGTCATGGTCGCCGGCGGTCGCGCTCCCCGGGCGCAAGAATCTCGGCCTCGCCCGGCACTGGCACTTCATGACGATCCAGTTCTGGATTCTGACCGGGCTCGCATATGTGATCCTGCTCTTCGTTGATGCGCAGTGGCGTCGGCTCGTCCCGACGCACTGGTCGATCGTCCCGGACGCCTTCCGCGTGATCGCGACCTATCTGTCGGGGCATCTGGCGCCGCCGCAACGAGGGCTGCCGTATGACGCAGCCCAGCAGCTTGCCTATTTCATCGTCGTCTTCGTGCTGGCGCCGCTGCAGGTGTTGACCGGCGCGGCGATGTCGCCGGCGTTGATTGCCCGTTTCCCTTGGTACCCGCGGCTGTTCGGCGGTAGGCAAGCGGCACGCTCGATCCATTTCCTCAACCTCTGCGCGCTGCTTGCCTTCGTTGTTGTGCACACGGCGCTCGTGGTGATTCACGGTATCCCGCGCGAGTGGGCGGCGATCGTGCTCACCTCCTACCACTCGAGCCACACATGGGCGGTCGTGATCGGAACGATCGGAATCCTTTTTGTCGTTGGCGTCAACGTCCTCGCGACCGTCTTCTCGCTGCATCACCGCCGCCGAACACAGAACCTGCTCGGCAAGCTGGTCGACCCGTTCGAACGGCTGCTTTCGCGCAACTTCACCTCGCACCAGCGCTTCCGAGCGAAGGACGTCTCGCGCTACCACCGGGTCAACGGCTATCCGCCGCCGGACGAGAGCTATCGAGCGCTCGCCCGCGGCGAGTTCGCCGACTACCGGCTCGAGGTCGGCGGCCTCGTCGAGCGGCCGCTGCTCTTGACGCTCGATGAGCTGCGCGGGCTCGGCTGGACGACCCAGATCACCAAGCACAACTGCATCCAGGGCTGGTCTGCGATCGCCGAATGGGGTGGGGTGCCGCTCGCGGCGATCCTCGAACGCTGCACACCGCTCCCGGAGGCGCGCCATCTCGTCTTCCTTGCTTTCGACGACAAGACGATCACCGAGAACGAGGGCCGACACGGGTACTTCTACGGGACGATCCCGCTCTACTTGGCGCTGAAACCGCAGAGCATCCTCGCGCTCGAGATGAACGGGCGGCCGCTGCCGGTCGAGCACGGCGCGCCGGCGCGGGTGCGGATCGAGACGCAGCTCGGTTTCAAGATGGTCAAGTGGGTCAGGTCGATCGAGCTCGTCGGAAGCTACACCGACATCGGTCAGGGCCAAGGCGGCTGGCGCGAGGATCAGCAGTACTACGCAAACGCAGCCGGTATCTGAGCGAAAAGGACGCTCGATGCGCGAGAACGGGAAGCCGGAAGTTGTCGTCGTCACCGGGGCTTCGGCCGGGGTCGGGAGAGCGATCGCTCACGCCTTCGCCAAACGCGGCGCCAACATCGGCCTGATTGCGCGCGGCGAGAAGGGCCTCGACGAAGCCCGCCAGGAGGTTGAGTCGTTCGGTGGGACGGCGCTCGTGCTGCCGACCGACGTCGCCGACCACGAGCAGGTCGAGGCCGCCGCCGAGGCGGTCGAAGCGAAGTTCGGGGTCGTCGCGAAAGACGTTCCTATAGACGTCAAGTGCCGTTGAGGGCCTCGAGGTCGGCTCGGAGTGTGTGGAAGGTTTCCCGGGCGATGTAGCGCTTGAGGCAGCGGAGGATCTCGCGTTTGCTGAGGCCGTGGCAAATCACATGATCCTGCGGCGGCTTCTGGGCGCGTGCGCCAGTCGTTGCGCCGGCCCGGTCTCCACTGAGGCAGTAGCCGAGGCGGCTGAGTGTCCTTCTGCGCTCGCTCTTCGCAGGCTAAGGCGATAGCGCCGGGCCGAACGGTCCGCGCCGGGGCCGGGCAGATCTCCGCGTGCTGGATCGGGGGCGACGCGGATGGCCCGACAGCGTTTGCCGCGTGATGATCCACTCATGGGAGGAGCCCAAAGGTCAGCCGGTCCGCGTGATGCGTCGATCCTCGTGGTCGAAGACGACCCGGATATCCGGCGGCTCCTGCGCGACTTGCTGGAGGCACGCCGCTACCGTACGTTCGAGGCGGGCGATGGGCGAGTGGCGCTGCGCTTGTTCCACGAGGAGCGGCCGGATCTAGTGGTGCTCGACTTGGCGATGCCCAGGCTGGACGGTTGGGAGACGCTCGAGCGGATCCGTGACGTCTCGGACGTTCCGGTGCTCGTACTCACGGCCCGCTCCGCCGAGGCCGACAAGGTGCAGGCGCTGCAGAAGGGCGCCGACGACTACGTAGTCAAGCCTTTCGGGCACGAGGAGCTGCTGGCGCGGCTGGCAGCTTTGCTGCGCCGCGGCGGCGGCGGCGACCAGCTTCCCCCGCGGTATGAGGATGGCTATCTCACGATCGACCACGCGACGCGCGAGGTGACGGTTCGGGAGCGGCCGGTCGCGCTGACGCCGCTCGAATACCGGTTGCTGTCGACGCTGACGAGCCATCCGCGGCAGGTGTTGTCGCGGGAACAGCTACTCCGACTCGTTTGGGACGATCCGTACGGCGTCTCGCGCGACGCGGTGCGTCTCTACATCGGCTACCTGCGACGCAAGCTCGGTGACGACGTGCCGATCGAGACGGTCCGCGGCTTCGGCTATCGCTACCGGCCATCCGATCTGCCGGCTCCGAAGTCTCGTCATAGCGAATGAGCCGGCGACCGAGAAGCGCCGGCTCCGCGGAGACGGAGGCTCACCCGGGTCTCGACGCGGCAACGTTGGCCACACTCGTCGAGCTCGCGCACGACGCGGTGCTCGTCCGGGCGCTCGACAGCCGCATCGTCTTCTGGAACAGAGGCGCCGAGACTCTCTACGGCTGGTCGCGGACGGAGGCCATCGGGCGCAGCTCCCACGAGTTGCTGGCGACGCGCTTCCCGCGTCCGCTGGCGCAGATCGAGCGCGACCTCGCGGTCCGCGGCAGCTGGGAGGGGGAACTGCGCCACCGCACGAAGGCCGGCGACGAGGTCATCGTCGAGAGCCGTTGGGCCCGGCAGCTCGATGCCGCCGGCGACCTCGTTGCGATCATGGAGATCAAT
>Ga0307373_10014604_pt1 | contig 10780 bp, 10 predicted proteins | sample OX2MG_FD_202534 | JGI IMG/M metagenome (GOLD analysis project Ga0307373, IMG submission 202534) | Soil microbial communities from Risofladan, Vaasa, Finland - OX-2 | ecosystem: Environmental > Terrestrial > Soil > Coastal area > Acid sulfate soil | place: Finland: Risofladan, Vaasa | collected... | reverse complement strand
GCTGATCGATGCTTTCGGCGGGGTCCAGGGAGTCGCGGGCAACATGGGCGGGTAGAACGTCGATCGCCGGCGCGGAGGCTGCGCGCTCGCCCGAGACCGAGCTCGCCGCCTGCTCGAGTGGAAGAGGCTCGCCGTCGCTGGTCGGCACGGCGACGTGGAATTCGCGACTGTCCTCGGTGAACCCCCGGCCGACGGGGAGATGAGCCCCGCGGACGGTCTTCAAATCGAGTCCTAGCGAGAGCATGTCCTCCTCGCTCGGCATACGCAGCACCAAGCGCTGCCCGACATGCGCGGCAAACGCGGGCGGCAGGGCACCGCGACGCGACGCCGTGAGGATTACATGCACCCCTGCGGCGCGCCCACCGGAGAGAATTCGCAGGAGTTGCTCGTAGGGTGACTTGAACCCCGGCTTGTCGTGCTGGTGCGCGAACGCTCCGAGGTCATCGAGTAGGAGCACCATCGTCGCCCGCGCGCGCCCCAATGGGCTGTCACTGCCAGTAGGAGCATCGCGCTGCTCGATCCGTCTCAGCAGCACGCCGAGCAGGCGCTGGACCCTCTCCTCGTCGTCAGCTTGGACGACTCCCCCGCAATGCGGCAGCGCTTCCAGCGGCTTTAGCTTTCCACTGGCCGCGTCGAGGCCATAGATGCAAAGTTCGTCCGGTGTCGCAGATCGTGCCAAGGCGAGTGCCGTGCTGGTGAGTACGGTCGTCTTGCCGCTGTTGCCCGCACCGAACACCGCAACGTGGCCGTCACCCCTCAGATCGACCAGGAGCGGATCCTGTCGTTGCAAGTGAGGGAGATCCACCAGTCCGATCGCGACGCCGCCAGGTTCAACCTCGCGGCCGTCCAGCTCATCGAAGCTCAGCAGCGTCGGGAGCATCGGCAGCCAGGGCGGCGACGTCACGGGTAGCCCCATCCGCAGCTGCGCCTCACGTGCCGCTTCGCCGAGGGCGACCAGATCGCTGTCCGCGTCGCTGTCGCTGCCAGTCGCGCCCTCGGCGGGCACGGTCCCGTCGAGCTCATAGGGGCTCACCAGGAGATTCTGCTGATCAGCCACGTCGCTGCGTCCGCTGACGTATGCTGCCTGGAACTCGCGCAGCTCGCCGTGGCCGGTGCGGACGAACCCACGACCGCGAGAGCTCTCGCCACTCGGTATGCGGGCTGCCAGCGGACTGTCGATCATGTCCTCGCTCTCGGACTCTTCAGCCACGCGCAGCGCTAGGCGCAGGTTCGTGTTCGCGCGAATGGCAGGCGTGAACGCATTGCGCAGCGTCTGGGCGGCGAGCACCATGTGCACTCCCAGCGAGCGTCCTCGCTGGGCGATGTCCACCACTCCGTCCACGAACTCCGGGACCTCCTCGCGAAGCTTGGCGAACTCGTCGACGGCGATGATGAGCAGCGGAGGGGCGGCGTCGATGTCGCGGCGCATGAGCTCGAGTAGATCCTTGGCCCCAGATTCGGCGAGAATGCGCTCGCGGCGCTTGAGCTCAGCGTTCAGCGATATGAGCGCGCGCTCGGCGAGGTGCTCGTCCAGGTCGCTGACTATGTCGACCACATGCGGCAGGCTCGCGCAGGGCGCGAACGCCGCGCCACCCTTGTAGTCCACGAGCAGGAACGAAAGGCGGTGCGGGGGCGCGGAGGCGGCCGCGGCGGCGACCAGCGTGCGCAGCAGCTCGCTCTTTCCCGAGCCGGTCGTACCTGCGATCAGCGCGTGCGGGCCTTCGTTAGGCAGATCGAGTGTCAGCACCCCGTCGGCGCCCACCCCCACGGTCGCTCGCAGTCCACCCCGCCAGTCGGCCCATCGGGCCTTGAGCGCGTCTGGCGTCGGCGGGAGCAAGCCGAGTAGGTCCAGCAGGCCTACGCGCCGCGGGATGTCGCTGGCTCGCGCGAGCTCGCTAATGTCCCTTATCGGCGCGAGCTGGCGGGCCGTCCTGTCGGCCAGCTCGAGTGGCATGGCCTCAGCGCTGGCGTCCTCGGTTACCGCTCCGGTGGAGACGTCGGTCAGGCGCAGGACTGCGCGCGTTTGCTCGATCTCCACGATCGCGCCCGTCCGGCCCGGAAGGTTGCGGGGATCTCGCCCAATCCAGATGATCGCAACACCATGGTCGCCAGCGTCACTCAAAGCCGCGCTCAGCAGTGCCCGATCGACCTCGGTCTCCTCGTCTATGAGCAGCAAGAGTTGAGTGTGTCTCGTGCCTGATCGGGCGGGCGCACGTGCCCCCCGTTGAGCGACCAGGTCCCGAATCTCAGCTAGCAGATCCTCGGCTTGCCGCCGTCCGATCGCGACCGGCGGAGACTGCAGCCCCACTCGGTCGGGACGCAGATGCGGCAGCCACTTCAGCCACGACCATTCCTCTGCGGCCATCGGGGTGAGCGCGGCCATCAGCACCAGCTCACCAGGGCTGTGCAGGATCGTCGACTGGAGCACCAGCCAGCGCGCCATGCCCGCGACGCCCGGCCGCGAGCCCGCGAGACCTACAACCCCTGCTTTGCCGACATCGACCGTGAGCGGGACCGAGGCAACCGTGTCGCGCCCAGACAGCCGCTCCGTCGCCCACGCACGGAGCTCTGGATCCCCTCCGTCCTCGATGCGGACGCTGCTGCGTGCCGAAAGGTCAGCAACTCCGACTCGCAGGCACAGGAAGTCCGAGTCATCGGGGCTGCGCTCCCAGAGGTCGGGCGCGAGATCGCTCACCCGCGAGAGCAGGCTTGGAGCATCCGGTGACTCCACGCGTCGCGTGACGATCTCGTCCGCCACGGCGCTGTCCAGTTCTGCGACGGCGCTCTCGAGGTTGGCCCGGAAATCAGCCGAGCCTTGGGTGAACGACTTCTTGCCGCCGCGGCGGTCGCTGAGGTATGTGCTTATCGCCATCGCTGGCGAGAGGCCGGCGATGGCGAGCATCGCGGGGCTTTTGAGCAGCAGGAACAGCAGCACGCCCGCGACCAGCGGGACCAACGACGCGGCCAGCGGCAGGCGAGCTTTGCGGGCCCGACTCGGCGGAGCAGGCAACTTCTTGTTGAACGGCGCGACCGTTGGGTTTACCCGAGGCGGGCGGTTGAAATCAAGGCGACCATCCCGCTGCGCCACCTCGTGCTCGCCGGCCCCCCGCAGTGGACGAACACGAAGCAGCGTCCGGCCCAACTCGAGCTCGTCACCTTCGTCCAAGGCTCGAAATCTGTGCGATAGAAGCGCCTCGCCCTTGACAGCGGTGCCATTCGAGGAACCGACGTCAGCTATGCTGACACCCGAAGCCTCCACCCGCAGGTCGAGATGATGCCGCGAGAGGGAAGGGTCAGGAAGACAGATATCCACCTCCGGATCGCGTCCCAGCCGATAGCGACCGTCTCCAAGCTCAAATGTTCGCCCGGCACACGGTCCCCCTGTGACCACCAACTCAACTCGAGCAGAGCCGCCTACGCGCTTGGGTGTACCGACTGCGGTCGAGAGCAGCAGGCGATCGCCCCATCGGATGCCGCTCTGGGCCAGTGGGGATGTCGCATCCAGGTGCTCACCCCGACGCTCACACCACAGGCCGTCGCCGTCGCGCTCGAGCAGCTCCGCGACCCGCTCGGCGACCCGCTCGACCGTGTGAGCGGCCGACGCGGTGATGCTGAGATCCCGCGAGGCCTCACCGTCGCTGACGGTGACGCGCAGCTCAAGGCGCCCATTGCCCTGGGTCTTACCGCCCATCAGCACACCGAGAACGCTCGAACACGAGGAAATGAATATAAACCGCCGAGCCAGCAGAGCATCAGCTTCGGCGGGTGCTGCTCGCTCTGCGCTCTTCACGCTTGCGGTGATAAGCGCACTGTATGTGCTTAACCTCGTACCACATCGCGCGGAATACAACCCGATCACCCGCGGGCTGCCCTCTGATGGCATGCAAGCACTGCGCCTGCTGCGCAAGCGCCCGCTTCCGCCGCCTATGTCTGCGCGCCCGTGCCAGCCGACTGGCTTGCGGGCTCCTCTCAGCGGCTACCAGATCGTGATGACGCTCGCCCGCGTCCCGCTATGGATTCTCGTGTCCGCCAATCATCTCAATAGGGTCGCGCTCTGCGCTTGGCTTCCCCTCGTCCTTCAAGGCACACTCGGCGGTGGGTCGCTGCGGTCGAACAGCCCAGCCAAGACGGCGACCCCGGCGTCGAGTCCGCGAGCGGTCACGAGGCTGCGCGCGCCGATGAAGACATGCCCGAAGTGCGGAGCAGAAGTGCGCGCGGCCGCACGCCTATGTTTCTGCTACTACAGCTTCGAAGGCGTTTAGCTGCGCCGGTGAGCAAGGTGTCCGGACGCTGACCGTGATGACTTCTGCACCAAGCCTGATCGTCCCCGAGAGCCGACCCGGCATAAAGGACAAAAAAGGGTGTCTCGACACCCGTGTCTGCTCGCCGGCGACGATGGGCGCCTATGGGCGGAACACCGGCGTGCGGGGCATCCACACGGCGTAACTGGACTGCCGACTTGCGTACTTTAGTATCTATTCGAGTAGAATACTGCGACGATGGATTTGAGCCAGCCCTACGCCGTGATCTGCCCGAGCCTGGAGGGACCCGTCCTCGACGTGCTTGCCCACACGACCCGCCCGCTGACGGGCCGCGAGATCGCGCGCCTTGCCCGCCGAGGCTCGGAGCGGGGCGTGCGCCTCGTCCTGCACCGGCTGGTCGCGCACGGGCTGGTGAGCGCTCAGCAGGCCGGGCCCGCCTCCCTCTTCGCCCTGAACCGCGACCATGTCGCCGCGAGCGTCGTCGAGAGTCTCCTGCGGCTGCGAGCAGAGCTGATCGAACGCATCCGCCAAGACGTCGAGGGGTGGTCCCGTCAGCCAGTGCACGTCTCCGTATTCGGCTCCGCGGCCCGCGGAGACGGCCACACCGACAGCGACATCGACCTCTTGATCGTTCGCCCCGAGGATGTAGCCGAAGACGACCCGCAGTGGCGGGAGCAGCTCCACCGGGTGGCCGAGCAGATCGGGCGATGGTCGGGCAACCATGCCTCCCTGCACGAGACCTCGCCCAAGGGCCTCAAGGCTCTCGTGCGCCGGCGAGAGCCGATCATCGCTTCGCTGCGCGACGCCTCCATCGCCCTCGCCGGCCCCGAGCTCGCCGACCTGATCGCCAACCGCAAGCAGAGGAGCATCACGTGAATCCTCGACATCCTGGACGAACACAGACATGCGGTCGGCCTCAAGCGAACACCAGGCTGGCCCACGCCAACAAGTTCTTCGACGCAGCCGAGCTCATCGCCACGGACATCGACGAGGACGACGCCAACGCCAGCGTCGCCGCATCGCTCGCCGTGCTGGCCGGGATCGCCGCCAGCGACGCAGCCTGCTGCGCCAGGCTTGGCCGCCGATCCCGCTCGCAAGACCACCACGACGCGGAGCGACTGCTCACGGAGATCGTTCCCGCAGGGCGCGACGCCGCCAAGGATCTGCGGCGACTGCTCGACCTCAAGGACACCGCGCAGTACGGCGTGATGCACGTGAGCGCCACCGAGTTGCGCTCAGCCCTGCGCCGCGCAAGCGCCCTCCGCCGCTTCGCATCGGACATCCTTGGCGGCAATGGCGCACAGCACCACTGAGCACGATCTCCGCGACGCCGAATCGCGGTCGCTTCTGCGCCAGCCTGATCGTCTCGGGGACTGAACCGGAAAAATGACAAAAAAGGGTGTCTCGACACTCGTGCCTACCCGCCGACTTGACCTGCGGCGCTCCTGACTCATGCCTTGCGCGCGTTGTGGCCCGCCGCCTTGAGCACGACCTCTTCGGGGGCCTGGACCTCGAGGATCGCCTGCGCCTCGCAGTAGTAGAAGGTCTTGCCATCCACCTGCAGCGTGCGCTCGGCGACGATCTCGAAGTCCCAATTGCGACCGCAGACGAGGTTCAGGCGGTCCCTCGGAGTTCCCTAGATAAGGCACGGAAACCCTGAACCCGAAGGGCACAGGCTCCTAAAATCGGTCTATTTGCAGGCAATTTGGGGGACGGGAGCGACGGGACCGACACCCGGACTTTACCCCCGGAGAACATCGAGGTGTGGCGTGAGATGCCGAAAGGATGTGCGTCCCGGCCGTGAATAGCAAAAGTAGCTGCTACTATCGCTAGCGATGATGTTGAGTGGGCGCCCCCTCCTGGCCACCGCCGCCGACCGGCGCTACCTCGTCGAGCGCCCGGAGGCTGACATCGTACTCGGGCACGTGCAGGCAGGGATGAACACACTCGTCTTGGCCGAGCGCGGGATGGGCAAGACCACGTTGCTGCGCGAGCTCGAGGGGCGGCTCCAGGACGAGGCGGGCATCAGCACCGTCTACCTCGACGGACACAGGTTGAGCGACGCGGCGATGATCCTGCTCGCCGCACTCGATCAGCTGGGGGAACCGAGAACTCCAACCGACGAGGATACCCGCTACCACTCCATTCTCCACGCACTGCTCGCAAGGGAACAGCGACAGCTCACTGCGATCGCCGGGGGCCCGCCGATGGCCGCGACGCCATTCACGCCGACCCTGGCCGAAACACGCAACGAGGAGGCCTTGCGCCTCATTCCGGAGCTCGCCGCAGAGGCGAAGATGCGCAAGGCTTGCGTGCTGCTCGATGACCCCGATCCGGACGCATCCCACGCTCTGTTCGGGCGACTGCGGGACGAGCTGTGGCAGACCGGGCTCGTTTGGGTCGTGGCAGGAGACCGAGCGCGCCGCCAGCAGTACCTCACCCCACCCGCCGATGCCTTCTTCGAGCGGATTGTCGAGCTGGCGCCGCTTACCGACGCACAGCAGCGTGACCTGATCCACCGGCGCATGGACCGCCAAGACAACAGAGAACTGCTGGATGTGCGTGTTGAGAGCGGCCACCCTCGTGCATTGCTCACTGCGCTGCGTGACGCCGCACGCAGCCCTGATGACGTCCATGCGCTGCTCGGCCGCCGCGCCGAGCGCCAGACGCGCGCCGCCAGCAAGCTGGGCCGGCTAGAAAGCATGATGCTGGCCGAGATCGAAGATGGCGCCACCGCGAGCGCCTCGGACCCAGACTGGACGGGACGCTTTGGCATCAGCCGTCAGCGAGCGCAGCAGGCGCTCGCGGCCCTTGAGCGCGAGCAGTTCGTCCGCGCCGAGCGCCTGCCGGGGCCGAGCGGGCGCCCGCGCAAGGTCTACCGGCGACTGGAGGCCGTATGACGCGCGCGCAACTCGAATCCCTACGAACCATGAACGCGCTGCCGCACACGCTGCGCTACGACCAGCTTGCGCCCTACCACGTGCCGTTCGACGAGCTGTGCGGCGGCACCGCCGTGGAGGGCGAGCTCGCGCACTGGCTCTCTCACCGCGGGCGTGTCGCGCTGATCGGCCCGAGCGGTTCGGGGAAGTCAAGCGCGCTCGCCTGGGTGCTCGCCCATCAGACACCGGAGAACCTCGCCGTCCTGCGAATCCCTGTCGCGCTCGCCGATGACGAGACCGTCAAGACGACCGCCGGATTCGCCCGTCATCTCATTCGTCGAGTGATCGCCACAGCCCGTCTCGGCGACAGCGAGACAGGCAATCTACGGAATCGGGCGGCCGACACTATCCGCCGCGGCAGTGGCGAGCGACGACGCTCGCACAGCTTCGGCCTGAACGCCTGGGTGCTCAAAGGAGAGCTTGCGCGCGAGCTGGCGCGCTCAGGCGACGAGTTCGAAGAGCAAATTGGCGCCGGAGAGGTGGTTGAGGGACTCCAGCGCCTGGTCGAGCTGTTCCGCGCCCGCGACACCGACCCCGTGTTCGTGCTCGACGACACCGACACCTGGATCGCCCGCCCTCACGATCAGCAGCCCGCCCAGCTCGCCGATTCGTTCTTCGCCCGCAACGTGCGCATGCTCGCCAGCGAGATCGACTGCGGCTTCATCCTCGCCGTGCACACCAGCTACCTCGACCTGCCCGCCTACCGCGAGATCGCCCCGAGACTCGAGCGCATCCGTGTCCCCCAGCTCGACCAGCCCGAGGCCGACCTTGCGCGCATCCTCACCCACCGACTCGAGGTCGCCGATCTTGACATCCCCCTCGATCAGTTGTTCGAGCCGGCCGCGCTCGCAGTGCTCGCCAGCACCTACGAAGACCTGCCCGACGTCAGACGCGCGATCGCCACAGCCGCCACCGCCATCCGGCTCACGCTCGAGGATCCGAGCTTCGACCGCGTCCCCCCAGGTGCGGTACGCGCCGCCGCAGCCGAAAGCGCGGACGACGTCCGGTAGCAGCTGACCGTTGGCAAGCACTCGCACGCCACGTCGAGCGCGATCAGCGCCATATGCCTGCCCGCGGCCGCTTCAGAGGTGTGTAAAAAGCGGGAGCGACGGGGTCGGGTCCGGACTTTACCCACCAATTGGGGGGACATCGAGGTTTGGGCGGAGTCGCCGCAGCGTGTGGAATCGTAGTTGCCTCTCGCGTCCCACGCCCCAGCAGAATCGGAGAGCCGCCCAGACAGCTCCTGCTTGTGCGCGGAAGCGATAGCGAGCCCACCATTGCGGACAACAATCCTATAGTTTCTAACCATATGAACCGAACGCCTCCTCCCATTGCGGTCCGTAGAGAGCTTCGCCGTGAGGTTGGGTTCGGCTGTCCGGTTCCCGGATGTGGTAGTCCGTACCTCTATTGGCACCACTTTGACCCACCGTGGCGCGTGCGGCAGCACCATGACCTCGCGGGAATGATTGCGCTCTGTGGTTTGCACCATCCTCAAGCTGATAGCGGAGCATTTACCATCAATCAGTTGCGCGAATTCAAGGCAATGGGCGAGCAAAGAAACCAAGAGGTAGGCGCACGATTCGAGTGGATGAGACAGGACTTGCTTGCAGTTGTGGGTGGAAATTTTTACTTCGCAACCCCAATCCCATTACGGTTTAGGAATACCAACGTTGTGGCCTTTACGCGCGATGAGCAAGACCGGCTTTTGTTGGAAACCAACATGCTGTCCACATCACACGATCCTCGTATGACCATCCAGGAGAACTTCTGGGTCGTGCGCGGCAAACCAGTTGATCTTGAATGTCCGCCGAATGGACGTCTGGTAACGGCGGATTATGCAAACGGAGACAAGCTGCGGGTCGAGTTTATTCCGGACCTTACCCTTAATGCTTTAGCTTCCCGCTATCCTGACGCCGATATCGCCCGTTGGGATCGGGCACAATTGCCGCAGGAACTTGCCGTAGTCGAGATTCATATGCGGGTGGGGGGAACCGAGATCGAGTTTGGTCCTCGTGAGACACGGTTGCAAGGCAACAATATTATGAGGAACTGCTTTATGGCACACTGTGGCGTCGGCGTCCAGATGGGCTAGTCATTGTCGCACGCGTCGATCTGCTACTGAGCTCTGCTCGGGCTCCACAAGCAGCTGGATCTCGGGCAGGATTTCAGGCTGCGGCCACGACAACCGCGCAACCGTTGCCCTCGAAGGACTCAAGGGCATTACGCCGGGCGCGCTCGCCGATCAGCTGTGGCTCTTGGCCTGTGGGCGCGATGTCGATCGCCAGCTCGATCCCGAGCGCGTCGGAGAGGCGCAGGAGCGTGGGGAACGTCGGATTATGCTCGCCGCTCTCAAGACGTGCGACTGCCGGCTGGCTCATCTTTAGGCGCCCTGCCAGCGCGGTCTGGCTGAGGCCGTGCTCGGCGCGGTAGGCGATCACCTTCACCGCGACCGCGCGGGCGAGCGCGGTGCGCTCCCACTCCCGGCGGTACTCGGGGTCGGCGTCGAGGTGCTCCGCGAGCACCTCCTCATGGGTGGGAAGATCGGACAGCTTCATCGTTGACTCCTCTCGCAGCCGTTATACCAAACTTGTGATAGGGGCTGGCTTCATGGTTCGACCTCGGCGAACCTGGTCCTTGCGGCGCTCACCGCGCTCGGAACGTCGCCTGTAGCCCAGGGTCGGATGATGCGTCTAAGAACCGTCGAGATACCACGACGAACCGCCTCAATTGAAAGTGTCAATCCGCACGCAGAATCTGCGCTAACCGCGGCGGCGATCAGCCAACGCTGGCTGATCGCCGCGTTTGCCAGTCCGATGCTTGCCGGCGTGGCAACCTTGCTCGATGCCTGACGAACCGAAGGTCCAGCCCAACTCCGACTCCCAGACTCGCACGCCCACCCTCAGCGACTTCGAAGCGGCCTGGGGCGCGCTCGCCGAAACCTGGATGGCCGACGGAGAGGGCGAACACCTGCTGCTCGCACGGCAGGCAATGCTGCTGCTCGATCTCGTCTGCCATATCGCACAAACAGACGAGGCCGTAACGACACTCCGCAGGTTCGCGCGCTCGCTGACCGGCTTTGAGGAGCGCTACCGCCTCACCATGTCCGGCGCCCTGGAGCGCGTCCTCTCAAGCCAGCGAATGAAGAGGCAGCGGCGTAGCGCCGGGCAGGCCGAGGCGGGGCGTCGCGCGGTCGCGTATGTCCGCGAGTCCACCGAGGAGCAGGGACGCGGCTACTCGCCCGACGGTCAGCGCCAGGCGATCGCGCGCTACGCGCAGGAGCACGGCTTGGAGCTTGTCGATGAGTACATCGACTTCGAGACCGGTCGCCTCGCCGACAAGCGTCCCGGCTTCCAGCGGTTGATCGAGGACGCGATGGAGCGCCGTTTCGACGTAGTGCTCGTCTTTCACACATCCCGCTTCGCGCGCAACACGATCGAGGCCAAGCGCTACAAGAAGCTACTGCGCTCAGAGCTCGGGATCGACGTGATCTCCGTCACCCAGCCACTCGGCGCGGACGCCGAGGACCCAGCGGCGTTCCTCTCGGAGTCCATACACGAGATCTTCGACGAGTACTACTCA
>Ga0307373_10014603_pt1 | contig 10780 bp, 8 predicted proteins | sample OX2MG_FD_202534 | JGI IMG/M metagenome (GOLD analysis project Ga0307373, IMG submission 202534) | Soil microbial communities from Risofladan, Vaasa, Finland - OX-2 | ecosystem: Environmental > Terrestrial > Soil > Coastal area > Acid sulfate soil | place: Finland: Risofladan, Vaasa | collected... | reverse complement strand
AATTGCGTGCCGAATTCACTCGATTTGATCGCGATCGGCGATTAAATTCCGGGGCCGTTGCGTCGCAAAACTTGTGCCGAACAGGATTGCATTCGTGGCGTTCCGTGTTCCGCCCAAAGACGTCGCAGAAGCTTCACGGAACGCCACGGAGGGCGTTCCCTTCCTGTGCAAACGAGTCGATTCACCCAGGAATGGGGTGCATGTGGAACTGCAATTGCCAAATTCGGCGAAAAATGGTTAACTCCGCGTTCGTTCCGGGACTTCTCTTGAACCTTTGCCGAGCCCTTCAACATGAATCGTGAAACCATTCGCGGCGATCTAAAACAGATTTTTGAGCAGGAAACAGGCGAGAGCCTGGAGGCTCTGCGGGACGATGCGGTGTTGGCGAAGGACTTCGCGCTGGATTCGGTCGACATGGTCAGCCTGCTGATGCGCCTGGAGGGACATTTTCATGTGCGCTTGACGAACGACGAGCTGGCCGAGAGTCCCACGGTCGGCGCGCTGATCGATCTGGTCCGGATGAAGCTCGCCGAACCGGCATGCCAGACCGCTTGACGGCCAAATCTCAGGCCGCGCCCCGCCCGTAGTCGACGGGCTGAAGTGACGTGGACCTTGGGCGCGACGCGGATTCCGCGGTCGGCAGCCTGACGATCTCCTTCAACTCGCCAAATGCCGCCACCAGCCCGTCGATGGCCGCCGGCGTGTGGTTGGCGTTGACCTGCACGCGCAGCACTCCGGCATGGTACGGCACGGCGGGAAAAACTACCGACTGCACATAGTACCCCTGATCGAACAAGAACTTGCCCGCGCGGAACGTGTCTTCTTCGTCACCCACGAGCACCGACGCGATCGGTGAATGGCCGCCGAGCACGACCAGGCCTTCGTGGGCCAGTCCCTGGACCATTCGCCGGATGTTATCGTCGAGTTGCGCGCGGAGCGCGTGGTATTCCTGCGAGCAGAGAATGTCGATCACCGCGGAGGCGGCCTCCAGGTAGGGTGGGGGCACGGGACCACCGAAGATGTAAGTGCTCGACCGCATTTTCAGCAGTCGTTTGATCTCGCGCGTGCAGGCGACGAACGCTCCGAAAACTGAACAGGCCTTGGAAAAACAACCCACGACGATCGTATTGTCGTAGCTTCCCAGCGCTTCCAGCACGGTCCCACGACCGTGGTCACCCGCCACGGCGGTCGCGTGGGCATCGTCGATGTAAAGCACCGCGTCGTGACGCCTGGCGACGGCGTTCAATCCGGCCATGTCGGCAATGGCCCCGCTCATGCTGTACACGCCGTCGATCGCGATCACGGCGGTCCGGTAGGGTTTCGATTCGACGAGCGCCTGCTCGAGGGCCGCCGGGTCGTTGTGCGCGAAGGGTACGACCCTCACGCCGTTGGCCCGCGCGATCTTGGTGCCTTCCTGGATCGAATTGTGCGCGAACTCGTCGATCGCGATGATGTCTTTTGGCTCGACCAATCCCGGCAGCACGCCGACATTGGCGAGCGTGACGGAGGGGAAGATCAGGGCCGCCTCAGTCCCCATCCAGCGCGCGATTCGCGACTCGAGGTCAATTTCCGCCTGGCAGACGGCAAAGGCCCGTGAGGCCCCAAACTGCGTGCCCCATCGCCTCGTCCCGCGAACCAGCGCGTCGGCGACTTTGGGGTGTTGGTCGAGACCCAAGAAGCTGTCGAACCCGAAATTGACCACCTCCCGCCCGGCGACGCGCATTTCGCGGCGCGGCCCGACATCCGCGACGGCCAGCTCTTTGAGATGGATCGAGCCGAGTGGGCCATTCGAACCGAACCGGCCATCCATCTGTTCGAAGAACCTGACGAGCTTACTCTGCCGGAGGCCGTGTACCAGACCATCCAGGGGTGACGAATTGGCCATCGGCATGGTTACCTCCTTGTAACACCGCAGTGGACGATACCTTGCTTCGATACCTAAGACAAGCCGAGCCATTTCGATTCAACGCCCAATCGCGGCGGACGCGGCCGCGACGCGGGGTTTTTCGACGCCTGGCCGGGAGGGCACAGCACGCCGAAATGATACCTCGTCGGCGCCGGCGGCGATTGGCCGCTCGTCGCCGCTGCGGTGCAGCCAAGGCAACCGCAGAACGTCGAATAGCATCGGGACGGCGTGTCGCCGCACCGACAACGACGAGCCGTACTCATTGACCAGCGTGACCGGCACCCGCCGAAACGGCAACTGCAGTCGGTGACAAAGCCAGACGACTTCGGCGTCGAAGGCGAAGCCATCGAGCCTGGTGCGCGAGAAGATGCTCCGTGCCGCACCTTTGCCGAACACCTTCAGGCCGCACTGCGTGTCGGTCACCCGCCGCGAAACCAGCCGGCGAGTGAGCCGTCGGAACGCGAAACTGGCCGCGCTGCGCGTCAGCCGCCGCGGCGCGTGGTTTGCGGCACCCGGCACGTCGCGGGCGCCGAAGACGACCTCACAACGGCCGGCGCAGACCCATTCGTAGGCCGTTCTCAGGGCCCGCAAGTCGTAAGGCAAGTCGGCGTCGGTGAACGCGACGACGCGGCCGGTGGCGGCCAGTACGCCGCGTCGGACGGCGGCCCCCTTGCCGCGCGGTTCCGTCATGAGCGTGGAGAATCGCGGCCCGAAGTCGCCGGCCACGCGGGCAGTGCCGTCGTCGCTGCCGTCGTCGACCACCAGTACGCGGTAGTCGACACCCCATGCCTCGAGCCAGCATGCCAACGCCGTCAGCGTGGCGGGCAACCGCGCCGCTTCATTGTAGGCCGGTATGACCACGGTCAAGTCGTGGTCGCCCTGCACCGCCCCTTCCACCGCCGCGAGCGAGGGCGTCACGGTAACGCCGGCCGGCCTCGGCCGCGGCACGACCCTCTGCCGAGCGCGCCTCGGTCGTCGGCGGCCCGCCACGATTTCACCCACCACGTACACCAGCACCAACGACGACATGAGCGGACTCAGCCAGAAATTCGGACCGCCACTCAGTTCGTAGCTGCCGGCGATGCCGAACACCGCCAACGCCATCAGCCAGCCGACTGCGCGGCGGTGGTCGCGGACCAGGCCCACGGCCGCCAGCCCCCCTAACGATGGAGCGAGCAACACATAGCTGTTGTTCTCCGCCCGCGGGTTGAAAAGCGTCAGATAGGCGGCCGTCAAAGTAAGGCATACGAGGGCTGTCCGTGCGGAATTTCGTCGCCGCCGAGTCCACAGGCACACCAGCGGCAAAAGCGCCAGCGCCGCGGTCCTGGTAGCCGTTTGGACTCCCATCGGGGCCTGCCAACCGAGTGACGACACCAGGCCGAACAGATCGGCGTGGGGATTCGCCGCCCCGGGCTGACTGGCGGACAGCAGTTTTTCGAGGCAGCAATTGTACTGTTCGACGACATAGGAAGGGTGTTGCGTCGCGAACGGACTCAGCGCGACCACGATGAGCCCGACGGCCAGTGGCCTGAGCACCCTGGGGTACGCCACGACCGCCACCACGATTGGCACCGCCATCAGGGGTTTCAGCGCGACCCCCAGGCACAACCAGCAGACGGCCGTGTTCCAACGCCGAGTGGCCAACGACACGAAGGCCAGCGTCATCATCGCGACCAGTACCAGGTTCATTTGCCCGTTGCGCGCGCTCGACAAGGCGGTCGGAATGGCGAAAAGGGTGACGAGCGAAAACAGGCTCGGCCTGGCGCGTTGGCCCAGCAGCAGTGCCAGTCTCCAGCCCGCCGTCGCGAAGATCCCAATGCCGACGACGCGCCAAAGCAACTCGCCCCAGGGGTGCGCAAGGTAGGTGAACGGGGCAAACAGGATGGCGGCCTGCGGCAGGTACAGGAACCCATGCACACCTTCCTGGTAGATCGGCGCACCCGCAAACCAAGCGCGGCAGGCCTCGCGGTAGTTGTGCGTGACCGTGCGGGGTTTGTAGAGCACGATCGCGACGGCCAAAACAGCGAGCAACCCCCATACCGACCAGGCCCAGGGCGGGGTCAATCGCGGCAGCCAACGGCTTAGAGTGCGTGCTTCCCGGGCACACGATCGATTCATCGGTTCTTCGCTGCTTGTTTTCAAGAAAACGGGCACATTTTGTTGGCGCGGCCGGCAATATAAACCGATTGCCGCGCAGCTTCCAACACCACTTTTCGCTGGTTTCCAACGGCGCGGGAACCGGCGTTCGCCAAGTTGCCTTTCGCTGAAGCGAAAGGGCGCTCTTTCGCTCCAGCGAAAGGCGACATTACGACGACTGGAATGCGGCCGCATTCGATCCAGAGACTAACGCGAAACTTCAGAGGGCAAGCCCCTGGCCTCTTACGAAGAAACCCGTAATTGCCCAGCAATCCCATTTCGCCACAAGCGACCAGAAGATGTTTACTAATGGCGGATCCCCCCGTCCGTCACGTCCCATGCCAGATGGAGCGCCTTCAAAACACGGATGAAGAGGAAGCCGAGATCCAACTCGAACCAACGGACGCCGAAGTTGGCCGACCGTGGGAAGGCATGATGGTTGTTGTGCCATCCTTCGCCCAGGGCCACCAGTGCCAGCCACCAACAATTGGCCGAGCGATCTTTGGTCCGGAAATTGGTGTAACCCCAAGTATGCGACGCACTGTTGACCAACCAGGCAAGCTGGTGCAGTGCCGCGACTCGGACGAACACGCCATAGACGGCCCACGACATCCCTAAGCCAGGCCCGAGCGCCTCGCCGGCCACATAGAGCGCCGCGAAAAGCGACATTTGGAGACCGATCGACCAGTCTTCGAGGAAAATCATGTACGGGTCGGCGTACAGGTCCCTCACGTAGCGCTCTTTGATCGGCCGGACTGCCACCCGTGCGTCGTATTGGAAGAGCCAGAGGAAATGGGCCCGCCAAAAACTGTCTTTCGGCGTGTGAGGATCGCCCTCGGTGTCGGCGTGAGCATGATGCATCCGGTGCAGTGCGACCCAATCGACCACGCCGCCCTGAAACGCCAAAGCCCCCAGCGTCGCCAGCATGCGCTTCAACAAAAGGTACGTGGAAAAGCTGCGGTGAGTCAGAAGCCGGTGCAGGCCGACCGTGACTCCCACACCGGTCAGGACAAGCAGCGACACCGCAACCAGGACACCGGAAACCGAGAAACAGAAGGGCGCCAATACCAATCCCGAATACGTCAGCAAGATGGGCAAGAACCGTTTATGAAAAAGCCATCGCCCGCGTTGCCACGAAGTTTGGGAGGGTGCGTTCACTTTTCTTGACTCCCCGTCATGAAAATCACTACAGCGGACTCACAGCCTCGTACGACGCTTGAATACGACGCCGCGGTGCGATCCCAATCCCCGGTGTGGATTTCGGCTCTTCCTGCATCAACGTTTGCGATGGCGTCCGTACGCCGGAGGCAAACCATTCGCCCAACGGGCTGCAGAGCAGCGCGGGAGTAATCAGCAGGTCGTTCAATAGCGTGCATGTGACCAACGAGGCCAACAACAGGCCGAACTCGGCCGTGGGCTTGAACGGACTCAACAGCAGCACGCCCAAACCAAGGCCCGCGACCAGCGTGGCGTCGATCATGGCCCGATGGCAAATTCGCAGCGCATGCTCGACCGCGTCGTGCCGCGACGCCGCCGGATACTGCAACCGGTACGCGCGGAAATGCGCGACGAGGTGCAGCGTGTTGTCCAATGCCAGCCCCAGCGCGATGCTGGCCGTCGTGAGCGTGGCGACGTTGATCGGCCGATCGAGCCAACCCAGCAAACCGAACAAGGTCGCGACCGGTGCGACATTGGGCACGAGCGCCACCAAGGCCGCCGGCAATGACCGGAAATGAACGCCGAGCACCGGCACGAGAGTAAACACAGCGCCTAGAAAGCTCATCAAGAGGCTCCGGAATATCTCTCTCTGGGCGGTAATCAACAGCGGAACGAGCCCTGTGATTTCGACTCGCGCCTGGCCGCCAAGGAGCTCGCCGATCTCGGCAACGATGGTCTCCAGATCCTCGGAATGTCCGCTGTCGACCGCCGCGGTAATGCGCCAACGCCGGCCGTCGGCTGAGACCATGCTGGCCGATTGCCGCCGCCACCCATCGCTCGCCGCCAACTCTTCGACGATCGTTGCGGCCGCCTCGAGGTCCGGCCCGAAGGCCTCGGCCAAACCGGAAACGTTTTCCACCAGCGGGTGCCGCCGCAGTGCCGCCGTGGCTTCGCGGACGATTTTCAAGCGCGCTTGCCAATCGAGCTCGGGCGGTGTCTCGACCACCACTTCCACGGGCAACAGCCCGCACAGGCGACGTTCGATCAGCCGATAGTCGGCGAGCGTCGCGGAATGGCTCGGCAGAAACGTGAGGGCATCGGCTTCGCCGCGCAGACGCCAAAGGCCGATGCATGCCATCGCGCAGGCGACCGCGCCCCACAGCAGCTTCGCACGCCAGGCCCGCGGATGCAGCCACAGCGGCAGGCCGCCGGCCGTCGATGGGCGGTCGCGGCGGCGTTCACCGACCAACAGCGACGGTATGTAGATGTAGGTGACGAACATCGCGATCATCGTGCCGACGGCCGACCAGACGCCAAAGGCTCGAACGGGGGCGAACCGGCTCGTGGCCAACGAGCCGGCGCCGATGGCGGAGGTAAGGGCCGAGAAAAGGGTCGGCATGAACGTCCTTGCCACCGCGTGGCCGACGGCACATCGAGCGTCGGGAGCGGCCATCCATTGATGTATCAGATGGATGCCGAACGACAGGTTCAGCACGAGCAGCATGGGCGGCAGCGCGACAAGAAACATGTTCATCGTCGTGCCGCAGGCGGCCATCAGCCCCACCGTGACGAAGGTGCTCCAGCCGGAGCAAAAGAGCACCATCAAGGCGAGCGACAGCCGTCCCAGCAGCCACCACAAGAGACCAAAGACGAGCGCTCCACTGACAGGCAGCATCATCAGGAGCGATCGCGTGGCCCAGCGGTCGAGCGCGACGTTGACCACCGGCGCGCCGCCCCAATGGAGCTGGCCGCGGCGAAAACCGGCTTTGATGGCGAGCGACTCGAGGTGCTGGAGCAGCCCGGCCCGGTCGGCGATCGGCTGCGACTTGAGCGGAATGAAGATCGCCGTGAAAGCGGGATGCCGGCCCGTCAGCGGCGCGAACGACGACGCCTGGACGGTGTCTTCAGATCCGGAAAGGGCCGCTTGCACTTCGAAAACGCGCTGTGGGGTCCAGCACTGCAACACGACGCGCGTGCGGTCGATTTGTTCGGCCAGCGGCTCCAATCGCGGATCGTCGGCCTCGCAATCGTCGAGGGCCAGCAGCACGAATTCGCTTGTGCCGAATTCGCGGCAAAAGGCGCGAAATCTCGCCAATTCCGCGTCGCCGTCACCCAACCAGGTTTCAATGGCGTTATCGCTCCGTAGCCGCAGGAAGAAGTAGGGCGCCGGCAGCGCCACGAGCAACACGACGGCGTAGATCGCCGCCTGCCAACGCTCGTACCAGGCTTGAATGGTTTCGCTGCGCATGTGGTCCCGTTTGGAGCAGCGATACCGCCGCCTTTAGAGCACGCCTGGAGGCAGTCGCAGATAACGGTGGTAGTTTTCGGGATCTTTCCAGCGGCTTTGGTCGAAGTGCAACAAGATCTGATCGTCGCGCCGCGGATGGCCGGCGTCGTCGGTGCCGATCCACATGAAGATGAATCGCTCCAGCCGATCGGCGCCCCACACTTGCTCGTCGTTCGCGTGGTTGAAGATGGCCGCGGTTTCTCCACTGTCGGCGATGGGCGCGGCGGTCAGTTCGTCATACGCGGCGAGCCGATAGGGACGCACGGCGCCCGCCTCGCGCGGCCACTGAAAACCGGCCGAGGGGAGCAGGCCCACCACCCGGTGTTCGCCGCCGCTGACGAACACGACGGGGGGACCGGGATGGTCCGGCGGCGTATCGACGACGCCCGCCACCTCCCAGTCGATTTTATGGGGCGTCGATTTTTCGACCACGAACTTCTTGCCCGATTCGGGTTGGCCGAATGCGGCGCGGGCGGCGGCCTCGACGCGGGCCTCGACGAATACTTTGTGGTAACAGCCGCAGGCCAGGACGGTTTCGTACATGATCGGCTGGTGATTTCGATCGAGAGTGATCCGCACCACGCCGCTGTCGATATCGGCGGCTTCGATGTCGATTTTCTTGGTCCGCGGACGGCGCGGGTACCAAACCACGTAGGTCAGTTGCAGGTGCTCGTGGTCGCCCAGCCGCCGTTGATCTTCGATCACGTAGACGGTCGGCTGCGCGACGTCGATTCGAGTCACGAGTTTTCCGTTCGACTTCCGCTCGAGCGTGGCGCGGCCGATCGAGTCGTCGTCGTGCGACCAGTGGTAGGGCGAATCTTTGTGTTCATGCGTGGGGCCATATCCCTGCACGTAGATCGGTGCGTAGTACATCGCCAAGTCCCGCGGCGCCACCGTGGCCAGTTGCGCCGGGCTCAACGGCGGCCGCGGCTGGCCCATGGCGTATGCCACGCCCTGGTCGCCGACGGCCGCCAGCGGCCGGCTCAAGGCATCGGGACCCAGCATGGGCCAGGTCACGTTGCAGCCGGCCGCGGCAGCCATCGTGACGAGCACGAACCATCCAACTTTCACGTGTCGTGAGCGCATGCGATTCACCGGCGGGCCGTTTTGCGAGATGACTGATCGTTCAGGCCCCAATCGTAGTCGAGGTACTTGACGTGCACGTCCTTCAAGCGGGCAAGGCGGGCGGCATCCTTGGGCAGGTACTCGGCCAGCGAGGCCAGGCCCGCTTTCGGCGAATCGCCGAAATCTTCCTTGAACCAGTCCAGGATCGCCGACACTTCGATCGTCTTTGCCGCGGCGTCGACTTTGATGTTCTTCGAGTGCGAGAAAAAGTCTCGCGTGTTCTCGGCGAGCTGCTCGTCGAGTTGGTCGGCGGCGTAAGCTTCGTTGCGCAGCCGCGGGCAGCCGACCGACGCGCAGACGATGGCGAAATGAATGCGATTTTCGCCCGCCTTGCGCAGAATCTTGTGCTCGATCGTGTCGAGCGAGTAGCTTTCGCGACCCACGACCAGCAGAAGGTCGTGCCAGATGTTGTAGCCCAACACCTTGGCCGTATGGTTGCGGATGCTGGTGGTGGGGTACTCGCGGAGGATGCCGCGGACCGTGACGGCGTTGTAGGCGTTGATCCAGAAGGCGAGCAAGCCTTCCCGCGACGATTCCAGATCGGGGTCGCCGGTGCTCAACGTGGCCAGGTAACCGTCGAGCCTGGCGACATCGGCCGACGACGCCTGCCAAGCGGCGTAGGCGACGTAGCCTTCCTTGTCGCAGTACTTTTGCAGCAGCGCGTTCCAGGCCGAATGATCGACCTCGTCCAGCGCAACATGCTTGCGGGCCTCTTTACCGACGGTCACTTTGGTGCCCCCTTGCGCCGCCGTCGGACAGGCGGCGAGGCAACCGGCAAACAACACCCAGGCGAGGTTCTTCATCGTAGCTCCTTCCATTCTCGGGGAAAAAATGTCACTCAACCGGCGCCAGACGCGGCACATGTTCGCCGAGCCAGGCGGCCAGTTCCAACAACGCACTTTCCTCAACCACCAAGGGGGGCATCAGGGTCAATACATTCCGGTCCGGACCGGTGCGCCCGGCGAGGTAGCCGGCGTCCTTGAGCGATTCGAGCAAGCGGCCCAGTTCATCCGGGGCCGGCCGGCCGTCGGGGCGGACCAACTCGACGCCCAACATCAAACCCGCGCCGCGGATTTCACCGACCCAGCCACAGCCGTCCAGCCCCCGGCGGAGCTCCTCGCGGAGCACAGCCCCCAACCGTTCGGCGCGCGGCCCTAACAGGTCACGCTCGTGAATTTCGATGACGGCCAGCGCCGCCGCGCAGCTCAGCGGATTGCCGCCGAACGTGCTGGCACCCGGCCGGACGTAGGCGGCGGCCAGCTCGTCGGTGGTCACAGCGGCCGCGATCGGCCAGCCGTTACCCAGCGCCTTGGCCACCGTCATGATGTCGGGCGTGACGTTCCAGCGCTGGCCGGCGAACCAGCGGCCCGTGCGATTCAAGCCGGTCTGCACCTCGTCGAAGATCAAGAGCGTGCCGTGTCGGCGGCAGATTTCCCGCAAGTGTGGGAAGAACCCCGCCGGAGGCACGACGATTCCTCCGTTGCCCTGCACGGGCTCGACGATCACCGCCGCCACCGAGCGGCGCCGCAGCAGACGCTCGACTTCGTCGAGCGAGTCGTGATGGTTGGGCGCCGGGGCATGATGAAACGTGGCCAGCAATTCAGGGTCGGTGCGCCACATGGGCAAACCCGTGGCCGACATGGCGGCCTTCGTACGGCCATGCAGCCCGCGGCTGAAGGCCACGAATTCGCTTCGTCCGGTTGCCAGCGTGGCCAGCAGCATTGCCGCTTCATTGGCCTCACTGCCGCTGGCGCAGAAGAAGCTGCGGTCGAGCCCCGCGGGAGTCACCTCCGACAGCCTTTCGGCCAGCTCCCAGACCGGCTCGGTCAGGTAGACGCTCGTCGTGTGCTGCAAGCAAACGGCCTGTTCCATCACTGCGGCCAGGATTTCCGGATGGCTGTGGCCGGCGTTCATCACGCCCACGCCGCTGTAGCAGTCGAGGTAGCGCCGGCCCGCGCGATCGAACAGCCAGGCCCGCTCGCCGCGCACGATCACCGGCGGATCCTGGTAAAAGTGGTAGACGCAGGGCCAGGAGTGCCGCCGCTTCCGGTCGAGCACTTGGGCTGTGGTTTCGCAATCGGCGTGTGACATCATGGCGAGCATGGCTTTTTCCTTTCAACGACCCGACAAAGGTGCAAATCGAGGTTGGCGAACGGTTTCGTGGGGCA
>Ga0307373_10014602_pt1 | contig 10780 bp, 14 predicted proteins | sample OX2MG_FD_202534 | JGI IMG/M metagenome (GOLD analysis project Ga0307373, IMG submission 202534) | Soil microbial communities from Risofladan, Vaasa, Finland - OX-2 | ecosystem: Environmental > Terrestrial > Soil > Coastal area > Acid sulfate soil | place: Finland: Risofladan, Vaasa | collected... | reverse complement strand
GTCCACCGTCCGCCGTGCCTCGTGCACGCCACGAACTGTACGCGCTGCGCCTCGTGCAGAAGCGCGTCCGCCGTCTGTCGTTCCGCATCCGCCGCCTTCGTTCCAGCGACGGCCCTCATCAACTTCACTCCGTCCATTATCGTCTTCTCCTCTGGAGCAGAAGCGCTCCGGTCGACGGACGACTAACGTTGACAACGTCGTTCGTCCGTCGGCGCAACGCTCCTCCTACGCCGTCGTCGGCGTCGTCGCCGCAATGCCGCCGTACACCTCCCCGACCTCCCGCTTCACGATCCGCCAATGTGCGTATCCTGTTGCCGTCGCATACCTCACGAAGTCGTCTGCGTCCTTGAAGCTCTCGCAGACGTACGCGACGAATCCGTCCTTCCGTGAAACGACGATCCAAACGTCTTTCATGTCCTCATCTCCTTCTGAACGTGATGACGGAGTCGACAACTCCGTCATCGTCCGCCGCTCAGCTGCCGCTCAGCCGTGCACGAGCTCCTGCAGCACGTCCGTCACGACGTCCTCGACGCTCTTCGTCGAATCGAGCTCGGCGAGCCGATCCCGTTCCTTCCGATTGACCTCGGCCTTCGTCCTCCACTGCTCGGTCTTCCACGCCTTCCGCGCGAGCCTCATGAGCTCGTCCGCGAATCCAGCGTCCAGCGCCTCATCCAGCGTCTCGTACGGAAACGGCGTCAGCTCCGCCTTGCTCATCGGCAGCGCCGCGAGCTTCTCCATGTGACGTTCCCGCCGAATCTGCAACGCCTGCGCATTCTGCAGCTTCAGACGATCTTCGTTCGTCAGCGTCGTATTCATGTCTATCTCCTCGACTGGAGCGTAATTGCTCCGCGAGAGGCAGGATCGACAATCCTGCCCTCCGCGCAACCGTCAGGCTCGGCCTGTCGCTTCCGCTCTTGCGAGTGCCCTTGCGAACGCCTTCTCCTGAGCTCTCGCGTGCGGCGTGCTCATCGTCGTCATCTTCCGCCAGTTCGTCGTTCGTACGTCCTGGCTTCGCTGTACGTCTTCGACAGTCGCGAACCACATCATCTTGTAACGCGCCGTTCTCATCTCGCCGATCTTGTATCTCTTCATCGCCGCTTCCTTTCGCAAGTCTGTTTTCGTCTTCGTCGAACGGTGCGCGAGGCGGTCTACGCAATATTACCGACTCGCCTCGCGCTGTCTGTACCTGTCTTCTTACTACATCCGATCAGCGGCGCAAAAGCCTTGATGTTTGGTTCTTCAAACATCGGATTGAAGATGTAGCGAACTTAAGTACTTTTCAGTTGTCAAAGAGCGTTTGTTTGTTACGCACTCGGCGTACGCTCTATATCCCCCGATCGAGGGCGGCAGACGCCTACGCCTTGCGGCCGCGCCTGGCGGCTACGCCTTCGGCGATGCGCCTGGTAGCTGCGCCCGTGCAGGCTGCGCTCTTGCAGGGATAGTCATAGGCTGCGTCCAGCGGCTGCGTCTAGCGACGTTCCCTTGGACTTCAACGTCAAGAGACAACGCTGCCCGTTGACGTTCCATGGCGACTATAGTATAATCAGAAGAGATGGGGAGGTCCACGCGATGACTGCGACTGCGTCGTCTGCGACCGTCGTTCGGATCGATGTGACGTCGTCTGCGACGGAGCTCCGCTCTGCCACGCGGGATCGGGCACTGCGTTCGCTGGACTTCTTCCTCTCGACGGTTCTTCGCCTGTCACTTTCCGAAGGTGCTGCTGCCGAGCTTCAACTGCTCGGGCCGAAGCGCCTTGCAGAACTGTCCGAGGGGCTTGCCCTGTGGGCCCGTCTTCGCGGAGCACGACCTCCAGCTGATCCCGCGAAGACCGATGCGATTCGCTGGATCTTTCCGGAGACCCGAGAATGAACAGGTCGACGTCTTCCGCAACACGAGGCTTCCAGGCGATCGGGGGCGCTCACCGGATCACGGACCCTACTGGTGAGCACCTGCGCGATCCGATCACCGGCAAGAGCCTCGGAGGACGGAAGCCCGGCTCGAAGAATCAGATCTCTTCTGAGGCTCGGCAGTTCGCACTCGACATCGTTCGGTCCCCCGAATACCGGGCCTCGCTTCTCACGCGGGTCAAAGCCGGCACGCTCGCTCCGAACATCGAAGCGATGCTCTGGGCGTATGCCTACGGGAAGCCGGCGGAACGGATCGTCATCGACCACAATCCGGCTGCCGAGCTCGCGGAGCTTCCTGTCGCGCAGCTTGCTGAACGTGCCGAGCTCATTGCGAAAGTGCTTCGTGAGGTCGGAGACATCAACGCTGCCGAGCTCGCGCTCCAAATGGTCGATGAGGCTGAGGCCGAACGTCGCGCAGCTCCTATCGACGTCACCCCGACGAAAGTCGAGGACGTTGCATGAGCAGCGAAGTCGAAGTCGAAGTCGAAGTCGACGTCCCCGACGCCGAAGTCATCGCTGCTCGTGAAGAGCTGATCCGGAAGCGCCTCGCCGAAATCCAAGAAACCGCGACCTACGACCTCGTAGCGATCCGCACCGAGCTGAAGCGCCGCCAGTGGCTGCAGAACGGCCCGCTCTGGGTCGAAGAGCGACTCGCTGAGTTCCTCTGGTCAGCTCAAAAGCGTGTCGTGCACGCAGTTGCGGCGAATCGAAAGACTCTTGTCCAGTCGTGTCATGACGTCGGTAAGTCCTACATCGCTGCTCGCATTGCAGCGTGGTGGATTGACTCGCATCTCCCTGGTGAAGCCTTTGTCGTGACGACTGCTCCGACAACGGCTCAGGTCAAGGCGATCCTCTGGCGGGAGATCGGCCGTGCTCATACCCGAGGCCGACTGAACGGGCGCGTGAATCAGACGGAATGGTATATTACGCCCGTTCCCGGCGGCCGCGAAGAACTCGTCGCCTTCGGCCGAAAGCCCGATGAGTACGACCCCGCTGCCTTTCAAGGGATCCACGCCCGTTTCGTCCTCGTGATCATCGACGAAGCGAACGGTGTGCGCGGCCCACTCCACGACGCTGCGGACAGTCTCATCGCGAATGACAACGGCAAGCTTCTCATGATCGGGAACCCGGACGACCCGACCGGTGAATTCTACGAAGCGTCGAAGCCTGGCTCCGGCGTTGAAGTCATCAAGATCAACGCCTTCGACAGTCCGAACTTCACCGGTGAAGAAACGCCGGACCGCGTCCGTGCGATGCTCATCGGCAAGGCCTACGTTGAGGAACGACGCAAGCGGTGGGCAAGCCGTTGGTTCTGGGTCGACGCGAACGGCACTCCTTCGACCATCGCCGCGGGAGTTCGCTGTGTCGCGCCTCCGGAAGACACGCTCGCGGACACCCATCCCTACTGGCAGTCGAAGATTCTCGGCGAGTTCCCGAAGACGGTTCAGGGCATCCACACACTCATTCCGCTCCCGTTGATCCGTGCAGCACAGGCCCGGGAGATCGTTCCGACAGAGCTCGATCCGTCAAAGCTCGGAGTTGACGTCGGTGGCGGCGGTGATAGCAGCACTCTCGCCCATGCCCACGGTGGGCGTGTTCGGGTCACTCACGAGAATCGAAACCCCGACACGATGGAGCTGACGGACCTCATCATCGAGCAGCTAGTGGCTACCGGCGCCACCTCCGCTCAGGTAGACGAGATTGGAATTGGACACGGAGTCGTCGATCGCGGCCGCCAGCTCGAAAAGCCGTTCATCGGCATCAATGTCGGCCGTGCCTCTCACGAGCCTGACCGCTTCTCGAATCTCCGTGCGCAGTTCTGGTGGTCCGTACGCACGCTTTTCGAGCTCGGGCAGATCGATATCGATCCCGACGACAAGGACCTCGAGGAAGAGCTTCTATCCCTCCGGTACAAGCCCGGCGACCGTGGCAAGATCACGATGGAGTCGAAGGACGATGCGCGGCGACGTGGGGTCAAGAGCCCGAATAGGGCCGATGCCCTCATGCTTGCGGTGTGCGATCCGTCAGGCGTCGTCGAACTCGACAGCACTGAAGTCGACGCCTTCGGAACCGCAAACACGACGCTTGTCCGTCCGTCGACATGGTCATTCATGAAGTAGCAGGGCCTACGGATATGTCGCCGATGCAGTCGCAGTCGCAGCCGTCTACACCGCTCCGTCGCCGCAGTCGTTGGGAGGTCGCCCTTCGCGTTCCCTTGACGGCATGGCACCTGTGGCGACTCGGACGACTTCCGCTTCGTCTCTGCATTCGCATTGCTGTGTCTTCGGTCTGACGCTGATGCCGAACGATACGAACGCGCCGCCGCTTGAATTCGGAATCTCTGGCGTTGCTCGCTACGGCGGGATCTCTCGTGTCTACGAGGAATTCCTTCAGGCGCTGCAGGGCCCGACGGGGATGAAGCTGTACCGCGAGCAGCTGGATAACTGTCCTATCACCGGTGCGTTTATGTTCGCCGTTCAGCATCTCTCGCGCGGAGCGACGTTTCACCTCGATCCGGCGAAGTCCGATTCGATCAACGGAGTCGGCGTCGACAAGCAGCAGGCCCTCGCAATTGCGGAGCGTGTCAAAGGCGCTCTCTTCGACGATCTTGACGTTACGTGGCCCGATCTCCTCTCCGATATTCTTTCATTCTTCGGCTATGGCTGGGCCGTTCACGAGCTCGTCTTCAAGCGGTGTCACGGCTTCGACTCGTCCATCGAATACACCTACTCAACAGAACCGCAGACTGGGCCGACGGGCCAGGGACCGGAGCCCCTGCCGTTCGCGCCGTCAAAGTTCAACGACGGTTGGCTAACGTTCCGTTCCATCGGACTCCGTGCTCAAGAGACCCTCTTCATGTGGGAGTGGGACGCCGCAAGCACCGCCATCGTCATGCAGCAGATGGCGCCTCCCGACTTCAAGGTCCGCCGTGTGCCGCTTGCAAAGTGTCTGCACTTCCGGACGATGCTCGCGAAGAACAATCCGGAGGGTCGGAGTCTTATCCGGAACGCAGTCCCGTCCTACCTCTACAAGAAGAACATTCAGGCGATCGAGGCGATCGGCATCGAGCGAGACCTTGCTGGTTACCCGGTCTTTAAAGTCGTCGCTCCCGACCCGGCTAAGGGCATTCAGCCCCCGGACATCTGGAACACGAACGATCCTAAAGCCGTTCTCCTCCTCCAGAAACTCCAGAGTCTCGTGCGAAGCGTTCGTCGCGACGAGCAAGAAGGCATGGTCCTTCCCTGGTGGGTCGACTTCAGTCTCGTCTCCGCAGGTGCGAGCAGTAGACGGTCAATCGACACGAATACCATCATCCAGCGCTACGAAAAGTCGATTGCCCTCAGCGTCCTCGCCGACTTCATCATGATCGGGCATGAGGCCGTCGGCTCTCGTGCACTCGCGGCGACAAAGTCTCAGCTCTTCACAGCGGCCCTAAACAGTCTTCTCGATAGTATCTGTGCCGTCTTCAACCGCTTCGCGATTCCGATGCTCCTTCGTCTAAACGGCGTTCCGAGCGTCCTCGCGCCGACCATGTCTCATTCTTCCGTCGAGAACCTCCCGCTTGACGTTCTCGGCACATTCATCGCACGCCTCGCGCAGGCGCAAGCTCCGCTCTTCCCGGATACGGACCTCCTCGAGGCACTTCTCGACGTCGCACATCTCCCGACATCCGGAGTCGTCGATATCGAAGCCCCGCTCTCTGAGGGACCTGAAAGTGGTGAGTCGCCGAGCGAGCCGAACCGTGGCTCCTCCCGCTATCAGCCCGCGCATCTCGCGTCAGAGCCGATGACGCGTCTCCCCCGGATGCGTCAACCTCAGAAGACCGGGGCCCCCCGTCTGACGAAAGAGCTGCGGCAGCGGCTCATGAAATGGCTCATCTCTCAAGAGGAGAAGGACGTATGACCTCGCACGGCCCGGGCATGATCGCGCTCAGCAGTGGAGACTGTGCTCGCTACGCAGCGTGCCGCGATTCAATCGAAGGTCTCCAACGGCCTCCGAGCACGATCCGCTACACCTCGCACGGCCTCTCCGTCGCTGAGAACTGGAATAAGGCAGCGGCCGTCTTCCTCTCGACGTCGACGCCTACCCTCGAGTGGATGTTCCTTGTGAACGATGATCATATCTACCCGCCGGATACCCTCCTGCGGCTCCTCGATCGAAACGTCGAGGTTGTGACCGGCCTCTACACGTTCCGTTCGCTGCCGTTCCGGCCGATTCTCTTCGACCGACTTCATGAAGATGGTCGGCATGTCCTCGGTCTCGAGCTTCCGAACACCCGACTCGACTCCGCCTCCGCTCTTATCCCGATTGTCGCCTGCGGCGACGGAGCGATGCTCGTTCGTCGCTCGGTCTTCGAGCGAGTCGAGCCTCCCTGGTGGTCCTACGGTCTCATCGACAGTGATCGAAGCGATCATGACCTCATATTCTGCGAGCGGCTCCGGAACGCGGGAATCACGATCCACGCCGACCTTTCCGTGCCTATCGGGCATGTCACTCCTCTCATGCTCATGCCCCTGCAGCGTCCGGACGGGGCGTGGATCGTGCAAATCGCTGACAAGCACATGAACGGAGTCGAGCTTCTCGTCGTTGCGCCTGACCCTCTCGCTGCGGAGGTCCTGCACTCATGAGCTCGAATCTGACGATCGAACAAGAGCTTGCACTCGGCGCACTGGAACTCCAGCAGAAGCTCGTCCGCGATGAGCTCGCGATCCTGCGCAAGACCCGTTCGCAGCGCGAGGTCGGATCGCTGAAGATTCCGGCTCATCTCGCAATGCCGGACATCGTACTCCTCCCAGGACAGTCGCGTGACCCCCGGGCCTGCAGCGGCTGTGGGCGAGGTCTTCGTCCTGACCTCGGTGAACGCGGACGCTTCTGCAACGCGTGTGCGTCGAATCCATCAACCGACATCGGCGTCGAGGAGCGGCATTCCGCCGCTCCGGTTCTCCCAGCGGAATAGGAACCGCCGTCGCATGTCCTTCGAAATCGTCAAGGTCGATCAGCTCCAAGGAGTCGTATACGGCTGGGGCAATGTCAGTGTCGACGAGACTGGTCTCGTCACCGATCGCCAAGATGATCAGTGGACGCCGGAAGACCTTGAACGGTCCGTCATCGACTTCATGGAAAACTCCCGTTCCGTCGGCGCGATGCATGAAGGTGAGGCTCAGGGCTGTGTCGTCGCGTCTCTCGTCACGACACCAGATATCGTCAAAGCGTTCTTCGGTGATGACGTCGTAGGAAAGGTCCCCGTCGGTTGGATCCTCGGAGTGAAGGTTAATCGTTCCCTCCTCTCCGACGTCATCGCGGGAAAGTATCGTGCGTTCAGCATCCAGGGCAACGCGGAGAGGACACCGGTAGATGGCTAATCGAATCCGGAACGTCAAGCTCGATCGGATCGACCTTGTCGACGCTCCTGCGAATCCCGGTGCACGTGTCCTCCTCGTGAAGCGTGACGTCGCGAAGCGGATCGAGCACCGCAACGGCAAGTGGATCGTGACGTCTTCCGACGGGTCGAAGATTCTCGGCACTCACGACTCGAAGGAGGACGCGATTCGCCAGCTCGTTGCAGTTGAAGAGAATCGGGACAAGCATGCGGATGCACCCGGCATTCCAGCCGTTCACGTAAACACACCGAGGCGAGACATGTCCTACTTCAGCAAGGCTCCGACGAAGACGGATCATGGCCGTTCGTATCCCGCCGCTGCGTATGCTTACGTGCCAGACCGAACAAAGCCGTCCTCCTGGAAGCTTCGCCTCTGGGAGACTCCTGAGAAGAAGGAAACTGCCGTTCAGGTCGGTCGTGCCGTCGCGGCTCTCGGAGCCGGCGGTTTCATGGGCAACCCCGTCGAACTTCCCGCGGCTGCACGGTCCGCGGCGAAAGCGAAAGTCCGTGCAGCCTGGCATCGGACGCATCCCGGCGCCAGTTCCGAAGACGTTCCAGCGGTGCTCCGGAAGAGCACAGGGAGTTATACAATGTCGACACTGCTCCAGAAGATGACCCGCCTCTTCAAGGAGGCGGCGGAAGAAGACTCGAAGGAGGCTCGGAAGCGACGGAAGGCGGCGGAGGCGCGTCGTCGCAAGGAAGCGGCGTCGGAATCCTTCCTGCCGGACGACGCGGACGCGGACGAGAACGAAGGCGACGAGAACGAAGGCGACGAGAACGAGCCCGGCTCTCCCGCACACGAATCCGCGGAGATGGGTCATATCAAGGCCCTCGAGGCACTCCACAGTCAGATGGGGAAGGATATCGACGGGTTCGGCGACACGTCGAAGCTTCCCGCGGATCACCCCGTTCACAAGCTTCGTGCAGCACATGAGGCTCTCGGCACGCACATCGCAGAACGCAAGGAAGCACTCGCCGAAGCTCGGAAGGAAGCGGAAGCTCGCCGCAAGGAAGCCGCTGACGGCGAAGACCTCGAGATGGAAGCCGCTGCCGACGAGATCCCCGAGGAGCACATGCGCAAGATGCAGGACTACATCACGAAGCGGGAAGAGCGCCTTACACAGCGAGTCGAGAAGGCGGAAGCCCGCGCTGCGAAGGCCGAGATCCTCGCCAAGGCGGAGCAGTCCGTTCGCGAGCTCGGCGAAGTGAAGACCGAGCTCCGGAAGTTCGACCACGTTCCGCTCGACATCGAGAAGGAGGCGGCAGACTTCAAGGCGCTCCGCGACGTGAGTCCGAAGGCGTATGCGACGCTCCTCGCGAAGCTCAGTGCCGCGAACGAAGTCGCGAAGACGGCACGCAAGCTCGAGAAGGATCTCGGATCCGGTCTCGATAACGCCACAGGCAAGGGCAGCGCGTGGGCCGAGATCGAACAGCTCGCATCGACGCTCCTCGCGAAGGGCGAGAAGGGCATCACGCACGCGAAGGCGGTCACCCGCGTCATGGAACAGCATCCAGAGCTCGTTCGCAAGTACTACGAGGAAGGCGACAAGCTGATTCAGGTTCAGTAGGCGCTAGGCGCTGAGCGCCAGACGCAGAAGAACAGGAGCACGAACACATGGCATTCGAAGGACAGCAACCAGTCAAACTGATTGGCGCGGTCACAGGCGCCGACCTCAGCTCGACCACCGCCGTTCAGTACTGTGCGTCGAAGTTCACGAACACGACTTCGAGCGGGCAGAGCGTCTGTGGCGCCACAACCGACGTTCCGTCCGGCGTCTTCCAGTCATACGCACCGACGAGCGCGACCGGTCAACCGATCGAAGTCACTGTCGTCGGCCAGACCAAGATGCAGACGGACGGAACCGTCCAGGTCGGGCAGCTCATCGGCACGAACGCGAGTGGACAGGCAACACCTGCTCTCTCCGGAATGTACGTCATGGGCCGCTGCGTCGCGAACGCGGTGAACGAACCGGCAACGGCAGGGTCGTTGATCACCGTCATCATCAACTGCGCGAACCCTCCGCTCAAGGCGTAGCGGGCGCGTCGTAGATAGCATTCACAAGGAGTAGCACAGTGCCTCAACCAACAATTGGGCAGGTACACGTCAACCGCCCGCTTACGAACATCTCCGTCGCGACCATTCAGGACCTGACGTACTTCGCCTGGACGAAGGGCGGAGTTCTCCCGTCGGACAAGAAGTCGGATCTCTACTTCACATATAACCAGAACGACTGGCTGCGTGACGAGGCCCAGCTTCGTGCCCCGGCTAGCGAGAGCGCTGGCGGCGGCTACAACGTCTCGACGACCCCGTACAACTGCCAGGTCTACGCCTTCCACAAGGACGTGGACGAGCAGATCCGATCGAACACCGACGACCCTCTCGACGGGAAGCGTGACGCGATCAAATTCACGACGCGCAAGCTTCTGATCCGGCAGGAGCGTCAGGGAGTCGCCGACTTCTTCTCTACGTCGCTGTGGACCGGTTCGACGACGGGTGGCGACATTACCCCGTCGCCGACCTGGGACCAGCCAACGTCGACGCCCATCGAAGACGTGCAAGCTCAGCAGGCTTCGATCCTTCAGAAGTGCGGATGGCTCCCGAACAGTCTTCGGCTCGGTTTCCAGGTCTACCAGAAGCTCGTGCGACACCCCGACGTGATCGACCTGATCAAGTACGGGGCGTCTACCCCCGGCAACCCTGCCGTCGCCAACGAAGAGTCCCTCGCGAAAATCTTCGGCGTCGACGAAGTCGTCGTCAGCAAGAGCGTCTACGCGACGAATCAGGAAGGGGCGACCGCCGCTTACGCCTTGACCGCTGGGAAGAATGCGTTGCTCGAGCACATCGCCGAGACTCCCGGTCTGTACACGATGTCGAGTCGGTACAGCTTCATGTGGAAGGGCGTGTCGTACGGTCTCGGCGAAACGATCGGAGCGTACGAGATTCCGATGCCGTGGCTCGGACTGACTACCGTCCGCTGCGAGGCACAGATCGCGTTCGCGAATCAGATCATCAACGCAAACGCCGCAGCGTTCTTCTCCGGAGCGGTGACGTAGGATGTCAGCCGAACGTTACGTTGCTCTACGCTCATTCACCGTCGGCAACGTCACGTATAAGCCGGGAGTCGAAGTCTCAACAAAGGACTGGCCGTTCGGCCGAGCGCGTCTGCTCGAGGAGCAGCGATTCATCAAGCGTCTCGCGCCGAACGGTCGTGTCTATCGTACCCGTCGAACCGTCACTCTCGACGGGCACACGTACAAACCGTCGCAGATCATCCCTCACGGGAAGTTCTCTGACGAAAAGCTCATGCAGCTTGTCGACTATCGCTACCTCGAAATTGTGGATCCGTCTCCGGATGGTCGGGCGAGTCGCCCGAATGTGAAGGAGTAGTACATGTCTCAGCAAGGTTCTCGGGGAGTGTGGCAGGTCGGCGCCCTGCTGATGAACAATAGCGTGATGCTCATCAACGGGTCGGGTGCCCCATCGAGCAGCACG
>Ga0307373_10014598_pt1 | contig 10781 bp, 5 predicted proteins | sample OX2MG_FD_202534 | JGI IMG/M metagenome (GOLD analysis project Ga0307373, IMG submission 202534) | Soil microbial communities from Risofladan, Vaasa, Finland - OX-2 | ecosystem: Environmental > Terrestrial > Soil > Coastal area > Acid sulfate soil | place: Finland: Risofladan, Vaasa | collected... | reverse complement strand
GGCCGGTGGAGTAGGCGGTCACCTCGAATCGCGCCCGATCATGGAGAGCGAAGAGATGGCCCAGAACGTGGGCAATGGGGTGGCGCCGATAGTCCGACGACAGGTAGCCAACCGTGAGCCGCCGGCCCGGTACACGAGCCGGCGCGGGCGGCAGTCCACCATGCAGGGCGGTCACGGGCGCGGCGATCCGTGCCCCCAGCCGCTCTACGAGGCGCCGCTGGTCGGCTGGGGGGAAAGGCAGGGTAAAGGCATCGAACGGGTCCGCGTCCACGCTGTCAGCCGTATCAAGGCAGGCAAGCAGCGCCTGGCGGTAGGTGGCGGCAGCGAGATCAATGCCCTCCCACGCGCAATGCAGGCGGCCGACGCGGAAGATGCCCTCCAGGGCGGGGAGATAGGTGGGATCGTACTCGATCGCGGCGGTGTATGCGGCAAGTGCCTCGCCGGCCTGTCCCTGGTCCATAAAAACCCGACCGAGGTTCGTGTGGTACTCCGGTCGATCCGGCGCGGCCATGATGGCCTGCCTATACGCCGCGGCCGCTTCGGGGTAGCGCCTCATGGCCCGGCGAGCGTTCCCCCAACTATTATAGGCGTGCGCGAAACCAGGCCGCAGGTGGACAGCCTGGCTCAGCGCGGCACCCGCCTCCTCGTTGTGCATGAGCGCGTTATACGCATCGCCCAACGTACAGAAGACCTCGGCCAATAGGGGGTTGAGGCGCGAAGCCTCCAGGCACGAGGCTATGGTGTCTCGGTAGCGGCCCAGCGCGTACAAGGAAAAGCCCAGATTGGCGTGTATCAGCGCATTCCGTGGAGCAAGGTTGCGCGCCTGCTGGAAGTGTGGGATTGCCTCCGTGTGACGGCCTACCGCGGCAAGCGTATTAGCCAGGTTGTTCCGCGCCTCGACGAACGCCGGCCGCAGGCGGAGCGCCTCGTGAAAAGCCGTCAAGGCATCATCGAATGCCCTCAGCCCCAGGAGAGCGTTCCCAAAGGTGTTTAAGTACTCCGGCGTGGGGCCGCCGTACTCCATGGCTTCGCTAGCCAGAGCCGCGGCGGCCGAGTACTCCCGCTGATCGCACGCGATTACCGCCAACAGATGCAGCGCCTGGTCCATCCGTGGATGTCGATCCAGTATTTGGCTACAGGCCGCGCTGGCGCCGTCCAGATCGCCCCGTTGATACCGAGCCAGCGCGGCGCCGAGCAGGGCGTCTGGCTCGACCGGGGCCGGAGAGATGGCGTTTGCCAAACAGCAAAGCTTGTATTTCTTGCCACTGCCGCACTGGCAGGGAGCGTTTCGGGCCGGCATGCTCATGAAGTGCTCCCTCTTTCGTGACTCATAGCCGGTACGCCCAGGTGGCATGCGGCTGCCTCCCGGACATGTCTGGCCCAAAGTTCCTCGTACGCGGTCTCCAGGTTCCGGACAAAACGGGGTGTATCGAACAGCGGATAGGTGAGGCGATTGGCCGCGAGCCGGGCCTTGAGCGCGGCCATCTCGTCTGGATGGGTCGCCAGTCGAACCGCCGTTTCCTCGTAGGCCGCTAGATCGGTCATGATCAACTCGGGCAGGCCGATCGCGGTCAGGATGCTGGCCCCGGCTCGGCTAGGGAAGCTGTCTCCCAGGACACTTAGCACTGGGACGCCGGCCCAGAGGGCATCGCTGGCCGTGGTCATGGCGTTGACCTCTGGGGTATCGAGCATCAGGTCGGCGTGTTGGAGACGGGCCAGATGCCGGTCTTTTGGCAGCGAGGGGCCGAGGATCAGCCGCTCCTGTGGGCAGCCCAGCCGGTTCGCCTCGGCGCGTAAATTCTGGCCCACTCGTTCCTTCCCGCCGTAGAGCCACAGAACACTGCCCGGCGCTCGATCGAGTATGCGAAGCCAGATCGCGAAAATCTCCGGCGTGATCTTGTAGGAGGCATTGAAACAACAGAAGACAAAACCGTCGGCAGGCAAGCCATGAGCGGTTCGCGGCTGTTCTTGCCCGATCGGCTGGCGGTCGTTGAGCTGATAGGCATGGGGGAGGCGATAGACGCGCTCGGAGTAGTAGCGTTCGTGCTCGGGCGGGCAAATCACCGAGTCAAGGAGAATGTAGTCCACCAGTTCTTTCCCCACTGTCCCTGGGTAGCCCAGGAAATGCACCTGAACTGGGGCGGGACGCAAGGCCAGGGTAGCCAGGTTGCCGCCTGTCGTATGGCCATGGAGATCGACCAGGATATCCACCCCATCCATGCGGATCCGCGAGGCTGCTGGGATCGGCGGCCAGGACGCCAGGTCCACGAACCGCTCGGCCTCCTGCTCGAAGCGGCGGCGATAGTCGCTGCCGTCGTTGGGACCGGTGGAATAAGCGATGGCCTCGCAGCGGGTTCGGTCGTGGAGTGCGAAGAGATGGCCCAGTAAGTGGGCGGTGGCATGCGCGCGGTAGTCCGAGGATAGGTAGCCGATCCGGAGTCGCCGGCCGGGAGTCCTTCGCGGCGGCGGCAACCCGGCTCGCGAGCCCGCCAGGGATGCGGCAATGCCCTCACTGACCCTTACAGCCAGGGCGCGCTGTTCCATGGGCGGCAGCGGCAGCCAGAGGGCATTGAAGGGACTGCTCTGGGTCGGGCCGCCGTCACTCACCTCCCGCGTGATGGCGTTACGATAGAGGGCGCTCGCCTCCTCTAGCCGTTCCCAGGCGCACAGGGTCCGCGAGACCTGGAAAAGCGCCTCCGCTCCGGGGCCATAACCTGGATCGGCTTCCACGGCGCCCGCGGCTTCGACGAGGGCATCAGCGAAACGTTCGAGGGCCAGGTAGACGCGAGCCAGGTTGGCCCGCGGCTCCGGACGCCTGGGCTCGAGATCGCGGGCTCGCTCGTAGTTGACGGCGGCCTCTCCGTACCGCCCCTTCATTTGGTAGAGGTAGCCCAGGTTATGGTGGGCAGGTGCGAACGAGGGTTGGATGGTGATTGCTGCCTGGTAAGCCCCCATTGCTTCCTCGAAGCGAGCCAAGATCTGGTAGGCATTGCCCAGTCCATACTGATAGTCAGCGCGTCGTGGATTACGGCTGATAGCCTCCTGGTAGGCGTCGATCGCCGCCTCAGCCCGGTCCAGGGCCAGATACGCCGCGCCCAGGCTCCCATGTGCATGGGTGTGCCGAGGTTGCACGGCCAGCACCTGGAGGAAGCAGGAGATCGCTTCGTCATACCGGGTGAGCGCGGCCAGGGCGTTGCCCCAGTTATATCTGGCCTCCACGAATCGAGGATCCAGTCGCAGCGCCTCCTCGTAGCAGGAGATCGCCCGCGCCGGCCGGCCCAGGCTTTGGTGTACATTGCCGAGGCTGTTGCGCGCCTGGGCGAAAGCGGGACGGAGGCATATCGCCTCCTCCAGACTGGCCTGGGCCGCGCCAAACCTACCGAGTGCCTGCAAGGCGCTGCCGAGATTGTTGTGAAACTCGGCCGCCATGGGCAAGTGGGCGATGGCTTGCTCGAACCATGTTGTCGCCTGGGCGAAATCACCTCGGGCGTGCGCCGCCATGCCCCGCAGGTTGAGAGCCTGAGGAAACAGCGGATCGTCCGCGGGGATCAGGGCGCAAGCGGCCTCGACAGTCGCCGGATCGCCGGCCCCAAAGGCGGCCAATGCCGTCCGGTAGGCCACGCGCGAGTCGGGACTCGCGGGTACGGCGTGCTCGGGCATCGCGGACTGGGCGACCCCCGCGTGAGCCGCCGCCAGGCAGCAGAGCTTATACTTCTTGCCGCTGCCGCATGGGCAGGGAGCATTCCGAGCCGGTGTGGTCATGCGAGCACGCGATCCCACATCATACGAGGGACAGGACTCGTTCCGCCCCTGCCTCAACCTGATGCCGCGCCCAGAGTTTCTCGTAGGCGGCTTCAAGATTACGCACAAAGCGCGCGGTATCGAAGAGAGGATAGCTCAGGCGATTGGCGGCCAGCCTGGCCTTGAGCGCGGCCAACTCCGCCGGTTGGGTGGCCAGGCGGACGGCCGTGGCCTCATAGGCCGCCAGATCGGGCATGATCAGCTCGGGCAAGCCGATGGCGGTCAAGAGGCTGGCCCCCGCGCGATCGGGGAAGCTCTCGCCCAGAATACTGAGGACGGGAACCCCGGCCCACAGGGCATCACTGGCCGTGGTCATGGCGTTGACAATTGGGGTATCAAGCATCAGGTCGGCGTGCTGGAGTCGCGCCAGGTGTTGATCCTTGGGCATGGGCGGGCCAAAGATCAACCGTTCGCGTGGACAGCCCAGCCGTGATGCTTCCGCGCTCAGATTCCGGATCACGGCATCCTTGGCGCCATAAAGCCAGAGCACGCTCCCCGGCGTCCGTTCCAGGATGCGTGTCCATGCCTGAAAAATAGTGGGAGTGAGCTTGTAGGCGGCGTTAAAGCAGCAGAAGACGAAGCCTTCCTCCGGCAAGCCATACGCCGCGCGGGGCTGGTGCGAGGCCGGGGATTCATGCTCGTTCATATGGTAGGTGTCAGGCAGCCGGTACACCTTCTCCGAATAGTAGTGCTCATGTTCCGGTGGGCACACCACGGCGTCAACCAGGGAATAATCTACGAAGTCCTTGCCGACCGTACCGGGGTAGCCGAGAAAGTGGAGTTGGAGGCCGGCTGGATGGAGAGCGAGGGTAGGAAGGCTCGAGCCTACGGTGTGTCCGTGAAGATCCACCAGGATATCTACCCCATCCATGCGGATTTGCGTGGCCGCCCGCATGGGAGCCCAGCCCCGCATGTCCACGAAGCGCTCGGCCTCCGCCTCAAAGCGTTTCCGGTATCCGCTGCCGTCATCCACGCCCGTGGAATAGGCAAACACCTCGAAGCGGGAGCGATCGTGCCGGTTGAAGAGGTGACCCAACAGGTGCGCCGTGGCATGGCTGCGATAGTCGGCCGAGAGATAGCCGACCCGCAGGCGTTGCCGGGGGGCGCGCGGTGGTGCCGGCGGGAGTGAGGCGCGCATCGAGATTGAGGGGCCGGCAACGCCCTCGCTGATTCTTTCCACCAGCGCGCGTTGTTCCAGCGGCGAAAGCGGGATGGTAAACGCATTGAATGGGCTGCTGAACATTGGTCCAGTGCCCGCAAGCTGTTCTTGCACGATGGCAAGATAGTGATCCCGCGCGTCATCGAGTTGATCCCACGCGCACTGGAGCCTGGTTGTCTGGAAGTGGCCCTCGGCGGCGTTCAGATACCGGGGATTGCACTCCACGGCCCGCCGGTAGGACACGCGCGCGTCCTCGTCACGTTCGGTGAGAAGGTACATATTGGCCAGGTTGTTATGGATCTCCGCCTGGGCTGGATTGATCAGCAATGCCTGCTGATAGGCAATGGCGGCCTCCTCGGCCCGTCCCAACGAATTCAAGGCGTTGCCAAGGTTGTTGTGAGCGCGGCCAAGATCCGGTTGTAAGCGGATCGCTTCTCGAAAGGCGGCTACGGCCTCCTCGCTCAACGACAGGGCATACAGGGCGTCTCCCAGCGAGCAATAGTACTCAGCCACGTACGGGTTGTGGTGGAGCGCCGCCAAATAGGTGTCGGCCGCCTCTTGGTAGCGCCCCAGCGCAAGGTAGGCAACACCAAGACTGCCGAGCGCATCCAATGAGGCCGGCATGAGGGCGCATGCCTCTCGCAAACGCGGCACGGCTTCGTCGAAACGCTTGAGCGTCGAGAGGGCATTGCCGAGATTGAGTTGCGCCTCGAAGTAGGTTGGCCGCAGGAGGAGGGCCGTATGATAGTAGGGGATCGCCTCAATGGGCCGCCCTTCTTCCAGCAAGAGGTTCGCGAGATTGTTGTGCGCTTCGGCAAAGGACGGGCGGAGGCGGATAGCTTCGGCGAAGCTCGCGGACGCCTCCGGAAAGCGTCGCAGCGCCTGGAGCGCGTTGCCGCGATTGTTGTGAAACTCGGGCACCAGCGAATCCGCCGCGATGGCCTGACTGCAGAGGTCAAGGGCATCGGCGAAACGGCCATCACCGTGCGCGATCATGGCCCGCAGGTTCAGCGTGTGCCTGGCTTGCGGCACCCCGGCCGGAACGCGGAGGCACGCCGCCTCGGCTCCGGCCAGATCGCCTTTGCCGTAGGCCGCCACCGCCTCTTCATAGATCGCCTGAGCATTGGAGCCCAGCCGTGGGAATCTCTCGCGGCTCTCGCCTGGCATGCAGCAGAGCTTGTACTTCTTGCCGCTACCGCAGCGGCAGGGTGCGTTACGGGCGGGGACATTCATGGGTGAGGGCGTTCCTTCGCTTCACGCTGTTCTCGGACGCAGTGTAGTAACGAGAGCCCGATCCGCCCCAAGTAGCGATGATCACACGCCGAGGCGCGTCCTCATCCCCAAAGCCAGGCATCCCCCATTTGGGTTGATCCCTAGCCAATTTTGGCTACTTTGCTCCTGGATCCCTAAAGAATTCCCGCCGATAACCGAAGAACCTGGTAGACGCCAAGGAGGATGCCAAACCGACGCGGTGACGGCCGAACCGGACGGCACGGCGGACTCCAGAGGGTCACAAGGAAGAGCGCGGGGAGCTCGGATGCACCCCGCCATCGGAAAACAGGGAGAAAACGGCAATGTCTCTACGGGTGAACAACAACATCGACGCGATGGCAACCCTCAACGCGCTGACCTCGGCGAGCGCCAGCTACAGCCAGTCGATGAATCGCCTCTCTACCGGCAAGCGCATCAACAGCGCCGCCGACGATGCCGCCGGGTATGCGATTTCCAACAAGCTGCTGGCCCAGAGCAACGGCTTGATGCAGGCCCAATCCAACGCGCAGGACGGCATTTCCCTGGTTCAGACCGCGAACGGCGGTTTGCAGACCATTCAGAATCTGCTCCAGCGTTATCGCCAGTTGGCGGTGCAGTCCGCCAACGATACCAACACCACTTCCGACCGCCAGGCCCTGCAGGCCGAAGGCACGCAGATCACGACTGAAATCACCCAGATCGCCACGACCACCCAGTTCAATACCAAAAACCTGCTGGACGGCAGCCTGGGCACCTCCGGCCAACTCACCGGTACCAACACACTCGGCAGCACCACCACGATGTACAACGGCAACGTGTACGGCGACGGTAACTCGCCCGTGCTCAATACCGGTACCCTGGCGGCCAACGATATTACCGGCGCTCAAGTCACCTACACCTTCACCGTGGCTACGCTCGGAACGGTCGGTACGGTCGGAGGCGCCGCTACGGCCAGCAGCGGCACGGTAGCTCTCACCACCGCGATCAATTCGACCGGCAGTTTCTTTAAGGGCTACACCGGCACACTGTCTGGTACCGCTACCGCGCCGAACGGCGTGCCCTCCGGCAGCTATGGCCTGACGATCAGCGGCGCCACCGGGAGCGCGACCATCACCTTTGATACCAGTGCCACGTTCCAGAACGTGATCGATGACATCAACGGAGCCTCGGCCAAGACCGGCGTCTCCGCCACCTTCTCCTCCTCGACCGGCATTACGCTCACCAATAGCGTGGCGGGCTCGGCGCAGGTCGCCTCCGCTACCGGCCAGGCCGGGTTGCTCCGCGGCCTTGGCTTGATGGGCGCCGACAACGCCACCTACACCAGCCAGACCGCGCTTACCGCCGCCGAGCAGACGGTAGTCACCTCGTCCGGCGCCGGCACCGACGGCACGGCCAGCTTGCAGGCAGGCGGCACCGGCGGCTACACCCACACCCTCACCGCGAACGGCAACTCGTTTACCGACTCATCGACCGGCTTCAACTACAACCTGAATGCCGTAGCCGGGTTGAAGGCAGGGTCGGTGGATTTCAATGTGGTCAACAGCGGCAGCCTGACCCTGCAAGTGGGCGCCAACGCCAACCAGAGCCTGTCCGTTTCGGTGGGGAACATGCAGTCGTCCGCCCTGGGGATCTCGCAGGTTGATATCACCACCCAGTCCGGCGCCAGCGGGGCGATTACCACCATCGACGCGGCCATCCAGACCGTCTCAAACCAGGCGTCTAACCTGGGTGCCGTGCAGAACCGCTTGACCGCCGCCAGTGGGAACCTGGCGATTGGCCAGGAGAACATGACCTCCGCCTACAGCGCCATTACCAACGTCAACATGGCGCAGGAGTCCACGAACCTGGCCACGGCCCAGATCCTCCAGCAGTCCGCGACCTCGATGCTGGCCCAGGCGAACCAGTCCTCGCAACTCGTCCTCAAGCTGCTCGGCTAAACGTAGCTGATGTGAGCACAGAGGGGCGGCCTCCCAGGCGGGGCCGCCCCGCGGGCGGCCCCCAAAGCGGAAGTGTTTCCGTCGCGGGGGCTCTCGTGGTTACGCTCTAGACGAGTGGGGAAAGGAAACGTCCGATGTCCAGCCCGGTCTCCTCCACTGGTAGTGGGTCGAGCACAACGCCATCGAGTATTGACTACCTCGGATACCTGGGTAGTCTCTCCTCCAGCCCGTTCGATCCCAATGTGGTGATCAATGCCCTGCTTACCGTGCAGCAGCAGCCGATCAGCCAGATCCAGACCCAAATAAAGAATGTTCAGACCGATCAGAGTATCTATAATTCGATCGGCGCCGATGCGACGGCGCTCCAAAATGCTGCCTTCTCCCTTAGTTTGCAAAGCACCATCCAGGCGAACGCCGTCACCTCCAGTAACAGCTCGGCCGTCACCGCTACCGCCGGCCCCAACGTAGCCGCCGGCAGCTATACGATCGCGGTCAGTCACCTGGCGACCGCCACCGCCGCGACCTCCACGGCCCAGCTTGGCCAGGCGATAAATGGAACCACGCCCCTGAGTTCGCTCAACCTGAGCGCCCCAGTGACCGCCGGCGCCTTCAGTGTGGTGATTGACGGCAAGGTACAGCAAATCAACGTCGATCCCACCAAGTCGCTCACCGATCCCAATGGGGCGCTGACCTTGCTGCAGCAGGCGCTCACCGCCGGCCTGCAATCCAGCGACCCTGGGGCCAGCGCGGCGGTCTCGGTCAGCGGGAACAAGGTGCAAGTCCAGGTAAACAGCGGCACCGCCGCGCACACTATCTCATTTGGCGCCTCCGGCGATAGCTCGAACTTCCTCCAGGCGATGAACCTGTCCACCGCCAACGCTACGGTGATCGCCGGCGGCAATGCCGCCATGAGCAGCAGCGCCGTGGTGGGCGTGGCCCAGACGGGGGCGCTGCTCACCCAGGCCAATCTGGCCACCGGACTGAATAACACGACCGGCAGCTTCACGGTCAACGGCGTCTCGATCGCGTGGGATGCCAGCCAGGATTCGATCAATAGCGTGATTGGCCGGATCAATAGCTCCAGCGCCGGAGTGACGGCCAGCTACAACGCGACCACCGACCAGCTGCAATTCAGCAACACGGCCACCGGGCAGGGCGCCATGGCGCTCCAGGACGTCACCGGGAACTTCCTGGCCGCCATGAACCTGGCGCCCGGCACCACCAACGCGCAGGTTCTCGGTCAGAACGCCGCCCTATCCATAAACGGGGGGGCCACGATCTCCTCGGCCAGCAATACGATCACCAACGCGATCCCCGGGCTCTCGATCAACGCCCTGGCCCTTACTACTGGCACTCCCGCCACGCTCACCGTGGGGCCGGACGTCACTGGGATTACCAAGAACGTGCAAACGTTCGTCACCGCCGCCAATAAGCTGCTTACCGACATCAACACCACGCAGCAAAAGGATTCCACCACCGGTACCTACAGCTTCTTGTTGGGCGACCCTACCCTGACCGGCCTGGCGAACTCGGTGCTCAACATGATCACCGGCCAGGTGACCGGCACGGGAACCTACCAATCGCTCCAGGATCTCGGGATCACCACCGGGGCGGTCGGCAGCCAACCAGGCACCACCAATGGTCTCACCCTGGATACCAGCAAGCTCTCGGCGGCGCTCACCGCCAACCCTTCGCAGGTGGCGGCGCTCTTTGCCGGCACCGTGGCGGTCAACGGCTTTCAGGGGGTGGCTCAGACGCTGAACACCTACCTCAACCAGCAAACCAACGCGGTCAACGGGCCGTTTGCCCTGGAGCAGGCTACCGGTAATACTCAGATAAAACAATACCAGGCTCGGATCGCCACGATTCAGGACCAAATCAACCAGCAGCGCCAGATTCTGATCAACGAGTTCTCGGCCATGACCACCGCCTTGGGCTCGCTGAACGCGCAGAGCGCCGCCCTGGCCAGTCTTGGTATTAGCGTCACCTCGGCCAATCTGTCCGGCGGTACATCCAGTTCCAGTTCATCCAGCAGCAGCAGTAGCGGTGGCTGAGTCCAGCCGCCCGTCGTCGTCAAGTAGCTCATCCTGACCGGGAAGAGAGGCGGAGATCGATGCACCAGGAGCTTGAAGTGAGTGTTTCAGCCATGCAGCGCTCCCTGCTTGAGCGCTTGCTCGCCATTACCGACGAACAAGCGCGGGCCCTGGCGGCTGATGACATTCCCGTGTTCGAGCGCTTGTCGGAACTACGATCGGCGGCCGTGCGGGAGGCGGCCGAGCACCTGCCGCCTCGGCAGGCCTGGGACGCGGCCCTGGCGGATCAGGTGGAGACGTTGCGCCGGCACTCCGAGACGCTGCAACGTGATATCCGCTTCCGCATGGCGGACGTACGCAAGGCGCTGGTGGATCTCTCGCGTCGCCAGCAGGTAACCCAATATCTGGAACGCGAGGCAGGCCAACAAAGCGCTTCCTGGCGAGGGTAACGATGGGTCGAAAGTCCCCTCACGTCCGTAAGTTGATCGGGAGAGGTGTATCATGCAGGATGTACGGCTAGGCGCCGGGCCGCCGGTTGGCGCCGGTATGACGGAATCCAGTTCCCAGACCGCCGGCGCCGTGCCGGCGGGCACGGTCGTC
>Ga0307373_10014597_pt1 | contig 10781 bp, 8 predicted proteins | sample OX2MG_FD_202534 | JGI IMG/M metagenome (GOLD analysis project Ga0307373, IMG submission 202534) | Soil microbial communities from Risofladan, Vaasa, Finland - OX-2 | ecosystem: Environmental > Terrestrial > Soil > Coastal area > Acid sulfate soil | place: Finland: Risofladan, Vaasa | collected... | reverse complement strand
CAGCGCGCCCAGGAGCAGACCGAAATTCCTGAGTTCCCGCGCACTGGCCTGACCCGCGCTCGCCTCCATCCCGGTTAATCCAGCTCGAACTGCTGCCGCCACGATTCATCCTGCGCACGCACGGGCTGAAAGGTCTTGGCCAGCAGGTAGTTGCCAACCACCAGGTAGTCCATCTCCGTGCGCATAAAACAGCGATAGGCATCTTCAGGCGTGCACACGATCGGCTCACCGCGCACGTTGAACGAGGTGTTGACGACCACGGCGCATCCGGTGATCGCCTCGAAGCGCCGGATCAATTCGTGGTAGCGCGGATTGGTCGCGCGATGCACCGTCTGGATCCGCGCGGAATAGTCGATGTGCGTCACCGCCGGAATTTTCGACCGCGGGATATTGAGCTTCTCGATTCCGAACAGCCCCTCCTGCTCCGCCGTCATCGGCGTGCGCAACTCCTCACGCACCGCCGCGACCAGCGCCATATACGGGCTCGGCCGATCGAGTTCGAAGTAGTCGGCCACGCGCTCGGCCAACACCGACGGCGCAAACGGCCGGAACGATTCGCGGTACTTGATCTTGAGATTCATCACCGATTGCATCCGCGCGTCGCGCGGATCGCCGATAATCGAGCGGCTGCCGAGCGCCCGCGGCCCGAACTCCATCCGCCCGTCGAACCATCCGACCACCGCGCCCTGGCTCAGCACCTCGGCCACCCGGTCGAGCAGGTCGTCGTCGGTCAGCCGTTCGTAGGCGGCGCCGGCCGCATTGAGCGCGTCGGCGACCTGGTCGTCGTCGAAGCGCGGGCCGAGAAAGCCGCCGTGCATCCGGTCGGCGCCGTCGGCCGTGCGCGCGCCGCCGGCATACAGATGCCATCCGGCGAGCGCCGCGCCGAGCGCGCCGCCCGCGTCGCCGGCCGCCGGTTGCACCCAGATATCGCGAAATAGCCCCTCGCGCAAAAGCTTGCCGTTGGCCACGCAATTGAGCGCGACGCCGCCCGCCAGGCACAGATACTCCGCGTCGAGTTCGCGCCGCGCGGTCCGCGCCAGCCGCGCCACGACTTCCTCGGTCACCTGCTGGATCGAGGCGGCGAGGTCCATCTCGCGCCGGGTCAAGGGCGATTCGGGCGTGCGCGGCGGTCCGCCGAACAGGTGGTCGAACTTCGCATTGGTCATCGTCAGGCCGGTCGTATAGTTGAAATAGTCGAGCGCCAGGCGAAAAGTGCCGTCGGGCTTCAGATCGATCAGATGATCGAGGATCGCCGCCGCGTATTGCGGCTCGCCATAGGGCGCCAGCCCCATCAGCTTGTACTCGCCCGAGTTGACCTTGAAGCCGGTGTAGTAGGTGAAGGCCGAGTAGAGCAGGCCGAGCGAATGGGGAAAATCGATCTGCCATTGCGCGGTCAGCCGATTACCCTCGCCGAGCCACAGCGAAGTCGTCGCCCATTCGCCGACCCCGTCGAGGCACAGCACCGCGGCACGCTCGAACGGACTCGGAAAAAAGGCCGACGCCGCGTGCGCTTGATGATGCTCGGTGAAGAGCAGCGGCGGCAGTTCGCGCGGGCCGCATTCGCCCACCGCCATCAGTTCGCGCCGCAGCAGCGACTTGAGATTGAGCTTCTCTCTGAGCCACACCGGCATCGCGGTCAGGAACGAGCCGAGGCCTTTCGGCGCAAAGCCGATATAGGTCTCGAGCAGCCGCTCGAACTTGATCCACGGTTTGTCGTAAAAGACCACCTGATCGATCTGCGGGAGCCGGATCCCTGCGGCGCGCAGGCAATAGGCCACCGCATGATGCGGAAATTCCGCGTCATGCTTGCGGCGGGTGAAGCGTTCCTCCTGAGCCGCGGCGACGATCTCGCCGTCTTCAACCAGGGCTGCGGCGCTATCGTGATAGTAGGCTGAAATTCCGAGAATTCTCATCGATCGTGTTGCATTTTATAGCATAGATAACGGCAGCGCTCGCGACTCCGGGCGCGCCGGCCCAAGCGGACGGCGGCCGGTTGGCCGCGGCCTGGCCGCCGATGCCGCATGGGCCGAGCGGCGAGCGGGTTGCCATCAGGCGTGCGCACCCTTAGATTGTAAGGGTAGCCGTTACGGTCGCGCATGAGCACGACCATTGCTCGATGGGGGCGAATTGGGTTCGACGGAGTCATGAAGGTTTTGGTCGCACGCCGGGGTGCTGTTGGCCCGTAAAACAAACAGTACTGCGAAATTTACCCGCAGATAATAACGGTTACGCTCTAGCGGCCTAAGGGCCGCTAGCGTCTCGCCGCAGTTCGCCCATGGCTGCGGGTCGAGGCGTCATTTAGTGGGCTGGGGCGCCGTAGTTCGCCGATTGGACGGTGGCCCGAGATTACAATTGGCTGGCTGCGCGGAAGCCTGTCCGTGGGCGCCCGGGCGGCGAGCTCAAGTTCGCGGGATAAGCGTGTAGTGGCCAGTTCCGGAAGGTCTTCGGACGGGGGTTCAATTCCCCCCGCCTCCACCAAGTTTCTCTAGGAAATTCGGACCTTTTTTCCGCAACCCCCTTGGGGGGTCCGGTCAGGGGTCCGGTTTTTCCCCCAACCGCTGCTTCGCGGAGACTCTCCGGACGCGCGCCGATAAGCGGTCCGAGGAAGTCCTTGCGCATGAACCTGCCGTAGCTCTGCTCGATCATCTGAACCGACGTTCCGAAGTATGGACTTGCACTGGTTGCGTGGACACCACGAGAAGCACGAGAGTGCGAGTCGGAGTGTGGCATGGAGAGCAGCGGCAGGGGCAAGCGGCGGAGGTTTTCGGCAGAATACAAGGCCGAGGCGGTGCTGCTGGTGGGCGCATGCGGATCGCCCGGATGATGCGCCTGCAGGGTTTACGCGCGCGGCCCCGGCGCCGCTAGCGCACGACCACGGATTCCCGCCATGGCCTGCCGGTCTGCCCGAACCTGCTGGCGCGGCGCTTCGCCGTGGCCCAGCTCGACACCCACCCCGTACGTGAGATAGCCGACCCACATGTGCCCAATGAATGCGGTAAGCACGAGGCCCATGCCCATCACGATCGCGCCAGTGCCAACGACAATTCGCGGGCCGAAGGGGTCGCTCAAATGGCCCGTCGCCGGCGCAAGCATGTAGCTGACGAAGCCCGTCATCGGAAAGAAGGCCGAAGTGGCTGTGCGGCTCGCATGGAATTCCGCGGCCATCGGTTTGAAAAACACACCGAAACTGTAACTGACTCCGAAGACGACGAAGGAGGCCGTAAAAGCCGCGGCAACCATAAGCCACGCTCGCGGTGAATCGAGTTTTGCGGGAATCGGCCGTTCAACCATCTGATTCGTCAGTGCGGTATAACCCCTCAAACAGATTGACGTGAAAGAGCACTATCCGGCCCGTAGAATTCCAGGCGTCGACGTAAACAAGCTCTATTTGAGCGCAATTTCACATCCAGCGCCGTCCGGTGTTCTATCCTTATTAGTAATCGGACAACAAGCGAACTCATCGAGGTTAGGACAAGGGATGGGCACACTAACTGGCAAAGTGGCTATCGTAACTGGCGCTTCCCGTGGCATTGGTTCAGCAACAGCGCAGCGTCTTGCCAAAGATGGCGCGTCCGTTGTGGTCAACTATGCCACAAGCGCTGAAGAAGCGAGCGCGGTTGTCGAAGCAATCAGGGTCCAAGGCGGCAAGGCCTTGGCCATCCAGGCCGACATTGCCAAGCTGGAGGACATACGGAGACTTTTTCGAGAGAGTGTCGAACAGCTGGAGAGACTCGATATCCTCGTGGCAAACGCAGGATATTCTTGTTTCAAGCCGATGGAAGAAATCACCGAGGAGGACTTCGACCTTACATACAGGGTTAACGCGAAGGGAACATACTTTTGTCTTCAAGAGGCGCTGCGCCACATGGTAGATGGCGGCAGGATCGTCTGCATCTCGACGATTGGAACTGTCCTGAATGTTCCAGGGGGTAGCTGCTATTTCGGTAGCAAGGCGGCCGTGGAACAATTCTGCCGTACCTTGGCGAAAGAGATTGCACCTCGCGGAATCACTGTCAATGTGGTTTCGCCAGGCTTTACCGAAACCGCGATGCTGCTCGCGAATATGGGAGCGGACGCACGGCGGGACTTCATCGAGATGACGCCGCTCCATCGTCTGGGGCAACCCGAAGAAATCGCCGACGTCGTCTCTTTCCTGGTCGGCGAACAGGGAAATTGGATCAACCGCCAGAACATAGCGGCCGACGGCGGAATAGTCAGCCGATAGCCATCTTAATCACAATTCGATGGCCGGGGAGCAACTGCATGCGGAACAGGCTCCTGAACATACACCGGCGGCAGTTATCGCCCTATCCGAAAGCAGGCCGATTAGTCTATGTATATTAACTGGATATTAGCAACATTGGAATTATGAGCAGAGACTGCGGCATCAAATCGTAATGCCGCCGTATTTCCCGCGTTTAATGATCCGATCGCAGGATATCGCACAGCGAAGCGTTGACCTCATCGGCCGCCTCATAAATTACCCAGTGGCCCGCGCCGGCAATCAAGCGAAAGTCGAGGCCGCGCTGAACCGACGCTAGCACTTGCCGATAATCGCCCAGACGCGAACCCGTAATCGCGTCGCACCGCCGTAGATACCCGTAATGCGCGCTCGAATTGATGCCAGTGCGCGCAGCAGGATATCGGAAGCTGGAATGGTCCCGGATTTGAAACGCGCCTGGCGAAGATTCTCCATCTGCAAGAAGACCGCGAGCTCGTCGATCTTCACGGAGTTTGTGATCATCAAAGTGCGCAAGTTCCCACGATGCACTCGCTCGATGTCGACCGGCCCCATTTCCGGCCGGATTTTCAGCAGGGGATGGCCTCGGTGGTCCCGCCAGCCCCATCCCGGCCGCTTCGAGGACGGGCTAAGTGCTTTAACGGAAGCACTGGTAGCCGCCGATGAAGATGACAACCGCTTCTGCGAGGCCGAGACGCACCGCCTCAAGGGCGAGCTGTTGCTCAAACAAAATGGTTCGAGCAACGCTGAGGCACAGCGCTGGTTCGAGCGCGCAATCGAGGTTGCGCGCAAGCAGAGCGCCAAATCGTGGGAGCTACGCGCAACGATGAACCTCGCGCGGCTGCTCGAACGTTAGGATCGTCGCGACGAGGCGCGCGCGATGCTAGCAGACATCTACAACTGGTTCACGGAAGGCTTCGACACCGCCGACCTCATCGACGCCAAGGCCCTGCTCGATGAAATGGGAGCATAGGATGCGCTGCTCAAATTGCAGCACCGACAATCCGCCGGACATGAAATTCTGCGGCAGCTGCGGCCGAGCGCTGAAGAACCGCTGCGCACAGTGTGGCTTTGAGAATCAGCCACAATTCAAGTTTTGCGGGGAGTGCGGCGCGCCCCTGGGAGCGTCCGCGACGGCGACCACGGCAAAGCAATCGAGCGCATCACCGATTCGCGTAGCGGAGACGCCCGCCCCGGAAAATATCGCGGGGGAGCGCAAGACGGTGACGGCGCTGTTCGTCGACATCAAGGGCTCGACCGAGTTGATGGAGGACCTCGACCCCGACGAAGCGCGCGCGATCATCGACCCGGCGTTGCGGCTGATGATCGACGCGGCGCATCGCTACGACGGTTATGTGGTGCAATCGACCGGCGACGGGATTTTCGCGCTGTTCGGCGCGCCGGTCGCGCATGAGGACCATCCGCAGCGGGCACTCTATGCGGCGCTCCGGATGCAAGAGGAATTACGCCGCTATTCTGCGAAGGTAGTCGCGGATGGCGGACTGCCGATCGAAGCGCGCGTCGGAGTGAACACCGGCGAGGTGGTGGTGCGTTCGATCACAACCGGTACGGATCAGGTCGAATACACGCCGATCGGGCATTCCACTAACCTCCCCTCGCGGATGCAGGCGCTCGCGCCGACCGGATCGATCGCAATCAGTGAGCAGACGCGCAAACTGGTCGAGGGCTATTTCGCCTTGAAGCCGCTCGGCGCGACCAAGGTCAAAGGCGTCAGCGAGCCGGTCAACGTTTACGAGGTGACGGGTGTCGGGTCGATGCGCACACGGCTACAGCGCTCGGCGGGGCGCGGGCTGACGAAGTTCGTCGGGCGCGATCGCGAGATGGACGCGATGCGCGTGGCGACCGAGCGTGCGATCTCCGGCCACGGACAGATCGTGGCGGCGATGGCCGAGGCCGGCCCCGGCAAGTCGCGGCTCTACTTCGAGTTCAAGGCGACCTCGCAATCCGGCTGGATGGTGCTGGAGACCTTTTCGGTCTCGCATGGCAAAGCGTCGGCCTATCTGCCAGTGCTCGATTTGCTGCACGGCTATTTCGAGATCGAGGCGGGTGACGACAGCCGCAAACGGCGCGAGAAGGTCGCTGGCAAGATCACGATCCTCGATCGAAGTCTGGAAGACACCTTACCGTACCTGTTCGGCCTGCTCGGCATCGTCGAGGGCGACGATCCACTGGCGCAGATGGACGGGCAGATCAAGAAGCGGCGGACGCTGGAGGCGATCAAGCGGATTTTATTGCGCGAGTCGCTGAATCAGCCGCTGATGGTGATCTTCGAGGACTTGCATTGGATCGATGAAGCGACCCAGGAGTTTCTGAATCTGCTCGCCGACTCGCTGGGTACGGCAAAGATTTTACTATTGGTCAACTACCGTCCCGAATACTCACATCAGTGGGGCAGCAAGACCTACTACACGCAGTTGCGGCTCGACCCGCTGGGCAACGAGAGCGCCGACGAAATGCTCGCGGCGCTGGTCGGCGACGGGGTTGATCTCACTGCGCTCAAACGGCTGATCACCGAGAAGACCGAAGGCAATCCGTTCTTCATGGAAGAGACGGTGCAGGTGCTGCTCGACGAGGGGGCGCTGGTGCGTAACGGCGCGGTGCATCTGACGAAGCCCATCGGCGAGCTGAAGATACCGCCCACGGTGCAAGGGATTCTCACCGCACGTATCGATCGGCTGCCCGCCGATGCCAAGGAGTCGCTGCAGACGCTGCCAGTCATCGGACGTGAGTTTCCGCTGTCACTGATTCGTGCGGTGGTCGCGAAATCGGATGACGAACTCAACCGCATACTCAATGATCTGCAACTGGGCGAGTTCATCTATGAGCAGCCGGCGGTGGGCGATACCGAATACATCTTCAAGCACGCCCTGACGCAGGAGGTCGCGTACAACTCGTTATTGGTCGAACGGCGCAGGCAGCTGCACGAGCGTTCCGGAAAAGCGCTGGAATCGCTGTTCGCGGGACAGCTGGAAGACCACCTAGACGAACTGGCGCATCATTACAGCCGCAGCGCCAATCCCGGCAAGGCGGTGGAATATCTGACGCGCGCCGGCCAGCAGGCAGTCAATCGCTCGGCCTTCGCCGAAGCGCAAGCGCAATTGCAACAGGGTCTCGAGTGGATCAAGAAGCTGCCCGAAGCGCCGGAGCGTGACGCGCGCGAGCTCGAATTGGCGAGCACGCTGGCGCAGGTGCTGTATGTCACAAGAGGGTGGACCGCGCCGGAGACGCGTGCGGCGGCCGAGCGCGCCCGTGACCTCGCCGAGAAAAGCGGCAATCTGACCCAACTGGTTGCCCAGGTCCTCGTGATTTGCCGAAGCGGTTGGGCGTCGGGTCAACACTCCACCGCTGGCCTGCTGGCCGATCAGATACTCGACCTCGCGCAGCGCGAGGGCAGCCCGGCGAGTTTTGGCTTCGCCTGCTTTGCTCAGGTGGGCGCGAACTACTGGCGCGGTGACCTCGCCGGCGCCGAGGAGCACTTCGGGCGCTTGGGCGGCTTCCTGGACGCGGACGGCTTCAGGCAAGTTCCAAGCGCGGCTGTGGGTGCCTTTGGTGTCGCAGGCCTTTGTGCCGGGGCCTTGGGCTATGCCGAAAGAGCCCGCGCGCGCATTGCACAAGCGATCGCCTTTGCCCGTGATAACAGCAACCCTTACGATCTGGTATTCGCCCGATTTATAGAGATCTGGCTCGCTTCGATGCTGCGAGAACCGGGGCGAGCCGAGGTTGCCGCCACGCAAGCGATAGCCTTGGAGGAAAGATACGACTTTCCGTACATAATGAATACTTCCCGTATGATGCTCGGCTGGGCGCTGGCGCGGCTCGGCCGCGCGAGTGAAGGCGTGGCGCTGATCCGTCAGAGCTTGGCCGGCATGGCCGAGACCGGAGTCAGGCTGGAAATCACGGATAACCTTACGCGTCTGGCCGAGGCCCAAGCCCTCGGCGGCAAGATTGACGACGCCCTCATTACCATCGAAGAGGCGCTGCAGGCGAACCCTGAGGAACTTGTCTACCGGCCCAATACGCTGATCTGCCGCGGCGAGCTGCGGTTCAAAGTGGGCCAGCCGGAACTGGCCGAAGCCGACTTCCGCGAGGCGATCGCACTCGCCCAAAAGATGAGCGCCAAGTCATGGGAACTGCGCGCAACAACAAGTCTCGCGCGGCTGCTCGTAGCGCAAGATCGTCGCGCCGAAGCCAGCACGATGCTCGCGGAAATTTACGGCTGGTTCACCGAGGGCTTCGATACCGCCGACCTGAAAGACGCCAGGGCGCTGCTCGACGAATTGGCCAAATAGCTAATAGCTATTCGACCGCACCGATCCGCTCTTGCCCATGCTCAGGGCTGAGCACGATTGGCTATCCGCTATACCGATCGGCGCCGCGCGCGACGATTCATGCCGCCCTGGCCGCCGCTTTGCCCGGCGTCAGATGGCATTCGACGAATTTGCCGTCTTTCATTACTACGTCGAGATTGGCGCGGTCCTGCAACACCGTAATATCCTTGACCGGATCGCCGTTGACCACGATCAGATCGGCGAGTTTGCCCGCTTCGATCGTGCCCAGGTCGTCGCCCATCCCGAGCAATTCGGCGCCGTTGCGCGTGGCCCACGTGATCACCTCGAGCGCCGGGATGCCGGCGCCGTTGACGTAGGCCGCGAGCTCTTTGGCGTAGTCGCCGTGCGGCATCGCGGAGGTGCCGAAATCGTCGCCTATCACTATCTTCACGCCCGCCGCCTGGGCCCTCGGCAGCGTCCGGTACGAATGCTCGAGGCCGCGCGCCATCTCCTCGACGCCTGGAAACGACGCCTTGCCGTCGCGCCGTTTCTGTTCCGCCATCATGTAGGGAAAGTACAGGCTCGGCACCAGGAACGTCCCCTGCTCGGCCATCCGCGCGATGCATTCGTCGTCCATCTGGTCGCCGTGATCGATCACATCGAGCCGCGCGTCGAGCGCCGCCATGATCCCGCGCTTCGAGATGATGTGCCCGCGAATCTTCTTGCCGCGTTCGTGCGCGGTGTCGGACGCGGCTTTCATCTCCTCGAGCGTCATCGTCATCACGTCGGCCGGCCACGCCAGGCCGTGCCCGCCGGTCGGGTAGAGCTTGATGATGTCGACGCCTTGCTTGATTTCGTCACGCACCGCTTTGCGGAATTCGTCGGGTCCGTCACAGATCAGCCCGAGTCCCTCCATCTGCAGTCTCCACCAGCTCGGATGGAAGTCGACGGAATCGCCGGTCGTCACCACGTCGCGTCCGCCGGCCATGAAGCGCGGTCCCGGGATCAGGCCCTCGTTGATCGCACGCTTGAGCGTCACGTCGATATTGTGCAATGTGCCCGCGCCGACCGCGCCGGTGAAGCCGGATCGCAGCAGCAGTTCGGCATTCTTCGCGGCGATCAGCGTCAGCATCGTCGGCGGATGCTTCATGTCGAGGTCGAATAGCGTGCCGATATTGTCGTAGGCGACGTGGTAATGGCACTGGATCATTCCGGGCATCAGCGAGCGCCCAGCCACGTCATAGACGACGTCGTTGGCGCCCGGCTTAGGTGCGTCGCCGTTGGTGGCGACCGCCGCGATGCGATTGTTTTCGACCACCACGGTCGCGTTTTTCCGCGGCGCGTTTACGCCGTCGATCAGATTCGCCCGCCGCAAGAATATCCGTCCCATTGCGATTTCCTCCGCTTGCGCCTGTGCGAGCCGCGATCGCCGGCCCGCATCCATATTCGCTTATCCGGCAACCGCGCGGGCCATGTCAAACATCGCACGGCCCGTCTTTCGCACGGCCGCTACGCTTTCGCGCGCCATCGCCGCGCCCTTTCCGATCCGTGCAAAACCGCGCCGGCTGGTATATACCCAACCCAGACCGGCGCGCTCGCCTGAACAAACGAATTTAATTGCGGCCGCGGCGGATCGCTTGATCCCGTCCGGCCGCGCAACAGGAGACCATTCGATGCCATACGCTGAGAATAACGGAACCAAAATTTTCTATGACATTCACGGGCAGGGAACGCCGATCGTCTTCCTCCATCCGTGGACGACCAACGGCTACATCTGGTACTACCAGTTGTTCCCGTTCGCCCGCACCAACCAGGTAATAGCCATTGACCATCGCGGCCACGGACGCTCGGATAAACCCCAAAGTGGTTATTCTATCCAGGAGCATGCGCGCGACGTCAAGGCGGTGCTCGACGCGGAAAAGATCGATCGGGCGGTGCTGGTCGGCAATTCGATCGGCGGCATGATCGCGATGCAGTTCACGCTCGACAATCCTGGCCGTGTGCTCGGGCAGGTCATCCTGAGTTCCGGCACCGGACTCGGCGAGGGGATGCCCAAAGAGGCCGCCGAGGCGTTTAAGAAAGATTTCGTGGGCACCTTCAGCGCGCTGCTCGAAGGCGCGGTCTCCGCGAAATCGAAGCGCGAGCGTCCGGAGATCCTCGAAGTGATGAAGAGTCACTTCCAGGTCCAGTCGAATTTCCCTAAACACGTATTCGATTCGTCGATGGCCGATCCTAACGGCGTATTTGGCTGG
>Ga0307373_10014596_pt1 | contig 10782 bp, 12 predicted proteins | sample OX2MG_FD_202534 | JGI IMG/M metagenome (GOLD analysis project Ga0307373, IMG submission 202534) | Soil microbial communities from Risofladan, Vaasa, Finland - OX-2 | ecosystem: Environmental > Terrestrial > Soil > Coastal area > Acid sulfate soil | place: Finland: Risofladan, Vaasa | collected... | reverse complement strand
GGGCGCCACGCGCTTGGTCTGCAGGGTCCAGAGACGTTCCGCCACGATGGCGACCACCACGATGGAACAGAGTATGAGCGGGGCCATGAGCCAACCGCCAGACTTGATGATTTCAAACATGCTGGACGCGCATCCGGTGACAATTCACGGGCATCATACTGGATTTTGCCTGCCGGGCGAACGGACGGGCCGCTCAGTGCGTTGTCCAGAAACGTGCCCCATCGATCCGCCAACGGCTGACAACTTCAGGCTCCCGTCCCGGCCAAAGGCGGATCTCCATGGCGCCTGCGGTGGCGGTATCCAGCAGCTGCGCACCGGCATCGCGATAGGCCGCCATCACCCTGGTCTTGGGAAAACCCCAGCGGTTGCGATAACCCATCGGGAATAACGCGAACTTCGGCGCCACCGCTTGGATAAATCCGGCACTCGATGAAGTCAGGCTACCGTGATGGGGCACAATCACACCTCGCTGGCAAGCGCATCACCTTCAACCTTTAATAGATGCTGTTCGCCACGGTGCATAAGATCACCCACCGGTAGGGCACTGCCGTTACGGCCCTTAACATGCAACACGCAGGATGCATCATTGCCGGATAGGCGATGGGATCCAAACTTTGCCAGTTTCATCTTTGGGTACGGCTGACCAGTCAACTTTCATGGCTTCATGGATGAATCTCGCAATCTGGCTGGCATCTTGTTCTGTTGATAATGCATCCAGAGCAGCAAAATATCGTGTTTTGCGCGCGTCGTTCTTGATAATGGTCCAGGGGTACCCCGCGCTTACGAGCTGCGTGTTCATGAGAAACCTGGCGGTACGGCCGTTACCGTCCATAAAGGGATGGATATAGGTAAATAACGCATGTCCCAGGACGGCGCGAACCGCGGAGTTTACTTCCGATGCCAGACATTTCTCGAAAACTTCCATTGCATCAGACACGGCATCGGGGGGTGCAGGCACATGCTGTCCCGCGCGCAGGTACACGGGATGAGTGCGGTAGCCGATCAGATCCTTGGGGGCGTGGATACCGGCCCGCATAGCCGGAGTGAAAAGTAGCTCATACCACTTATGGAATCCGTTCGCTGCAACCTCACCTGGTGGTTTGCCCTTTAGCATCTCAGTTAGATCTTCGCAAACCTGCTGGAACGCCTCCCAATAACCGCGGGCGGCAAGCGCATTGCGCTGATCTCCGTCGGCAGGATTACCGTCCGGATTCCAGGTACCACTCCTCACGCGCTCAATCAAAGCCTCGCTGACCTCGTACCCCTCTATGGAGAGCGAGTTGTAGGCATCATGGATGTAGGTTTCCTGTACCCGTTTAATCGCTAGTTCTGCGTCTTTGGGTATGCCCGGCGGTGATGGGAAAACTGCGAGTACAGCGGCCTGGTTCTTGTTCCACAGACCTTCAACTCGGGCTGCATAGGGCGAGCGGTACTGCCGCGGACCGAGCACGAATGGTGCTGCCACGAAAGGGTTTACCTCGGCAACGCCCCGCATCCCGGCACTGTCAACCCGCTTGCGTACCGCATCGGCCATCGCATCGTTCCTGAGGACCCGGTAGGCGCCGATGACCTTGCCAGCAACTGCGACGAGGTTGCCAACCACCAATGGCTGGGCAATCTCGTCAGCATTTTTTATCGACGCCAGCGCCGCCTGCATATCCAGCGGTTGCTTTCCCCATGTGCCGGCGGATGCCCGCACAATCGCCCAGGGCAGCGGCATGACCCGAGCGCCATGGGCATCCGTCTTGGGCGGCAGAGATTGTGTGGGCCATAGAACGCAGGAAGCACCATGTGGCCAATCCAGTTTGTCGCTGATGCCCTTCGAGTTCATCACGCTCAGCTGTTTCGGTAGGGCCGCTTGATTCAGCCAGTGATCCAGCGACGAATTCGCGGACAAGCAGTAGTTGTCTCCAAAGCGATCCGCTAGGTACTGCCCTACGAAAGACCAATAAGCTCCCGCCCACGCTGCCTGCTCACCCCCCGTTCCGGGTTGCGACAACAGGTACCAACCGCGCGCAATCGGGGTCAGCCACTCGGCGTTGACCAAGCGCTCCCGCTGGGCTCTACTGAGGTCGTTGCTGCGCACGACACGCCCACCTGCCGCCACGCTCCTTGCAGCGGCCAGTGCTTGAGCCATTGTTTCTTGTAGTGTCGGCATAAACCCTATTTTAATGTATCATAATAACCCTATTATATAGCATATAAGGGTATTTTCATGCTTGTTTTTTTAATTATTTCAATAGGATAACTCTTCTTTACTTTGTTGCAGACCACTAATGCACTAATAAGTAGCTAAACAGTAGGCGATTGATGACTGCCCTATTGGCTACCAACCCCACAAATTCGCCTAAAGTCGGCCCCCTGGAAATAGAACACTCGGTGGTGATCAACATCCACCAGTGCTGGTGGTGGTCATGATTACCGCCATGGTGATGTTCAATTCATGATGTGGACTTCGTCCGATTTTGTAAACGCCTAGAACATCTGATTTTGGATGTCTGCTCCTGGCTGGGTGCTGCACGAAATATCCGGCGTTCCTGATTCAACTCCTTGTACTTCTCCTTCCGACCCATAGCGGCGCTTCAGAATTGGACCCGAATGACTACCGATGCGTAATCTAAAGAAGCCCTTATTGGCGCATATGCTCGCGAAGAAATTTGTTGTTTCGGTCTGCCAGCCAATCACGGCAAAGCTCAACCACTTCAAATTGTCGCTGCAGGTACTTTGCGGTGATGCGGCTCGGAGAATGTTCTTTCAGATAGCTCCCAGGGTGTACCAAATTGCGCACCAATCTGGTTACTTCGGCATAGTCGCCGATTTTCGCCTTTTTGCTGTTCCAATCCTCAGCCAAATCTAGTGCGCTTGGTAACCAATCCGCCGACTTAGCCACGGTAAGCAGCTGTGCCAGATCCCAATCTACCAAAGGTTTCGTGTTGCCTTTTCTTTTGGGCGTGCGCCCAGTAGCAACTGCTTCTTCGTTATAGCAATTGACCATAAGCATGAGCAGCGCTTCGAGTGCAGATCCGAGCATCACGCATCCAGCAAGATAGGACTTCGCATTCACGCATTTGAGTGCCTCCTTCCAGTAGAAGCGTGAGAGTCGATATAGTTCACGCTCCTCGTTTTCGGTCAACACTAAGAAAGTCATGGCATGGCTCCGCCATAGAGTTGCCTATACGCCCTCACCATGCTTGCATGGTGAACCATCCAATCGAGCTCAAAAAGAATTTCACTATCTTGCAGAAGTACAAAGTTAGGGCGGCTTACCTTCACCAACACATAACATGTAGCGTAGACATCTAGGCTGAAACTGAATGCCTTAAATATAGCGTCGCTGTTATAGACGGGTCCATTACTTTGCCATAGCGCTCCATCGCTGGAATTGGGTCTGGCATGAGTAAACTTACATAGTTCCGCAAATGTCGTGGCGGGAAAGGCAGTTTCATCAAAAAGCCATTCGGCCGGTTGTCCAGCTAGTATTTTACGCAACTTTTTTCTGCAATAAGAAAAACCAAATCGCTCCTCATCACTTTTCTTCCATCGTTGGTACTTGGGGTCAGCAGGTCGCAGATTGGCGAAGGCGCCAATCATCACCAACTCCAATGCCGTCCTAAGATTCGAAATCGACGAACGATAGAAGCCATGTAGTAAATCAAATGTGGCGCATTGGAAACAATCGTTCGCGTCAAGCATGCAGCCGAAGAGTTCATCCTGATTGTTCGGGTCGCCAATGGCTTCAATCCAATCACTCCAGAGGTTGTATAACAAAATCAATCTCGTCCCGTTGTGATCGGAAACACGGATAGCGACGTCATCTGGTAAATTCATGATCCCAGCCCAAGTTTCTTGAGCAATCTGGTCGCTGGGTGGGGGATCGTCTTCATCATTGCCGAGCGCGAAGTCATTTGGCTCCAAGATGTGACGAATCGTGCGAAAATCTTCGAGTGATAGCGGCTTAACCATTTGCACCTACGGACTAATTAGGGGACGCTGACGTCGGCGCCTAAATTCAATTTACCTAATACTTAACTCGAACGATCACTTTTGGCCGGGTGCCGTACTTAATGGCTGGCATCCGTGATTCTACTCTTTCACATTCTGCACACGACCCACACCGGTCAGTCAACTTTCCCGAAAGTCGCCATTCATTGCGAGTGGTATAATCAGGAAAAGCCGCGGCGCCCATCACCGCTTATACGTTATTCTGGGCAGCCCAGTTGTGGGTCATGGCATCCTTGTGCCGGCCGACCGCCAGCACCACCGAAAACAGAAACACAAGGACCAGGATCACTATTCGCACATCAGTGCGTGATATACCGAAATCTAGGAACATGGTGTTGGACGCCTGGATCAGAATCCACGCGGCAATAGCATACACGCTCGCCATCAGGAATATTATGGTGGCGTTTCAGGCGGGCCATAAAGCTTAGCGGCTCATCCAGCACTTGTTATCTCCACAGGTTGATACGGCAAACCCATCTTCTTTAGCACCGCCTTGAAGCGCGGATCGTTGCGGACCGAGTCGAATGCCGGATCCCACAATATCTGTGTCTGTGCGCTGTTGCGGTTGGTTACGTAGCTTTAGTCAGACGCTGCCGCAAAATCAACGGCGCGCGCTGCTGTACGATGCCAAAGCCATGCGCAAGCGGGAATCCACACTCACTCCCACCCAAAAGTTCAGCCTGTCTCTGTGGTTTGAAAACCATCCACTGCTCAAAAAAGACTATGGAGCGCGGCAGGCGTTCTATGCTATGTATGACGCCCCGGATCGCCGTGAGACGGAACAACGCTGGCAGGACTGGGAGCGCATGTTGGACCCAGAGCTGGTGCCGGCCTTTGGGCGCTTCCGGAAAACCGTTCGGAACTGGGCACCCTACATCTTCTCCTACTTCGATCACCGCATCACTAATGCCGCCACGGAGTCCGCCAACAATCTGATCCGCATTGCCAACCGCCTGGGGTGCGGCTACAGCTTTCCGGTGATCCGCGCAAAGATCGTTTTCGAACCGCACGCTGCCCAGGTCAAGCGCATCGTGTTCGAACCCCGGCCGAAACAGGATTGGGCGCGGGCGACCGCCATGCGGTACATGACCACGGTCAAGGCAGATGAAAACGAGTTCACTATCCTGTCGCAGGGGGTGAACGCCGTGGAACTGCTGCGCTTGATCGAGGCGGGAGAATGGAGGTGAAAGGCTCGCGTTTGTTTCTCATAAAATGGCGCTCTCCATCATCCCTACCGATTCCTCTGTTACATCACCATGATGAAGAAATAAAACCTTCCGCAAGGCATTGAAAATCCGATATATTATTTTGTCAAGTTGCCCCCCCCCCCAATAAAAGCGCTTATTATTTTACGATTCGGAGCGACCTGACGGGAGACTCTTGAGACCAGCATTTTGTGCCGCAGAGCTTCTTAGATGGCACTTCGTTTATAAACCACACCACATAAGGAGTGAGTTATGAACGCAGTAGTACGTTTGTTTCGCAAGAAATGGCTTTGATTCGTAGCGGTCATTGGTTTAGCATTAGCCGGTTGTACAGTGTTCACTGTAATCACAATAATTTCATTCGCGTATGATTCATACAACTGCGTCGAAGGAAACGGTTGTGGAATGCTCGCATTAGATTTGGTTGAAGATGCAACCATCTCGCCGGCTAAAATAATTGGATCAACGCTGAAACTAGATCCGCCAGCATCTGATTTGGCGTATTTCGATGCGTCTCAGGCGAGTGCGGTACTACAACCTGATAACGTAACAATTACGAATACAGGGGGTACTGCAACGTTGACCTTAACAGACGAGGCGACCAGCGCTGAGTTGGGATCTCAAACGTTCCCTTTCGTCATTACGAACGGTGTTGCCCATTTTTCTCAACCAAGCGAGGTTAATGATTGGATGCATGCATACAGCACCTACCAGGGCAACGTGGGAATTGGGTTTACGTTCTACACAGGGATCGATGATCCGCCAGCGGGCCAGACAGGAACCTTGACAATAACCGCAGAATACGCCTCAGCGCCGTATGGCTCCATATCAATACCTGACTTGGGTCCAACTAAGCCTCCTGTGTGCAAGCCTCCTGCGACGAACTGTAAGGTGCAGTAAGAGTTTGAGTCCTGGGACCTCTCAATGCAGGTCACAGGCTCTTGCCCTGATCGAAAACGGTGGGAGTTCAATCGATGTCTATCCTAAAAAAAGTCAATGTTCGCGCGAGATACCGATCGTTAGCCATAACCTCGACCGCAGCGATTTTGCTGGGTGGTTGCGTAGGTGGATCTCCTGGTCCCGCTCTTGTAGGTATCTCGGCATTGGGTGAGCATTATCTCCCCCACACCGATTCCAATAATCTTTTTAATGCCAAGATTGTGTCGCCTAAACCACTGTACTCGATCAACTACAGCGTGACTATGCAGGGAAAGTCTGACGGAAAAGGGGTTCCATCTAGTTTAGTGGCCGAAGGCCAATATCAAAATTGGAGCTGGACAGTCAAGACAACACCGTCCGTCGAAGCTGCGCTAAAGACGTGGGTAGCCGGCTTATATATGCACCAAGGAGAGCATCACGACACGGGTGTCAATGCGGCACTTGATTGGAATGCCATGATGGTGCGCCTATATCAGCTGGACAGCTACCTTCTAAGGTCACCACCCATACCCTTGCGTGCGCAAATAGTCATTATCGGTGGGGATGAGAATTACCGCTTTAAGAGTACTTTGAGCCAACAAGACGCTTTACCCCTGCTGGCGGTGGCTCGAGATTCAGATGTAAGCACTAACTCAAATCAATTCCAGACGTCACAAACGGCTACTGTTTTCTCAATCCAATCGATAATACAGGGCCTACTTGCTGACGCTGAATGGAAGGCAGGAATACTACCAAGACCTCTTGCCAAGTCCGACGCACAGCTCAAGTTTTATGCTAATCAGATTTGCTGGGCAAAAGCGGCCAATCTCGCGACGATTGTCGGACTATCCAAGTTACCGTCGCAGATGGTCACGCAATTATCAAATAACAGCAATGTGATTAAGGCTTCATTAATCAGGGCCAATTACGATCTTTCATCAAATGACTTTGCGGCAACCTATGGCATGGCACAACTGTTGATCGACAGCGGACTCGTTGAATACTTGAAGCAGCAGAACCTAGGACAATTGCGTCCAAATCAGGCCGTTGATCTGAATTATGCCAATGCGACTGCTAATTACTGCCGTGCCTTTACACGCTACACAGGCGACATCAAGAATCATCCATTGCATGCTGACGATGTGCTGCGAGGGAATTTGTTCCTGCAGAACCCTCAAAATAGTCGCATGTGAGGTCGTGACTGTTCTACGGCTAAATACTAATGACGCAGTTAGGCGCAAATATTTGCTAAATAAGCGCCCCAAAGTCAGGGCTTCTGAATTAGCCGATAGTACATGTCTGCGTGTAAAATTTCCAACTGAGAGGATCGAATTGACAAATGAACACGGGGAGGCGCCGCAGTATGTCTAAAATACATTCGCGATGTACTCAATTTCGACGAATGTCGCCTATGCTGTTAGCGATGGCAACAGCATTATCGCCGCTAACGGTCAGTCAACTTGCGCACAAACTAATAGCACCTATTCATCTTCCGTATCAGCCGACAACAGAGGTAATTAGCTCACTCTCACCATACTGCACACAGACTATGCACGTTATTGTCGGACCCCCGATCGCGGACCTTTCATTAGTCATCGTGAAGCCAATCTTGCATGGTAAGCGTACCGGAACTCGAGCCTCAGGATCCTGTCTGGCTAAGACGGCACCCAACTCTTCTGCTGAGGGCACGATCCTGCTGTTGCCGGGTTACGGTATGCCGAAAGCCACCATGCTGCCGTATTCTACGGCGCTGGCAGCCAAAGGTTACCGCGCGGTGCTGGTGGATCTGCGCGCCCAGGGGGAATCAACCGGAGAGTATCTCGGCTATGGGAAACAGGAAGCGCGAGACCTGGTTCAGGTTCTTGGCTATCTCCGACAGCACGGTTTCGTAGCGGGCAAAGTAGGGTTACTTGGCATCTCCTACGGGGCGGCGGTGGCATTGGACACGGCCGCGATCGATGACCAAATCAGCGCCGTGGTGGCCATCGCACCCTTCGCACGGGTCGATCCGACCATCCACCGGTTCCTGGACATGAGTGATCCCCAACTTGCCGCCACGATTCCTCCGCTGCTTTTGCGGCAAGCTATTGAACAGGCGGGTCATATTGTGGGCTATCCGCTGGCCGAAGCCGATCCGCTGCGGGCGGTGTCAGCGATCCGCGCTCCGGTACTGTATCTCGCCGGAGCCGAAGACCCCGTGACACCCCTGCCGGATGTGCAAGCGCTGGCGGCCAAAACCCCACACTCACAGATCATCATTGAAGCCCAGAAGAACCATCTGACACTCACGTCGGATGTACCGCTGATCGTGAATAACGCCATTCAGTGGTTCGAGCGTTATGTGGCAATAAAGCCTGGCAATGCATCACTGCCCAGGAACAAGAAGGCTGCTGTTCATGAGCAGCACACGATCGCAGCTCTGCCATTCGGCGCTGGGAACGTTCAAAGCTCAAGCGGAAGACTCAGCAGTTATCGTCGTGACTACGCACTCGCACATACGTGAATAGCAAGCGTTTGAACGGTGCTTGTGGGCAGGCTATGAAACGCCAGTCTCGAGAGACAGATTAGCCGAACAGGAGGGATCATCATGCGTTACACGTCTCAGATTAAAAAGGCAGTCATTCTTGTTACGACGTTGGCGCTGCTCGCCGGTTGCGGCGGTGGAGGCGGTGGTTCCAGTAGCAGCAGTCCCCCGCCCGCTGCCATGATCCCGGTGCAGGGTGTGTATTTTGGTTCCTACACCATCAGTGGCACCGCCGTCACGACCACAGTGTACGGCGCCATCCAGTCGGGGGGTTACGGTTACTTCGCCGACACACAGGGGGTGACCTATGTACTCTCCAGCCTGACAGATAGTGGCTCCTACAGCGGCACACTCACGGCCTACGCACCCCCCGGACAGGTATTCCCTACCGGCGCGAGCATGGCGAGCTTCAGCGTTTCTGGTATTGCCAGCGACAATGGTAGTTACGTCACCTCGGTCAGCGGTAATTTCACCGGCTCGGGTGAGACTGGCAGCTTCACGATCAACTACCAGCCGATCACAAGCAACACGATTGTTCTGAGCGCGCTTGCGGGCAGTTATTCAGGTTATTACTGGGGCAGCAGTTCGACCTCGATCGCGCTCACCGTCAACGCTAACGGTAGTTTCTCTGGCAGCGACGGATACGGCTGCCAGATCAGCGGCACCCTCACTCCAGTCCCCGGCTATGACTTGGTGCAGGTCGCCGCCACCAGCACCGGTCAGGCGGTGTGCGCCGGGGCGCTCGCGGGGCTCGGGTTCGTGTCCACACAGGACCTCAGCGGCCAGTTTAGTCACGCTGTGGGTACCTATGTGTATGTCGGGGTGTCTAATGCCAAGGCGGCATTTGCGGCGGAATTGAAGTTGCAGTAGTCACCGCGACAGGAGACGGCAGCACCGTCCCGGTTGTTGTCACCGCTGAGATACTGGTCAAAGTCGAAGAAGATACTTTTCGGGTCCGAAGGCAGAAGGCAAGTATTCTTTTAGTGCACCGGTGGTCCAAACCGCAGCGGTTTGCGCATTAGCTGTTCAGTGGGCTAAAGCTAATAGGGTGTGGGGTTGATTGTCCCGGCTAAGAATCCGATTACCCTATCAAACTAGAAGAGCTTGGGTCAAATCAACCCAATGATCTAAATGCCCCTCAGTGAATGACTCTTGGTCATCAATCACGGGATTTACTTACCCAAACTTTTGTGGGTTTAGACATTCATTCTGACCCATGGCCGAATGGCCGGTTTTGGCTGCGGAACTCCATGTTCCCATATTGATTGCCGGAAAGCTGCCACTCGTGAACGGCAGTTATTGGCCGGAAGCAGGCATTACCCAACATGAGTAGTTTTGCGTAGTAGACTGCACGGATCTCATTGGCATATCGTCGCTTGAATACTTATCATGTTTACTGCATATCGGATGGATCTATTACGCCAGAAGTTTCTTCATGCAAGCGATCGTAGTCTTGCAATACCTTTCTCACGTTGGTGTGAGTTGTTAGGTAATCACACTCATAAGTGTTGTGAAGAAAACAAAACTGCACAGTGAAGCGAATGCGCTTACCAGCATAATCTTGGCTAGCATTGGGCACATCGGCGCTCAAAACGAGTTTGATGGTTTCCGCATCAGCGGATGGATTACCGCTCGACTGAACTACCTGAGCATCCTTCAACACGCCACTATCGTAATAAAAAATCATTATTAGTAATTTGGGCGGTGCAGGATTAATGCGATATAAGTCGTTTTCATCGTGTACACGCCGATAGATATTTTCCTTAAGATGCGCCGCGAAATCATACGAATATGGTGAAGTATGTGTAGCACACCCGGAAAGCAGCAATATGAGCAATAAGATGATATTTCGCCGATAGCCTACTGCATTTGCGCTTCTTGACTTCATCCCCACTCCTTATTCATAAATACACTTCTATACCGATGCGTGGCTCACTCATTCCGATGTCCGCTTGTGGCCGGTTGCAGCGCTTAATATCTGGCATCCGTGATTCTACTCCTTCAGATTGCGTATTTCACGCTATGCCGGCCGGGGATTTCACCTCATGGCGGCCACCCAGTTCACGTGATGGCAGCCACCGATTTCACGGCATGGTGGCCGCCCCTGTGAGGGGGTAAATCGGAGGAAGCGGG
>Ga0307373_10014595_pt1 | contig 10783 bp, 10 predicted proteins | sample OX2MG_FD_202534 | JGI IMG/M metagenome (GOLD analysis project Ga0307373, IMG submission 202534) | Soil microbial communities from Risofladan, Vaasa, Finland - OX-2 | ecosystem: Environmental > Terrestrial > Soil > Coastal area > Acid sulfate soil | place: Finland: Risofladan, Vaasa | collected... | reverse complement strand
GCCCCGCTAGAATTAGCTTCTCCCGCTGGCTGATTCGCTGCGGATCGAGTTCCATTAGTCGAGGGCGGACGGCACGCGCGGTAACGACCAAGAGCAGCCATGCACGAGAATAGCCTTTCGCTCCGTGGGCAGTACAATATCTGGTTTACCAGGCAGGTTCGCGGGGCAACTCCGGTAACGCGCGCCGAGTTTGCGCACCATTTTGCGGACTGTCTGCTCCGGCGTCGTCCCCGCAGAGCGGACGCGTCGCATGATTTCGCTGCGCTGGTCGGGAGCAAAGGTGTCCATGCTGCTCTGCGCTAATGTAGGACAAATTCCCAAGGAACGCTACCACTTTGGGAACGCGCGAATCTACGCGGTCAAGTACAGGGCGATGTCCAAACCGCCATACACGGCAGAGCGTGTCAGGCGAATGACAGTCCACGGCGAGTTGAGTAGGAATCGAGAGGAATTCGAGACTGCGCCGAGAGCGCGGATGGGGGAGAAATCCGCACGCTTCGCGTGCGCCGCTCAGAGAATGGAACCCGGAAGTTCGCTGGCTAAACGCGCGGGTTAATGCGAGCATCTAAGATTCGCGATGACGCGTGGGCGGGCAATACTAACGAGTCTTGGAATAGCGGCGCTTCTGCTTACGGGTGCGGAACTCCGTACCACGGTCAGGGCGCAGAATGAAGGGCCGCTGCCGCCACCGCCGAAGTTTGAAGTGAAGCGGATTCCGGCGGTGCCGCATCCTGGGCCGCCGCCGGTTCCCGTCGATACAATCATTAAGACATTCGCGGCCAGCGAAGACGCTGAGAAAAAAATCTACGACGGATGGGATTTCGTTCAGGACGTGCGGATCGAGGAGCTGTCAAATGGAGGCGGAAAATTTGAAGTGATTGGCGAGATGTACACAAAGCCAGACGGGAAGCGCTTCTGGCGCGTGCTGCGGCCGATTCAGTCGAACCTGAAATTCACCAGCTTTACGATGGACGACGTCCAAAAGATCGTCAGCGAACCGCTGTTTTTTCTGACCGGCGATCAGGTTGGCGATTACGACTTTCTGTACGCCGGCCAGACGCAGCTCGATCAACTGGCGCCGTACGTTTTCCAGGTGAAGCCGAAGGCGCTCAGCCCGAAGCGGATGTTTTTTAAGGGCGTGGTCTACGTGGACAACGTGGACCTGGCGGTGGTGGAGACGTACGGAAAATTCGTGAGCGAATATTACGAGAATAATTCGGACCTTCCGTTCGATATGTACGACGTCTATTGCCAGAATTTGCAGGGCAAGTATTGGTTTCCCACGTACATCAGCTCGGACGCGTACATTCAGCAAAAGGACGGCTCGGAGCTGCATGTGCGGCTGGTGATTCGTTCGATGGATTTCAAGCCGAGCGCTTCCTCTCAGCAGCCCACGTCCCTTTCCGGCACCGGTTCACCGAGCAAATGAGACAGGCAGCGGTGGATGAGCTAGTGCGCCAACCTTGAGTGCCGTTCCAGATGGTGAATGATGACCCGAGATAGTTTCGTTGTGCCCGGCGGTAGTCGGACAGCCAGTAGCAGCAGGTCGGGAAACTCGAGAGACGCCGGCGGACCCCTGAGAATCGCCACTCCTTTAATCGGACTGTTGCTCTTCCGCACTCGGCCGGTTGTACCAAGTCCTTCAGATTCCGCGGGAGTCTCATACTCAACGACCGACGAGCTTTTGTAAGTCAGTTCGTCTGCCTGGTAGGGACCGAACGGAAACGAACTGGCCGGTTCAATGCCTTCGTTGATTACCTGCTGTGCAAAGCGCCTGTATGCGGGGAAGACACGGGCAATGATGGTGGCTACGTCGTACCTGCCCGATGTGCCACCTTCATATCCGTCGAGCTCGACGATCGGTCCCGCAAAGCCTGCCCAAGTCTTAGAGTACAAATCGGCAAGCACTATTGGCCGAGGGCTTACAAACAGGGCACCGCCGCTCGATCCATAGATCTCAAGACACTGCCAGCCACGCGGCGCGAGTATCCCGAGACCTACGGACGCCTGGTAGAAGGCCAGTTGTTGAGCCGCATCCTCAGGAATGGGCAAAAGTTTCGCGGCGCCGAGCGGCGCCCGCTTTGGCCCCGCCTGGCCTTCGGCCCGGCAGCCTATGAAGGGAATAGAGACGCGCGGTAGCGGGTGTTCCTTCGGGCTTTGCGCTCGTGCGGGAGGCTGCGCGCATGCAATCGATAAGCAGACAAAAATGACGGCGATCATGCGGAGGCACGTGCAAGTCGAGTCACGTCGCATTGGAGTGCCTGCGCGAGAAGGGAAGGCGCACGCGTGGCGCGATCACGTAATTTAATTGCACGAGGATAATGAAGGCGATGCTCCAGTAGGTGTTGAAAATGCAAAGCAGGGCGCCAAATGCATAGAGCGACTGGGCGATGACGATGCGCCGCTTGATAGCTTTGGGAACTTCGGAGGGCATATCGGGTTTCGTCAGCTTAAGCCCGATGGCGCAACTCCAGCTGAAATACACAGCGATACCAATTAGGAGGATATTGCCCCAGTAGATGAGCAGAGCTGTCCTATACGAGAGAAATTCTGCCAAGAGCCGCGTTGAGAAGGGTACGAGTGTGACGGCAAAAAGGAACATGATGTGAATCCACGCCAGGCTGCGATTGCCGCGCTCGAGGTGGTTGAGTTGCGTCTGCTGGCCAATCCAGAAAATGCCCAGCGTGAGGAAACTCATCAGGTAAACCAGAATCTCGGGGCCAAGTTGGCCCAGCGCATGCCAAAGTTGAACATCGGAATGGATCGTCGCGCTCGTTGGCAGGCGCAGGTCTAGAACAAGAATGGTCATCGCGACAGCGAAGATGCCATCGGAGAGCGCGGCTAGACGCTCAACGCTCTGCCCAGCTATGCGGTTATAGGAACTGGCCATTTCCGGGGAAGCGTAACAGTCAGTTAACGGCGTGGCAATCCTGCGGTGCGGGCCGGCTGAGGTTAAGGCGGATCGGTGAGTTGCGCACGGACGTGACTGGACGCAAAGAAACGGGATGCGTCTTGACATCCCACTGGGGATGGAGTGGAATAGGGATGTCGCAGATGCAAACCGTTTACAACTAGAAATTGGTCAACAGAGCGGCCGCGCATGACAGTGGCGCATGACAATAGGAGATCATATCGGGACCCAGTCCAATCCTCCTAGCGATACGGAACGCGGCAAGCCAGTCCGCAGCGGCCACGACTTTCATCCCGCGTTAGCTGCTAGCAATCCCGCCGATCAGCGCCCGTTGCCAGACGACAAGCCCTTTGCTTCCATGAGCGCCGGGAAACGACATCGCAGGCGATTGTGGACCGCGTTGCTCATTTTAGGGGCGCTGCTGGCTTTCGGTCTGCTCGTTTGGCAGGCCATGACGGCGTATGGGAATCCGAATCCACTTGCCTCGGGAACCGATTCTACGGCGGCCATCCTCGACATTAGCGTACTTGTTTTTCGCGAGGGGCTCGAGTGCGTGCTGGTGCTTGCTGCGATTACCGCCGGGACGGCGGGAAGAACGGCGTCCATTCGCAAACCGATTGCGGCGGGGGCTGCGGCGGGCTTTCTGGCGACGTTGGCAACGTGGGTCGTTGTCGTTCGAATATTGACCAGCATTGGGAATAGCGTCTCTGCGCTCGCGCTGCAGGCGGCGACAGGCTTACTCGCCGTAGCTGTACTGCTGGTGGTGATGAACTGGTTTTTTCACAGGCTCTACTGGACGGGATGGATTTCCTACCACACCAATCGCAAGCGCGCAATTTTGGACGGCACGGGCGAACAGGGAACTTCGAGACTGGCGTTCTTATGGGGAATGGGAACTTTGGGGTTCACGTCACTCTATCGCGAAGGCGTGGAGGTGGTTTTGTTTTTGCAGAGCTACCGTCTGCGATTCGGGAACGAAATCGTGCTATGGGGCGCTACGCTTGGGATGCTCCTCACCGGGATCGTGGGTGCGCTAACGTTTGTGGCTCATCGCCGGCTGCCATACAAAAAGATGCTGGTGTTTACGGGCATCCTGCTGGGGGTGGTGCTGATCGTGATGGTCGGCGAGCAGGCTCAGGAAATGCAGCTGGCAGGATGGATTCCTACCACGACGATCTCTTCGCTCGCACACGTGATCCCGGCTTGGATGGGCCTGTGGTTTTCCGTGTTTCCAACTGCGGAGACTTTGATCGCGCAGGCGCTGGCGGCGCTGCTGGTTCTTGGCTCTTACTTCATAGCGAGCCGCAGATCGACGCGCGCTACTGCGGAGCAGGATGACGTCGTCTGACGGCTTCTGTGTTATTGCTTGATTCGTTCGCTGTAAAAGCCAGGATAACATTGCCGGGCATGCCGTTGCCGGTCCCGACGTAGCCTGAGCCGACCAGCAGAATTCCGCCTGCGGCTACCGGCCCGGGAGCGCCAAGCGAGCCGCCGTGCGCTTCAACTCCATTTACGGTCGTGAAGGCGTGCGCGGTGTCGTATTGCCACAGCTCGTGGCCGTCGCTTGTCGATAGCGCGTGAAGCACGCCGTCCCAACCGCCCGCGAAGAGTATGCCGGGAATTACGGTGACGGCAGCTTCGAAGCCGCTGCGTGGACGGTCGCCGGGGCCGGGGTGTGCAGCGGAAGGCTTGATGGGCACGCGCCACATGATTTTTCCGTCCGAGAGGCGCACAGCCGCAACGGCGCCCGCTTGCAGCGGATAGTAAACGTTGTCGTTGTCCGCCGCGCCGCCCCACAGAATCTGCACCTGGATTGGACCGCCCGGCCTGCCAGCAGTGAGATCGGCTTTCCAAAGCAGCTTGCCGCGATCATCGGGATCGAGTGCCACCACCGTCCCGCCTTTGTCCGCGTCGACGAGCACGCGCTTGCCGTCCGGAAGCGTGCGCAAAATTGGGGAGTCGCCGTAATCCCAGTCGGGGCCTTCGACTTTCGGACACTCGGCGCCGCGTGGGCCGCGAGCGAAGCAGCCGCCGGGAGATGCGTCATTGTGTACGCCCTGGTAATGCCAGAGCACTTTGCCGGTTTTTATATCGAATGCGACGACTGAGTCGGACAGCTCCGCAGGAGGGTCGGTGAAGGCGTTTCCAACACCGGCGTAAATGGCATGCTGCTTGGGATCGATGGTCACCGCGTCCCAGATCGAGGCACCGGCCGGAGCCCAGAGCTGCGTGCCGATGGCATTTTTCTTGGTGGGCTGAGGCGCTTCGGGGATGGTGTACGTGCGCCAGATTACTTTTCCGGTGTTGGCGTCGAGCGCCCAAAGGCTGCCGCGGTACGTGCAGCAGGGGTAGTGCGGATCGGATGAGACCAGTTCTTCCGAGCCGGCGAGACCAACGTAGAGGCGTCCGTCATAAAACGCGGGCGCGCCCGTGATGTGGGAGAGAAGGCGCGATGAGAGATTGCGTTTCCAAAGTAGCGCGCCGGTACGTGCGTCGAGGGCGTAGACATTCGCGCGCTTATCGCCGTAGAAAACTGCGTCGACGGCGCGACCCGCTTGATGAATCTGTGCGATCAGCGCGGCTGTGCGGATTTGCGCTTCGGCGTGATACGACCAGTAGACGCAGCCGGTGGCGGCGCTGACGGAATAGGCGAAAGCGTTGTCTTCGGCGAAGAATACGCGCCCATCCACCATCGACGGCTGGCCGGACATCTCGGCTCCGGCTGGAACGCCGAATGCCCATTTCAACTTCAGCAGCGGTAAATATTCGACGGTGAGTCCGGCTGCTTCGGCGGACTGAAAGTGCGTGTTCGCCAGGCCGTTGCCCCAGCCATTCCATGACGGGCTGGCGTTCAGCGCGGCGAGCGCCGGATTCGACGCGCAGCGATTCGTCATATGCGATGCTTCGCCGGCCTCCGCGCTGCCCAGTGGGTGCCCTCCGAAAAATTCCGCGATCATGCGCTTTTGATCATTCGTGAGGCTCTTGCCTTGCTCGACCATCACGCCGGTGGTGAGAGCGGCATAGATTGCTTCGGTGCTCATCTGTCCGAGGACTTCGGTGTTGGGAGCGGTGCGTCCGGCGAGGGAGATGGCTTTCGCGCTGGCTTTGGCGTTTTGATGGCAGCTGGCGCAGTGCTGGTTAAAAAGCGCGTTCGCCGCTATGCGCTCCGGAGGGCCGACGACGGCTGCGCGGGACGGCGCGGGTTTCTGCTGAGTCGGTGCCGCATTAGCTGATTGCGGAGCGCCTTGGCGCGGCGTAGCGGCCAGGGCGGGTGATGCGAGGAACAGTGCCATCGCGCAAATTATCCACGCGCATTGTTTTCGCAGTGTCGCAGCGCGCGCGTTGCGCGTTGCTCCCCCGATCTCGTTTCCTCGACGGTCGTTCGTCATCTCAGATTGCTCCCGTGCCACAATTCGATTTCGGCTCGCTCGCTGAAAGCTATTTCAACTAGCGATTTGCAGCAGCAGTTTGCCGGTGGTTGCGCGCGATTCGAGCAGACGATGGGCTTCGGCGGCTTCTTCCAGAGGCAACGTGCGGAAGATGCGCAGCTTCAGCCAGCCATCGCGCAGGCCAGCGAACACGTCGTTGGCGCGGCGGATTACTTCGTCGTGCGTGTTCATGAAGTTGTAGAGCGAACCGCCGGAAATCGTCAGCGCCTTGAGCATCAGAGAGTTCGGCGCCACCGGCTCGGCCGGGCCGCTAGACATGCCGAAAACAGTAGCCCATCCTCGATTGTGCAGCGCGTCATAGTTTTTCGTGAAGGTGGTTTTGCCGACGCCATCGATGATGTAATCGACGCCCTTGCCGCCGGTGAGCTTCTTTGCTCCGTCTACGAAATCTTGCTGCGTATATAGAATCACGTGATCGGCGCCTGCCTCGCGCGCGACTTTGGCTTTTTCTTCCGTCGAGACGGTGCCGATCGCTGTAGCGCCGAGATGCTTGAGCCATTGAATCAGCAGGCGGCCCATTCCGCCTGCTGCTGCGTGCACCAGAACTATGGAACCAGTACGCACGGGATAAAACTCGTGCACCAGATAGTGCGCCGTCATACCTTGCAGAATGATTGCGGCGGCTTGGTCGAAGCTGAAATCGTCCGGAACGGGCGCCAACTGCGCCGCTTTCACCACGTGGTATTCGGCGTACGATCCCGGGGCGCCGGCATAGGCGACTCGATCGCCGAGCTTCACTTCCGTCACGCCTGCGCCGAGCGATTCGACGACACCCGCGCCTTCAATGCCGGCGGTGAAGGGAAACGGAACCGGGACCCGCGCCGAGCCATTGCGCATGTAGATGTCCGCAAAATTCACGCCTGCCGCATGATTGCGTATCAGCGCTTCGCCGGGTCCCGGCTTGGGTTGCGGCACATCTTCCAGGCGCAGGACGCTCGGATCGCCAGCTTTCGTTACGCGCATCGCTTTCATTGCATTTCCTCCGGAGAGCGCCCGATTATCGTCCCGCACGCGCACGCGTTCAAGCGGATTGCTGCGACTTGCTGAATTTGCGCGAACTGCCCGCGCGAAAGCTCGGCGCAAATTAAGACGCGCGCTACGAATTCGTAGTAACCTGTGGCGGCGAAGTGGAGTGAAATTTCGCTGAGCGCGAATTGAATTCATCGGAGGAATAGATGAAAGTTGGGGCTAGGAATCGAATTATCGGCAAAGTGACCGAGGTTAAGAAGGGCTCGCTGATGTGCCTGGTCAAGGTGGAAATTCCGGCGTCGTCTAAGATGGCGTCGGTGATGACCCTCGAATCGCTGAAAGAACTGGGAGTGAAAAAGGGCGATGAGGTGGAGATCGTCATCAAGGCCGTAAACGTATTGTTGATGAAGTAAGGCGCTCGCCGCAACGAAACGGCGGCGTTATTCTGAACACCGCGGCCGAATTGGCCGACCGTGGCAAAAGCTGCCGGCGACCGGCCAAACCAGTTCTTTCGCGCTGCGAGAGGTTAAACTTCGCCGTCGGTGAGTAGCAGTTCTTTAGCGCGCTGCGCGGCTTTCACCACGGCCTTGATCAGCGTGACGCGCAGGCCGCCCTCTTCGAGTTCGAGGATGCCGTCAATGGTGCAACCGGCGGGCGTGGTGACGGTATCTTTTAGCAGTGCGGGATGGTGGCCGGTGTCGAGCACCATCTTGGCCGCGCCTAGCGCCGTCTGCGCCGCGAGTTGCGTGGCCAGCTCGCGCGGCAGTCCGACTTTCACGCCACCTTCTGCTAGCGATTCGAGAATGATGTAAATGAATGCCGGGCCGCTGGCGGAAAGTCCGGTGATGGCGTCCATGTACTTTTCGTCAGCCACGACGGTTTTGCCCACGGCATCAAAGAGCTTTTGCGCCATTTCCACGTGTTTCGGCCCGGCGTATTTTCCTTTGCAGATGGCGGTGATCCCCGCGCCCACCATCGAAGGAGTATTGGGCATGGCGCGGACCACCGGAATTTGCGCGCCGAGCCGGCGCTCGATGTAGTCGGTGGAAACGGAAGCGGCGATGGAGATCAGCAACTTTTTTTCGTCGAGTTCAGACTTGATTTCGTCGAGAACATGCCCGACAGTCTGCGGCTTCACGCATAAGAGGACGACGTCAGCGCCGTGAACGGCGCCGCAATTGTCGGTGCCCAGCGAGACTGCGAGTTTCGCTCCGTTTTTGCGCTCAATGCCGGGGTGCTGCACGGTGGCGCGAATGTTCTGCGGCGAGACGAGATTCTGCCGGACAAACGCCTCGATCAAAATGCCTCCCATTTTTCCGGCGCCCAGCACTGCCAGCCGCGTCTGATTTCCAAACAGTGACATTCGCTATTTCCCCTTTCGCGCAATTCGGGTTTTCGGGGCGCAGCTCAGCGGTAGCGTGTACGTCCGGAAGCGCCCCCATGCAGAACGAAACGATCATACAGGAGCACGGAATTGGATGCACGGGCGCTCGCCTGGCCCGTGGCGAGAAATCAGTCCTTGGCCACGGCGGCGTGGAGCGGTGACACTTCATTGAGCCGGCCGGTTTTCACGTCAAAGATGAAGCCTCGTACCGAGATCGATTTCGGAATCCAGGGATGCAAGCGCAGCTTCCGTATTTGCGTCCGCACATTTTCTTCCACATCGATGAAGGCGTGAAAGCGCTCGGGCGCGAGCGGATATTCTCCTGTCTGTTCTTGCAAGCGAGATCGCAATTCGTCGTCGCGAAATCCCATCATCCCGCAATCGGTGTGATTGATGATCATGAACTCATTGGTGCCGAGCAGATGATGCGAAATGATCAGCGAACGCAGCGCATCTTCGGTGACGATCCCGCCGGCGTTGCGAATGATGTGCGCGTCACCGGTTTGCAGGCCGAGCATCGGCCCGATGCTCAAGCGCGCATCCATGCAGGCGACGACCGCGAGCTTGCGCGCCGGCGGCTTTTCTAAATCCGGCGAGCGAAAATCCTGCGCGCGTGCGTGGTTGGATTTGAGCACCTCGTCGATTGATCCCACCGGCCTTCCTCCATAGAAAATTAAGGCAAAACGGCCCGCCATGGTAACACAAGGTTGCAGTGGATTCGCTGCGGCTGAAGAGTGCAACGTGATGGCAAGCCGATTATGGAACTTTTCGTCGCGCCGGGCGGAAGCCTTGTCATGTGAGCTGCGCGGTGGCAGACGCGGCGAAGGCGGAGTCAGCGATGCGGAGGAGGGAATACAGCACTTATGAAAGTCACAGAAATTTCGACCGCGCGAACGTTTGGACTTTCGCCTGATGGCAGCCAGCTATAGGATCGCGAAAATCGATAATCCCTTGTTGCAGCAGCCCGTGACCATCCGATTCGTATACGATCGTGCGAAAAGTGATGAGTAACCAGTTGAAGTGCTGCGCCGTCGAAAGACGCAATCGCGATGGTAGGCAGGAGTAACAAATAACTTCATGAACCGCAAATCTCTGGGACGCGGTCGGCCGCTTTTTGAGGCCACTATTCGCGCGGGTGCGCTGCTTGGCGTGCTGCTGATTCTGTGCGTTGCATCGGCTGCGGCGCAGCAAGCGAGCACGGGCGCTGGTTCTATTTCTACGAACGCGCGAGCGACGACTGCGCACGACGGTGACTCCGGCGCGACGACTACGCTTGACGGCACCGTGCGAATGGCAAGTGGCGAAGGGATTCCGGGTGCGGCGGTCCGCGCGACGTTGACGGGCACGACTAAAGCTTGGGTCACGTGGACGGACGACTCCGGCAAGTTTGAATTTCCTTCGATTCCGGCGGGGCGCTACACGCTGGCGGCCGAGCAACTCGGATTCGTCAAGATCGAACGCGCGGTTCAGGTTGCGGCGGGGCTTCCGCCGCCACCCATTCAGTTGACGCTGCGTGTGGCTACGGTTGAGGATCTTGAAGCGCCGCCGGGATCGGCTCGTCCGACGAATCGCTGGGCGGCACGGCCTGGCAGGCCAGGAGGATACCCCGGCGCTGGCGGCGGCCAGGCACCGGCTTCGAATCGCGCGGGCACGGGTACAGAAGCGGGACGGCGCGGGCGCTTTGACGGGTCCGGGCAGCAGCTTCCCGCAGGCGTGGTGAACGCGCTCAACCAGGGCCTCGCCAGCGGTGGATTTCAGCAGACAGAACTTACGGGCGATTCTGCGGCTAACGAGGGCACCGACGAGATAGCGGGCGCCGGAGCCAACTCCGCGCCAGCGATGTCCGCAGCGGGCGCGAGCACCTCTGACGCATTTTTGCTGCAGGGCACAGTGGGTCAAGGACTTTCCGCAACCGGTCCGCGTGGATTTGGCCCTGGTGGTCGGGGCGGTCCGGGCGGCTTTGGGCAGGTTGGACTCACGCCGCCATCACCTGGAGGCCCGGGTGGGCCTGGGGGACAGACGGTGCAAGGCGGTCCGGGCGGTGGCGGGCCTGGCGCGCAAGAAGGTCCG
>Ga0307373_10014594_pt1 | contig 10784 bp, 10 predicted proteins | sample OX2MG_FD_202534 | JGI IMG/M metagenome (GOLD analysis project Ga0307373, IMG submission 202534) | Soil microbial communities from Risofladan, Vaasa, Finland - OX-2 | ecosystem: Environmental > Terrestrial > Soil > Coastal area > Acid sulfate soil | place: Finland: Risofladan, Vaasa | collected... | reverse complement strand
GACCACCGTCTCGGCCAGACGCTCCCGTCCCGCCCGGAGCTGCTCGATCTGCGCGTGCAGCACCTTTCGCCGCTTGGACAGGTCGGCCAGCACCCGGGCCCGCAGGCCCTGGGCCTCGTCGACCATGGCACGGCACTGCTCGCGTGCCTGCTCGAGCAGCGCTTCGGCTTCGTGCCGCGCCCGCTCCCCGGTGGCGGCGGCCTGCTGTTCGGTGCGCTCGCGGAGCTCGTTGGCCGAGGCCTCGGACGCCGCCGACTGCTCCGCCAGGCGTGCCTCGGTGTTGGCGCGGATCTGATGGATCTCCTCGCGGGACTCGGAGAGCAAGCGGTTGGCCTCCGCCTCGGCCTTGGCCACCATCTCGGCCGCCACCTCGTGGGCGCTGTGGAGGACCCGGGCCGTCTCGGTGCCCAGCGCCGCCGTCAGCGTGGCTTCGTCGAGCACGGGGTGGCTGGCCCGGTGTTCGGCATCGGCCACGTCGTCGAGCAGTTGCCGCTCGCGTTCTGCGACCCCCCGGAGACTGACGGCCAGGGACTCGAGGAAGGCGCGAACCTCCTGGGGGTCGAAGCCCCGCCGTACGGTCCCGAACGAGTGCCGGGCCACGTCGTCGGGGGTCAGATGGGATGAGGACGAGATGGACACCAGTCGCTCCTCGGGCATGAGCGAGAGCCTACGACGGTGCGTACCGGAAATCCGTCATCCCGGGGTCGTGACGGGGGTCGCGCTGGGAGACGGACTGGCCGGTGCCGGTGGCACCGCACCCCCGTGGGCGGCCAGGACCTGCAACGCCTGGTCGAGGGTGGAAACGGCATAGACCTGCAGTCCCGGCCGGACCTTGGACAAGGCCGCTTTGTACTCCTGGCGTGGCACGAGGAAGATGGTGGCACCGGCGTTCTCCACGGCCACGGTCTTCTGGGCCACCCCACCCACGTCCCCCACGTCCCCCACGCTGTCGATGGTCCCGGTGGCAGCCACGGTGTGGCCACCGGTGACCGAGCCGTTGGTGAGGGCGTCGATCACCCCCAGGGTCATGGCCAGACCGGCCGACGGCCCACCGATGTCGGTCACGTCGATCTTGACCGGGAACGGATAGGCGTAGTCGACCTGGTCCTCGGGCTGGATGCCCAGTTGGAGCCGGACCGTCTGGCCGTTGCCGAGGTCGACCCGGGTGGACCTGAGGATGATGGACACCGGGCCCGGTGCACCGGACCCACCTCTGCGCACGGTGAGCACGACGCTCTGTCCGGAGTGGTAGTGCGACAGCGCGTGGGTGAGTGCTCGGGCCGTCGGAGTGGGCGCGCCGTCGACCGCGGTGACCACGTCCCCCACCTCGAGCACGCCGTATGCCGGCGTGCCCGGGAAGGTGCCGAAGATGACGGCACCCGACGGGGTCGCCCGGACCGAGTAGCCCAGTCGGGTCAGGGCCGCGGCTTTGGCGTCGTCCTCGGCCTGGGACATCTCGAGGTTTCCCTGGGCCGTCAGTTGCGATGGCGGTGTCCCGCCCGTGACCGACTCGACCTGTTCGAGCGTGGAGTTGCTCTGCAGCTTGAAGAAGAGATACGAGAGGGCGGTCACCCGGCCGATCTGCACGTCGGTCAACAGCACAGGGTGGGTGACCGGGTGGTTCTTGGCCGGTGGCACCGTGATGAACTGCTGCACCGACTGGGCGGTGCCGGGTTGCAGTGCGTAGTAGTCGAGGTTCCATCGGGACGCCACCACGACGGCGAGTGCCACGAGGATGAAGGCCATCCACAACCAGAGCCGCCGCTTCCTCCGGACCAGGTGGCGCCGACGCGGCACGGCTGGGTCGGCCTCCCCGGACATCAGCCCGGGGACACTCGTCGGGGTCGGCGTCGGCACGTCACCGGCGTCAGGGCCGCCAGCGGAGCCTGCCGGCTCTGGCGTCATCGGGTCGTGTTCCTCGGTCATAGTGGGGGGATGGTCGCTTCAGATCCTTCGGGCCCGCCGACGGCCGGTGGTGGGCCCGACGACGCAGTCCTGAAGCCTGCCACGGAACCCTCGGCTTCACGTGTCACCGATGCCGCGGGTGCCGGTGGTGCCGCGGGCGGGCAGGCCACCGAACGGCGCCGGATGGTGGCGCTGGCCGGCCACCAGGGGGACGAGGTCTCGGCCCGCTCCGGGCTGAACGATCCTGACTCCTCAGTTCGCGCCACGGCCCTGGGTGCCCTCGCCCGCCTCGGTGCCCTCAGCGACGACGACGTGGGTGCGTCGCTGGTGGATCCGGCCCCCGCGGTACGCCGTCGGGGATGCGAGCTGGCCGCCGCCCGTCCCGCCGTGGCCGTCGCCGCCCTACTCGACGACATCGAGCCGTCGGTGGTGGAGATGGCGGCGTGGTCGGTGGGGGAACGGGGTGAGCGCGCCGCGGTGGAGGCCCTCTCGCGGCTGGCCTCCCTCACGAAGGGGCACCGTGATCCCCTCTGCCGCGAGTCGGCCGTGGCCGCCCTCGGCGCCATCGGCGACCCCGGCGGCCTCCCTGCCGTGCTCGGGGCCCTCGACGACAAGCCGGCCGTCCGCCGGCGGGCTGCCGTGGCCCTGGCCGCGTTCGACGGACCGGCCGCGGAGTCGGCATTGCGCCGGTGCCTCCACGACCGGGACTGGCAGGTCCGCCAGGTGGCCGAGGACCTGCTGGCCGCGGAGTGAGCGGGCCGGCTGGGCGTGGACGGCTCAGGACTCGGCCGCAGCGAAGATCGGGCGCAGGCTGTCGAAGGAGTCGAGGCACATCCCCGCTCCCACCACCACGCACTCCAGGGGTGTCGCCACCAGGTGGACCGGAACCTCGGTCTCGTCGGCCAGCCGGTTTGCGAGGCCGCGCAGCAACGCGCCGCCACCGACCAGGTGGATGCCCTCGTAGATGATGTCCTGGGCCAGCTCGGGGGGTGACTCACCAAGGCACTCGACCACGGTGGCCACGATCAGATCGACCTGATCTCGCAGCGCGTAGCGGATCTCGTCGGGCGAGAGGACCACGGTCTTGGGCAGTCCGCTGGAGATCTCGCGTCCGCGTACCTCGGCCTTGACCTCGTCGGCATAGGGGAGAGCGGAGCCGATGGCCAGCTTGATCTCCTCGCCGGTGCGCTCGCCGATGGCGATACCGTACCGTTGGCGCACATAGGCCTGGATGGCGGCGTCCATGTCGAAGCCACCGCACCGGATGGCGTGCGAGGCGACCACGCCCCCGAGCGATATCACCGCCGTCTCCGTGGTCCCACCACCGACGTCGACCACCATGTTCCCGACCGGCTCGTGGATGTCCAGTCCGGCGCCGATGGCCGCGGCCATGGGCTGCTCGATCAGATGGGCGGCCGAGGCACCGGCCCGCCGCGCCGCCTCCTTCACTGCTCGACGCTCGACCGAGGTGATGGCGGACGGAACGCAGATCAGCACCCGGGGTCGGTTCAGTCTGGTCACCCCGGCACGACGGAGCAGCAGACGGATCATCCGCTCGGTGATGTCGAAGTCGGTGATGGCACCCTCGCGGAGGGGTCGCACCGCCACGATGTAACCGGGCGTCCGCCCGATCATCTGCCAGGCCTCGTTCCCCACGGCCAGGACTTCGTGCGTCCGCGTGTTGAGGGCGATGACCGTAGGTTGGTTCAGGACGATGCCCCGGCCCCTGGCGTAGACAAGGGTGTTCGCCGTCCCTAGGTCGATCGCCAGGTCCCGAGCCACCCGGTCATCGTAGGGCCAGGCCGTCGCCGTCCGGTGTGGAGCGCCGGAAACCGGGCCGCGGGTCCCCTGGCCCGGGCGCGACGCACCAAGTCGTCCGGCCATCGGTAACCTCAGGCCCGTGGACGGAAAGGACCAGGGGGCATCGGGGCACGAACCCGGTGATGACTGGGGGGACGAGGTCGAGGGCGACGGGATGCGGGGGTGGATCCCACCCGACGATCGCCTGTGGCGCCACCCTTCCGAGTCGTCGGCCGCCGGGCCCGCATCCTCATCTCGGGCCCCGGCACCCGACCGGGCCGCTTCGAAGGAGCGATCCGCACCCTGGGTGGTGGGAGGGGCCGCCGCCTGCGTGATCGTGGGCCTGGTCGCCGCGGGGTTGATCATGGTCACCACCAACGGAGCCGACGGGAACGGAGCCGGCTCCGTGCCCAGGCTGGCATCCCTGACCGACGTGCCGACCACCGAGGCGGGGGTGGGCCGGCTGGCCCCGGCCGCTTCCGTCGCCTCCATGGTCGACGGCATCCGCCCGTCGCTCGTGGCGCTGCGCGTCGACTCGTCGACGGGTACCTCGGTCGCCACCGGGCTGGTGGTGGAGTCCGGGGGGATGATCGTCACCTCGTCGGACGCCGTTCCCCGATCGCGTTCGGTCACCGTCGTGGAGCCCGACGGGACCACCGGCCCCGCCACCAAGGTGGGCTTCGATCCCGCCTCGGGGCTCTCCGTGCTGAAGATCGGTGACGACCTGCCCGCCGCCAACTTCGACTTCGCCGGACCGTCCCCCGGCTCGGTGGCCATGGCACTGGCTCTCGAGCCCGATCACCGGTTCGGCGCCGCACCGACCCCGCGGCTCTATGCCGGAACGGTGGTGTCCGCCGGGGTGGCGCTGGGCCTCGACCGGGTGAGCACGACGTTCGCGGCCATCGGGGTCGAGGTGCCGGTCACCGCGTCCGACGTCGGATGCCCCCTCCTCGATGCAGGTGGCCAGGTGGTCGGGATGCTCGAGCGGTCCGGGGGCAAGGGCCTGGCCAGTGCGTCGACCTTCCTCCCGGCTGAACTGGTGTGGGGCGTGGCCGAGCAGCTCGTCTCCAACAGCAGCGTGGGCACGGGGTGGATCGGTGCCACCTCCACCAACGCCGTGCTGCCGGGCGCCTCACCCACGCCGGTGGGGGCACTGGTCGACTCGGTCACCCCGGGGAGCCCGGCGGCGATGGGCGGGGTCCAGTCCGGGGACGTGGTGACCGGCGTCGACGGCTACCGCGTCCGTTCTTCGGCGGAGTTCAAGACCCGGGTCTACGCCGACCCCCCGGGGACGGACGTTACCGTGACCCTGGACCGGGCTGGGACCACCGAGACCAGGTACCTGGTGGTGGGCCACGCCGACCCCGATGCACCGCAGGCCAGTTCGTCCCCGTAGCATGAGGGCATGGCACCGCCCGAACCCGGGGACGCGGGCAACCCGTTCCAATCGTTGCTCGGTGACCTCATGAACATGCTCGGCACCAACGCTCCGAACCAGTGGGAGATGACCCGCTCGTTCGCCCTCAACGTGGCCACCGGCGGGACCCCCGAGGCCAACGTCGAGCCGGTCCAGAGGATCCGGCTCGAACAGCTGGCCCGGGTGGCCGAGCTCAACGTCACCGAGGCCACGGGCATGCCGGTGGCGCCCGACGGCCGGCGCCTGACCTGTGTGCCGGTGAGCCGCGGCGACTGGACACTCCGGGCGCTCGAGTCGTGGAGGACCCTCCTCACCGCCATGACGCCGGTTCCGGGGACGGGGCCCACTGGCTTGACGAGCCCGGACAGCTCATCATCCGACCCCTTCGCCGGGGGGGATCCGACGGCGGGCCTCGGCGATCTGCTCGGTCAGTGGGCCACGGCCATCGGCCCGATGCTCTTCGGCCTGCAGGTCGGATCGGTGGTCGGCCACCTGTCCCACCGAGCACTCGGCCAGTACCCGCTGGCCGTCCCGTGGGCCCCGTCCGACGAGCTCGTCCTGTCGACCGAGAACATCGCCTCGTTCGCCGCCGACTGGAGCCTGCCCGAGGAGGAGGCCCTGCTGTGGGTCTGTGCCCGCGAGCTGGCCTCCAACTCGGTACTCACCCGTCCCTCCATCCGGCTCCGTATGGAGGAGCTGTTGCTGGCACTGGCCGAGTCCTCGGCCAGTGCACAACAGGACCTGGTCGGCCGCCTGACGGCCCTGGGCGGTCCGGAGGGCCCGGAGGGCAGCGGCATGGACCTCGAGTCGTTGCAGGGGATGCTCGGCGACCCCGAGGCGCTGCTCGGTGAGCTGCTGAGCCCGGAGTCCCGACGGTCCTCGGACCAGCTCACCGCGCTGGCCGTGGTGATCGACGCCTACGCGGACCACATCGCCACGCTCGTCGGCGAGAAGCTGGTCGGCTCCCACTCCCAGCTGGCGGAGGCCTGGTACCGGCGCCGCATCGAACGGGGCAAGGGAGAGGAGGCGGCCGGCGCCCTCTTCGGCCTCGACCTCGACCAGACCCAGGTCGATCGGGGACGGACGTTCGTCAGCGGTGTGGTGGAGCGGGCCGGCGAGGACGGACTGACCCGGTTGTGGGTCTCGGAGCGCAACCTCCCCACCCCCTCGGAGGTGGACGCTCCCGGCCTGTGGCTGGAACGGATCAGCCTTCCGGAGCTCGACGAGCCCACCGCGGACTGATCCGGGAGGCAGCGGGGCCCGGGGCCTGGCCCCGTGGCGGGTCAGCCCTCGGCAGACGGAGCGGGCTCGGTCGATCCGACGTCGGTCGGCTCGACGGGCACCGCGGCCACCGCCTCCTCTTCCGGCACGCCCAGATCCCACTCGAGGAGGATGTTCTCCCGCTCGGCGTCGCGGATCACCCGCTCACGATTCCGGCGGTACTGGGGATCGTGGGGGGGGAGCAGGACCAGGCGCGCCATGGTCCGGCGCCGGAACTCCTCGATGAGCGGGGGGTCGCCGAAGTCCGAGCGCACCTCCCAGTGCGGGGCCACCGGGCCGAGGTACACCACGCGCACGTGACCGACCGGGGGCAGCGGCTCATCGCTCTCCTCGGGGAGCATCTGGTCATCGGTGACCGGGGTCATGACAGTGGGTCCTCCTGGGATCGCGGCAGTGAGCAGCCTACCCGCCGGCCGGGAGCACCCCGAGCGTCACGCTGACGGTCATCCGGGCGGTGCCCCGGTAGATCCCCAGAGCCACCCGGTCGCCGGGCTTGAGGGGGTGGACGGCGGCATGGAGGTCGGAAGGGCTCGTGATGGTGGTGCCATTGAGCGACACGATGACGTCGTCGACCTGGAGCGCGGCCTTCTCCCCCGGACTGCCGGGCTGGACCGACAGGATCAGCGCCCCCGACGACGGTGTCAGGTGGTCCTGCTCCTGGAGGGCCGGCGTCACCGTTCCCACCGTCACGCCGATGTAGGCGGAGTTGGCCGGGACCGCGGCGGGAGCGTTCGCTCCGGCCCCCCCGGTCCCGCCCTTGCGCAGCTGGGCCAGCAGCGGCTTGACCGAGTCCACGGTGATGGCGAAGCCGATGTTCTGGGTGGGGGCGTTCCCCGAGCTGCTGGACGCCACCGCAGTGTTCATGCCGACCACCTGGGCCTGGGAGTCGACCAGGGGGCCACCCGAGTTCCCCGGGTTGATGGCGGCGTCGGTCTGGAGCAGACCGGTCAGGTTCTCCGACTGTCCGCTGTCGTTCTGGGCCGAGAGGGTGCGGTTCTCCGCCGAGACGATGCCCTCGGTCACCGATGGCCCGCCGGCCAGTGCCAGTGCGTTGCCGATGGCCAGCACGGTGTCGCCCACCCGTGTCCGTGCCGAGTCGCCCAGCGTGACGGTGGGGAGGCCGGAGGCGTGGTCGATCTGCACCAGGGCCACGTCGACGCTCGGATCGGTGCCGATCACGTGGGCCGGGAGCGCCTTGGTCTGTCCGAACAGTGTGACCGTGACGGTGGTAGCACCGGAGACCACGTGGTTGTTGGTGAGCACGTCTCCGTTCGGGGTGAGGATCATGCCGCTGCCCGCCGCCTCTACGAAGTCGCCGGAACCAGAGGTTCCACCCGACTGGCTGTCGATGGCCACCACGGCCGGCTCCACGCGGGCCAGCACCTCCTGGATGTCCTGGGGATGCACCAGTGCGCTCCGGTTGGGGAAGAAGCTCCTCACGATGGTCTGCTGGCTGCCGGCCCCGACCACCGCGCCCACCAGCCCCCCGACCGTGGCCGCCACCACCGCAGTGAGGACGACAACCCAGAGCCACGTGCGACGGGCGAGGGTGTGGCGTACCAGGCGCGGCGCCGGCAGGGGCTGGTAGACGTAGGGATAGCCCGGGGGCGCCGCCGGTGGCCCGTACCCGCCCGGGTAGTAGGGGTAGGGGGGATACCCACCGTACGCGGCGGGATAGGACGTGGGCGGCGGGTAGGCGGGGGCGACCGGATAGGCCGGCGGGGCCGGCACCGGGGCCGTGCCCGGCGGAGGACCGGGTGGTGGTCCGACCGGCGGCGGCACGGGTCCCGGGCCTCGGGGAGGGCCGGGTGGTGACGAGATGGAGGGGACGGTCCGGGGGGCGTCGGGCACCTCGGAACCCCCGGCCGGTTCGACGGGACCGTGCTCAGAGGCTTCATAAGAAGCTCCTGGTGTCTCATAAGAATATTGTGAGGATTCCATCAATACCGGCCCATTTCGCCCTGCGGAAGTGATGCAAATGCGAGACTAGCGGGGTAACGGAAGGCGGCGGCACCCGGGGTTCGCACCTCATCGCTGGAATCGCACCGCAGCCTCCACGAGATCGATGGAGGGTTCATGGACACGGAATGGATGAGCATCGGGAAGTGCAAGGATCTCTCACCTTCCATCTTCTTCCCGAGTGACGGGGTCGGCGTGCAGGCGGCACAGCGCATCTGCGCCGAGTGCCCGGTGTCGGAGGCCTGTCTGCAGTACGCACTGGAGGAGAGGGTCGACCACGGGGTGTGGGGCGGCACGTCCGAGCGGGAGCGTCGGCGCATGCTGCGCCGGCGGCGGATCGGACGCCTGGCGCCCGTCTGACGCATGAGCCGGCGCAACTGACGTGCCCTCACCTGGGACGTTGTTCGAGTGCGTCGTCAACATCAGCGAGGGGCGCGACAGGTCGGTCATCGACGCCATCGCCTCAGCCGGTGGGGACAACCTGCTCGACCTGCACTCCGACGCCGAACACCACCGATCGGTCCTCACGCTCGGCGGGCCCCTGGGAGCAGTCGAAGCCGCAGCCCGCGCCGTGGCCACGGTATCCGTGGCCACCATCGACATCCGAATGCACGCTGGCGTCCATCCCCGCAGGGGTGCGGTCGACGTCGTGCCCTTCGTTCCCCTGGGCACCTCGGCTCCCGAGGGCGAGGAGTGGTGCGGCGCGCTCAGTGCACGCGACCGGTTCGCCGACTGGGCGGGTTCCGAGCTCGGGGTCCCCTGCTTCCTGTACGGACCGGAACGGACCCTTCCCGACATCCGTCGCCACGCCTTCTCGTCTCTCACCCCGGACTCCGGCCCCCCCGGGCCCCACCCCACCGCCGGAGCCACCGCGGTGGGGGTCCGCCCCGTGCTCGTGGCCTACAACGTGTGGATCGCCGACCGGACCGGAGGGGCGCCGGCCGACGTCCTGTCGCTGGCCCGGGAGCTGGCTGCCGGGCTCCGCGGCCCCTCGGTCCGGAGCCTGGGGCTTCCCCTGCCGACAGGGGCCCAGGTCAGCTGCAACCTGATCGACCCGTCCGGCGCCTCGATCGCGAAGGTCTACGACACGGTCTCAGCCGGGGCGCGGGCCCACGGGTACCCGGAGGTCCGCGCCGAGCTGGTCGGGCTGGTGCCATCGGCCGCGCTCCTGGCCGTGCCGCGACCGCGGTGGGCCGAGATGGACCTCGGCGAGGACCGGACCATCGAGTACCGGATGGTCGAACGGGCAGGTCCGGCCGCGGCGGGCTGAACCGTCGGCGCCCCCGGTCAGGAGGCGCTTGCGGTGGCCCTCCGCTGCATGGCCCGCTGCCGGCGGAGCCGACGGCGCTCCCGCTCGGACAGGCCACCCCAGATCCCGAACTTCTCCCCGTTGGCCAAGGCGTACTCGAGGCAGTCCTCGCGGACCACGCATCCCCGGCACACCTCCTTCGCCTCGCGGGTGGACGCCCCCCGCTCCGGGAAGAACAGGTCAGGGTCGACCCCCATGCAGTTTGCCTTGGTCTGCCAGCTGCGCTCTTGGGGCCCGTACATCAATGACACCATGTCCATTGACAGGTCTCCCTCCCAGTCATCCACACGATCTCGGACGAGGTCGCATAGCACGGATGTAACTACAGATATGTCATCTTTCACTATCGGCGCGGGAAACGCAAGGCCAATTCTGCTCGTGAGCAGGAGTTCTCGATGTGAGGGCCGTCGAGTTCCCCACCGAAACCCCCGCTGACGTGGGAACTCGCCGCCCCGGCGGGATCACGCTGGGTGGTGATCTCGGTACCCTCGGGCGTGGACGGTCGGGACCCGGTCCGGTCCACGGGGGACCCTCGGAGCGTCAGCCGGCCCGGCGGCCGCGGGTCCTGAGCGAGGTCTTGTGGGCCAGGAAGTCGACCAGCACGTAGTCGCCGAGCTCGTCGGGCGAGGTGGCGAAGGTCCGTCCACGGTTGATCCGGGCCAACTGCTCGACGAAGCCCTGGAGGCCACGATCGGGGTCGAGCAGGAAGGTGTTGATGGTGATGCCGGCCCGCGTGCACCGCAGCACCTCGGCCAGCGTCACCTCGAGCGTCTCGGGGACCGGTGGGTAGTTGAAGTACACGTCGTAGCCCACGCCGCCGGGGTCGGGGACCACGTGGGCGGTGGGCTCCCCGTCGGTCACGAGGATGATCTGCTTGGTCCCCTGCTGATGGGCCAGCATCTTGCGGGCGAGGATCAACCCGTGCTGCAGGTTGGTCCCGTAGACGTAGTCCCAACTCACAGTGGGGAGGTCCTCGGGCTCGATGACCCGGGCCACCTCGGAGAACCCCACGAGGCCGAGGTAGTCGCGAGGGAAGCGGGTCGAGATCAGGGTGTGGAGGGCCATGGCCATCTTCTTGGCCGGGACGAAGTTGTCGCGCATGGGCATGGAGAG
>Ga0307373_10014593_pt1 | contig 10785 bp, 12 predicted proteins | sample OX2MG_FD_202534 | JGI IMG/M metagenome (GOLD analysis project Ga0307373, IMG submission 202534) | Soil microbial communities from Risofladan, Vaasa, Finland - OX-2 | ecosystem: Environmental > Terrestrial > Soil > Coastal area > Acid sulfate soil | place: Finland: Risofladan, Vaasa | collected... | reverse complement strand
TCAATTTTTACGTCGGCGGCGGTTGACACGATTTATCTCCGGGGTCACGCAAAGGGTTAAACAGAAGATTGAAGAGAGCCTTAAGCCGCACGGCGGCACATAGCCGCGCTCGCGCCGGGCGCTACCATTGATTGTCGTCGTCCTTGAGTTTGCGGATGTCGCCGGCCTTGCTGCGCATCACAGTGACGGCGCCCTTGGCGATACCCTTGTCGCCGAATGCGAGCGCGGCGGTGAAGCGGTCGGCGATTGCGCGCATCATCGCACCCTCGGAAGGATCCAGCTCCGCGCCGAGCCGGGCCAGCCGTTCCATCGCGGCGCGAATCGCCACGATCGCCGCCGGCAGATCCCCCTGATCGCGCATCGCGATCGCCCGGCGCAATCCGTCACGCACCTCGGCCACGGCGGGCCGCGCGGCCGGGCCGATCACGACCTCGAGTTCGCCCAGGCTGTCGGCAAGCTTTAGAAAGGAATCCAGCGCGGCGCTATCGTGACTCACGCATCGATTGTTTCACTTGTTCGCACCGCCGTTCAAGTTGAGGAGCGGCAAACGCGGAGCACGCAGATCGACGCCCGCGCCGGCTTTTCCCTGATTCGGATTTGGGCCATGATGGGTGCAATCGCCCACGGAGGAAACTGGGGCATCGATGAGAAAGATACTGGATCGCCGCGTGGTGGTGACCGGCACCGGCCTGGTGACCCCGCTCGGAATCGGAGTCGAAGATAACTGGGGCGCGCTGATGCAGGCGCGGTCGGGCATTGGTCCCATCACGCGCTTCGATACGGCGCAGTTCTCGGCCAAGATCGCGGGCGAGGTCAAGGGTTTCAATCCCGAGGACTGGCTCGAGAAGCGCGACGTCAAGAAGATGGACCTGTTCATCCAATACGCCGTCGCCGCAAGCGAGCAGGCGATGCGCCAGTCGGGCTTCAAGATCACCGACGAGAATGCCGACAATGTAGGCGTCCTGATGGGCAACGGAATCGGCGGCTTGTGCACCATCGAGGAGTATCACAAGCAATTCCTCGCCACCGGGCTCAGGCACATCACGCCGTTTTTCATCCCCAAACTGATCTCGAACCTCGCCTGCGGCCAAATCTCGATCCGCTATGGCGCGCGCGGCGTGAGCTTCACGACCACCAGCGCCTGCGCTTCGGGCAGCCATGCGATCGGCGAGGCGTACCGGATGATCCGGCTCGGCTATCTGGACGCCGCGATCGCCGGCGGCTCAGAGGCGGCGTTGACCGCGCTCGGAGTCGGCGGCTTCTGCGTGATGCGCGCGCTATCGACGCGCAACGACGCGCCCGAGAAGGCCAGCCGCCCCTTCGACAAGGATCGCGACGGCTTCGTGATGGCCGAGGGCGCGGCGGCGTTGATTATCGAAGAGCGCGAGGCGGCGCTCGCGCGCGGTGCGTCAATTATGGCCGAGATTTGCGGATATGCCGCCAACTCCGACGCCTACCACATCACGTCGCCGTCTCCCGAGGGACGGGGCGCTGCGCGATGCATGCAGATGTGTCTCGAGGAAAACGACCTCGATCCCAATGAAGTCGATTATATCAACGCCCACGGCACCTCGACCGAGCAGGGCGATATCGCGGAGACCCATGCGGTCAAGAAGGTCTTCGGCGAGCGCGCCGCCAAGGTTCCGATCAGTTCGACCAAGTCGATGACCGGGCACACGCTCGGGGCCGCGGGCGCGATCGAATCGGTTTTCACGATCCTCGCAATCCAGCGCGGGATGATCCCGCCCACCATTAATCAGGAGCATCCGGATCCTGAGTGCGATCTCGATTACGTGCCGAACCAGGCGCGCCCCGCGAAAATCCGTATCGCGCTCAACAATTCGTTCGGGTTCGGCGGCACCAACACCACGCTGGCCTTCCGGCCCGCAAGTTAGGTTTTTGCCTCAATGGGTTCCAGAATCATCGCGACCGGACGCGCCCTGCCGCGCACGCCGGTGACCAATCAGGATCTCGAGCGTTTCATGGAAACGTCCGACGAATGGATTCGCTCGCGCACCGGAATCGGCCAGCGCTACACGCTCCGCTCGAACGAGGGCTTGGCCGAGATCGCACTCACCGCGAGCCGAATCGCGTTGGAGCGCGCGGGGCTCAAGCCGTCGGACCTTGACGCGATCATCGTCGGCACGGTGTCCTCGGAGTTCGCCTTTCCGTCATTCGCATGCCAGGTGCAGAATCTGCTGGGCGCCGATTCGATTCCCGCCTTTGACGTTGCGGCGGCGTGCTCGGGCTTCGTCTATGCGCTATCGGTGGCCGACGCGCACATGCGCGCGGGAGATTTTTCCAGGGTTCTGGTAATCGGCACCGACGCGCTCTCGACCTTTGTCGATTGGAGCGATCGCCGCACCGCCGTGCTGTTCGGCGACGGCGCCGGCGCGGCCGTGATGGTTTCCGAGCCGGGACCGCGCGGCGTGTTGGCAAGCCTGCTGCGCTCTTCGGGCCAGCATTGGAATCTGCTCTCGCTGCGCGCCACGGGAGTGCGCGCCACGCTTGACACCGAAGGCCGGCGCGACCCGGCCGACGCAATCAAGATGAAAGGCCCCGAGCTGTTCAAGATCGCGGTCAAGAGCATGGAAGAAGTAAGCCGCCAAGTCGCCGAGCGGGCACACGTGAAGCTCGAGGACGTGAGCCTGGTGGTTGGCCATCAGGCCAACATGCGCATCATCAAGGCGGTCGCCGAGCGGCTGCACCTGCCGCCTGAAAAGGTGTTCATCAATGTCGAGCGCTACGGCAACACCTCCGCGGCCTCAGTACCGATCGCGCTGGACGAAGCGCTCGAGCAGGGCCGGATTCATGACGGCGACCTGGTGATGCTCAATGCGTGCGGCGGCGGACTGACCTGGGGCGCCAATCTTTTGCGCTGGTAGGATAGCGCGCGACGGCGCCGCCGCGCTTCGATTCCCGTGCGCGGCGCGACCTGCTGCCCGAAGCCGTGTGACAATACGCACCGACCATGTTGGCTGATCTACCCGACCGACGCGTGATTTTCCTGCTTGGCAAAGGCGGCGTGGGAAAGACCACACTTGCCGCCGCACTGGCCACCGCGCGGGCGCGAGCGGGCACACGCACACTTTTGATCGAGATGGACGCGCGTGCTCCGATGGCGGCGATACTCGGCGTCAAGCGCTCCTACGCACCCGTCGAAGCGGAGCCTAATCTGTTCGCGATGCTGCTCGACGGCGGTCACGCGCTCGAAGAGTATTTGGCGATCGTGGTACCCGGGCGCGTAATGCTCCGCGCGGTATTCGCGAGCCGGCTATACCAGTTCTTCGTGCAAGCGGCGCCGGGACTGCGCGAGTTGATGGCGCTGGGCAAGATCTATTACGAAAGCGGGCGCGTCGAGCAGGGCCGCAAAGCCTGGGCTTCGATCATCATCGATGCGCCCTCGAGCGGACAGGCGCTCGCGCTGCTGCGGATGCCGGCCGCCGCACGCGCAACCTTTCGTACCAGCGTGGTCGGTACCCAGGCCGCCAACATCGGCAAGTGGCTGCGCGATCGCGCAACCTGCGCGGTGCTCGAGGTCACCACCGCAGACTCGCTCGCGATGTCCGAAGTGCTCGAGATGCATGCGACGCTCGAAGCAATGCGGCTCGCGCCGGCGGGCGTGCTCTTCAATCGCATCACGGCGGCGGATTTCGATAGTGCCGACGTCACCGCGATGCTCGGCGGCGATCCCAAATCCACCGACGCGCACGCCCGCAAGCATCTTGAAGAGGTCGCCCACGCTGAAATTGTCCGCGCCAGGCTCGAGCGCGCCGCGCTCGAGCGGATCGCACGCGAGACCAGGATTTCTCCAATCGGCGTTCCCGAGCTTCGCGGCCGGAACGGACGCGATCTCATCGACGCCCTTGCTTCGTTTCTCAGTTCGCGGCTGAATCTTGATTCAGCGCGGCATCCACCTCTGGCGGATGACCGGAACGAAGCGTAATGCTCCGCAAGCCCGCCAAGTTCGGGAAGCCGCCAAGCTTGATCGCGGAGGTCAGGCGTGGCGCGGAACTCCGGGGCCTGGCGACTTTGAGCGCGAATGAAAGGACTTCGATCATGAGCGAGGCCGAGCGCAAATCCGAGCGCGCGCGCGAACCGTGGATTATCCGGACTTACGCCGGATTCGGCGACGCGCGCCAGGCCAATTCGCGCTTCCATCAGAACCTCAAGGCCGGGCAGCGCGGCCTTTCAATCGCTTTCGATCTTCCCACCCAGAACGGCTACGACCCCGATGCGCCCGTGGCCGCCGGTGAAGTGGGCAAAGCCGGAGTTTCGATCTGCCACTGGCAGGACATGGAGGCGCTACTCGACGGAATTCCGCTCGCGCAGATCAACACCTCGATGACGATCAACGCGACCGCGCCGTTTTTGCTCGCACTGTACCTGGTGGTGGCCGAAAAGCACGCCACCGCATGGACAGAGCTGCGCGGCACGACCCAGAACGATCTGATGAAAGAGTTCGTCGCGCGTGGAACCTCGATCTTCGACCCGGAGACGTCGTTTAGGCTCTCGACCGAGCTGATCAAGTTCGCGGTCGAGCGGGTTCCGAATTGGAACCCGATCAACTGCTGCGGCTACCACTACATGGAAAGCGGCGCCGGACCGGCCGAGGAAATCGGCTATGCGTTCGGCAATGCGCTGCTGCTGCTCGACGCGCTGCGTGCGAACCTTGCGCCCGAGGCGTTCGAGCAGACCGTGCGCCGGATTTCGTTTTTCATCAACAGCGGAATCGAGTTGGTGCCCGAGATTTGCAAAATCCGCGCGTACTTCAAGCTCTGGCGCGAACTGTGCCAATCCGAGTACGGCATCGCGGAGGTCGCGTTCCGCGCCGGATGCCAGGTGCGCTCGCTCTCGCTCACCGAACAGCAGCCCGAGGTCAATATAATCCGGATCGCGTACGAAGCCCTCCCGGTCACAATTTCCGCCGCGGCACGCGTCAATGCGCTGCAACTGCCCGGCTTCCGCGAAGCGCTCGCCCTGCCCGACCAGGCCGAGCAGACACTTTCGCTGCGCACCCAGCAGGTGCTGATGCATGAAACCGGAATCACCAAATATGGCGACATATTCGCCGGCAGCACCGTGATCGAAGCGCTAACAGCCGAGATTTCCGAACGCGCGCGAGCGATCGCGATGGAGCTGCGCGCGGCCGGCTACTCGCGATCGATCGGAATTGTCGCCGGCGAACTGACCCGCGCCCTCGCCGAGCGCCAGCGCAAGCTCGAGACCGGCGAGATCGTTCAGGTCGGCGTGAACTCATTCCTTGGCGAGATCGGGTTGATTTCGCCGGCGCGCGAAGCCTCGGCCACTGCCCAAGACCCGGACGCCGCCGCGCAGAGCGCGCTCGAGACTGATCGTATCGCCGCGATCGGACGCTGGCGCACGACCCGCGATAATGCCGCCGTCGCACGGGCGCGCGACGCGCTCGAACAGGCCGCCGCCGCAAAGGCGCCCACGATGGAGGCGACGCTTGCGATGGCGCGCGCAGGTGCGACCGTCGGCGAATGGACCGAAGCGATAGTGCGCGCAAGCCACGGCCGCTATACGCCTCCGATGCTCGAAGCGCGCGGCGCCGTGGTGTCTCTCGAAATACCGCGTGCGCCGCTCAAGATGAAGATCGCCCTGGGCAAGGCCGGCCTCGACGGCCACATAAATGCCGTCAAACTTCTCGCGCACGCCTGCATGCAGGCCGGGATGGAAGTGGTGCTCGCGGGCTTCAAGCAGACCGCCGCGCAGATGGTCGAAACGGCGCTTCAGGAAGACGTGGACGTGCTTGCGATCTCGAGCCTCGCCGGAGCGCACATGGCGATCGCGCGCGAAGCAATCACGATACTCAAACGGCGCGGCGCCGGCGACGTGCGCGTCGTCATGGGCGGCATCATCCCCGAACCCGACCGTCAGCGGCTGCTCGCGATGGGCGTGCGGGCCGTATTCACCCCGAAAGATTCCAACCTGGCCGAAATCGTCGGACGGATTGCGCAGCTCGGTCCCCGCGCGCAAATATAATTCGTGCCGCTGATTCCGAATCTCAGCCGCCCACAGGGAGAATCCCGCATGACCGCCCGCTCCTGGAGCAGAATTTCCATCGGCATCATCCTGGCCACGCTCTCGCTTGCGGGTCCAGCCCGCGCCGGACAGCCGCGTCCGTGGCTGTGCCGCGACAAACCGGTCTTTTCATCCGATCATGCGATGAACTATGACATTTCGGCCCGGGCCGGACTCCAATGGCAAGTCTTTTTCATGCAGTACGAGCCCGACGCGGCCCACGACGGCTTCGATATCACCGAATCGAAAGAGCTTGGATTGCGCGGCGTAACCCAGAGCGGCAAACTCGCGCCCGGCCGCTACTTCACGGTCGCGATGTATCGTCAGCGCTCGGGAGTGTGGGTATGCCACAAATACTCGCGTGTGCGGCCCAACCCAAAGGGCGTAGCCAACATCTGCTACGGACGCGACGAACCGACCTGCCTGGTTACGCTCGGCGTGAAGAACAACATGACGGTCGCCGCGCCGGTCGTGCCGGTTCCGATGCCGTAGCCGCTGCGCGGGCAGGCAACCTTGCTCGCGGAGCGCGTATAGCGCGCAAGGTAATTGTGGAGGCGGCGCTCGGATTCGAACCGATGCATGACGCGAGTTTTGGGGCCGCTTATCTCCATCGCGACGGTGTCACTCACCCCTGCGCGCTTGAGATTGCGCACTCCCGTGCGGCACATGTCGTACGGCAGGATGCCGTTGACTCCGCCAACCAACCCGACCTCAGCGCAAGCCTTGATCCATGCCGTATTGTACGAGGCGATGCGCCTCGGCTCGGTGCCTTCGCCATTTCTGATCTTGAAGTGATAGAAGACGTTCGGGGCGTTCGGACAGTCCGGTCTTCGCCGCGCTAGAGCGCCCTAGTGTGAAGGGCGCGTTGCCTGAGTAGGCCTGGCGATGGGCCATCGGCGTACCGCCGGGCGCTTTATCACTGGCGGAAGTCGCGGCGATAGACGACGTAGTTCGCGCACACTTTCGCGCCGAGTTTCTCCGCTGTGCGCCGTGACGGCCAGTTGTCATCGACGACGAGCGTGTAGCTCAGATATTTCGCACCGCGATCGATCAGCTTCTGGTACGCCTGCGCCGCCATCGCGAGGTTCAGCCCGCGCCCGCGCGCGGGCTCGCGCACGCCGATCGCGAGGAAATTCAACTTTTCGGATTCCTTGATTACCCGGCCCGGACCAACCACTGCGAGCCCCGTCTCCTCGGGACTGACCATCAATGTCCCGACCACCGCGCCGCGATGGTACGCGCAGATGGAAGTATCGAGCCCGCCGCTCAGCTCGATGAAGAGCATCATCTCGGCCATCGCCGCTTCGCTCGCGGCGACGTAGCCCCAATGGTTGTAAAACGCTTCGTTGAAGGCGGGTCCAAATTCGGCGGTTCTGGCCCATCATGTTCGGCGGCAGCGCGTCGTATTCATCGATCACAAAGGGCATGTCGAGCGGCAGATAAAACCCGGCGCGGGCCGCGATCGCGCCCTGCGCGCCGAGCCACTGGCACGCCGCGTCCATCACGGCGCGCGTGGCTTCGCGCGCATCGGCGGCGGCCTCGAAGAACATCAGATGTCCGAGCTTCTCGCCCCAGCGCCGCGCGTATGCGGGATCGAGCACCGCCGCGGCGCGAGCCACGATCTCGCCGCCCTCGCGCGCGATGAACGCGCAGATCGGTTTGTCCACCATGAACGCCGAGACCCCCATCAGCATCGGAAGCTGAATCTCGGCTGCCGCCGGCCAGCGCGCACTCAGCTCCGGACGCACCCGATCGGCGAGCGCGATGAATTCGGTAAGACCATTTTGATCATCGGGGGATTCGATTTTGAACGACATGCGGATCGCACCGGGGAAGACGGTTGGGATGGCGTCAAGCGTAACCCTCGCGCCGGGTCACCTTGTTTCCGAACGCCGCGTGCGCTAATGACCACGCAGGCGAGGAGCGTAGCGCTGCGCGGGCGAGCGGGTCAATTAGCAGGCTCCGCCGGCGCGCCGCGGCACTCCAGGAGTGCTCAGACCATGGTCGAAAAAACCATCGAACTCACCGGCATCTCGGCCAACTCGGTCGAAGACGCCGTGCAGATCGCCGTGGCGCGCGCGGGGGTGACCATCACGGGCATCCACAGCGTGCATATCGAGGACGTCTCGGCCGCGGTCGAGAACAGCAAGGTCGTGCGCTGGAAGGTGAAAATCAAGGCGACCTTTCAGATCAAGGACGAGATGCACGAATAAAGCGCCGAGAGTTGGCCGCCGCACATTCGCGCAGCGATGCGCGGGTAAGGCGGAAAATTCACGGTGCGCAACCGGCGGCGGATCGCAAGGACGGACCGTTCAGCGAAGCCAGCCACTGAGAGTGTAATGGGATCAAAGATCGTCGAGGTTCATCCCGGTATCTACGAGATCTTTCTGCCGCTGCCGATGCGGCCGACGATCATCAACGTGTACCTGGTCGATTGTCACGGCGCGTGGGCGCTGATCGACACCGGCATGAATTCGCCCGAGAGTATCGAGGCCCTCGAAGACGCTTTCGCGCAGCTCGGACTCAAGCTCGAGCAACTCGACACGTTGATCGCGACGCATCACCACGTTGATCATTTCGGCGCCTCGGGCGAGATTCGCCGCCGCAGCCACGCGCGGACTCATATCCATCGGCTCGAGGCGGAGCGCGCGGATCGGATGCTGTTCCACGGCCGGAATGGACTCGCCGAACGTCCCGAGTCGCGTCCATTTTTTCTGCAGCACGGCTTTCCTATCGATCTGCATTCGTCGGCCGGGATGCGGCCGGCGTGGATGGGCACGCAAATGTATTTTCCGGTCACCGAGCCGGATCATTTCATCGACGACGGCGACGTAATCGAAGTGGGCGACCGCAAGTTCGAGGTGATCTGGACGCCGGGGCATTCTCCGGGCCACAACGTAATCTTCCTGCGCAGGGAAAAAGTCATGATCGTGGGAGATCATCTGCTGCCCAAGATTACGCCGCACGTGGGAATTTATCCCGACGCCGACGCAAGCGCGAATCCGCTGGGCGATTTTATCGATTCCCAAAAAAAGGTCCAGCGCTTCGACGCCGAGTTAATCCTGCCCGCGCATGGCGGCGTCTATCAGGACCATCGCCATCGCGCCAACCAGATCATAGAGCATCATCGCTACCGCGAGGCCGAAATGCTCGATTTGATCAAATTCAAACCGCAGACCGCGTTCGAGGTGGCGCAACAGGTTTTCGGTGGCGAAGAGAGACCGATTTTTCACGTGATGGCGGCGACGTTTGAAACCCTCGCCCACCTTGAGTACGCCCGCATCGAGGGTCGCGCGCGCAAACTCGAGCGTGATAGTCGAGTACTTTTCCAAGCCCTGTAATTGTCGCATTAGGTGTATTTTGACGCTGCTTTGACTTGGGTGGCGTATCGGCCGTTGTGGGCCTGGTTATCGGGGGAGGCCCCCACAGTGAAGGAGGATGCCATGAGACGCACAATTGGGTTGTTGCTGGCCACCACAGGGCTGGCATTTATGGTCGCGGGGTGCGCGAGCACTAGCGGCGGTGGCGCCGGTACGATGCCGGCCGCAACCACCACGGCAAGCCAGGCCGGTCAGCAGACCGCCAGCGTGGGCACGTCGGCGATCGATAAAGACTTTAAGCTGCGGGTTAAATGTCCGGGCATACATGAGGAGAAGGCTCACGGATGGTCTGATCAGCAGATCATGGCCCAGGAATCGGTTGATGAAGCGGACATTCCAGCTTGCGTAAGTTGGGTGGAGAACCAGCCCAAGGGCTACGTTCCGCCTCCGCCTGCCGGCTTTGTGCCCAAGGTGCCTGCAGCTAAAGGCGCGGCTGGTGCAAGCGGCTCGGCTCCTGCTACGGCGCCCGCAAGCCACTAACCTTATCTTTGTGCGGCGCGGCATCGTGGCCTGAGCCTTTAGGCTTAAGGCCGGGGTGCCGCGTTGGACAAGTCGTAGCGCAAACGCGACGGCGCAGCGTGTAGATGATACACGCTGCGCCGTCGTCTATTTGTCCGGGCTGATATTTATGCCGGCCCTATCGCTAGAAACCGGTTCAGTTGGCGCGTGCCGCACGCTTGGCGTCACGCCGCGAAGGGGCGCTGATTCTGCCGCTGCGCACCACCGGCGAACGCCGCGCCAGTCGGCGCGTCGCTATGCCCGCAAGCTGCTGACCGCGCCATTCGCGCAATCCGTTGCGCAGAAACCCGGGCTCGATCCCGAGCGTCTCGCACACCGTCTCGAACGAAAATGGCCCTTCGCCGCCTTCGCCGCATAGCCACTGCTCGGCTTCCTGAAACAGCCGCTTGCGCGAGCCGTTCTTGGCGTCGGCATTGTTCTGGAAGCAGCGCAGGGCGTCCTCCAGAATCGCCATCATCAGCTTCTTGACCGGGCGGATCGAGCTATCGTCGCGACGACTGTCGTAGAATTGCTCAGGAGTTAGAACGTCAGGTACGAACAGAGAACCGAGTGCTGTGTTTTCCCATTCCATGATGCTTTGGCCTTACTCGACTTGGCGCCTCAACGATCGTTCACCGCTGTAGGGTCGGGAGTTTATTCACTAAGTTGCGGAATTACAAGCAATATGCGTGCCCAAAGCGCCCCTACCCAGCTCGATCCGCTTTTCTAATGATATCCACCCATTGTATCCAAGATTAGCGCGGCTACTTATTGATGCTTTTGACATGCCTTTGCGATTTGCGAACGATTCCGCGTTATGCAATGCGCGAAAATCCTCTCTACCCCCTAACCCATTTGCGAC
>Ga0307373_10014592_pt1 | contig 10785 bp, 7 predicted proteins | sample OX2MG_FD_202534 | JGI IMG/M metagenome (GOLD analysis project Ga0307373, IMG submission 202534) | Soil microbial communities from Risofladan, Vaasa, Finland - OX-2 | ecosystem: Environmental > Terrestrial > Soil > Coastal area > Acid sulfate soil | place: Finland: Risofladan, Vaasa | collected... | reverse complement strand
GGCCAACTGGAACGAGGGTCTCCGGGTGCACACGCTGGTCGGTCCGGTGGAGGCGACCGCGTTTTACTACAACGCGTGGAACCTCTATCCGAACACCTTCTGGCAGCAGGGCACGCAAAATTTCATGAACAAGTACGTGCCCGAGAATATGATCGGGATCACTGGCGATATGCCGATTCCGATGCCGTCGTCGGTGGCTGAGTATCTGCCGTTCGTCGGCCGCGCCGAGGGCGTCTATACCAACCATCAGGCGGTCGCCAGCATGAATTATGTCAGCAATCCGGACGGTGTGCAGTTCACCGATACGCTGAACTGGATGGTCGCGCTGGATATCGACCAGGCCTACGCGCCGTGGCTGACCAAGACGGGCAACCTGTCGGCCAACATCGAGGTTGACGACAACATCGCGCTGGATTGCGGCAATTCCTGCATGGAGACCTTCGGCCCGTGGACGGGCGGTGCGCTGGAATCCGAACGGAATATCAAGAACAACGTCAGCACGCTGCTCAACATCGGCACGTCGTATCTATGGGAAGACATCGTGCCGTCGTGGACGATGATCTACAGCCCCAAGGGCAAGACCTTCCTGCTGTTCCCGGCGGTGACGCTGAATCCGCCGTGGACCAAGAAGTACTTCGTCAAGCTGCAGGCGATCGAAATCCTCGGCAGCGACCTGGCCTACAGCCAGGGCGGCGGTATCCTGAAGGGACAGAGCATGCTGCTCGCCCAGTTCCAGTACAACTTCAACCTGCTCTAAACGAGCCGAACTCCAACGCGGCGGGCGCCTCTAGAGCGTCCGCCGCGTTTTTTTTTGGCGCGGCCGAAGCGGCGGCGCCGGGCGCGCGGCCCCAGCGGAGATGGCGAGGCCGGGTGCGCAGGCTGACTTCGTTCAGCAACGCCGGTGTCACCTGTGTAGCGCATGAGTAGTAAGGCTTTTGATGCGGCGCGGAATCGACTATTATCCGGCCGGGGTAAAAATATGCGCCAGGATATCGAAATAAACGCCGAAGGGGCGATGTTGCATGGATGGCTGTACCTGCCCGAAGACGCGCGTGGGCCGGCGCCGGCGGTGGTCATGGCGCACGGCTTTTCCGCCGTCAAAGAGATGTACCTCGACCGCTTTGCCGAGGTGCTGTGCGCGGCGGGAATCGCGGTGCTGGTCTACGACAACCGTAATTTCGGCGCGAGTGGCGGGATACCGCGGCAGGAAATCGATCCGTGGCAGCAGGTGCGCGACTATCGCCATGCGATCACCTGGCTCGGCGGGCGCGGCGAAATCGATCGGGAACGGATCGGCGTGTGGGGATCGAGCTACAGCGGCGGCCATGCGCTGGTCGTCGGAGCGATCGACAGGCGGGTCAAGTGCGTGGTCTCGCAGGTGGCGCTGGTCAGCGGATCGCGCAATCTGAAGCGGCTGATTCGCGCCGACATGATGGCCGAGGTGCGCAAGCAGTTCGACGCGGATCGGGTAGCGCGCTTCGCCGGCGAGGCTCCCGCGATGATCCCGGTGGTGGCGCAGGATCCGCTCGGACCGGCGGCGCTGCCGACCGCGGACTCGTGGCAATGGTTTACCGAGACCGCGCGTATCCGGGCTTCCGCGTGGCGCAACGAAGTTACCCTGCGGACGATCGAGATGCTCGGCGAATACGAGCCCGGCGACTACATCACGCAGATCAGTCCGACGCCGCTCTTGATGATTATCGCGAACCAGGATCATCTGGCGATGGCCGACGAGGCCTTTGCGGCCTATAACCGGGCGCTCGAGCCCAAGCGGTTGCTGGTGCTCAACGGCGGCCATTTCGACGCTTATGTGCAGGATTTCGAGCGTGCAAGCACGGCCGCGCGCGACTGGTTCGTGAGCCATCTGGCGGGATGAGCCGGCGGCCGGCCGGGACCGGCAAACGGGCGAGCGGGCGAATTAACCGTGGCACGGTTGCTTCGCGGGCGCGCCGCGGGTAACTCGCTTAGCGATGAGACGATTCGGGTATCTCCTCAAGCGCACGCTGGCCGCCGTCGCGGCCGTGCTTGCGCTGGCACCGGTGATCACGGCCGCGGTGCCAGCGGCGCCAATAGGTAAGATTTTCGTACTGATGGTATGGGACGGACTGCGCCCTGACGCACCCAATCCGGCGGACACGCCGAATCTGATCGCATTCGAGCGTGGCGGCGTCGAGTTCAGCGCGCAGCATTCGATTTATCCGTCGGTGACGATGGTCAATGCGGCGGCAATTGCGACCGGCGCGCCGCCCGCGGTCAACGGGATATACGCCGACATGATGTACTTCGCGCCGATTCTTGACCTGGCGCGTGCGGCGGGGATTCCGGCGATTGGTCCGCTGCTGGTGAATCCGATCGATATCGAACATACGCAATTTCTGGCCGGGCTCAACGGACCGCTGGCGTTCAACGGGCGGCTGATCGGTCTGGCGACGATGGCGCAGGCGGTCGCGCGGGCCGGCGGCTACGTCGCGATCGTCGGCAAACAGGGTCCGACGCTGGTCTTCGACGATGAAATGGGGCCGGGCGCGCCGGCGGACCTGAAGGCGGGCAACTTCATGTTCGTGGCGGACGATTACGCGCAACCGGCCGCGCTCGCCGACGAATTGAAGCGGCAGCCGCCGATGTCGCGCGGCGATCTGACCTCGGTCGCGGTGCGCGACGCGTGGTTCACCCATCTGGCGGTGGAGCAGGCGCTGCCCGCCGCGCGGACGGCCACCCAGGCCGGGCGGCCCGCGATGGTGATCGTGTGGGAGCACAATCCCGACCTGACGCAGCATATCGCCGGTCTTGGCACCCAGCCGTCGATCGATGCCCTTAAGGCCAACGATCGCAATCTCGGCGCGCTTCGCGCGGCGATTGCGGCACTCGGAATCGCCGATCGCACCGACCTGATGGTGGTGTCGGATCACGGCTTCGCGACCATCAAGGCCGAGGTGCCGCTGGCCAGCCTGCTGGTCGCGGCGGGTCTCAAGCGCGCCCCGACCAGCACCGAGATTGTGGTCGCGGCCAATGGCGGGAGCGACCTGGTTTATCTGTCGCGCAGCGACTTTCCGACCGCGGCGGCGCGGCACGCGGAGCTACAGCGGATCGTGGATTTTGCCGCGGCGCGGGAATGGTGCGGGCCGATCTTCGCGCGCGACGACGCGGCCATCGGCGGCGCCGGAGCGATTGGCGGGACGTTCAGCGAAGCGGCCTTCGGGTTGGGCGCATCGCCGCGCGCGCCCGACCTGATCATCTCGTTCCGCGAGTTCGCCGACGCGACCAATCGCGGGCTGACCGGGCCGGCGAATCCGGCCGCGATCGTCGGGCTCAACGGCATCCAGCCGGCGACGAATAAATCGTACGACCTGGTGCGCGCGGTTGATGGCGTGATCTATTCCGACTCCAACCATTTCACGACCGGCATGGGTATGCACGGTGCGGCGGGCCGGCGCGAGCTGCATAATTTCTGCGCGGCGAGCGGTCCCGACTTTCGCCGCGGCATGGTTGATCAGGATCCGACCAGCAACGCCGACATCGCGCCAACGGTCGAGCGGATTTTCGGGCGGCCGGTGCCGGCGGGTGCGAGCGGTCGCGTGATGGGTGAGGCGCTGGCGCCGGGATTTCACGCGAGGGCGCCAGCGCGGCCGCGGGCGGCGCACGTTACCGTGACGCGCACAATTGCCGGCACGCGGGTGACGACCACCCTGATATTGACGCGCTTCGCCGGCCATCAATATCTCGACGACGCGACGGTCACGCGCACAGCGGTCACGCCCGCGGCGGTCCGCCCAGGCGGCTGAGCGGCCCGGCCGCGCGTCGGCGCCGCGCCGCTCAATGCGACGGGGTGCCCGCGTCGAGTTCGGTGATCAGGCGGCCGCGTGTCTCGGGCAGCATCCAGACCATCGCGGCGCCGGTGGCGGAAAAGAGCGCACCGATAGCGAGTGTCGGGCCGAAGCCCAGGATCGGGCTCAGCGCGGTGATGATCAGCGGCGTAAAGAATTGGATGCCGCGGGTGACGTTGAGCAGCAGGCCGAGCGCGGTGTTGCGCACCGGGGTCGGCAGCATTTCGGAGATCATCGCGCCGACCCCCGACCATACGCCGGTGCCGATGCCGGCGACGACCATCGCGCCGCCAATCAGGCCGGGGTTATGCGCGGCGGCGTCCCAGAAGAGCGTCGGCGGCAGCAGGCCGATCGCCATCATCATCGCGTAAATCGAAAAGATCGGGCGGCGGCCGAAGCGATCGGCGAGCGCGCCGAACGCGCCGTACCCGGCGAGTGCGCCGAGTTGCATCCCGATCATCAGGTTGCCGCTGGCCTGCGGGGTGAGATGGCGCGCGATGCGCAAGTAGCTGGGCATCCAGGTGTAAGTGAACCAGTAGGCCGCGGAGTTGACCAGCAATACGACGAAGAGCAGGCCGACGATGCGCCGATACGGCTTGAGCATCCGCAGCGAGTGGCCGCCAAAGCCGCGCCGCACCCCGCCGCGGCGCCAGACGTCGCTCTCGGGCAGCCAGCGCCATACGGCGAACGCGACGACGAGGGCGGGGGCGGCGGACAGCACGAACACCGCGCGCCATCCGATGATCGGCTCGAGATGGCCGCCGGCGGCGGCGGCGAACAGCGCGCCCAGCGGCGCGCCGACCTGGACGTAGGAAGCGTAGCGGCCGCGGCGCGCGGGCGGCACGGTCTCGGCGATCAGGCTCTGGCCGGCGGCCCACTCGCCGCCGATCCCGAGGCCGGTGAACGAGCGGAAGATGAGCAGGTGGAGGAGATCGTGCGACGCCGCGCAAAGCATCGTGCCGACGCTGTAGATCAGCACCGAGATGATGATGGTGGGCTTGCGGCCAAAGCGATCGCCGACGAAGCCGAAGAGCACGCCGCCAAAGGCCGTCATGCCGAGCGAGAGGCCGAGCGCGAGCGACGACTCGGTGTTGCTCAGATGGAGGTCGTGGGCGATCGGCACGACCATGAAGGTGTAGAGAATGAGATCGTAGAAATCGAAGATCCACGCGGCGAAGCAGAGCGCAATGACGCGATAATGAATCGCGCCCATCGGCTGTTCGCTGAGCAGGACGGCGCCGGGTGCGGCGGGATTATGCGCGCTGGCAGTCACGGGGCGCTTGCGGCGATGCGCACGTTGGCGGTGATAGTCGTCATGGTTGATGGCACGGGGCGACGCGGAGCGCCGGGCGCGTGGCGCGCGAGGTGGAGACCCGCGCGGCGACCGCATTCCAGCGACTGGCCCAAGCGCGGCCGTTATGGTTGGCTATCATTGGGATTTATGAAGCGGCTTTCAAGGGGATTTATACCGCCGCTGGCAAGCGGAAGCGGTACGCGCCGCGGGCGGATGCGGGCCGGGGTCGCCAATCAACACCGCCGGCGCACCGCACGGGCCGAGCGCGCGCCCAAGAGGATGGCATGCTGAAGAGACTGCTGCGACGGATCGTGCGAATTGTCGTCGTGATAATTGCGCTGTTCCTGATTGTGCTGGTGAGCGAATACGTCTCGCATCGCTACAAGCCGGGTTCGGTGCTGGTGCTGGAGCTCGATGGGCCGATACCCGAGCGCGGCAGCCAGTCGCCGCTGGGGCTGTTAAATTCGCCGGGTGCGTCGCTCAACGTGGTGCGCACCGCATTGAGTACGGCGGAGCGCGATCCGCGGATTGTGGGCCTCGCGATCAAGGTGGTCGATCCGCAGATGGAGCTGGCGCAGGCGCAGGAGCTGTGCGCGATGATCACCGAGTTCAAAGCGCATGGCAAATGGACGACCGCCTACATGGAATCGGCGGGCGAGGACGGTTTCGGCAATCTGCCGTACCTGGTGGCAAGCACCGCCGACGAAGTCTCGATGATGCCGCAGGGCGAAATGAACCTGCTCGGCGTGGGCATGCGCGAGGTGTTTGCGCGCGGACTGCTCGACTGGATCAAGGTGACGCCCAACTTCGCGGCGATCGGCAAGTACAAGAGCGCCGCGAATATTTTCACGGAAAAGGACTATACGGCGGGTCAGCGCGAGGAAGATGAGGCGCTGGCGACAAGCATGTTCGAGCAGATCACCAATGCCGCCGCGGCCCATCGCCATCTCGACCCGGCGGCGATCCGGGCGATCGTGGACCGCGCGCCGCTGACCGCGGCCGACGGCCTCAAGGCGCATCTGCTGGACCGGCTCGAGTACGAAGATCAGTTCGACGATCGGGTCAAGCATTACCGCGGCGAGCATCACGAGCTGGTCAACTATGATTCGTACGCGCGTCCGCGGATGTCGCCGCTCGGGCATAGCGGCGGGAAGATCGCGGTAATCTATGGCGTGGGCGCGATCCAGCGCGGGCAGGGCGGCTTCGATCCGATCCTGTCGCCAGGATCTGAAGCGATGGGCTCCGACGATCTCATCGCGGCGTTCAAGGACGCGCGCGAGGATGACGACGTGCGCGCGGTGATCTTTCGCATCGACTCGCCCGGCGGATCGGTCATCGCGTCGGAGCTGATCCGGCGCGCGGTCGAGCTGACGGCGGCGAAAAAGCCGGTAGTGGTGAGCATGTCGAGCTACGGCGCGTCGGGCGGCTACTGGGTGGCGACGCCCGCGGCCGAGATTATCGCCGACCCGGGGACGATCACTGGATCGATCGGAGTGCTCGGCGGCAAGTTCAATATCGCCGGCGCAATGGCCGCGATCGGCATCAACAGCGACGCGATCTCGCGCGGCGCCAACGCGCTGATGTACGATTCGTTCAGCGATTTCACGCCGGCTCAGCAGCAGGTCTTCAAGGATCAGATCCTGGGCGGCACCTATCAGTATTTTCTCGCGCTGGTGGCCAAACAGCGCCACATGACCATCGACCAGGTCAATGCCGTCGCGCAGGGCCGCGTGTGGACCGGCGAGCAGGCGTTGCAGGTCAAGCTGGTCGACAAGCTCGGCGGCTTCAATCTGGCGCTCAAGGAGGCCAAGCGGCTGTCGAACATCGATCCGCGGGCGAGCGTGCAGATCGAGGAGCTGCCGGAGGCGCAGAGTCTCGTGAGTCGGCTGCTGAGCGGGCAGGTCTATGGTGTCGAGCGCGCGCAAGCCGGGATTCCGCGGACGCTGGAGCCGCTGGTGTGGCTGATGCGCGAAGCGGCGGCACGGCATACGGCGATGGGCGAGGTATATTGTCCTCTGGTTCCAGTGATGTAGCGGCGATTCAGCGGGCGCGCTGGCGTCGGGTCGCCCGCGCGCATCGCCGAGGGAGCGTGGATATGGAAAATCAACTTGAGATATTTCTCAACAGCCTGGGCGAAGCGGAGCGGGCGGGCGGCCGGATCCTGCATGAATTGACCGAGCAGGCTGAGTCGCTGGAACTGCGCGAACTGCTCAAAAAGGCCGGCCACGACGAAGGCTATTACGCCGGTGAACTCTCCGCGCATGTGCGTCGGCTGGGCGGCACGCCGTCAACCAGGACCGGCGACTTCGTCGAGAAGGTGCGCGCGGTCGGCGACTTCAAGGGCCGGCTCGAATTGCTCAATCGCGGCCAGCGCTGGGTGGTGCGCAAAATCGGCGAGCAGATGGCGTCGATCGGCGACGCGCGGCTGCGCGCCTTTCTCAGCGTGATGGCCGACGGCCACGAGGTCAATATCGGCGCGCTCGAAAAGGCGCTCGCGGCCGGCCTGATCTAGCGGCGGCCGCGCGGCATCAGCGCGCATTGATCGACCGCGGCGCGATCGCCGGCTCAGCGATGGATCAGCCAGCGGACAATAAACGCGAGCACCAGCAGCGCGCCGAACTCGAACTGGATCTGCCCGGAGAGCGCCATCGCGCGATTGTGGCGCTCGGGGTCGGGACCGTCCGACACCAGCCGCACCTCCTCGCGGGCGTGTGGCGCGCTGAACGCGACCGCGAGCGCGAGCCACGGCAGCGACCCGACGAGCACGCCGAGCACAATCACCAGATAGGCGCCGAGGTTGGAGAATTTCAACTCGGCCACCGCCGCGATGCGCCCGATAATCACGGCCATCGTGCGCTTGCCGTGCGCGCCGTCGTTGTCGATATCGCGGAGATTGTTGACCTGCAGCACGCCCGAGCAGAGCAGGCCGATTGGAATCGAAACTAGCAATGCGATCCACGAGAAATGCAGCGCCTGCACGTAGTACGCGCCGAGCACGTAGCCCGGGCCCATCAGGGCGAAGACCATGAAATCGCCGAGGCCACGGTAGGCGAGACTGAGCGGCGCGGCGGTGTAGAAATACGAGCCGAGCACGCCGATGAGGCCCAGAATGAAGATCGGCCATCCGCAGATCAGGGCGATCGCTAGACCTAAAAGCGTGCCCGCGGCAAAGCAGGCGAGGCCGCCGGCGAAGACCTGATCGGGCGTGAGGTAGCCGCGCTGGATCACCAGGCCGGGGCCGAAATTTTCCGGCGATTGCCAGTCGGGCGAATCGGTACCGCTCTGGAAGTCGTAGTAGTCGTTGACCATGTTGGCGCCGGCCTGCAAGGCCATCGCGGCGCCCGCCGCCATCAGGTAGCGCCACGGCGAGAAGGTGTTGGCGGCGTAGAGCGCGGCGAATGTGCCGACCGAGACGCACATGAAGGGCATGCCGAGCGTCCAGGCGCGGCTCGCCTGAAGCCATACCGCGAGCGTACCGGGACGGGCCGGTTGTTGAATTGTCGCGCCGTCTGCATGGTCCATGATGGCCGGGGCCTCCCTCAGCGAGTTACGCTGAACGGTCGATATATTAGGGCGTCCGGGCGCGCGGTCAAGCCGCGAGGAATGGCGCCGTGCGCATCGCGGCGCGATCGCCGCCGCCGCGGACCAAAAAAAAATCAGGCGGCGGACGATCGCGATGATCGTCCGCCGCCGGGATAACTAACGCTGACGCGAAGAACTACGCCCGCAAGGCGTCGAGCGAGACCAGTTGATCGCGCTTGGTGCCGGCCGTGAACGGGCGCGAACCGGGTATGCGCTCGAAGCCGTCAACGATGCCCAGCTCCTTGCCGATCTCGCGCACCGCGGGCAGCACCTCCTGCCCGAGCAGCCGGATACTGGTCATGCGATCCTCAAAGCTCACCGGACCCTGGCTCTGGAAGACGCCAAAGGTGCCCGGGCGCAGCACTTCGAGAATCTTGCGGATCTTCGGAATGACCGACTTGGGCGTGCCGGCGATAATCTGCAAGCCCTCGACCGCCTTGGGATAGCTCTTGTAGATCGCGGCGCGCGCTTCGTCGACCGTCGCCTCGCCGCGGGCCATCCGGCGGCGCGTGCTGTCGGCGACCTGCTGTAGATTGGTCGGCTCCTTCGATTCGTTCGAGCGTCCGAGCTGCTCCGCGCTGACGCCCAGGAAGCCGCCCGAACCGGAGGTCATGGTGCGGGCCAGCCGGCGCGTCGCCTCGCGCGAGTTGTAGCCCGGTGGCAGGGTGTGCTCGGGCCGCGAGAACGCGCCCTGTCCGCCGCCAAACAGATGTGCCCGGCCAAGCTCCTCGGCTTTTTCCTCGGTCTCGGCGACGACCACATGCTGCAGGTAGCCGAAATTCTCCGAGCCGGCGACATAGCCCAACTTGGCCGCCGTGTCGCCATAGATGTTCCATAGCTCTGCCGTCGCCGACAACGCCGTGCCGAGTCCGAGGTAGGGGTAGCGATGCTCGGCGCACCAGACCACCGTCTCGGGGCTGAGCACGCCCGGAATCATGATCGGCGGATGCGGCTTCTGATAGGGCAGCACCCACGGATTCACATAGCGATAGTTGAAGTGCTTGCCCTCCCAGCGGAACGGACCGGGACGCGTCCAGGCCGCGAGGATGAGGTCGTGGGCCTCGTTGAAGCGCTCGCGGTTGTAGGCCGGATTGGCCTGGTTGAAGATCTGCTCGCTGCCCGCGCCGCGGACCCATCCGGGGACCAGCCGGCCGTGCGAGATGCAATCGATGGTGGCCAGCTCCTCGGCGATGCGCAGGGGATTCTTGAAGGTCGGCAGTGGATTGCCGAGCAGCACGATGCGCGCGCGCTTGGTGATGCGGGCCAGGATCGAGGCCTCGACGTTCATCACGGCGCCCATGCAAAACGGCGTGCCGTGATGCTCGTTGAGCATGATCGAGTCGAAGCCGACGTCCTCGGCGTAGACCATCTCGTCGAGATATTCGTTGTAGAGCTGCGAGCCCTTTTCGCGATCGAAAAAGCGGTTGGGGACGCCGAAAAATCCGCGATTCTTGATCACTTCATCTTCGGGAACGTCGCGGTACGGCCGCTCGGTAAAGTACATCAGATTCATAATCTCATCTCCTGGCCGGCGCTTGCGCGCCGTCCGTCCAGTTTGCGTGCCGCCACCGTGGCGCGTTACACCCGCACCGATTCGTCGCGCTTGGGCGCCCGCTTGAGCGCCTCGAGGTCGACCAGCGAATCGTACTGCGTGCCGGCCGTGTAGGGACGCGAACCCGGCTCGCGCTCGAAGGGGTCGACGATGCCGAGTCCCTTGGCGATCTCGCGCATCGCCGGCAGCACCTCCTGGCCCATCAGGCGGATACTGGTGAGGCGTTGCTGGGTGGTCAGGGGACCCTGGGCCTGGAACAGGCCGAAGACCCCGGGCCGTAGCACTTCCATGATCAGCTTGAGCTTGGGGATGACGGTCTTGGGCGTGCCGATGATGATCTGGAGGCCGTCCTGAGCCTTCTGATAATTGCGGTAAATCTTCTCTTTGGCCTCGGCGATGCTGATCTGGCCTTTGCGCAGGCGGTCGCGCGTATCGCCACCCGGTTTGGGGATACCGATATGCGGCACGTCGCTGCTCTGCGACTCCTTGAGCTTCTCGGACGTGATGCCCAAAAAGCCGTAGTCGGTGGCCTG
>Ga0307373_10014589_pt1 | contig 10786 bp, 2 predicted proteins | sample OX2MG_FD_202534 | JGI IMG/M metagenome (GOLD analysis project Ga0307373, IMG submission 202534) | Soil microbial communities from Risofladan, Vaasa, Finland - OX-2 | ecosystem: Environmental > Terrestrial > Soil > Coastal area > Acid sulfate soil | place: Finland: Risofladan, Vaasa | collected... | reverse complement strand
TGGGCCTGGGCGCGGGCGGTCCCGAGGGCGCTGCGGCGGCGCTGCGGCGGCTTTCGCGCGGCGCGCTCCCCACGGCGGCCCGCGTCCAGCTGTTCCAGCGCCTGCGCGATCAGGACCCGGCGGTGACACCCGCACTCGGCCGGTTGGAGGAGATCCTCGCGAGCCAGGGGACGACCGCCGAGGAGATCGTGCGGCTGGAACACCAGCGCCAGGCGACGATGACCGTGACGGTCCGCAACGTGATCACGAGCATGCGCCTCATCTCGTGGTTCGACTGGGCCGACTTCGTCGAGAGCGTCAGCCTGGTCGACGACGTGTTTCGCGGCCGAAGCGCGTTCGCGGAGATGGACTTCGCCACTCGCGATCGCTACCGCCACGCAGTCGAAGCGCTGGCCAAGGGTTCGGGCCGGACCGAGGTGGAGATCGCCCGCCAGGCCGCCGCCATGGCGGAGACCGCTCCGGCGAGTCCGGGTGACCCCGAGGTCCCCCACGACCCCGGCTACTACCTCATCTCCGACGGTCGCCCCGAGCTCGAGGACGCCCTGGGGGTCCGGGTGCCCCTGGGGGCCCGCCTGCGGCGCGCCTACGTCCGATGGGCGACGCCCGGCTACCTCGCGACGTTCGCGGTCGTGACAGCCATCATCCTCGCCATACCGATCCTGTTGTCCAGCGGACTGTTCGGAGGCGGCAGGATCACCGGCAACCTGGGGACCACCGGCAACCTGGGGACCACCGGCGCAGACCTCCTCATCATCGGGCTGCTCGCGCTCGCGGTCGCGTCCGACCTCTCGATCGCCCTCGTCAATCGGGCGGTCACGACCCTGCTGGGGCCGCGACCCCTGCCCCGCCTCGACCTGGACGAAGGGGTACCGTCCCGGTTCCGGACGCTCGTCGTCGTGCCGATGCTCCTGACCGATGCCGCCGATGTCGAGGCCCAGGTGGGCCGGCTCGAGGTGCACTACCTCGGCAACCGCGAAGGCGATCTTCGGTTCGCCCTGCTGTCGGACTGGCTCGACGCCCCGACCGAGCAGGTCGCCGGCGACGACGATCTCCTCTCGGTCGCGGTCGCGGCCATCGATCGGCTCAACGAGCGCCACGGCGAGGCTCCCGGCGGGGGCGCGCGATTCCTCCTGTTCCACCGGAAGCGCCGCTGGAACGAGGTCGAGGGCTGCTGGATGGGCTGGGAGCGCAAGCGCGGCAAGCTCAACGAGCTCAACGCCCTCCTCCGCGGCTCGGCGACGACGGACATCCTGACCAGCGGCCGAGCCGCGTCCACCCCGCCGGCGGACGTGCGCTACGTCGTCACCCTCGACGCGGACACGCGGCTGCCCCGCGGTGCGGTGGGACGCCTCGTGGGCACGATCGCCCATCCGCTCAACCAGCCGACGTTCGATCCACGGGCGGGTCGGGTGACCCAGGGCTATGGGGTGCTCCAGCCGCGGATCACCTCGACCCTGCCGGCCGAGCACGAGGCGTCGAACTTCCAGCGGATCTTCTCCGGATCCGCGGGCATCGATCCGTATGCATTCGCCGTCTCGGACGTCTACCAGGACCTCTTCCGGGAGGGAAGCTTCACCGGCAAGGGGATCTACGACGTCGACGCCTTCCGGTCGGCGATGGCGGGCCGGGTGCCGGAGAACACGCTCCTCAGCCACGACCTGTTCGAAGGCACCTTCGCCCGGGCCGGGCTGGTCACCGATATCGAGATGTTCGACGAATTCCCGTCGAACTACCTCGTCTCGGCGGCCCGCCAGCACCGCTGGGCGCGCGGCGACTGGCAGCTCCTGCCGTGGATCCTCGGCCGGGCCCGCGACGCCGGCGGCCGGCCGAGCCAGCGATCGATGCCCGGTATCGACCGCTGGAAGATGATCGACAACCTGCGCCGGACCATGTCCGCGCCGCTCACCCTGGCCACCCTCCTCGCCGCCTGGACGCTCCCGTCCGTCCCGGCCGGCCTGTGGACGGCCTTCGTCCTCGTCTCGCTCGGCATTCCGTTCGCGCTGCCGGTCCTGGCCGGCCTCCTGCCGCGACGGCACGGCATCTCGCGGCGCAGCCACCTCCGAGCGGTCGGCGCGGACATCGCACTCGCGGCCGCCCAGGGCGGCCTCGGCATCGTCCTCCTGGCACATCAGGCGTGGCTCATGGCCGACGCCATCGGTCGAACCCTCAACCGGCTGTATGGCAGCCGGCGGCACCTCCTCGAGTGGACCACCGCCGCGCAGGCCAAGGCCAGCAACGACCTCGATCTCGCCGGGTTCTACCGCCAGATGGCGGGCGGCGTCGCGATCGCACTGGCGACCGCGGTCCTCGTCATCGCGTTCAAGCCGGGTGCGGCCTGGATCGCCTCGCCCTTCGTCGTGCTGTGGCTCCTCTCGCCGGTCATCGCTCGCTGGGTGAGCCTGCCGCCGGCCGAGTCGGCCGCGGCCCAGCTCTCGGCCGAGGACATCGACACGCTCCGCCTGACGGCACGCCGGACCTGGCGGTTCTTCGAGACGTTCGTCGGTCCCACGGAACGCGGACTGCCGCCGGACAACTTCCAGGACGACCCGGCGCCGGTCATCGCCCATCGGACATCGCCGACGAACATCGGGATGTACCTGCTGGCGACCGTGACGGCTCGCGATCTGGGATGGATCGGGACGCTCGAGATGGTGGAGCGCCTGGAGGCGACGCTCGCCACGATCGGCACCCTCGAGCGGTTCCGCGGCCACCTGTACAACTGGTATGACACGCGCGACCTGCACCGGCTCGAGCCGGCTTACATCTCGTCCGTGGACAGCGGCAATCTCGCCGGTCACCTGCTCACCCTGTCCAACGCCTGCCGCCAGATGATCGACCAGCCGCTGCCCATCGCCGCGGCGCTGGCGGGGATCGGCGACGCGATCGCACTGACGCGCGCAGCTGCCGCTGCCATCGACGGCGACCGGCGAAGCCACACCCTCACCCGGCGCGACCTCGACGAGGCCCTCGCCGCACTCGGGGCACCGGCGGACCCGAGCCGAGCGGACCCGAGTGCGGCCGCTCCGGCGACACCGGCGGCCTGGGCGACCCGCCTCGGCGAGCTCTCCGCGCACGCCCGCACGCTGGCGGACGTGGCCGCCGCGTTCATCGCCGACCGCGGGGATGGCGCGGAGAGCGAGCTCGCGATCTGGGCCGACGCGGCGCAACGGGCCACGGACAGCCACGTTCGAGACCTCGCCCTCGTGGGATCCGCGCTGGCGCCGGCCGACTTCCCGACGATCGCCGAGCTGTCCGATCCGGTCGACCTCGAACCCGGACAGGGTTCGCCCGCCGCGGTACTCCTCGTTCGACGCCTGCAGGCGATCGCCGACCAGGCGCAGCGGCTGTTCCGGGAGACCGACTTCAGCTTCCTCTTCGACCCGACCCGCAAGCTCTTCTCGATCGGATTCCGGGTTCCCGAGGGCACCCTCGATCCGAGCTACTACGACCTCCTCGCCTCGGAGGCCCGGCTGGCAAGCTTTCTCGCGATCGCCAAGGGCGATGTCGCCCCGGACCACTGGTTCCGCCTGGGCCGCGCATTGACGCCCGTCGGTCGCGGCTCCGCTCTCATCTCATGGTCGGGGTCCATGTTCGAGTACCTCATGCCCGCCCTCGTCATGCGCGCTCCGTCGCTCAGCCTCCTCGATCACACCTATCGGCTCGTCGTGACGCGCCAGATGAGCTACGCGGCCGAGCTCGGCGTGCCGTGGGGGATCTCCGAGTCGGCGTTCAACGCCCGCGACCTGGAGCAGTCGTACCAGTACTCGAGCTTCGGCGTGCCCGGGCTCGGCCTGAAGCGCGGCCTGAGCGCGGACGTCGTGGTGGCCCCGTATGCGACCGCCCTGGCGGCGATGATCCAGCCCGAGGCCGCGGTCCGGAACTTCGCCCGGTTGCGCGAAGCCGGAGCGAGCGGGCAGTACGGCTTCCGGGAAGCGCTCGACTACACCGCCCGGCGGCTCCCCGAAGGGGCATCGGTCGCGATCGTGAAGAGCTACATGGCCCATCACCAGGGGATGGCGCTGGTGGCGCTCGGCAACGTCCTCACTGGCGCCGCGATGGTGGAGCGCTTCCATGCCGACCCGATCGTCGAGGCGACCGAGCTGCTGCTCCAGGAACGGATGCCGCGCGACGTGCTCGTGGCCCGGCCGCGGTCCGAAGAGGTCAAGAGCGCCGCCGACGTCCGCGATCTCGTGGCGCCGGTGCACCGCCGTTTCTCCTCACCGCACGACGCGATCCCGCGGACGCACCTGCTCTCGAACGGGCGCTACGCGGTGATGGTCACCGCGGCGGGATCCGGCTACAGCCGCTGGCGGGACCTCGCGGTGACCCGCTGGCGCGAGGACGTCACCCGCGATCCGTGGGGCAGCTACCTCTTCCTCCGCGACACCCAGTCCGGCGCGGTGTGGTCGGCCGGTCACCAGCCGAGCGGCACGGAAGCGGACGCCTACGAGGTCACCTACGCGGAGGACCACGCCGAGTTCGCGCGCCGCGACGGATCGATCACGACCCGCCTGACCATCGTCGTGTCGGCCGAGCACGACGCCGAGATCCGGCGCGTGTCGCTGTCGAATCTCGGCTCGCAGGCGCGCGAGATCGAGCTGACGTCGTACGCGGAGATCGTGCTCGCTCCGCAGGCCGCCGACGTGGCTCACCCGGCGTTCCAGAACCTGTTCGTGGAGACCGAATTCGCGGCCGACATCGGCGCCCTGCTCGCCACCCGCCGGCCGCGCTCCAGCGACGAGCAACCGATCTGGGCTGCCCACGTCGCGGCGGTCGAGGAGGGGAGTGGCGGGATCATCCAGTACGAGACGGATCGGGCGAAGTTCCTCGGCCGCGGCCGGTCCGTCCGCTCGCCCGTCTCGGTGACCGACGGGCGGCCGCTCTCGAACACCGTCGGCGCGGTCCTCGATCCGATCTTCAGCCTGCGCTGCCGCGTCAGGCTCGCCCCGGGCGCGACCGCCCACGTCATCTTTTCGACCGTCGTCGCCGCGTCGCGCGAGGACGTCCTCGACCTCGCCGACAAATACCGTGAGTCGGCCACCTTCGAGCGGGCGACGACCCTCGCCTGGACGCAGGCCCAGGTCCAGCTGCATCACCTCGGGATCGAGGCGGACGAAGCGATGCTCTTCCAGCGCCTGGCCAACCGGATCCTCTACTCGGACCCGTCACTGCGGCCGGCGGCCGGTCTGCTCTCGGCCAACGGTCGTGGCGCGCCGAGCCTCTGGTCCCACGGCATCTCCGGCGACCTGCCGATCGTCATGGTGCGGATCGACGAGGCCGAGGACCTCGACATCGTGCGGCAACTGCTCCGGGCCCATGAGTACTGGCGGCTCAAGCTCCTCGACGTCGACCTGGTGATCCTCAACGAACACGGCGCCACCTACGCCGAGAACCTCCAGGACGCCCTCGAGACGCTTGTCCGGACGAGCCAGTCGACCCTCGTCCACGACGGACGGATGAGCCACGGTGGCGTGTATGTCCTGCGCGGCGATCGGCTCAGCGTCGAGGACCGCACCCTCCTCCAGGCGGCCGCGCGGGCGGTCCTGCTGAGCCGCCGCGGCAGCCTTGCCGATCAGGTCATCCGACTCGAGCGTCCCGGAACGGCGGTCCCGCCCGCAGCTCCATCCGGTGCACGTCGTGTCGCGACCGAGACCGCGGCACCGCGGCCCGAACTGGAGTTCTTCAACGGGCTCGGCGGTTTCGCGGATGATGGTCGCGAGTACGTCGCGATCCTCGGCCCGGGCCAGACCACCCCGGCACCCTGGTGCAACGTCATCGCCAACGCCTCGTTCGGATTCCAGGTCTCCGAATCCGGCTCCGGCTACACATGGTCCGGGAACAGTCGCGAGAACCAGCTCACGCCATGGTCCAACGACCCCGTCAGCGACCCGGTGAGCGAGGCCATCTACGTCCGCGACGACGACACCGGCGAGCTCTGGGGCCCGACGGCCCAGCCGATCCGCCTCGAGGGATCCACCTACATCGCCCGCCACGGGGCGGGATACAGCCGATTCGAGCACGTCCACGACGACATCTCGCTCGACCTCGTCCAGTTCGTCCCGCTCGACCAGCCCCTGAAGGTCTCCGTCCTGACCGTCGAGAACCGATCGGGACGCGCGAGGCGCCTGTCAGTGACTGCCTATGCGGAGTGGGCGCTCGGTACGTCGCGCGGGGCCAGTGCTCCTCACATCGTCACCGCCCTGGACGCGGAGACCGGCGCGATCCTCGTGCGCAATCCGTGGAATACCGAATTCGCCGGCCGGATCGCCTTCCTCGACCTCGCTGGACGGCAGACCGAATGGACGGCCGATCGGACCGAATTCCTCGGCCGCAATGGCGCTCCGGACGGGCCCGCCGGCCTGGCGCGCGGCCACCGGCTCCAGCGGGCCGTCGGGGCGGGCATGGATCCGTGCGCTGCCCTGCAGACCAGCTTCGAGCTCGCATCCGGCGCCAGGACGCAGGTCGTCGTGCTGATCGGCGAGGCGGCAGGGGCGACCGCGGCGACGGAACTCATCCGGCGCGGACGATCGGCCGACCACGAGGCGACTCTGCGCGACGTGGCGAGCTACTGGGCGGAGACGCGGGGCACCGTCCGGGTGCGGACACCTGACCGCTCGATGGACATCATGCTCAACGGCTGGCTCGTCTACCAGGCCCTCGCCTGCCGGTTGTGGGCACGGACCGGCTTCTACCAGGCGGGTGGCGCCTACGGATTCCGCGATCAGCTGCAGGATGTCATCGCCCTGCTGACCGCCGATCCCGGGCTCGCCCGCCAACACATCCTGCGGGCGGCGGCGCGCCAATTCACGGAGGGAGACGTCCAGCACTGGTGGCATCCGCCGTCCGGCCGAGGCGTCCGAACCCGGATCTCGGACGATCGCCTCTGGCTGCCGTACGCGATCCATCGCTATCTCGCCGTGACGGGCGATACGACGGTCCTCGATGAGGCCGTGCCGTACCTGGAGGGACCACCGCTGCACCCGGACCAGGTGGACGCCTATTTCCAGCCGGAACGCTCAGCCGAGTCGGGCTCGCTGTTCGATCACGGTGCGGCCGCGCTCGACCGCAGCCTCGCCGTCGGGGCACATGGCCTGCCGCTCATCGGCTCCGGTGACTGGAACGATGGGATGAACCGGGTGGGCCGTGAGGGCAAGGGCGAGAGCGTCTGGCTCGGCTGGTTCCTGCACACGGTTCTCGCCGCGTTCGTCCCGATCGCCCAGGCCCGCGGCGAGGGCCCGCGCGCGGAACGCTGGCGCGCCCATATGAAGGCGCTGCGGCGATCGCTGGAGCGTCATGGCTGGGACGGCGACTGGTACCGCCGGGCCTTCTTCGACGATGGCACGCCGCTGGGCTCGGCCGTGAACGCCGAATGTCGGATCGACTCGATCGCCCAGTCGTGGAGCGTCCTGTCCGGAGCCGCCGATCCCGACCATGCCGCACGGGCGATGGCGGCGGTCGACGAATTCCTCGTCCGGCGCGGCGACGGACTCGTCCTGCTCTTCACCCCGCCATTCGACCGGTCCGATCTCGATCCCGGCTACGTCAAGGGCTACCTGCCTGGCATCCGGGAGAACGGCGGCCAGTACACACACGGAGCCATCTGGTCGGTCCTCGCCTTCGCCGCGCTCGGTGACGGCGACACGGCCGGCGAACTCTTCTCGATCCTCAACCCGATCAACCATGCGAGCACCCGAGCCGGGGTCCATCGCTACAAGGTGGAGCCGTACGTCATGGCGGCCGACGTGTACGCCGAGCCGCCGCACGTCGGTCGCGGCGGCTGGACCTGGTACACCGGATCGGCCGGCTGGATGTACCAGGCCGGCCTCGAATGGATCCTGGGATTTCGCGTTCGTGGCGCGACGCTGCTGCTCGATCCGTGCATCCCTCGCGCCTGGGCGGGCTACGAGATCGACTTCCGGTATCGCTCCGCGACGTACACGATCGTCGTGGAGAACCCGCACGGGGTCAGCCGCGGGGTGTCCTCGGCGGAGCTCGACGGGCAGGCCCTCGCGGGCGAGCCCGGTGCGGCGGGCGCGGGCGAGTCCCGTGCCGGTGCGGCGGGCGCGGGCGAGTCCCGTGCCGGTGCGGCGGGCGCGGGCGAGTCCCGTGTGGGCGCGGCAGGGTCGATCCCGCTCGTGGACGACGGCGCCACGCACGTGGTCCGGGTCGTCCTGGGCTGATCCGGGTCGCCCCCGGGCTGATCCGGGTCAGAGGGTCCGCGAGTGACATGTGACCGCCAGGCGGGCGCTCGTCACGGCTGGCCCGAGTCGGGATGGGACGACCAAGCACGGGCGGGACCCGGATCCCAGACGTGTGGAGACAAACGACCGCCAGGCGGTCGGCTGGCACTGAACTCGTGACGTGCGCCCGCCTGGAGGACATCTGGCCGTGGGACATGGACATCCGCCGCACGAGGGGGTCAGGGCCCTCGTGCGGCGGGCAGGTTCGGGTGCGGCGGACGGGTTCGGGTGCGGCGGACGGCGACATCGCCGAGCTACTGGACCGGGGTGCCCGCCCAGTAGGCGGCGGCCGAGACGACCGCACAGGTGAACACGATGCCGGAGTCGACCTCCTGGATGTCACCGGCGGTGATCGCGGCCTCGAGATCGGACTCCGTCGTGATGTGGTGGACTGCCTCGGAGCTCGTGAACAGCTCGAGGTAGACGTGCCACGCGACGTTGAAGTCGCCGTGTCCCGCGGGGACGGCCACGAGATGGTCGTGTCCCGGAACAGCCGATGGATCCGTGCCGTAGACGAGCGGCCGGATCGCGGTCGCGGCGTTCGCCACCGCCGCTCCGTGGTCGGGGCAGTTGCCCGGATAACCCATGCAGTTGAACGTGCCGGCGGTGCCGGGCGGGTAGAGGATCAGGTACAGCGGCGCGGCGGCAGTCGCGCTCGCGTGGGTGGGGTTTGGGGCCCTGTTGGGCGTCGCGAGGTACACGATCTGGCCGGTCGCATCGTCGTAGGCCGGCTCGATCGTCACCTGTCCGATCGTCCGCTCGCCGCTCGGCGGCGTCGACGCGAGGACGGGCGCGATACCGAGCAGGCCCGAGATGACGAGGGCGAAGGCGACCGCGGCGGTTCGCCTGGAACGTGTCGTGTTCATCTCAACTCACCTCGATCGGGAGCTCGTACACCTCGGCCGTCGGGTGTCCGGCTCGCTCGTGGATCCGCATCACCGCGTCGCGCGACGGCCCCGTCGCAAGGCAGAAGACCTTGCCCGCGTCGGGATCGAGCCAGGCGTGCGCGAAATGCACACCCTCGTCGCCCTCGATCGCCAGGTCGCGCTCGTGCGCCTCCCGCAACTGCTCGGCGGTGACACCGAAGAAACCCGAGTGGACGTCCATGAAGTTCGCCATCGCTACCTCCGTGCGCAGGGCGCCGCGACCGTCCTGGTCGATGCCCGGAGAAGCAGCGTCGATGCCGGCAGGCGAGAGGTCATCGGTCGAATGACCGATGACCTCCAACAGGGTTGGCCTACACTTCGCCGACGATGCACACCGCCCAGCGTGCCGTTCGTTCGCCGCTCCTCGTCGGGCGAGACCACCTCCTCGAGCTCGCGGATCGGCGTCTCGACGACGCACTGACCGGGCGATCCCAGTTCCTCCTGCTCGCCGGCGAGGCCGGGATCGGCAAGACCCGCCTGCTCGGCGCGATCCGACGCAAGGCGGAAGCTCGCGGCTTCGCATCGGTCGAGGGCGTGGTCGCACCGCAGGACCGCGACGTACCTGGCGCGTCGATCCTCGACCTCGCCCGTTCGATGACCCGGCTCACCCCATTCGCCACCCTCGGGAAGGATCTCCTCGACCTCAACAAGGGGGCCATGGCGGCCGAGCACGTGGGACGGCGACGGCTCGTCATGGAGATCGTCGATCGGATCCTCGCCTCCCTGCCGGGCCCCACGATGCTGTCGTTCGAAGACCTGCAGTGGACCGATGACCTCAGCCTCGAGATCATCGGAGAGCTCGCCCGCCAGTCGCGCGACCGGCGACTCCTGCTGACCGGCGATTACCGGACCGAGGACATCCCGCCCGGCACCGGCCTGCGGGATTGGCGTGCGCGACTCATCACCCAGCGGATCGCCGAAGAGATCCGGCTCGAGCCGCTGACCCAGGCGGAGACCGCGCAGATGACGACACTGATCCTCGACACCGGCCTGCCCGCGCCGCGCGAGGTCGCCGCCGCCGTGTTCGAGCGGACGGACGGGATCCCGCTCCACATCGAGGAACTGCTCGGCGCCCTGGGCGCCGAGGCACGCACCGATGGCACCGCGATCCGCGAGGCGAACGTCCCTGACACCATCGAGGACGCGATCGTCGCCCGGATGAAGCAGCGCTCGCCGGACGCACAGGCGGCCGCCCGCGCCGGGGCCGTCATCGGCCGCTGCTTCGTCCCCGAGGTGCTCGCCGGGATCATGGACGTGCCGATCGAGACGCTGGAGGCGCCGCTCCAGGAGCTCGTCGATCATTTCGTCCTCGACCCACCCGGGTTGCGCGGCCTGTATGACTTCCGGCACCAGCTCCTGCGCGACGCGCTCTACCGCACGATCCCGGTTTCACAGCGACGCCGCTTTCATGCCCGCGCCGGAGAGTTCGGGGCGAAGCTGGAAGGGGCGTCCGAGATCCACGCCTCCGTTCACTACGAGCGCGCCGGCCTGCGCCGGCAGGCGTTCGCAGCAGCGATCGCGGGCGCCCGGGAGGCCGCCCGACTGTCGGCCCACCGGGAGGCCTTCGAGCTCTACCGCCGCGCGGTCGCCAACATGCCGGACGACATCGACGACGGCGAC
>Ga0307373_10014588_pt1 | contig 10787 bp, 14 predicted proteins | sample OX2MG_FD_202534 | JGI IMG/M metagenome (GOLD analysis project Ga0307373, IMG submission 202534) | Soil microbial communities from Risofladan, Vaasa, Finland - OX-2 | ecosystem: Environmental > Terrestrial > Soil > Coastal area > Acid sulfate soil | place: Finland: Risofladan, Vaasa | collected... | reverse complement strand
TAGAAACACCATTTTATCAGGTACTTTCCTCCCTCTAATTATAAAAGACCCCACCCTTTCAAGGTGGCGGCACGGGTTCGAATCCCGTTGGGGGTGCTCAGGAAATTCGACGAGAGTCCAGTAATTACAAGGGCTTTGGAGTGACCGCCGCTGACCAACAGTGACCACGAGTGCCCCCTGTTACACGCCAATAAGCGCCCATGAAGCGCCCAACTCACCGGTGAGATTGGATGATCGAAACGACTTCGTCGCGGCGGTAGCCCTGCGCTCGAGCGAAGTCCAAGAGTTCGGCTATTCGGGCGAGTACGACACTCTGCTGCGGCGTCCCGACGACCCTGATTCCACGACCTCTCGTGAAGTCCAACAGGCCTTCGTCGCGCAGAATGTGAAGCGCCCGTATCACGGTGTTCTTGTTCACGCCGAGGACCTCGGCTAAGTCGATAGCGGGCGGTAAGCGTTCGCCGGGGGTCGCTTCGCCATCGGTAATCGCTCGTCGTATCTCAGCGGCCACCTGCCCATAAATTGGCATCGATTCGTTCTTGCTAATTTCCAGTATTTGCATAGTACTATGTGAAATAGTATCATCATCCCACGATTGCCAGGGGGGGGAAAGATGACGATCTCACCAGCTCGTGAGGCAAGAAGTCGAGTACTTCCCGACCCGACCGAACTCTTGATCAAAGAAGCCCGACGAAAGACTCGCCGACGTCGACTGAAAGTGGCCGGGGCGCTGATCGCCAGTGTCCTGCTCGCCGCCGCCGTTGTATACGGCGTTGGGCACAGCGGCAACGGGGCGCGACCAACGAAAGTAACGAGCCCGAGTTCACTCGTTACTGCGAGCGCTCCGCGTTGCGCTTCGTCGCAGCTGAGGCTCATCTCGGACCGTGGAGGGTGGAACGCCAACTATGCGGCTATGGGCCAGTACAGAGAAACCCTGACGTTCACCAACGTCTCGCGCAGTGCCTGCCAACTAAGCGGATGGCCGCGAGTACGAGCCGTGGCTAACGGGGTACTCCAACCGACACCGATGACGTTGGTACGCCAGAGCGCACCCTCATCGAAAGCATCGAGCCCGGTACGCCTTGCGCCCGGGAAGACCGCATCCTTCAACATCTACGGAGGAGACTGGAACCCGATTCAAAATAAAGCGTGTCCTCAGACGACCAGCCTCCTGGTTTCGCCACCGGGGAATTCGACGAGTCTGGCAGCGGCCGTCGAGGAACCTAACTGTGGCGGCTTCTATGTCTCGCCGCTGATCGCTGGAAGTAACGACCGTGAAAGTTGGAGTTCAACCGTCCAGTAGCACTTGATGTTTGCATTGGACTTGAGGTATGGCATCACGCTTCAGTCGGAGTAAAGGTTTGGAAGTTCGGGACTTAATCGAAATGTCCTATACGTAACAAGAGACCCACCGCTACAGTTCAATCTCCCGACCACGATCTCGATTTCTCACGATCTCGAGAGCTCGTTCACGCCAACTCCTCGCAGCTTCAATGAGGCCGCGATACTGTTCGCGCTCGAGGTTGAATTCCCCCTCATCTAAGTGCTCAACTCGCCTGCCCATCTCGGCAAATATTGCGAGGTCAAAGCCTCGATCTTTTTGAGCTGCCAACACAAATAGCTCTTCAAGATCGAAATGGCGTTGAAGCGAATATAGATCGACAAAATCACGCGCTTCGGCGCGGCCGAAAATGGCGAGCACTTTGTCAACGGCAAGTTCTTTGCCGGTAAGAACCGGTGAGAACTCACCTTGTACTGCTGGAAAAAGCCGTCCATCAAGCCCGAAATCGATCTCAACCTCGTTGGAGCCATCGCGAACTACCAAGCGCGCAAAGGATTCACTTTGCCGGCGGGTCTCAACGTCCAACCCGTCACGTTGGAGTTCAGCTATCGCCAGAGGAAGTCGCTGCGTGAGAACCTGACTCGATGACCCGAAGTAGTCCAAGTCATTCGTCTTGCGATCCACGAATCCCTGCATGATTAATGCCGCGCCACCGGCCAACGCGAAGTCCGATCCGCTGAGTGAATGGCCGACCAAGATTGCAATTCTTTCTTGGAGTGGCGAAAGCACCTTTAACGCCGCTCCCCGAGTTGTGGGTACGTTGACTCCCACGCGTCGCGAACGTGACGAGGAAGAAAAAGCTCCGCCCACAGAACCTTCAGTTCTTCAAAACGAACGAAGTGCAACACGTCACTTTCGTCGCCTTCAGAGAGAACGAGTTCGTATACCCGCTTTCGATCGCGGACCTTGTCTAGGTCGAAGGAACGTCGCGGTTCGGACCACCAAACATGTACCGGAAGTTCGACACGGCCTTCGGCGGCGACGTTTTGAGCAACGTCAAAGTGAACTGGCACCGCGACGGGTCTCGATGATGGACCCAGCATGGAAGAACGCGGTATCACCACGGTGACAAGCCTACGAACCGGCGAAGTAGCGATGGACATACCTCCCAAAGGTCGGTCAACCAACAAATGCGACGACCTTCGGCGGTCCGCCGTTTCGCGCCGAAATCTCGTAGTCGCCCATGGAGCGCCCAAACGGTGGAAGGGGGTCTCCGCGTGGCGCTCAAAATAGACTTTGATCAGTAATTTTCTGTCACGTTCCCGGAATTGTCCACCACCCTTTCAAGGTGGCGGCACGGGTTCGAATCCCGTTGGGGGTGCTCAATAATTCCTGGTCGTAGTGAATTTCTTGTCCAAGCGCGTATGACAAAAGTGATACAAATTGACCCAAAAACTGCGCCTTAAGCGCCCGTAGTGTGCCCAAATTCACTTGTAGTAACCGTTGGAGGCTTTCGAACGCAAGCAAATCTCCCGTTTCGGGGAAGATTTTGACACCACCGATCTCGGGTGGTGTTCCCTAATTCGCCATTTTGACGGTAAGCAATCTGGTATTGCTTGATTTTGATACTATAAGCCTTGACTTCTAGAAGTCACGACTTATACGATAAGCGTGTGGGAAATTGAACTCACCGATCAAGCGAGCGAATGGCTCCTTTCATTGGACCAAGAAGAGCGCGAGGCTATGGCGGGTTCGATTGACCTTCTCGAGCAACTCGGACCAAACCTGGGCCGACCCGCAGTGGACTCAGTCAAATCTTCGCGTCACCACAACATGAAGGAACTTCGATCAATTGGTGGAAGTCTTCGTGCGCTGTTCTGTTTCGACCCACGTCGCACGGCGATCGTCCTGTTGGGCGGGGACAAGACGAATGACTGGGCCGGCTGGTATCACCGAAACATCCCGTTAGCTGACGACTTGTATGACGAATATCTCGACGAGATCCGAAAGGAAGGTTTGATCTGATGCCAAAGACGACTCCGTGGCGCGATGTGCGCCAACGCCTCGATATCGATGAACAGGCAGTTGCGCGCGAACGTTTGCGTTTGCGCTTAGCGATTCTGCGCGAACAACTCGGCATGAGTCAGGTCGAAGTCGCCGAACTTCTTGGTACCTCACAGCCGAACGTGTCACAACTCGAAAGAAGTGAAGATCTCCAACTTTCGTCGATTGCGAAGTACGTACACGCGCTCGGTGGTCAACTTCAAGTTAACGCCGTGGTGGGGACTACGACCTACCGGCTAATTGACGACGTGGATGAGTCGGTGTCGGCGAAGCTTTGAGACGAGCCCCGAATGACCAGGGGGAATCCTTCGCTCCTGGTGAGGAGGGAACGTCAAGTTAATTTGGCTCTGCCTTGCGCATTTGATTTTACCCCTCCCTGGACAGAGCATTTTTCGTAGGCTGGAGCAATGGAGGACTGGGATCCGTACGGGCCGTCCGTTGGCAATGTTCTGCAGTTGAAGGTCAGGCTCCTTGATTTTGAGCCGATGGTCTGGCGCCGAGTCCTCGTGTCCGATTCGATTGCTCTGCCCAAGTTGCACCGGGTCATTCAACAGTTGATGCTCTGGTGGGAATATCACCTGCACCTTTTCACCCTTGACGGCGTGGAGTTCGGTCAACCCGAGATGGACGATCTCGACGACTTCGAGTGGCGCAACGAGCGCGGGATCAAGGTGGTGAAGCATCTCGAGGTTGGTAAGTCGATTGACTACTGCTATGACTTCGGCGACAACTGGAATCTGACCGTTGAGCTGGAAAAGACCTGGCCCGTGCTCGTCGCGCTCAAGCACGCGGTGTGCGTCGACGGTGAGTACGCCGCGCCCCCCGAGGACGTGGGCGGCACCGGTGGCTTTCGCCAGTTCCTCGACGCGCTCGCTGACGTGAATGACGACGAGCACGATAACTATGTCGAGTGGAGCGGTGGGAAGTACGACTTCGAACGTCTTGATCTCGCCGAGATCAACGCCCGTCTCCAGCAGATGCGCTAGTTCTTTGAGGTTTTCTTTGCCCGCGTGGACTTGAGCCGATTGCTCTCGGTGCCGGTCTCGCTGAAGTGGGCGTTAAAGGTGAGCTGGTCAATGATTGCTGCCACGCGGCGAGCTGAAACGGCCCGAGTCTTCCGGAGACTTTGAGATTGGGTCTCTCGAACCGCCGTGCGCTACGTTCCGCTTGGAATTGGTGCTCGGCATTTTGGTGAAACAAATCTCGTCAAAACAATCTTGTGATTAGGTTGTTTTCATGATTGCCGTGTCACTCCAGGGCCAGGTGAAAGACATGGCACAGTGGATCACTTTGGCGAAACTCGCTGACAACGTTGGCTTCGACACTTTCTACGTAGCCGACCACCCAGGAACCGCAGCAGCGCCACTTCGAATTTCTCCGTCGCTTATCTTGCCTTCGGACCAGAGTTCTTCGAAAGTTGGCTCACTCACGAAAGTCAGTGCAACTCGAAGCTCGTATTCCAGCGTGGTTGCAAATTCTTAGGGTGGAACGCTTGCGCGGACCGTTTCTCAGTCCAATGACTACCCTGAAATAGCAACGTAGAACGAATGGAGCCACTTCATGGAAGTCAGCCGAGCGAACGAACTCCTTCAGTTAGAACTCCGACGTATTCACCAATTGCTCGATCATGAGCATGTCGACGCGCAGGACGAGCGCTCGAGCGCCAATGGGCAAGGCGACATGAGCGACTCGGCCCCACCTCTGGTCTCCGAGCAAGAAGAGGCCGCAATAACTGAAGGTCTTCGCGAACGACTGAGCGCGATTGAACGAGCCCAGCAACGAATTCTCAATGGCACTTATGGTTTTTCTGTTCGAAGTGGCGAGCCAATACCCGACGAACGATTAGAGGCGGACCCCGCCGCTGAGTTGACGGTCGATGAAGCTCTCTCGGCGTGACTCGCTGAATCGAGTCTTTCTCCAATGATCCTGGCCACGGCCGGTGGACTCGAATCGTCAACCAGGTACCGTGAAGAAGACCAAAGGACTGCTCATGACTGACGACGCCACACCTACGCATCTGAACAACCACCATCGCGACACTCTTGCGTCGATCCTCCGACACCCGGCGGGGCACAATATTGAGTGGCCTGACGTGCTTTCATTACTCGAGGCCATCGGCGCCGTCGAAACGAGCCACGACGGAAAGTACGTGGTCTCACTCGGCGCAGAGACGCAAACGTTCATCGCTCCCAACCACAAAGACATCGACACGCAGACCGTCGTCGATCTTCGACGAATGCTCTCAAGCGCAGGTTTCGAATCATCCCCTGACTGAGCCAAGACAGCCCGTGTTCGTTGCCCTTCGCCCAATTCGATTCTCTAGGTCCATCACCCCCGCGACAACGCAATTCTGCGAGCGGGCGAACCACCAACTAAACCGCGCCGGTCGAATCACGAAAAATTCTTCCTATAATTCTGCGAGTGTTGCATTAAGTGACTGGAGCCGATCATGAGTGATGCCGAAAAGGAGCTCGCGGAACAAGCCCGAGCAACGAATGATTGGAACGCACGAATCATCGAAGAGTTCCGCGCCCATGAGGGCAAAGTTGGCGGGAGCTTCGAAGGCGCCCCTATCTTGTTGTTGCACACGACGGGCGCCAAGTCGGGCATCGAGCGAATCAACCCGATGATGTTTTTGGACGAGTCCGGGCGGATTTTCGTCTTCGCCTCCAAAGCGGGTGCGAACACGCATCCCGACTGGTATCGCAACCTCCTCGCGAATCCCCGCGTATCGGTCGAAGCCGGCGTCGAACGCTACGAGGCAACGGCCGTGCCGCTTACGGGCGAGGAACGAACCCGCGTGTACGCCGAACAGGCCCTGCGCTACCCCGGCTTCGCCGACTATGAGGCCAAGACGACCCGAATTATTCCCGTGGTGGAATTGGTGCGCGATTAGCGAGCTTGGTCTTCGTTGAGCGTCATCATGGCGCCAACGCGCACGAAACCTGGACGCCTTTGACGACGTGCGCGGGCCACTCGCGCTGAGTCCAGCTTCGAAAGTCCTTCGGTGTGACTACGCCGACGTGGCCTGCCCCGCTGCCGTATTGAGGTTCGACTGGGACTCGCGAAGCTCGCTCAGCATCCCACCAGCGGCGTAGTAACGCTTCCCCGCCACCAGAAGTTCTTCGGCCGGGAATTTGGTGATGACCTCGCAACCGGTCGCCGTGACGACGACCTCTTCTTCGATGCGCGCGGCCGACCAGCCATCCTTCGCGGGCCAATAGGTCTCGAGCGCGAAAACCATCCCCTCTTCGAGCACCTCGGGATGATCGAGGGAGATCATGCGACTGAAGATGGGGCGCTCCCAAATGGAAAGACCAACGCCGTGTCCGTACTGCAGGCCAAAGGCCGCCTCTTCGTTCGCGAAGCCAAAATCCTCGGCCCGAGGCCAAATCGAAACGACGTCAGCGGTCGTGACCCCCGGCTTCACCATCGCGATCGCTGTGTCGATCAACTCGCGACACTTGGTGTAGGCATCGCGTTGAGCGACCGAGGCGCTGCCGACGGCGAAAGTGCGGTAGTAGCACGTGCGATAACCGTTGTAGCTGTGCAGGATATCGAAGAACGCTGGGTCACCCGGGCGAATGAGACGGTCGCTGTAGACGTGGGGGTGCGGCGAGCAGCGCTCGCCCGAGATGGCGTTAACGCCCTCGACGTGCTCTGATCCCAAGTCGTAAAGGGTCTTATTGACCAGACCGACGCACTCGTTCTCCTTCACCCCAGGGCGCAGAAACGAATAGAGCTCTTCGTAGGCGGCGTCGACCATCGAGGCCGCGTGGGTCAAGAGCGAGATCTCGTCCTTGGTCTTGATCCGACGCGCCTCGAGAAAGACCTGTTGCCCGTCGACCAGTGTGATGCCCTCCTTGGCGAAGGCGCTCAGAATCGGCATCTCCACGACGTCCACGCCGACCGGCTCGTTCTCCAAGCCGTATTGGTGGAGCACCTCTTTAATCTTCAACGCCACCGAACCAGCGCGGTCCGCACCAGGGGGAATCGCCCCGCGCAACGTCGAGATCCCCGCGCGAGCACCCTCGTAAGGGACGCTCTCGCCCTTTTCGTTCAACTCCACGCCACTCAGCCAGGGGTTGTAGAGCTGATGGTGACGGGCGGCCGAACCGAAGTCCCACACGATGGGCTTGCCGCCACGCGGCAGCAACGCGAAGCGAATCAACTTGTCCATGGCCCAGGTGCCGATGTGCGTACCAGTCATGTAACGAATGTTGTGGAAGTCGAACGTCAACAAAGCACCCAGGTCCGAGCGCTCCAATTCAGCCTGAAGTTTCGCCAGCCTTTCCTCGCGCAGGCGCGCCACGTCAACGCGGCTCTCCCAGTCGACCGTGTTACTTCCGTGTGTGTGAATTCCCATGACTTCTCCTGGTTCTACTTTCGGCCTTCAGACCCTAGCGACGCCGCGAGCGGGCCCATGAGTCGAGACCCACCGCGAGGAGCAAGATCAGGCCCAAGACGATCTGCTGATAGAGCACGGCAACGCCCAGCAGGTTAAAGCCGTTGCCAATCAATGCAATGAAGAGTACGCCGATGCCCGTGCGCCAGACCGAGCCCTCGCCTCCCGCGATCGACGTTCCTCCGACGACGATTCCCGCCAGCACCGTGAAGGAAAGGGCGCTGCCACCGCTGGCCGCCTGGGCGCTCAACAACCGAGAGATGTCGATGACTCCGCCAAGTCCGGCGGCCCCGCCGCTCAGCGTGAAGGTCAGCACACGAATCGCGTTGACCCGAACACCCGCGAGGCGCGCGGCCTCGGCGTTTCCTCCGGCCGCCACCATGTAGCGCCCGTAGACAGTCCTCGACAGCAAAAGAGCTAGCACGATGACGACCAATAACGTCATCCACACCGCGCTCGGCACAGTTAAAAACGAAGCGTTGGCAAACTTGAAGAAGCCCGAATTGGCGGAGAGCACAATCAGATTTCCACCAGAGACTTTCAACGCCAGCCCGCCAATGACAAAGGACATCGCCAGCGTCGTGATCAGTGCGTTGATCTTGAACACCGTGACGATAAGTCCGTTAATCAGTCCGACGAATAAACCGGTCCCGATGGCGGCCGCGATGGCGAGAACGGGCGAGTGATGAGCGGCGATCTCGCCAGCGACGACGGTCGCGAGGCCGTAGGTCGCCCCGACGGAGAGGTCAATACCGCCGGCCACGAGAACCAAGGTCCCGGCCGCGGCAATGCAAAGGGTCGCGGCCTGCTGATCGAGGATGTTGATGAGGTTGGTCGTGTGGAGGAAAGGCCCACTCGAAATCGAAAGCGTCACGAAGAGGATCAAGAAAGGAACAGCAATTCCAGCGGTGCGCCACGAAGAGAGAAATCTCGTGGCGTTCGAACGCAGACTCGAAGACTCGAGGTCATGCTCTTCCACGGGGTCGACTCGTTCAGGGGCCTGGTTAGTCATCTGTTCTCCTCAGGTGGCGTTGGTCTCGGCGAAGGCGGCCGCGAGTACTGCTTGTTCGTTCATCTCAGGACCCTTGAGCTCGGCGCTAAAGCGTCCGTGACGCATCACCAGCGTTCGATGGGCCAGTCCGAGCACCTCTTCGAGCTCCGACGAGATCAAGATGATCGAGGTACCGTCCTTGGCCATTTGCACTAAGAGGTCATAAATAGCGCGCTTGGACCCCACGTCGACCCCACGGGTTGGCTCGTCGGCAATCAACACCGAGGGTGAGCACATCATCGAACGCGCGAAGAGCAGTTTCTGCTGATTGCCGCCCGAGAGCATCATCGCCGGCATCTTCATAGTGGCGGCTTTCACGGTGGTCTTGTCCATCATCTCGGCGACCAGGTGTCGCTCGCGAAGCGGCGCGATCCATCCCAAGCGGCTCACCAGATTCAGTCGAGCGAGGGAAATATTCTCGCGCACCGAGCGCCCCATCAACAAACCCATCTGCTTGCGCGACTCGGGTATGAAAACAAGACCTCGTCCGATTGATCGGTGCGGGCTATGGCCGGTGAGTTCGACGCCGTCGAGGCGAACGTTCCCCGACGCCACTCGGGCGTCGCGGAAAATAGCTCTCGCGAGTTCAGATCGTCCCGCACCGACCAAACCGGCAATGCCCAAGATTTCTCCACGACGAAGGACGAACGAACAGTCCTTCACCCCCGGCGCGCAGAGGCGCTCGACCTCGAGGACCAACGGCGACGACTCTTCAACGGGTGACTTTTCGGGAAACGCCGACGACAGCGGTCGGCCGAGCATTCCTTCAATCAACGTCTCCTCCGAAGCTCCCGCGGCGTCGACCGTTTGGATGAGTCGGCCGTCTCGAAGTGTGGTGATGGTGTCCGACAACGAAAGAACCTCAGAGAGAAAGTGCGAGATAAGAATGACCGCGCTGCCCCGGCGGGCGAGCGAGCGAATGATTTCGTGTAGCGCCGCGATCTCATTGCCTGAAAGGGCCGCCGAGGGTTCATCCATCACGACGATCGAGGCGTTGCGCGAAAGCGCGCGCATGATTTCGACCTTTTGTTGATCGGCAATTGACAACGTACCGGCTCGCACGTCTGGAGAGAGGTCAAAGCCCACGTGGCGCGCCAACTCATTGAAGCGCCGTCGCGCCTCGCGCCGTCGTACGAAGCCCACGCTCGCGATCTGAGAGCCGAGGTACACGTTCTCCGCGACCGTCAATCCCGGGACGATCGCGAGTTCTTGAGCGATGGTGACGATGCCGTGCGCGATGCCTTCGCGAGGTGAGCGCAGCACCAAGGGACGCCCCCCAAGGCTGAGCGAACCTTCGTCGGGCTCGATCACCCCGGAAATGATTTTGCCGAGCGTTGATTTCCCAGCGCCATTCTCACCGATCAACGCGTGGACCTTGCCCGCCTCGATGGTCAAGGACACGTCGCTGAGAGCGGGGATACCACCAAAGCGCTTGGACACCCCGGCGACGACTAGATCGTCGCCGGGGATGTCCGCAGCGTGCGGGGGTGGTACCTCATTCATCCGTACAGACATAGGTGGTCAGAACCGAACTCTCAGTAGGCGGACTCGTGAGTTTCTTGTTAACGCAGGATCAGCCCGGCCACTCACCGTTGAAACCAGCCTTGACGAACTGCTTCGCGTTGGCCGGCGTCATGATGCCATGGTTCGGCAGACCCGCCACCGGGTTCTTTGAACCCTGCTTCTTCTTGGTCTTCAGAGCCTTGATGAGCATGCTCATGCCAAGTTGACCTTCCGTCGCTGGCATCTGGAGCACCGTCGCGAACCACGGCCCCGTGCCTGACTCCAGCTGGGAAACGCCCGTCGCGCTGCCTCCGTAGCAAACCAACTTCACCGTGGTGTTCTTCGCCGCGGTCAAGGCCGCCTGGGCACCCTCACAGTCCTGGTCCGAACCAACGATCACGTTCATATTCGAGTGAGCGGTCAACATGTCCTGGGACACGGTAAGCCCAACCGAGGCCTGATAGAGGCCGTCAGCTTCGGCC
>Ga0307373_10014587_pt1 | contig 10787 bp, 9 predicted proteins | sample OX2MG_FD_202534 | JGI IMG/M metagenome (GOLD analysis project Ga0307373, IMG submission 202534) | Soil microbial communities from Risofladan, Vaasa, Finland - OX-2 | ecosystem: Environmental > Terrestrial > Soil > Coastal area > Acid sulfate soil | place: Finland: Risofladan, Vaasa | collected... | reverse complement strand
TCCGCGCCGTCGGCGGCGACGAGGACCTCGTATCCTTCCTGCTTCAGCGTGTAGGTAAGCTGTCGCTGGACATTGGGATCGTCGTCGACGACGAGGATCTTGGCCGCCATCAGGTCGCGTCACCCCTCCGTGCGAGTCCGGGCGAGCCCTGATCCGGGCTCCGGCGACCGGATTATAGGCGCTCGCGGACGCTGTCCCCGAGCAGCGCGTCGACGAGGATCCGGCTCCAGCTCTCCAGGCCGTCGCGGACCGCGATCACCTCGTCCGGGTCGACGAACCCACCCTCGAGCTTGTCGACTTCACGGATCGCGACGGAACGGCCGGCGGCATCGGCGAGATGGACGACCCCGAGGTGGACCGCGCCGACCTCGGTCTCGTCGTCGTTGAGCAAGCCGAGCGGTCGGAAGGCCGGGACGAAGTCCGCCACGAGCTCCTCCCGCCATTCGCGCTGCAGCCCACCCGCGAGGTCGACGTCGCCGGGATTGAGGTGACCGCCGACGCCCACCGACCAGTGGTCGTGCAGCCGCGCGTCCGCGCCAGCCCGAGTGCGCCGCATGAGGAACCAGCGCTGAGCGTCGCGCAGGAGGAGGTAGGGGATCACCTGCTTCGCGCTTCGATCCTCTTCGGCCTCAGCCCGAAGGACGAACCGGCCGTGCTCACGGATCGCCGCCACGAGACCTGCCACGGCGGCCGGATCCGCGCGCAGGCCGTGCCACGGGGTCGGCAGCGCGATCACCCGGGGCAGGACGAGCACTCGCTCGGCCTCCGCCGTCACCGTTGCCCGGCTCCGTCCTCGTCGGCCGCCGCCTCGAGTCGCTGCCGCGCTGCGCCGAAGCGCGCCCGCAGTTCGTCCCGATCCCCGCGTTCGATCGTCGCCCGCCAGTCCGCGAGCATGGCTTCGAGAACCCGGATCCGGGCGGCGATCGCCGGTCCGTTCGTCACCGCGATCCCGGCCGCCATCTCCGCGTCACCGCGAGCGAGGCGGGTCGCCGACCCCCAGCCCGTCGCGGCCAGTGCTCGCGCCGCGGGCCAGTCCGGTCGTCCCGGATCCGAGCCGCGCCCGACGATCGCCTCGACGAGCGCGGCGGCGACGACGAGCGGCAGGTGGCTGATAGCCGCGACCGCGGCGTCGTGTTCGGCGGCATCCATCACCACCGGCACGGCCCCGCAATCGGCGGCGAACGCCGCGACCCGTGCCACTCCGCCCGGCGGGCTCGAAGGAGCCGGGACGACGACCCATGGACGACCCGCGAAGAGCGACCCGTCCGCCGCCGCGAACCCGCTGGTTTCGCGACCAGCCATCGGATGGCCGCCCACGAACGGCAGTCCGAGCTCCGCCGCACGGGCGACGATCGCGCCCTTCGTCGAGGCGACGTCGGTCACGAGCAGGTCGCGATTGCGCGCCGTGAGTCGCCCAGCCGCAAGGTCGTCGAGCAGGGCGAGGCACGCGTCCGGGGGGGCAGCCAGGATCACGAGGGATGCGCCGTCGACGGCCTCCTCGAGGCTTCGCGCGGCGACGTCGATCACCCCCGCCTGCAGCGCGACTCGCGGCCCTCGACCGTCGGGCGTCCAGGCGACGATCGAGCGCTGTTCGTTCTCGGGTCCGGGCCCGCCCGTACCCTCGCGGGAGCGGATCGCCCGAGCGATCGATCCGCCGACGAGTCCGAGGCCGAGGAGGACCAGGCGCATGGCGGGATTATCGTCGGTCGGGGCGGGTGACCATGGCAGTACTACAATCGCGGGCAGCGGGCACGTCCCACGGTCGCCTCGATCGACTCAGGCCGTCTCGCGTGATCGCGAGGGATGGGTGGCGCGACCGGCCGAGGTGCGACGCAGCGATGGGCGGCCGAATGCCTCACGTCCGATCCGGGTCCTCCTCGTCGATGACCATCAGCTCCTCACGGGCGCGCTCGCACGGATGATCTCGACGGAAGCCGATATCAAGGTCGTCGGCATCGCCGGGACCGTCGCTGAAGCGAAGGCGATGTCCCGGGAGCGGCTCGATGTCGTCCTCATGGACTACCGGTTGCCGGACGGCACCGGGGCCGACGCGACGCGGGCGATCAAGGCGCGCTGGCCCGCCGTGCGGATCGTCATGCTCACCGCCGCGAGCGACGACGAGACGGTCCTCGAATCCATCCAGGCCGGCGCCGACGGCTACCTGACAAAGGACCGCGCCGTCGAGGACGTCGTGGGGGCCATCCGGGCGGCCCACGCCGGCGAAACGCTGTTGCCACGATCGGTGATCTTCGGCATCGCCCAGCGGGTCGCGGCATCACGGGACCGCAGTTTCGACCGAGCGCCTATCGAACCGCTCACGCCACGCGAACTCGAGGTCCTGCGGGCCCTCACCGAGGGCCTCTCGACGGGTGAGATCTCGGCGCGACTGGTCATCGCTCCGAACACGCTCCGGACCCATGTCCAGAACATCATGGGCAAGCTCCACGCCCATTCGAAGCTCGAGGCCGTTGCGTTCGCCCTCCGCAATGGCATCGTCGAACCGCCCCGCCCGGACGATTCGCTCTACTGACCGCGGGGGTGGCGGCGATCGATCGAGCCCGGGGTTCGCATCGGTCCGGTCAGGCCCGTCGACGGCGCGCCGCCCGGCGTTCGACGACCCGTCGCTCTTCGCCCTGCGGCGGTCCAGGGTCGTCGGTCGGATTATGCCGCCTGATCAGGGCTCGCCGATCCGTATCGCGCCGCTCCGGGTTGAGGTAGGCGCCACAACGCGGGCAGCGTCGCTCCTCCGCGAAGAGTGCCTCGATCGGCGCGACGGTATAGATCTGGCGACCGCACGACCAGCAGGCGAGACGTGGCACCGGGCCATCCTACCCGGGCTCAGCTACGGCCGCCGGCGCGGTCCCTGACGGCGAGCCGAGCCGCTGGCAGACAGGCCCACGAGGCCCGGCACGATGAGGACGATCGCAAGCGGGTCCGGACCGTGCTGGTCGTGGCTGTGACCGGCTGGGGGTGGGACGGGCAGTGTCCCGTTGCACGGCCGCGGCGCGTCGGCGGTCTTCACATGGCCGGGCGGCTGGTCGACGGTCCCCGGGCACGGCGGCATGAGGCCCGGGCCCCCTTCGCCATCGGTCCGAGCCGGCGTCGGGGTTGGCGTCGGGGTTGGCGTCGGCGGGCGCACCGGTGTCGGTGCAGGCGTCGGAGTCGGAGTCGGCGGACGTACCGGTGCAGGCGTCGGAGTCGGAGTCGGCGGACGTACCGGTGCAGGCGTCGGGGTGGGCGTCGGCGCGGGGATCGGGCCCCCGCTCGAAGGCGTCGACGTGGGATGCGCGGACGGCCGGGGGGACGGTCCGCTCGGACCGGATGGCACGCCGCCACCTCCCGGGGCAGGCGTTGGCGAACCGGGCGACGGACCGCCCGGGGACAGGACGACCGGCGGCGTCGAGGGCACCGTCGACGGACCCGCTGAACTCGACACTCCGGACGACGGAGCACCCGGCGTTGGCGCGCCCGGGGTGGGAGCGCTCCCGGGGTTCGACGACGGTACGACTGGAGAACCGAGGGCGGCCGTGACCGGCGTGCTCGCCGGGCCGACGACGGCAGTCGGGGGCAGAGATGGGGATCCGAGTCCGCCGATGGCGAGCGCCGCGGCGGCGATGACGAGGTTGACGATTCCCAGCACGAGGACGAGGCGGGCTCGCTGGGCGATGGTCACGTCGATCCGGGGTCTCCCTGCACGGGCACTGGCGGGATTGGCTCGGCCGTGTCTCGTCCGATCGTACCACCGGCGACGGTACCTCCGGGACCCGTCCGCGACGGCGGCACGACATCGCCGAGGGGCGCCTCGAGAAGCCGGATGTAGCGCGCCGCACCGCCGCCGGTCCTGCTCTCGAACAGGACGAGAGAGGTCGCCCGCCAGCGGACGAAGAATCCGTCCGCTGCGTCGATCAGCCGACGAGCGAGCCGTGGCCCGGCCCGCACGCCATCCGAACGGGCAAGGGTGAGATGCGGCCGGAACGGTCGATCGTCCGCTGGCCGACCGAGCGCGACGAGCTCGCGATCGAGCGCCTCCGCCAGCCGACCGAGTTCCGTCTGACCGGCACCGATCCCCAGCCAGAGCGCTCTGGGCCGATCCGCCCCTGGGAACGCTCCAGCGCCAGCCACCCGCACGTCGAACGGATGCGCGGCGGCGGCGACCGCGGCGACCGCACGCTCGACGGCGGCGACGTCCGGATCGAGCGTCGGCCCGATGAAGCGAACGGTCACGTGAAGGGCATCGAGGCGAACCCAGCGAACATCGGTCGAACCACGGCCCGAGCGACCGACTGGACCGACGATCGCCGCCCCGTCCGTGGCTCGAACTCCCTCGACGAGCGCAGCGATGCCCTTGATCGCATCGGACGGCAGCGGGACGGCGACGAACAGGCGGCGTCCCGGCTCCCGCAGCCGGGCGAGCCACGCCGGCTCCGTTGCGGCGTCATGGGGTCCGACGGTCCGTCCACGGACCGGGCTCGGCCCGTCGTCCGTCATCCGCGGTGAAGATCGGCGACGGTGTGCGCTTCGGCTTCGAAGGTCCGTCGGTCGGCGATCAGGACGGACCGCGCGACGGCCGCGTCGCGCCAGCCGAGCACCTCGGTCTCCTTCGATTCGAGCAGCTTGTATGTGTCGAAGAAATTGCGGATCTCGACGAGGCGGTGGGGACGCACCTGTTCGAGGTCGCCGACGTGCGCCTGATGGGGATCGCCGACGGCGACGCAGAGGACCTTGAAGTCGTAGCCCTTGTCGTCACGCATCTCGAGGCCGCCGATCGGTCGAGCCCAGACGTGACAGCCGGTGAAGGTGGGTTCGTCGATCAGGAGGAGAGCATCGGTGTGGTCCCCGTCGCCGGACCGTGTGTCCTCCACGAAGCCATAGTCGAAGTTGTAATACACCGCCGAGGACAGCACCCGGTCGAGGCGGTAGACCCGGGCGCGCTCGTCCCACTCGTACTTGTTGCGGCTGCCCCGCGGGATCTCGACGACGACCTCGATGACGTCCGGGAAGCTCGGCGTCGGTTGATCGCCCATCCGCACACGATACCCGGGCCGGCCGCCGCGCGCGCTGGTGGGCACCGACCGGGGTCCGGCACAGCGGGTGCCGTAGGCATGCCGGCCTCGAAGGACGGAGCGAAGTTACGCCAGGGTCAGCGGTCCGTGCGCCCTGCCACGGACCGCGGTCCGTGCGCCCCGCCACGGTCCGCGGTCCGTCCACCCCGCCAGGCTATCAGCGCCACGATTAACGGATGCACGTTGGTTCCGCGCTGAGCGGGAGGGAGCGGCCGATCCCGATGCGGCACGCGATCGGTCGCGCACATCGTGCACGGGCCACGGACGTCATCGTGCAGGGGCCACGGACGTCAGGGAGGGGTAGATGGCCCTTTCGCGGCCGGGACGTTCGACGACGCGGCCCTTAGCAGTGGGGCCGATAACCGCCAACCAGCTGCCGTCCGCCGCGCTCCGCCGCGGGTCCGCCGGCTGGGCCGAGGGTACGCGCGCAGGCGGGAGAACCCGAACAGCGAGCGCGGTCTCGCGGAAGGCTCCAACCACGATCCCGTCAGGACGCCTCAGTCGTTGTACAGACGCTCCTCGATGAGTTTCTCCTGCACGGTCCGGCCGTTCGGGTCGAAGCAGGCGAACTCGAAGTGCTTCTCGAATTCGAGGTCGATGTTGTCCTGGCCGCCTCGGTTCTTCTCGACGCTCACGACGATCCAGTCGCGGAAGCGCTGCGCCTGGTACGGATTGAACTCGATGTTCACCTTGGCGACGATGTGGTACTTCTCGTTGAGGATGAGGATGATGTCCGCCTCGTAGTTGATCGCCGAGCTGCCGCGGAGGTGGTGGTTGCGGAGCCGGGCGGCCTTCAAGCCTTCCTTGTCGGCGGCCACGATCGCGATCATCGGGACGTCCTCGGACAGCGAGATGTCCTTGAGCCCGTTGACGACGAACGTCACCTTCTCCGTCTCCGTCGGCGGTTCCGGATAGACCGGGACCTTCTGGAGGTAGTCGACGATCACGAACAACCGCCGATCGCCGGACAGTTCCTTGTGCTGGCGGATGAGCTGGCGCACGTTGTCGACGGTGCTCGCGGTCTGCGTCCCCCGCATGAGGAACAGGTTCTGGCCGTACCGCGCGATGCGGTCGAGCGATGGCCGAAGCCGCGGATTGTTCGCCAGCTGCGCACCGACCGAACCCTCCTCCAGCCAGGATCCAAGGATCTCCTTGCGGACGTCCTGGATCTTGATCGCGCCCGTCTTGTGCGGCAGGTGGGCCAGGGCGGACTCCATCGCGATGAGCCGATTCAGGAGGTACTGCTCCTCGTGCTCGAAGCAGATGTAGAGGACGTTGGCCTGACCGCCCGACGCGACGTTGCGCGCCATCTGGAGCGCCATCGTCGTCTTGCCCGTGCCCTGGGCACCGCCGATGAGGAGCAGCTCGCCGGCGCGCAGCCCGCTGCCGATCGTCTTGTCCAACGGCGTGAAGCCCAGTGGTACGGGCTGGTACTCGCCGACCTTGCCGCTGGTGATGTGATCGTTGAGATCGACGAGAACGTCGAGCGCCGACCGCGGAGCCATGCTGCCGTTCGGCGTGTCGAGCCGCCATGGACTCTTCGGCGCGGCGTTCGTGTCAGGAGCCTCGGTGCTCACGCGGCGTATCCCTCCCGGTGGTGACGTGCCGGCATGGTAGCACCGGCTCACAGGCTGAACAGTCGCCGAAGGTCATGGGCCGCCGCGTCCGAGCGCACCACCGCGGCACGGTGGCGCGAGGTCGCTCAGCGCGGGATCGTCGCGAGCTCTTCCCAATAGCGGACCATCGCCCGGATCCCGTTCTCGAAATTCGCCAGGTCCATCCACTCGTTCGGGGCATGGAAGTTCCCGTCCGGCGGGGTGAAGCCCATGATCACGACCGGCAGACCGAGCAGCGTCTCGAACGTCGCGACGAACGGGATCGAGCCGCCTTCGCGGATGAACACCGGTTCCTGCCCGAAGACCGCCCGGAGCGACCGGGCGAGCGCCTGGTTCGCCGGAAGGTCGATGGGCGAGTAGCTGGGTCGGCCCGTTCCCAGGCACTCCACGGACACGCGCACGCCCGGCGGGGTCACCGCCTCGACATGGGTGCGGAAGCGCTCGAAGATCGCGTCGGGATCCTGGTTCGCGACGAGACGGCAGCTCACTTTCGCGTGAGCCCGACCCGGGATGATGGTCTTGCTCCCTTCACCCTGGAACCCGCCCCAGATCCCGTTGACGTCGAGGGTCGGGCGACCGGCCCGCCGTTCGAGCGTCGTGTAGCCAGGCTCGCCGACGAGATCGGTCACGCCGAGCGCCGCCCGGGCAGCGTCCTCGTCGAACGGCAGTGCCGCGAACGCCGCACGATCCGCCGGGCCGAGCGGCAGGACCTCGTCGTAGAACCCCGGGATGAGGATCCGACCGTCCGGTCCTTTCAGCGCCGCGATGATCGCCGCCAGGGCATTCGCAGGGTTCGCCACCATGCCGCCATAGACACCCGAGTGGACGTCCTGGAACGGGCCCGTCACGTCGATCTGGGCGTACATGATGCCGCGCAGCGCGACCGTGACCGCCGGCACGTTGCCGGCGAAGAATCCGGAGTCACAGATGAGCGCGACGTCGCCGCCCAGACGGTCCAGGTTCGCCGCGAGCCACGGCTCGAGGCTGGCGGAGTTCGATTCCTCTTCTCCCTCGAAGACGAACCGCAGGTTGATGGGCAGGCGGCCGCGCGTCGCCAGCAGCACCTCCGCGGCCTGCAGGATGATCGCGATGTTGCCCTTGTCGTCACTCGCTCCGCGAGCCAGGACGCGATCCCCGACGATGACCGGCGAGAACGGGGGCGAGGCCCACTCGTCGAGCGGATCGACCGGCTGGACATCGTAGTGCCCGTACACGACCGCGGTCGGGGCGCCCTCGGCGTGGAGCCAGTCGGCATAGACGATCGGGTAGCCGGCCGTCTCGGAGACCTCGACGTTCTCGAGGCCGATCGCCCGGAGTCGGTCGCCGACCCATGTCGCGGCTGCCCGACAGTCGGCCTCGTGCTCGGGGAGCGCCGAGATACTCGGGATGCGCAGGAACTCGACGTACTCGTCGAGCCGGCGGGCCCGAGTGGATGCGAGGAAGTCGTCGATCGCCGGATCGACGACGGCGCCGTTCAAGCCGGGCTTGGCGCGGGAGCCGTGGCAGGTCCCGCGGAGGTGCCGGGCGCGCCTGCCGGCCCGGCCGCCTTCGGCACGATCGGCGGCGGGGCGATCGCCGGAACGCCACCCCGCGGATCGATCTTGGGTGGCAGGTCAGCGAAGAGCTTGTTGAACTCCTCGGTATCGACCGTCTCTTCGGCGACGAGCTTCTCGGCGAGCGCCTGAAGTCGGTCGCGGTGGGTCACGAGGACCTCCATGGCCCGGTCGTACGCCCGGTCGATGATCGCCCGGACTTCGTCGTCGATCGTCTTCGCGACATCGTCGCTGTAGTTCCGCTGCTCACCGATCTCGCGACCGAGGAAGACGAGTTCGTCCCGCTTGCCGAAGCTCAACGGACCAAGCTTGTCGCTCATGCCGAACTCGGTGACCATCCGGCGGGCGAGACCCGTCGCCTTCTCGATGTCATTGCTCGCACCCGTCGTCGTGTCGCCGAAGATCATCTTCTCGGCCGCATTGCCTCCCAGCAGGCCCGCGATCTTGTCTTCGAACTCCGACTTGCTCTGCAGATAGCGATCCTCCATGGGCAGGGCCATCGTGTAACCGAGCGCCATGCCGCGGCTGATGATCGTGACCTTGGCGACCGGGTCGCACTTGGGGAGGATGCGCTGGACGACGGCGTGACCGCCCTCGTGGAAGGCGATGATCGCCTTCTCCTGATCGCTGATGACGCGGCTCTTCCGCTCGGGCCCGGCCACGATGCGCTCGAGCGCCTCCTGGAACTCGGGCATCGCGATCGTCTTCTTGTTCCGCCGCGCGGCGAGGATGGCCGCCTCGTTGACGAGGTTGGCGAGGTCCGCACCGGAGAAGCCCGGGGACTGCCGCGCGACGGCCTCGACGTCGATCGTCTTGTCGAGCGGCTTGCCCTTCGTGTGAACCTTGAGGATCGCCGTCCGGCCACGCATGTCCGGCCGATCGAGGATGACCTGGCGGTCGAAGCGACCCGGCCGAAGGAGCGCCGGATCGAGGACGTCCGGGCGGTTCGTCGCCGCCACGACGATGACGTTCGTGTTCGTGTCGAAGCCGTCCATCTCGACGAGGATCTGGTTGAGCGTCTGCTCGCGCTCGTCGTGGCTGCCGCCGAGGCCGGCGCCCCGCTGGCGGCCGACGGCGTCGATCTCGTCGACGAAGACGATGCAGGGGCTGTTCCGCTTCGCCTGGTCGAACAGGTCGCGGACGCGCGAGGCACCCACGCCGACGAACATCTCGACGAACTCCGAGCCGGAGATGCTGAAGAACGGAACGCCGGCCTCGCCGGCCACGGCCCGCGCCATGAGGGTCTTGCCGGTGCCGGGAGGTCCGACGAGGAGGACGCCGCGCGGGATCCGAGCGCCGAGCGAGTTGAACTTCTCGGGGTATTTGAGGAACTCCACGATCTCCTGCAGCTCGGTCTTGGCCTCATCGACGCCCGCCACGTCGGCGAACGTGACCACCGTCTTGTTGCCAAGGAACATCCGGGCCCGGCTCTTGCCAAAGCTCAGCGCCTGGTTATTCGTCCCCTGGGCCTGCCGCATCATGAAGATGATGAAACCGACGATGACCACGACGGGCAGGAGGATCCCGAGCAGCGAGAGGAACCACGAGGTATCCGGCGGAACCTCGGCCGTCAGGTCCGGGACCGCCTTGCCGCCGGCTTTCGCGGCGGCCTGGATGTCCGGGTACGCGTCGGCGAGGAGACCGGGGACGATGACGGTGTACTGGCCCGTCCCTTCCTTGACGGTCAACGTCGTGTTCTGCTGCACCACCGAGGTGACGCTGCCGTTCTGGACGTCCTGCAGGAACGCGGTGTATGACTTGGTCGTACCGGTGCTGCTCGGGCTGATCAGCACGGCGGCGAGGAGCGCAACGGTGCCCACGACGAGCACGAGCATGACGATGCCGTTGCGGAGGAACTTGGCGTTCAAGAAAGGGAGCCTCCGGATGCGCGAGGACCCGCCGGTCGTGCGACGGAGTCGTGGCCGAGTATAGCGCCGGACTCCGGGACCGCCCTGAGGAGGAATGGGCCGGTGCAGGCGACCCGGCGTCAGGCGCTCAACGCTGGATACGCCGCGCAGCACAGCATGCCTGGCCTGGGCCTGGCCGGGGCGGGCGTGGGATGTGGCCGGCCTGGGCTATCGATGCTGACCAGCATGGATCTCAGGTCGACCGTGCGTGGTCGCATGCCCGATCGGCAGTTCCGATCGCGGAGCACGCGCGGTCGCGGCCGATCTGATCCCTTCCAGCATCATCCGTTGCAGTACCTGACGAGAATCAGGGATCAGGCGGGGCGGCAGGTCTGGTAGCGGAGGGCGGATTTGAACCACCGACCAAGGGCTTATGAGTCCCCTGCTCTACCACTGAGCTACTCCGCCACGACGAACAGGATATCGGCGGTCACCGACGGCGGCAACCTCCGTCCCACGACAGAACGCCTTCCCGCTGATCGCGTTCGATGCTGTAGCGATGGTCCATCACGGGTCGTACGCTTCGAGCATGCAGTTCCTCGTCGCGCGCAATCCGGACCCGGACTCGCGGCTGCCGTACCTGGTCCGGCTTCCCATCGACGGAGGCCTGATCCTCAAGGTCCGCGACACCTGGCCGCGCACAAGCCG
>Ga0307373_10014586_pt1 | contig 10788 bp, 9 predicted proteins | sample OX2MG_FD_202534 | JGI IMG/M metagenome (GOLD analysis project Ga0307373, IMG submission 202534) | Soil microbial communities from Risofladan, Vaasa, Finland - OX-2 | ecosystem: Environmental > Terrestrial > Soil > Coastal area > Acid sulfate soil | place: Finland: Risofladan, Vaasa | collected... | reverse complement strand
CCCAAACCGATGAATACGTTCCCAAGATCATCGCCATCAAGCTCATCATGGAAAACGCCCGATCGCTGGGATTCGCGATACCGACTGAAAAGGCCGATAGGGCCGTCCGCCTGACGCTTGCGACCGTAGATAATCCGATCTACCTCTCCGACATTGCATCCGCCACCGGTCTCCCTTTCCGGCAGGTCTGGCTCCTGAATCCGCAGATCAAGGGCCTCTTACTGCCGCCGGGCTCGTATGACTTCTACCTCCCCGAGAGGTTTGCCTCGAAGCGCAGAATCCTGAACGACTATCTCAACGGCCTTCCCTACGAGCGCGAGACCTTTGTCGTGAAGAAAGGGGACACCCTCTTCTCAACCGCCCGGGCGTTGGGAACGACCGTCGACGAGCTTGAGAGCATCAACGATCTGAAAGGCTCCGCCACGCTCGCGATAGGGGCAAAGTTGCTGTACTGGCGACGTGTCGTGGCGGAGGGGTATAATCAGGATCAACCTCAATTCTCTGGGAGGGGAAGATGAGCTCTATCGACGATGTCATGTCACGGATTCAACAGATCATGAACCGGATGCAGGAGATCGAGGGTCTCGCACGGAGGCCGCCTGCCGCAGGCGGGGCACGGACCGCTCCGCCGGATTCGCCCGATCCTACTCAAACGGCTGGGGGCGCCCACGCGGGCGCGGCGGAGTCTCCGCTCCCTACGGGGGGATCTGCGTTTCAGCAGCTCCTCGAGCAGGCGCTGGCCGCCGGGACCAACCTTGGCGGCGGGTCGGGCGGCTCGGGTGAGCTCTCCACACTGCCGTCGAGTTTAAGCTCCTTGAGCAGCCTCGGCTCCGCACTCGGCCTCAACGGCACAACGCCCATTTCAGGCACGGGGCAATCCTCGGACGCTACGGCCGCCGATTCCGCCGCGCGGCTGCAGGAGTATCAAAAGCTTCTCATCAAGGCGATCCAGGAGCTTGCGGCCGAACAAAAGCGGGGTCCCGAGACCCCCTCCACGCCGCAGCCGCCGCAGATGAAGTAGGCAGGGCGCACGCTCGCAGGGCCTCCTCCCAGGCGGCTTCGTCCGCGTTGGCGGGCCTGCCGGAATCTGTCGCCCGGCCGCCATCTCGCGCCGGGCGGCGAGTTAAGGCGCGGCCCGCAGCCACTCGTTCCAAGCCGCACTGTCGGCGAGCATCTTGATGTAGATCCCGCCGACGACCGAGCGCGCCTGGAAGCCCTCTTGCTTGCCACTCACCGTGTCATACCAATCGGTCAACGGAACGCGGCTTTCGGTTTCGTTCGCCCAGACCAGAAGCGGGGCTACGAGACTTTCAAAGTCCTTCTTTGTAGCGGCGAGGGTCGCGATCCAGATTTCCCAATCGAGCTTGGTGTAGGTTCTTCGGCTGTCGAGCGGCACGCCGTAGCGGTTCATGTGAGAAAGATAGTAGGCGACCTCGCTCTGCGCGAGGGAGGCCGGAAAGAGGTCGAGGCCGAGGATCTTGTCCCAAACCAGGTTGTATTTCTGGCTCCAGCTCCCGGGGGCGTCGAAGGCGAGACGGGTTCGGTCTCCGTTGTCGGCCATGGTCACCCATCGCTGCGCAAAATCGCGTGCGATCCCGTCATACTCCGCAGCGAGCGACTCCTTCCCGAGGATATTCGCGAGGCGCGCGAAGGCCGCCAGCGCGAGGATGGCCTTGAGCGAGAGGTTCGCGTTGTGGGCGAGGTGCCCTGCAAAATCGTCGGTCGAGAGCTGGTTCGCGGGATCGAGTCCTGCGTCGCGGAGGTATTCAGCCCATTGGTGGAGAAGGGGCCAGTAACGGGAGGCGAACTCGGCGTTGCCGTCGGCCTTGGCCAGCGCGGCGACCAGGATGATCATGTCGCCGCTCTCCTCGACAGGCATCTGGTCTACCTCGGAGCTTTCTCCGCCACCGTAGACCTGCCCGTTCGCGATGGGGTAGGTCCCGAGGTCGTGGGGCGCGAACGGGAAGTGCCACCGACCCGATTGTGCATAGTCGAACACCGGCTCGAGCGTCGCCTTGAGAAGTGCCGGATTGAGCATAAGAAGAAGCGGCGCTTCGGGATAGATGACGTCCACCGTTCCGAGGCAGCCGTTCGAAAGGTTCTCTTTGGGAAAGTAGTAGGGCTGGCCGTTCGGTCCCGCCACGAGGGTCTGTGCGGCGAGGCTTTGACGGTAGGCGAGCGCGGCAAGCTCTGCATACGCCGCTCCTCCCGTCTGCGTGAGGCTCTCCATGAGCCGTTGGTCGAACGCGGCCAGACGCGAAGTGAGATCGGCGAAATCGCGTTCGGCGGCGGCGAGGAGCTCCGCAACCGATGCGCCGGCTCGCCGCCAGTAGGGGCGGAGCCGCGCGTGGAGGTATTCGATCGAATAGATCTCGTCATAGGCAAGGAGGATGTGGCGGGTGACCGGGAGGCTCGAAATCTCTCCCAAATCGAAGCCGACCGCGATGACCGGCGAGCCATCCGATGCGGGTCGCGGAAGCTGTGCCTCGACCCCCTGCGGAATGGTCGCCTTCGCGATGAAGGCGCGGCGGGCTGCGTCGGCGAGGGCGACCCCGACCCGCGGTGCATCGCCCTCGGGCGCGGCGAGGTAGAGATGGCCCCAGTCGATCCGCAGGTCGTCGCCCTTCTTGGCAAGGATCTCCTGGGTCGTCGTTCCCATCCGCGCGACGACGAGAGACGGGACGCTCTCGATTTCGGCGGTCACCGGCTGCCTCCCCTTGTTGACGACCAGCTCGCCGGTGCAGTCGAAGTAAAGCTGTGCCGCATGGCGCCCGCCGTCCGCTGCCTCCACCTCCCACGCGAGGTAGCTCACCGGACGGGCATAGAGGTCGAGATCTTGGGGCAGGAGGGGTGTTAGAAAGGTCAGCGTGAGCCGGATTCCCGCCCCCTGGAATCGGTAGATCGTCCGGGTTGGCAGAATCGAGAGCCCAGTTTGGGGAAGGGCGGGAGTCGTCGCCGGCTCGCTTCCCATGATCCGGAAGGTATTGCCGTCGACTCTCACCAGGCAGGTGAGCGGCTGAACGGTCCCGGTCCAATGGCGGGTCGGAGAATCGGTCAAAGAATCGGTAAACGACCAGAGGCTGAAGTAGGGATTGTGGGTAACAAGCGGAACCGCCGGCGGGCGGGTACGTGGCGCGCTGGGTGATGTATTCTTCATGGTGATAATCCTTGCGTCACTCTATCACGCGTTCGCGTGCGGGTGCTACCGCTGAAGTCTTGAGCTGATTTTGGCGCATGCCACCTCCTTGACCGCCGCCGGCAATAGCATTACCTATTTGGTGAGGTATTCATGAAGATAGAAATCTGGTCGGATGTCGTCTGTCCTTGGTGCTACATCGGCAAGCGCCGTCTCGAGGCCGCCGTCGCGCGCTTCGACCACGGCAATGAGGTCGAGCTGACCTACCGGAGCTTCGAGCTGGATCCCGACGCTCCACGGCGGGAGGAGCAGTCGCTCGAGGAGATGCTTGCGCGGAAGTACGGAATGAGCCGCGAAGAGGCCATAGCCGCAAACGCTCGAATCACCGAGCTTGCCTCCGGGGAGGGGCTCGAGTATCGCCTCGATCGGGCCAAGCGTGGCAATAGCTTCGATGCCCATCGGTTGATTCACCTTGCCGCAGGTCACGGCCTGCAGAGCGCCATGAAGGAGCGGCTCATGCGGGCCTACTTCACCGAAGGGGAGGCGATTGGCGAGCCCGCGGTCCTGATCCGGCTCGCACGCGAGGTCGGGATAGACGAGGAGGAGGCGCGCGAGATCGTCGCCGGCGATGCCTTCGCCGCCGAGGTGCGAAACGATGAAGCGAAAGCTCAGGCGCTCGGAATCAGCGGGGTGCCCTTCTTCGTCATCGAAGGCCAGTGGGGAATCTCGGGTGCTCAGCCGGTGGAGCTCTTCCTCAATGCGCTCAATCAAACCTGGGAGGAGCTTCGGGTCGGGGAGCGGCCGAGCACGCAATAGGCTTGCGGGAAGGCCGATTGTCGTCGGCCCCTTTTCGCGCTACCATCGGCGAAATGCTCAGGAAGGCCTTCCGCGTTACGGTGCCCGTGCTTCTGGGGTATCTCGCCATTGGTATTGCCTTTGGGCTGCTGCTCAGGAATGCGGGCTACCCGTGGTGGCTCGCCCCGGTCATGTCGGCGCTCGTCTACGCTGGAGCGCTCCAGTACCTTGCGATCGGGCTCCTCGCCGCACACGCATCGCTTTGGGAGGCGGCGCTTCTCGCTCTCGTCGTCAACGCGCGCCACATGGTCTACGGGCTTTCGCTTCTCGATCGCTATGGGCGCGCGGGCTGGCGCAAGCTCTATCTGATCTTTGCCCTCACCGACGAGACCTACGCCCTGGTGACCTCGACCGAGGCTCCCGGCGGGGTCGACCCGACCGGTTTCTACGCGACCATCTCACTCCTCAATCACAGCTACTGGGTCGCCGGGAGCGCCATCGGTGCAATCGCGGGGAGCCTTATTCCCTACAACATGACAGGGCTCGATTTCGCCCTCACCGCGCTCTTCATCGTGCTTGTCGTTGAGCAGTTTGGCAGCGCAACCTCGAAGCTTCCCTTTCTCCTTGCGGCGCTTTCCGCGGCCGGCGCCTATTTCCTCGTAGGACCGAAGAACATGCTCCTCGTGTCGATCGCGGGCAGCGTGGTGCTGCTCTTGCTCTTCCGGAAGGAGGTTGCCCGTGACGTCGCTCGGTGAGGCTCTTCTGGTGACGGTCGTCATGACTGCGGTGACGGTCGCGACGCGCGCCTTTCCCTTTGTCTTCTTTCGAAAGCGAAAGCCCCCGGCAGCCCTCCTCTTCGTGCGAGACTCGATCCCTCCGGCGGTCATGACCCTCCTCGCGCTCTCGAGCTTCAAGGATGTCCGCTGGACGCGCGCACCTTACGGCCTGCCTGAGCTTCTTGCGGGGCTCGTAGTCGCGCTCTTGCACCTTTGGAAACGGAATCCCTTCCTGAGCATCTTTGGCGGGACCGCCTTCTACATGGCGCTCACGCGCTTGGGAGTGGTGCGCGTGATCCTCGGGGGGTGAGATGCGGTCAGCCAGCCGGCGGGCTCCGGAGCGCCCTCCGCGAGCCTCAGCTCAATCGGACCCCTGCTCCATTGCCCGTATCTGGTCCCGCAGGTCCTCGATCTCCTTCAGCCAGAAGGCACGAGTGCCCCAATCGGGATGGCTCTCGCGAAAGCGACGATCGTCCCGTTGGCGCGCGCTCCAGGCGAGGTAGTAGATCATCCGCATAAGCCGCAACGGCTCGATGAGGGCGAGGGTCGCGCGCTCGAAGGAATGGAATTGCTCGTAGCCTTCGAGGATGAGCGCGAGCTCACGCCGGCTCTTGTGGGCGCGGTCCGGGAGGAGGAGCCAGAGGTCCTGGACCGGAGGGCCCATCATCATGTCGTCGAAATCGATGAGGAGGAGGCCTTCGGCTCCCCGGTCGAGAATATTGCCGCGGTGGCAGTCGCCGTGAATTCGCATGTTGGACGCCCCCGCGAAGAGCGGGGTGATGCGCTCGAGGGCGTCTGCCGCCACCTCGAAGAACTCCTCCCGGACATCGGGATGGACTACCTCGCGAAGCTCGTCGAGAAAGAGCGTGGTCGAGGCACCGGGGCTGCACTGCAGGCGGTGACTCGCGACCTTGCGCTCGGCCACGGCGTGGAGCCGTCCCACCAGGCTTCCAAGGCGCAGGAGGTCCTCATCGCGCTCGGCGTCGAAGTTCCTCCCGGCGCGCTTTGGATAGAGCGCACAGGCGAACTCCGTTTCGCGCTCTTCATCGGCGGCGATAACCGTTTCGAGGGTGCTTCCGTCCGGGCTAATGATCGGTGCAACGACCGGAAGATCGGCAGCCGCACACTCGAGAACCAGATCGTGCTCTTCGAGGATCGCCTCCCTGCTCCACCGCCCTGGCCGGTAGAACTTCGCGACGTAGGAGGTTCCCTCCTCGTCGGTGAGCGCGTAAACACGGTTGACGTAGCTCGAGAGGGCGGAGATCGTGCCGTCGGTGCGGAGGTCGTAGGCCTCTTCCACCGCCTGGGCCACGACGTGAGGCGTGAGCAGATCGAAGTTTTGCATGGGCGAACCGTAGCACATCTCCCCGGGCCCGTCGACCTCGACTTCCTTCGCAGCAGAGGTCCGCCGCCGCAGCTGCGACATAGGCGCTCCCATCCCACGAGCAGGTGGGGCGGCGCCGATGAAGCTCGACTCCGCACCGCTTTCGCGGTATCCTTTGGGTTGACGGAAACGCCGTGCCCGAGCGAGGTGGGCGCAGCTCGACGGAAGGAGGGCGAAATGCAGACGGGATTCTTCTATGTCAGGTTGCGACCGGACATCGATCCGAAGGAGCAGTGGTATACCGTTGGAGGCAAGGCCGTGTTCTTGAGCGAAGTCTTCACCAAGACCAAAATCTATCCTGTTCTTGCGGTCGACTATCGGACGGAGAACGGGGTGAAGGAAACCCTCTATCACGTCCCGACGGAAAGCAACGAGATTGGCTGGTTCCCCAGCGAGTTCTTCCTCTTCGCCCGGGATTGAACGGCGAGGTTCCCGAAGTTGTTTGATCTTGGTTCGGCCGCCTACGACGCCTGCATGACCCCACTCGAGGTGGGAGCACTCGCGGCAGTGCGGGCTCACCTTATCACCAGGGCGAGCGGACGCGTGCTCGAGGTGGGCGCAGGCACGGGGGTCAACCTTCCCTATTACGATTTCTCCAAGATCGAGGAATTGATAATCAGCGACCTCCGCATCAAGCCGCGACTGGCGGAAGCGGCCGCGGGGCATCAGAGAGTCACCGTCGTTCAGGCCGACGCCGAAGCGCTTCCCTTCGTCGAAGGGGTCTTCGACACCGTGGTCGCGACCCTCGTCTTGTGCAGTGTACGAAGTCCGGATCAGGGGCTCGCCGAGCTTGCCCGCGTTCTTCGACCGGAGGGCAGACTGCTCTTCATCGAACACGTTGTCTCGCACCATCCGGTGGCGCACCGGTTGATGAACTTCGCGAATCCGGGCTGGCGCCTCCTTGCGGGCGGCTGCAACATCAACCGGGATACCGCGCGCGCCATCGAGGAGGCGGGTTTTCGCTTTGTGCGCTTTGCGCGCTTCGGTCGCGGCCTCGGAATAGCCGGTATAGCTATGAGGGCAAGGGTGGAAAAGAGCCCCCGCAGCTCCACTTTTCGAAAGTAGACCAGGACCCCTGCGGCGAGGAAAAGCAGACCGTTGGAGCGCGGCGCTATCTCCCTAACCCAGTCACTCCCGAGAAGGGAGCCGCTGATGCATCGACTGCGGTCGGTCTCGGAAATGAGCTCCCGTCTCACCTCGATTACTGACTGCAGATCGAGTCCCAGCCGCTCGACGATTTCGACGGCCTTCGTGTCGACAAGGATGCGACTATCGGCGCGGGACGCCTTTGCTCGACCCCACAGCGGCCACAGACTCAGTTCCTGGGCCGCCGCCCTCTTGCACCGCCCCACCGACGCTTGACCTTTTCTCCAAAACGAAATAAGATCAGAGGTGATACGGAAGCATTTCGAAGGCATAAGCACGGTGACGGAAAACCTGACTGAAAGAGAGCAGGAAATCATCGATTTTCTGGCGGAAGACAGCGCCCTGACGGTTGCCGACATCAGCCGGCGCCTCGAGGTGTCGACCGTAACCGTGCGGAACGATCTGACCGGTCTTGCCGAGAAGGGTTTCATCGTGCGCACCCACGGGGGCGCCTTTCCTGCCTTCCACCGGAGCATTCTGGATCGGCAGCGGGACCGCATAAAGATCAAGGCGAGGATCGCCCGCCTCGCCGCAGGACTCGTGAACGACGGCGATGGCATCATGATCGAGGCGGGCACGACCACCGCGCTGGTCGCGAAATACCTTCTCGGAAAGCGCGACATTCATGTTGTTACCAATTCGACCCTCGTCATACCCTATGCGCGCTTCAATCCGACGATCCACCTTACCGTGGTCGGGGGTGAGTTCCGTCCGCCGACCGAGTCGCTCGTCGGGCCGATCGCGCTCCGCGATCTCGCGGAGTTCCACGTCCGAATCGCCTTCATTGGGACGGACGGTTTTTCGCTCGCGGGCGGACTAACGACCCATCTCGTGGAGGGTGCGGAGATAGTGCGCAAGATGGCAGCGCAGGCTGATCGGACGATCCTCGTGGCGGACTCGTCGAAGTGGGACAAGGTAGGCTTCGCGCGCGTGCTGCCGATGGACGGCATCGACACATTGGTCACCGACGCGGAGCTGAATCCCGAAGTCGGTGCGGACCTACGGGCGCTCGGCGTCGAGGTCATGGAAGCGTAAGGAGAGCCAATGGCAACGGAAGTGGTGATGCCCCGGCAGGGCAACACGGTCGAATCGTGCGTGATCCTTGCATGGAAGAAACGCGAAGGCGACAAGGTCAAGGCCGGTGAGACCATCTGCGAGGTGGAGACCGATAAGGCAACCTTCGAGATAGAGGCACCAGCCGACGGGACGCTCCTAAAGGTGCTCTACAAAGAGGGGGACGACGTCCCCGTCCTCAAGGTGATCGCGGTAGTCGGAGAGCCGGGCGAAGAGATCGCCGAGCTTCTGGCGAGGGCCGGCGGCGGGAGCTCGAAGCCGGCGCACGACGTCCAGGGCGCCGCCTTCGAAAACGCACGAGACAATGGACGTGCGTCCATCGAGGGCAAACCTGTCGAAGGTGTACGGGAAACCCTCACGACCGGTCCGGGCCGAAGCCGGGCCGTGAACGACGGCGGCGCCCCGGGTGCCGGTGCGGGAGAGGCCGGGAAGCGAGAGGCGATGAGCGCGCGGGAGATGGGCGAGGTCGCTGCGTCACCGCGGGCTCGGGGGCTTGCGGCGGCACGAGGGATCGATCTCGAAGGGCTGCGCGGGAGCGGCCCCGGCGGGCGAATAATCGAGCGCGACGTGCGCGCGGCGATCGAGGCGGGTCCTCTGCCGACGGCAGCCGCGGCCGCGCTCGTCCGGGAGCGAGGTCTTCCTATGCCCGAGGCAGGGAGCGGGATCGGAGGAAGGGTCCGGGTCGCGGACCTCGGAGGAGCGGCGGCCGCGGCTGCACCTTCCCCGACGGCTGCGGCCCGGCGGCTCGCCGGAGCCGTCGCCGATTCGCTCACCGAGGTACCGGTACGGAGCATCCGGAAGGTGACCGCCGAGCGCATGCGCGCGTCGCTACAGTCGACCGCGCAGCTCACCCTTGACAGCTCCGCCGAGGCGAGCGCACTGCTCTCCTACCGCGCGGCGCTCAAGGCCTCGGCGCCGCAGCGCGGCCTTTCCGGGGTGACCATAGGCGACATGGTGATGCTCGCGGCGGCGCGTACCCTCACCGCGTTTCCGGCGCTGAATGCCCACTTCCTTGGAGACAAGACAATCCAGTTCGACCATGTCCATCTCGGCTGTGCGGTCGACACCCCGCGAGGGCTCTTCGTGCCGGTCGTCCGCTTCGCGGACCTCCTTTCACTTCGCGAGCTTTCGGCTGAGGCGAAGCGGCTCGCCGCTGCCTGCCTCGAAGGAAAGGCCATCGCAGAGGAGCTGTCGGGCGCCACCTTTACGGTGACGAACCTCGGCGTCTTCGGCATCGAGCGTTTTACCCCGGTGCTCAATCCGCCCCAGGTTGCGATCCTCGGAGTCAACGCGATTCAACCGAAAGCGGTGCAGGCGGGTGCGGAGGTGAAGTTCTCCCCGCACCTCGGGCTCTCGCTCACGATCGACCACCAGGCGGTCGACGGGGCCCCGGCGGCCCGCTTCCTCGCCGCTCTGGGCGAGGCGATTGCACGCTTCGAGCTTCTGCTCGCGGAGTAGACAAGGAGGCCGATCGGTGTACGACGTCATAATCATCGGGGGCGGCCCCGGGGGATATCTCGCGGCGGAACGGGCCGGCGCCCTGGGTAAATCGGTGCTCCTCGCCGAGGAGCGGCGCCTTGGCGGGGTCTGCCTCAACGAGGGCTGCATCCCGACGAAGAGCCTGCTCAACGCGGCGAAGCTCTACGTCCACGGCAAAGAAGCCGCGCAGTTCGGTGTCATCTTCGAAGGGGCCCGCTTCGATCTTCCCACTGCCATGGCGTGGAAGAAGAAGACGGTCGACACCCTTGTGAAAGGGGTCGAGTTCCAGATGCGCCGCCACAAGGTCGAGGTCGTCGCCGGCCACGCCGAGCTTGGCGGTCCCGGGCGCGTGCGGATCGACGGGACCGAGTACGAGGGCGAAAACATCATCGTCGCGACCGGCTCCTCCCCGGCCTCTTTGCCTATCCCCGGCGCCGAGCGGAGCGAGGTCGTCACGAGCCGCGAGCTTCTCGAGATCGACCACGTACCGAAGAGCCTTGTCGTCATAGGCGGCGGGGTGATCGGGATGGAGTTCGCCTCGCTCTTCTCGAGCCTTGGTGCTTCGGTTCATGTCGTGGAGATGCTCGACACCATAGTTCCCTTCATGGACGGCGAAATCGCAAGGCTCATGATGAAGAGCCTGGGCGGGATCACCTTTCATCTCGGTGCGCGCGTCGAGGCGATCGAGGAGGGAGGGGTGCGCTTCGGGAAGGACGGCAAGAGCGAGGTGATTCCCGCGGAGGTCGTCCTCATGGCGGTCGGGAGACGGGCAAACGTCTCTGGAATCGGACTCGAGCGGGCGGGCCTCGACTTCTCGCCGAAGGGAATCCGCGTGAACGAGCGGATGGAGACCAACCTCCCCGGGATCTTCGCGGTGGGGGACGTTACCGGACGCTCCCTGCTGGCCCACTCAGCCTACCGGATGGCGGAGGTCGCCGTGAATGTCATCGCGGGGCGGGCGGACAGGATGCGCTACGACGCGGTTCCCTGGGTGGTCT
>Ga0307373_10014585_pt1 | contig 10790 bp, 8 predicted proteins | sample OX2MG_FD_202534 | JGI IMG/M metagenome (GOLD analysis project Ga0307373, IMG submission 202534) | Soil microbial communities from Risofladan, Vaasa, Finland - OX-2 | ecosystem: Environmental > Terrestrial > Soil > Coastal area > Acid sulfate soil | place: Finland: Risofladan, Vaasa | collected... | reverse complement strand
GCCGCCTCCGCGCCCTTCAGCGGGTGGTCGCTGAGGTACAGGCCGAGCATCTCCTTCTCGAACGCCAGGCGGGTGTGCTTGTCGAACTCCTGGTCGGGAATGGGCACCCTGGCGTCGTCGAACACCGCGTCACCGCCTCCGCCAGGATCACCGAAGAGGCTCATCACCCCCTGGTCCTCCTCCCGCCGGCGAGCCAGGGTCCGGTCGACGATCTGCTCGAAGACCATGCAGAGACCCTGGCGGGGGTGGCCGAGCGAGTCGAACGCGCCACCTTTGATGAGCGACTCGACGGTCCGCTTGTTGAGCACCATCGGGTCGACGCGGTTGCAGAAGTCGTAGAAGTCCTTGAACGGACCTTCCTTCTCGCGCTCGGCGATGATCTTGTCGACGAGACCCTCACCGACGTTGCGGACCGCGGACAGCCCGAACGGGATCACCCAACGCTCGCCGGCGCCTTCGACTGAACGAGCCGCTGAGAAGTCCGAAGCCGAAACGTTGACGTCGGGTACGAGCACCTCGATCCCTTGCGTCCGGCACTCGACGAGGTACACACCGGTCTTGTCTTTGTCATCTTTGACGGAGGTGAGGAGCGCTGCGAGGTACTGGGCCGGGTAGTGCGCCTTGAGCCAGGCTGTCTGATAGCCCACGAGGGCGTAGCCGTACGCGTGCGACTTGTTGAAGGCGTAGTCGGCGAACGGCTCGATGATGTCGAACAGCTTCTCGCCGATCTCCGCGCCGTAACCGGTCCGCTCACAGCCGGCGATGAACTTCTCCCGTTCCTTCGCCATGACCTCGCGGATCTTCTTGCCGGCGGCCTTGCGCAGGTTGTCGGCTTCTTCGAGCGAGTAGCCGGCGATCTTCTGGGCCACGCGCATCATGGACTCCTGGAAGATCATGAGCCCCTGCGTGTCGGCCAGCACCTCCTCGAGGTCGGGGTGGAGGTACGTGATCGGCTTGCGCCCGTTCTTGCGGTCGGCGTAGTCGTAGTGCATGTTCGCCGCCATCGGCCCCGGCCGGTAGAGGGCGTTGAGCGCGGCGATGTCGTCAAAGGAGTCAGGCACGAGCGACCGCATCAGCGCCCGCATCGGCCCGCCCTCGAGCTGGAAGATTCCGATCGACTCGGCCCGCTGCAGCATCTCGTAGACGGCGGGGTCGTCGAGGGAGACGTTGTCGATGTCGACGACGTCACCGGTCGTCTCCTCGATGAGGACGAGGGTCCGGTCGATCACGGAGAGGTTCCGCAGCCCGAGGAAGTCCATCTTCAAAAGACCGAGCTCCTCGACGCCGTGCATTTCGTACTGGGTGACGATCGGCGCGTCCTCGGGCCGACCTCCCGGGTCCGGCTTGCGCTGGATCGGGAGGTGGTCCGTCAGCGGGTCGCCGGAGATGACGACCGCCGCCGCGTGGATACCGTCCTGCCGGCGCATTCCTTCGAGCCCGCGTGCGACCCCGACGACCTTCGCCGCGTCGGGATCCACCTCGCACAACTCGCGGAGCTCCGCTGCCTGCTTGTAGCCGTCGATGTACTTCGGGTTCTCGTCGAAGCACGCCCACAGCGGGGTGTCGCGACCCATCACCAGCGGCGGCATCAGCTTGGCGATCTTGTCGCCCAGCCCGTACGGGTAACCGAGTACACGGGCGGCGTCGCGCACCGCCGCGCGGGCCTTGATGGTCGAGAACGTGACGATCTGCGCGACACGATCCCAGCCGTAGCGCTCGGTGGCATAACGGATCATCTCGGAGCGGTAACGCTCGTCGAAGTCCATGTCGATGTCGGGCATCTGCTTGCGGCCCGGGTTGAGGAACCGCTCGAAGAGCAGGTCGTAGTGGATCGGGTCGAGGTCGACGATCCGCAGGCAGTAAGCGACGCAGCAACCGGCCGCGCTCCCCCGGCCCGGGCCTACACGGATACCGCTGTCGCGTGCGTGGCGGATGAGGTCCCACACGACGAGGAAGTAGTCGGAGAAGCCCATGCTCGAGATGACACCGAGCTCGTAGTCGAGGCGCTCCACGACGGCGTCGGGCAGCGGCGTGCCGTAACGCTGCGCTGCGCCCTCGTGGGTCAGATGGCGAAGGTACGAGTCGGCGTCGGCGAAGCCCTCGGGTCTGGGAAAAGACGGCAGCTTCGGCTTGCCGAACTCGATCTCGACGTTCGCACGCTCCGCGATCCAAAGGGTGTTGTCGCACGCTTCGGGATAGTCCCGGAACAGGTGCCGCATCTCCGCGGCGGTCTTGAGGTAGTGCTCGTCGCCGTGGAACTTGAATCGCTTGGGGTCGTCCTTGACCGAGCCGGTCTGGACGCACAGCAGGGCGTCGTGAGCTTCGGCGTCGGAGCGCGAGACGTAGTGGCTGTCGTTGGTGGCCAGCAGAGGGGCATTGATCCTCTGCGCGAGTCGTATCAGTTCGGGATTGGTGCGGTGTTGCTCGGGGAGACCGTGATCCTGTAACTCGACGAAGAGCGACTCCCGACCGAAGATGTCCTGGAGGCGCGACGCGAGCGCCGTGGCTTTCTGCGTGTTGCCGTTGAGGATGGCCTGCAGCACCACACCGCCGAGGCATCCAGTGGTCGCGACGATGCCCTCGTGGTATCGCTCGAGCAGCTCCCAGTCGCATTTTGGTTTGTAGTAGTAACCATCGAGATACGCCTCGGAGGAGAGCTTCATCAGGTTCTTGTAGCCCTGGTCGCTCTCGGCGAGGAGCGTCAGGTGGTAGTAGAGCTTCTCTCCTTCGCCGGCGTCACCACCCGTGTCGTCGACTCGCCCTCTGCGCACCGGGCGCTCGAACCGGGACTCGCCGGCCATGTAGGCCTCGGTCCCGATGATGGGCTTGATGCCCGCCTCGCGAGCCGCCTTGTAGAAGTCGAGGACCCCGTACATGTTGCCGTGGTCGGTGATGCCGATCGCCGGCTGGCCGTCGCTCACGGCCCGCGCGATGACGTCGGGCACCCGCGCGGCACCGTCGAGCATCGAGAACTCGGTGTGCTGGTGCAGGTGGGTAAACGACGCCCCCACTTGTCCCCCCACCTCCTTCCCACGACTCCCGACGCCTCGTCGCAGCGCCGAGAGGATGTCCACAGGGAGTGTGGATGACCCTGTGGAGAACTACAGCGCTGTGATTTCCCTGCCAGGGTAGCGCGGACGCGCGACCGCGGCCGGCAGGGCTAGAGGGCGGCCGGAAGGGCTAGAGGTAGGTTCCGCCCGCCGGCCGCTCGTCGGAGCGCGCGGGGAGGCTGCGCTGGCGCATCTGCTCCAGCTGGGCCCTGGCCGCCATCTGCTGGGCGAAAAGGGTCGCCTGGATCCCGTGGAAGAGGCCCTCGAGCCAGCCGACCAGCTGAGCCTGGGCGACCCTCAGCTCCGACTCGCTCGGTATCTCGTCAGGGCCGAAGGGTGAAGCCATCCGCTCCAGCTCATCGCGCAGGTCAGGAGAGAGACCGTCGGCAAGCTCGGTCACAGAGGTGTCGTAGATCTCGCGGAGCCTCGAGCGGCTCCTTTCGTCGAGCGGGGCCTGGCGGACCTCCTCGAGCAGCTGCTTGATCATCGAGCCGATCCGCATCACCTTCGCGGGGTGCTCGACCGACTCGCGGTCGGGCTCCCCGTCCGGAAGCTCGTCACCGTTGGGGATCAGCAGGACCTGTTCGGGTTCGGGGTTGTCGCCGGGGTTGTCACCGGGGTTGTCACCGGGGTTGTCGGGCATCACCTACCCAGTCTGCCCCGCCGGGCCACCAGGGGAACAAACATCTCCTCAGGAGTCAGAGATCCGTGCCGGCAGCGCAGCACCGGCTCACCCGTCTCGGTGGGCGCCAGGTAACCGACGGGGGCATAGGGAACCACGACCACGTCGCCCAACCTGGACCTGACGGTGTCGGTGAAAGCGCCGCCCAACCAACCGTCGCCCTCCACCTCGTCGATCGTCGCCACCCAAGCCTGGTCGCCGTAGCAATCGGAGGCCATGGAGGCGAGCTCCTTGATCCGTGCGTCGCCCCCGCCGGCGGCGTGCAGCCAGCGGAACCGGGCTTCGCCGCTGACCATGGCGGTCCGGGCGAGCAGTTCCTCGTCGAGAACCCGCACCCGGTCGCCGACGTCGACCTGACCGTGGTCCGCCGTGACCGCGAGGGCCACGCCGGCGGGGAGGGTGTCCAGAAGCCCTGCGACCATGGCGTCCACGGCTTCGAGCTCGGCGTCGTAGTGCTCGCCGAAACCGTGGAAGTGGGCGACCTTGTCGACCCCCTCGTAGTAGGCGTAGACGAGCGGGGCGCCGGCGGCCACCAGGCGGCGAACCTCCACTGCAAGGCTCGACGCGACGACCCAGCCGGCCACCGGTGCGCCGCGCTGATGGGCCACCGTGAACCCGGTCCCAGTGAACTCGGCCTTGCTGACCACCGGTATCGGCCTTCCGCCGAACGGCTGCAGCGGCTGGAAATCTTCCGGGTCGACGAACGGCTTCGCGTCACCCGAGGGGGTCCTCCAGCGCAGGACGTTCATGACCTCGGGCCCCGACGGTCCCTCGACGGCGACCTTGTAGCCCACCACCCCGTGCTCCGCCGGCGGCACCCCCACGGTGATGCAAGTAAGGGCAGTGGCGGTCGTGGAAGGGACCACCGACGTGATCTCGCCCCCGGCCATCGACGACAGGCACGGCGCCAGGTGGGCCCGCTCCTTCAGCTGCAGCCACCCGAGGCCGTCGACAACCAGCAGCACCACCTGCTCGGCGTCGGCGACCGGAGCGGGCAGCCACAGCGGGCGCTCGCCGGCGGGTGCGCTCAGGGCGGCTATGAGGCCCGTGAGGTTGGCGCCGCGGTAGTCGGGCAGGACGGGACGCGGCGGGCTCATCGGTGACACCCTAGGGCGAGGGTGGGTCTCCGTTGTCCGGCCCGGCGCCCGACCGTGCTGCCCGGCCCGGCCGGCGCCCGGCCCCCTTCCGGAGCATGGGGGACCCCAGCCCCACGCCCGACCGTAGGTACGATGAGGGGGTGAAGGTTTCCACCCGGGGCGACTACGCGAGCCGGGCCCTGCTGTCGCTGGCGCTTCACGCCGGCCAGACACAGCCCACGTCGGTCCGCGACATCGCGGAGCGCACCGGGCTCCCCCAGCCGTACCTCGAGCAGATCCTGCTGGCCCTCAAAGGCGCCGGCCTGGTGCGGTCGAAGCGGGGCGTCGGAGGCGGCTACATCCTCGCCCGCTCCCCCGCCGACATCACCTTGAGCCAGATCGTGAGCGCCGTCGAGGGGCCGATCGTGGCCGGGGACTTCGGGGAACCGCACCAGAACGGCGCGTGCGACCACGAGGGCCAGTGCGTGCTGCTCGCGGTGTGGGCCGAGGTGGGCGAGCACATGCGCAAGCACCTGGAGTCGTTCACCCTCGCCGACATGGCCGCCCGCACGTCAGGGGACGTCGAGCCGGCTTCAGCGCTCAGCATCTAGCAGCGCGCAGCGCGCAGGCGCAGGCGCCGGCGCCGGCGACAACGGCGGGCCCGGTCTTCACGGGCGTAAAGAGGTTCGCAGAACCTCTTTACTGGGTAGCTTTTCTATCCTGTAGGAACAGTAAAGCTACCCACTGGCTCCTCGGGCGCCCGGCGGCCTGCTCAGTGGTGATGCGCGGCCAGGTGCGAGTGGCCCACCCCGACGGGTTGGCCGACCCTCTCCTCCTTGCCCGGCCACGGGGCGCGGTATGCGCACAGGTCGCACCTGGCCGCCTCAGCCGATACCGATCCGCCGCCGGCGCCGCCGGCGCCGGCCGGACCCGCGTGGCGGTAGCGCTCCAGGATCAAGGGCACCAGGGCCGGGTCCGGCCCGATGTAGCCGGCGTCGACGCACTCGAAGCCGGCCGCATCCATGACCCCACGGAGCTCCTCGCGGCCGCGCTCTATGAGCTTGCCGTGGCAGAGGAACCACCACGCAACCGCCACCCGGGGGTGGCCGAGGCGCCCGAAGACCGAGGCGGCCTCCGGGACCGAAGGACCGGTGATGCCGCTGAAACCGACGTGGACGAAGGGGCTGCCCGTCCACTCCGCGATCAACCGCGACGCCTTGTGGGCATCGGAGTTGGCGTCGGGGTCCGAACTGCCACGGGCGCACACGAGCAGGGGCAGGCCGGCGCCACCGAAAGCGACCACCGCCTTCCCCAGCAACTCGACTGGTTCGCGAGCCACGCCCAAAGGGGCGCCGAAGCGGATGTCGACCTCCGGATGCCGGGTACGGCCCGAGACGACCACGGCAGGCGCGTCGCTCTTCGCGTGGCCGGCCGCCAGCAGCGCCAGGGGAAGCACCGTGACGGTCGTGCAGCCCCGCGCCACCAGGCGGTCGAGGGCTGAGCCGGCGCTCGGATCGGTCATCTCGAGGAACCCGACCTCGACCGCCAGATCCGGGAGGTCGGCCGCGACGAGGTCCGCGAGAGCGTGGGTCTCCTCCTCGCTCACCACGCAGCGCGATCCGTGCCCGACCAGGAGCAGCCCTTCCGCCGCTCCAGCCGGGCCGTGTGCCGGGCGTGCAAGGCGACCTATCGATATCCCGTACCGGCTCGCCATCTCACAGCCCAAACTAGCTCGCCCTTCCACCGGGCTCGCCGTCCGGTCCGGCGGGCTGGCACCATCGGATCCATGCCCAGCCCGTCGCTCGGTCCCCGACTCGTGATCGCCGGGACGCATTCGGGCGCCGGCAAGACGACAGTCGCGACCGGCCTGCTGGCAGCACTGCGCGCCGCCGGCGAGCGACCCGCCGGCGCGAAGGTCGGACCGGATTTCATCGACCCCGGCTACCACGCCGTCGCCTGCGGCAGGCCGCCGCGCAACCTCGATCCGTGGCTGTGCGGCGAGGAGAGCATCTTGCCGCTCGCGGCGCGCGCCGGCGACGGCGCCGGTGTTCTGGTCGTGGAGGGCGTCATGGGGATGTTCGACGGTTCGAGCGACGGCACCCCGTCTTCCACCGCGGACGTGGCGCGACTGCTGGGAGCGCCCATCGTTCTGGTCGTGGACGCATCGGCCATGTCCGGCTCAATAGCGGCCATGGTGCACGGGTACGCGAGCTTCGATCCGACGGTGACCGTGGGCGGCGTGATCCTCAACCAGGTCGGTTCGGAGGGGCATGCGACGCTGCTGCGCGAGGCGCTCGAGCCTCTGGGCATACCGGTCCTCGGCGCGCTGCCGCGCGACGACCGCCTCACCTGGCGTGACCGCCACCTGGGTCTGGTACCGGTGGTCGAGCACCGCGCAGAAGTCGATGAGTCGATCCGCGCGCTTGCCGCCATCGTGAGCGAACACGTCGATCTCGCCGCCATCGTACGGATGGCGCAGGGAGCGGCAACCGTGAACACCGCTCCTGTCGCGCTGCCGGCCGGCGGACCGCGCTTCCGGGTGGCAGTCGCCGGCGGCAGGGCGTTCAGCTTCACCTACACCGACACTCTCGACGCGCTGGAAGCGGCCGGCGCGGAGGTCGTGCCCTTCGACCCGCTCCAGGACGAGACGTTGCCGGAGGGTGTCGACGGCGCGTTGATCGGCGGTGGGTTTCCCGAGGTGCACGCCGGCGAGCTGTCGGCCAACCACCGCCTCCTCGCCGACCTCCGCCGCCGCGTCGACTCGGGCCTGCCGCTGTGGGCCGAGTGCGGCGGGCTCCTGCTTCTGGCTGAGGAGTTGAACGGTCATCGGATGGCGGGGGTGGTGGCGGGGGCGGCGTCGTTGACGTCGAGGCTGACGCTCGGATACCGCGAAGCCGTCACCCGAGCCGAGTCCCCGATCGGCCCGCCGCGGACCCGCTTCCGGGGGCACGAGTTCCACTACTCGACCGTCGACCCACCCGGTGACGCGCTCGAGCTTTCGAGCCGGTGGGGAACCCGACTCGAAGGTTGGGCCACCCCGTCGCTCCTCGCGACCTACGTGCACCATCACCCCGGGGGCGACCCGCGCGCCGTCGAGTCTTTCTCCCGAAGATGTGCCCTACGTCGTACCCTACGTTTGGCATAGGGTACGGGCGTGCGCAAGAGCAGCCTCTACCTCCCCGACCGGCTGAAGGCAGCCCTGTCGTCGCGGGCGGCGACGACGGGAAGATCGGAGGCGGAAATCGTGCGCGAGGCGATCGAGGCGTCCCTCGCCCACCCCGCCGGCGGCGAAGCCGTCGCGCCCGAGCGACCTGTTCCCGGACGGCTGGTCGGCGTCGGAGTGGGGCCCGGCGAACCCGATCTGCTGACCGTGAGGGCGCTGGCCGCGCTGCGCCGCGCCGATCGCGTGCTCGCACCGACCGCCGCAGTCGACGCGGTCGGGCGTGCCGAGGCCGTCGTGCGCCAGGCTGCGCCGGAGGTCCCGGTCGAACGGGTCGTGTTCGCCATGGCGCCGAGCAGAACCGCGAGGAACCGGTCGCTCGATTCCGCGGCCCGCGCAGTCGTCGCGCACCTCGAACGCGGCGAGGAGGTCGCGTGGATCACGCTCGGCGATCCGCTCACCTATTCGACCTTCTCGTCGGTCGCAGCGCGCGTCAAACGCCGGCGACCTTCGACCGTCGTGACCCAGGTTCCGGGAATCATGGCGTTCCAGGCGCTCGCCGCGCGCACCGGGACGGTGATCGCCGACGAGCGGACACGGGTGTCGATCCGCACAGCTCTCGATGGTGACGACATCTCCGGGGATCTCGCGGACACGACGTCGACGCTGGTGGTCTACAAGGGCGGGAGGCGCTTGCCGGACCTGGCGGCGGAGGCCGACGGCCACGGTCGCGCCGATCGAGCCGTCGCCGGGGAACTCCTGGGGATGCCCGGCGAACGGGTCGGATCGCTCGCGGCGCTGGCCGGCGGGCCCGCCTCGTACCTTGCAACAGTGATCGTGCCTGCGCGAATCGAGGACGGAGAATGATCTCCTTCGTCGGCGCGGGCCCCGGGGCTGTGGATCTCATCACGGTCCGCGGGGCGAGACGATTGGCCGGCGCGGAGGTGGTCGTGTGGGCGTCGTCGCTGGTGCCCGAAGCGTTGCTCGAGCACTGCCCGTCCGGTATCGAGATCCACGACTCGGCGACGATGACCCTCGAGGACGTCATCGCCGTGTACGAGAACCATGCCGAGGAGACGCCGATCGTCCGGCTCCACTCCGGCGACCCCAGCATCTACGGGGCGATCGGAGAGCAGATCGACTGGTGCCTCGCGAGTTCGCGGTCGTGGGAGATCGTTCCCGGCGTGACCTCCGTGGCCGCCGCGTCAGCGGTGCTCGGGCGCGAGCTCACGCAGCCGGGTGTCTCGCAGAGCGTGGTGTTGACGCGGCTGGCCGGCAAGACGAAGTCGTCGATGCCCGCCGGCGAGGGCGTCGCGCAGTTCGCCGCGCACGGGGCGACCATGGCGGTGTTCCTCTCGGCGGCGCGACCCGAGGAGCTGCAAAGCGAGCTGCTGTCACAGGGAAGCGGCTACTCGCCGGACACGCCGGCGGCGATCGTCATCCGGGCGACCTGGCCGGACGAACGGGTGATCCGCACGACAGTCGGTCGTTTGAGCGACGAGCTGCGCGCGTCCGGCGAGACCATGACGGTGCTCGTCCTGGTCGGCGAGGCGCTGGCCGACATGCCAGTGGCCCGCCGCTCGCATCTGTACGCGCCTTCCCACACCACCGCATACCGGCTTCGCTCGGGCGCCGGCTCGACCACGGGACGCCCATCCGCGAGAAGACGGTGACGGTCCCCCACGAACCGCCTCTCGCCCCCGAGGTTGCAAAGGCCAAGGGCTTGCGGACCGGATGGACTACCGGGACGTGCGCATCGGCGGCGGCGAAGGCAGCGGTCACAGGACTGCTGGAGGGTGCAACACCGGCGCGCGTCGAGGTCGCCCTCCCCGGCGGCGCGCGCGTCGCGTTCGACGTCGCCGACGTCGACGAGTCCCGCCCGTCGCGCGCCGCGGTCGTGAAGGACGCCGGCGACGATCCCGACGTGACAAACGGGGCGCACGTCACGGTCGAGGCACGCTGGTTGGAGGGCGATGAACCCGAAGGCACGGTCGAGCTGGCCGCCGGTTCCGGTGTCGGAACCATCACCTTGCCGGGGCTCGGGCTTCCAGTGGGCGCACCGGCGATCAACGCGGTGCCGCAACGGGTGATCCGCTCGGCGGTCGCGGAGGTCACCTCCAGACCGGTCCATCTGACCGTGTCGGTACCGGGCGGCGAAGCGATGGCAGCGAAGACCTCCAATGCCAGGCTCGGCATCGCCGGCGGTATCTCGATACTGGGTACTACCGGGATAGTGCGGCCGTTTTCGACGGCTGCGTGGCGCGCGAGCGTGGTCCAGCAGGTGGACGTGGCAGCCGCGCAGGGCAGAGACACGATCGTTTTGTCCACCGGCGGGCGCACGGACACGGCGGCGCAGCGGATGATGCCCGAACTGCCCGTGGTGTGCTTCGTGGAGGTGGGTGACTTCACCGGGATCGCGCTCCGGCGCGCGGCCGGCGCAGGAATGTCGAACGTGGTGTTCGTGGGCATGGCCGGCAAGATCGCAAAGCTCGCGAGCGGTGTTCTCATGACCCACTACCGGAGGTCGAGGGTCGACGGTGAGCTTCTCGCTGACGTCGCACGCGAGGCGGGCGCTCCGGCCGCGGTGGTCCGCGCTGCAACGGAGACGGCCACGGCGAGGCATTTCGCGGAGGCGTGCATGGCAGCCGGGTTCCTGGAACCGTTGCGACTGCTCTGCGAGCGGGCCGCGAACGCGTGCGCGACTTACGCCAACGGCGCGTTGAAGATGGACGTGATCATGGTCGATTTCGAGGGCGAAGAGGTCCTGGCTCGTGCCTGACTCGCGCGGGTTGGGCGGATCGGTGTGCATGGTCGGCCTGCAC
>Ga0307373_10014584_pt1 | contig 10791 bp, 10 predicted proteins | sample OX2MG_FD_202534 | JGI IMG/M metagenome (GOLD analysis project Ga0307373, IMG submission 202534) | Soil microbial communities from Risofladan, Vaasa, Finland - OX-2 | ecosystem: Environmental > Terrestrial > Soil > Coastal area > Acid sulfate soil | place: Finland: Risofladan, Vaasa | collected... | reverse complement strand
GATCCTCTCGAGGAGCCTGGACGGTAGCGCCTGGACCGCGATTTGGGATTGCACCGCGGGCGAGTTCAACTGGTTCTACGGCATCGACGAGACCGTGTATGTGATCGATGGATCGGTGATCATCACACCGCCGGGCGCCGAGCCACACCGCGTGAATGCCGGGGATTCGATATTCTTTCCCAGCGGATCGAGTGCTCACTGGAATGTCGAGAACTACGTGCGCAAGGTCGCGTTCCTCCGGGAACCGCTGCCGCGCCGGATGCAGCAATTGGCAGGATTATATAAGGCGGCGAGGCAATTGATTCGGCGCGGGCCCGATAAAAACACTCTACGCTAGGCCTACTTACTGTTCCGTAATATAGTCAAAAAAACGGGGGAACGGATCAACCTTGTGTCGACCGGTCGCGTTTTGTTAACAGGCGGCCGCACCGCTCACCGCGGCACGAAGAACTCCCGGTAGACCACGATCTTCTGCTCGACGATCTCCAAAAGATCGATCAGCTCGGTCGCCACCGTGACGCCGGTGACCTTCGACAGAACCTCGGCGCGCCAGTGCGCGGCGATGCGCTGATCTTCGACGATCAGCGAGAGCAGTTCGTAGCGATTGATCTTGAACACCTTGACCAGCATTGCGAGCCAGGGGCGGAATTCCTCGAGCGTCGCCGCCGCGATCGCGATCGGCTTGTCGGCGCTCGCGCCGGCGATGCGAAACTCCCCGGTGCGGGCGAACAGGCGGCACATGGCCGCAAGGTCGCCGGCGACCCGCGCGCCGTGCAAGGCTTCTACGATTCGTACCGCGTCGCTGCGCGTCGCCATGGTTGCGGTCCCTTCGCTCTAAGTCGGCTGCCCGGATTCGAACGCGTCACGGATCTCGCGCCCGATCGAGGCGAGCGCGTCCGCCGCTTGCGGGATCACGGCGCCGAGCCCGTAAAACAGGTGAATCATACCCGCATGGCAGGTGTAGGACACCGTGACGCGCTCGTGCCGCAGGCGTTCGGCGTAGTCCCGGCCTTCATCCCGTAGCGGATCGAATTCGGCGGTGTGGAGGATGGTGCGCGGAGTGCCGGCGAGGGACGCCGCGCGCAGCGGCGATATCCGCGGATCGGCGAGGTCGGCGCCCGCGGGAAGGTAATGCCGAAGGTCGTGATCGAGCGTCGCCTGGTCGACGAGATAGCCGCTCGCGAACTCGCGCCGCGAGGCGCCCGGGCGGCTGTGGTCGAGGATCGGGCAGAGCAGCACCTGTAGCGCGAGCGGCGCACCTGGACCGGCTGCCATGGCGGCGCAGGTGGCCGCGGCCAGGGTCGCCCCGGCCGAGTCGCCGCAAACGCCGATGCGTCGGTCATCGAGGCCGAACTGGGGTGCGGCGTCGATGACCCCGCGTACCGCGGCGAGCGCGTCCTCGACCGCCGCCGGAAATCGATGTTCCGGCCCCAAGCGATACTCGACCGAGATCACGCGGCATTGGCTCGCGGCGGCAAGTGCCGTCGCGATGGGTTCGTGGGTCGCAAGGCTCCCGGCGACCAGACCGCCACCGTGGAAATAGACGAGGCCGGGCCCGATCGATGGACTGCCGTGCGGCGTGTAGATGCGGATCGCCAGGGCACCGGCAGGGCCGGGGAGCGCTTGGTTCTCAGTTCGCTCGATCGTCGCGCTCGGGCCGGCGAGCGCCATGAGCTGCGCGAGCTGGGTCCGCCGCCCCTCGATCGGCACCTCTTCGGTCCCGGGCGCCCTGCCGGCGGCGAGCGTGTCGAGAAAGCGTCGTACGCAGGCATCGAGGGGCATGCGGGGCGGGCGACCGGCTCGTCACAGGCCGAGCGTGCGGCGCGCCGGCGCCGGCCAGCGATCGAGCTCGAGCCCGTGGTTGGCAAAGAGCGCGACGGTGAGACGGTCGATGCCGAAGGCGACGCAGCTCGTGTGCACGGTCTCGCCCTGCGAATCGCGCATCGCCCAGACGCTGCCGAAGTGCTCGCGGTGATAATTGAAGCTCATGCAGGCGGTCGGCGTCGCCGCGGCGTGATAGGGGATCAGCATCTCGAACTTTAGCGCCTGTTGGCGCTGGCTCACCGCCATGACCTGGCCCACCCGGCCGAAGAACGGGTCGTTCGCGACCTCGATCGTGTGCGGCAGCGTGAGATCGTCGGCGATCTTCGGCGCCCGCTCGATCCAGCGCTCGCGGAACTCGAGGATGTCGGTGGGCGAGCCGATGCGTACGAACTCGCGCATGCGGAAGGACTGCAGCCGGTCGAGGCTGCGCGAGGGTTCATGGCGGAACACGTCGGCCTCGATGTCGAACAGCAGGCCGCCCGTCGGCACCGGGCCGCGGGCGGCGGCGAGCGGATACAGCGGATAACAGGCGGCGGGGGATAGGACGAGATCGGAGGCGCTGAGCGCTTCGGTCCAGTCTCCACCCGTCTCATGGCGCAGGGCGGCCGCGTGGATGCTGCGCTCATCGCCATGCAATGCACAGACGCAGCCCAGCAGGTTCGGAAAGCTCTTCAGGTAGCCGGACTTCTCCAGTTGCGCCCGGCTCATGACCGGCGGGAAGCGCAGGATCTCGGCCTCAGGCTCGCGCAGGCGCGAGATATACCCTTCGAGCGCCTCGAGGACGCGCAGGTACGGGGCGGTGCGCGCGTATACGCCCTCGACCCCCATCGGCCGAAACAAAGCCTCGGCCAACGGCGCGAGCGGATCGACCGGCGGCATGCGTCAGCCGCCGATCGAGGTCGGCAAGGGCGCCATCAGCGAGGTCATCGCCTGGTTGGCGAGGATCCGGTCGTTGTTGATCATTAGCGGCGCCGACAGGATGTCGCGCAGGTGCCGGCCGATGCTGAACTCCGAATCGTTGCGGTAGCCGGCGAGGCCGCAGGCGCGCAGCGCGCTCAAGACCGTCGCCGCCGCGAGCTCCGAGGCCTGGACTTTGGTGAGCGTGATCATCGACTGGAACTCGAGCGAGGCGAGCGCCTTGTCATCGCCCTGGGCGCTCTCGTAGCTGCGCATTGCGGCGGCGAGGACCCCGCGCAGCGTACGCAACGAGGACAGCGCCTGTGTGCAGTGCGCCGCACCGGGCGGCAATTGGCCGTTGGCGTTGCGCATCGCGTGGCGGGTGAACATCTGCGCCTTGGCGGTCGCGGCGGCGGCGATGCCCGCCCAGACCGAGCCCCAGAGCACATGCGCGTGCGGCACCATCGTCTGCGCGTGAATCTTCTCGTAGGGCTCGGGCAGGATCTGGTCGGCGGCGGCGCGGGCGCGCAGCGTGAAGCCCTCGCTGTGCGTGCCGCGCATGCCGAGCGTGTCCCATTGCTGCAGGCGCTCGAGCGTGTAGTCCGACTTCAAGAGCACCAGCAGTACCTGGTCGGAGGCGGCGGCGTCGCTCGCGCGCCGCGCGGTCGTGACGATGCCGTCGGCCTCGATCGCGTAGGAGATCACGGTCGCCTTGCGCTCGAGAGTCACCTGATCGCCCTCGCGCACGACCGGCGCCTCGCTCGCCCGCACGTTGCCGCCCGCCTGGCCCTCGGTGGTCGAGGAGGCCATCAGCAATTGTTCGCCCGCGATGCGGCGCAGCACACCCTCCAGGGCGATCTGGCCCTGCGCGTGGCGGGCGATGCAGGCGATCTTGATCTGATGCATCGCGTAGATCAGGCCGGTCGCACCGCACGCCTGGCCGAGCGTGAAACACACATCCGCGATCTCGGCGAGCGTCGCACCCTCGCCCTCGAGCGCTTGCGGCACCTGGATGCCGAGCAAGCGCTGCTTGCGGATCTCGGCAAACGCCTCGCTCGGAAAGCGGCTCTCGGCGTCGACCGCCGCCGCGTGCTCGACGGCGACCGTCGCTGCGGCGCGCGCCCGGGCGACAAGATCGTGGGCGCGCAGGTTGCTCAAGCGACCGGTGCGGGAGTTCTTCGGTTCTTGCGAGATGCTCAATGTGGTCTCCGTGGCGCGGGTGGGAGTTCCTGCGCATGACTTCCAGAGTATCCCCGACACGGCGGCGGCGGCAAAACGCTAAATCTGCCCAAACTGTGAACCGGTTCTCAGTCCCGTTTCGCGCTACATCGCGTGGGTCTCAATGTCCGGGAATTGCCGCCGCCGTGCATCGCTCCAGAGATTATGTGAATCGGGTCTCCCTTTTTTGTCTGTGTACCGCGACGATTTGAGTATGCGCCGATCGCGGCGTCTACTGTCGACATTGATTGGGCAAATCCGCCGAAAGGCGGAGACGCAAAGCCTCCGGTCTAAGGGTCTTAACGGACCTAAGATAGCGGGGTTGCCGGCGGAGGAATTCTTTGCCCCCGTCGTCAATCGCCTCTCCAGCGGAATCTTCGCGTGTCGCGCCTGGGTTCTATCGCATTGGAGTGGCTTCACATGTACCTGCGTATTCTCACTGGTTTTCTCATGGCGTTCACCCTGTCGGCGTGCGGCGGCGGCGCCACCGGCCTGACGGCCAGCGCCAAGGGCGCGCCGACCGCGACGACGCCCCCGAGTACGCCGACGCAACAAAGTACGCCGCTGAGCCTGCAGGGCACGCCGCCGGCGAGCATTACCGTCGGCAATACCTATTCGTTCCGGCCGGTCGTCACGCCGAGCAGCGGCGTTGCTTTCTCGATTGCGGGACAACCGGCTTGGTTGACCTTGAATGCGACCACCGGGGCGTTATCGGGAACCCCCCGTGTGAGTGACGTCGGCGTCAGCGGGGCGATCACGCTCACAGCAAGCGATGGGACGAGCAAGGCGACGATCGGACCCTTCACGATGCACGTCGTCGCGACCCCAACGGACCCGACGGCGTCGCCACCGACGATCTACGGTACGCCGGTGACGAGTGTCGTCGCCGGCGGCACGTACAGTTTTACGCCGACCACAACGGACCCGAGCGGCGGCATGCTCACGTTCAGCGTACGAAACGCGCCTTCCTGGTCGACGTTCAACGCGGCGACCGGACAGTTGTCCGGCAGCACGACGAGCAGCGAGGTCGGGAGTTATGCGAACGTCACCGTCAGTGTGACGGACGGTATCAACAGTGCCGCCCTGGCGCCCTTCAGCATCACAGTCACGCAACCACAAGCGGGCAGCGCAGCGCTTTCCTGGACGACGCCGACGCAAAATACCGACGGTACGCCGCTGACGGATCTCGGCGGGTACTATATCGACTACGGCACGACCCAGACCGCGATGACCCAGTCGGTCCAAGTTGCGAACCCGACGGCGAGCGGCGCCATCATTGATAATCTCGCGCCGGGCACCTGGTATTTTGCCGTCCTCGCATATACGACGTCCGGAATGCGCAGTTCGATCTCGAACATCGCCAGCAAGACCATCTAGTCTGGATCGTCAAGAGGCGACATCGTGTCGCCAAATTGCTTTCCGGCGCACCGCGCGATCGGCGCGCAGGCCAAGGCCGGGTCAAGTCCGGTCGTCGCGGCGAGGCGCTGACCGGGTTCAAAATGCCGACCAGTTGCCCAATCCCAGCGCGACGGCGGCCAACAGCAAGTTCGTCGCCATGTGCGCGGCCACGGCTTCGCCGAGTCGCCCCTGGCGCTTGACGATCCAACCATAGGCGAAGCCGACGAGGATCCCCGGGAGCCACATCGCCCCGTGTTCGACGCCGAAGAGAACGGCTGCGCCGGCGATGGCGGCCCAGCCCACGCGTGCGTACCCCAGCGCGTCGAAGTCGCGAGACTGAAGGCGGCGCATCAGAAAACCGCGGAACGCGAGTTCCTCGGCGAGCGGGACCGTCACGACCGAGGCCGCGACGCGACACCCGAGCCAGCCCCAGCGCAGCGCAGGCGATGCGGCCGCAAGCGCGGGCGGCATGCCGGCAGGGGGCGCAAGGTAATGCGCGGCCGCGAACCAGACGACGAAAGCGCCGATGCCGACCAGCGGTCCGCGCCAGCTCCACTGCCAATCGAGCGCCGCCAAGGGGCGCCGATAGACCAGAAGCGCCGCTAAGGCGGCCAACAGGCGCAAGGGATAAAGCCACTCGAACCGCCCCGATAGCGCGTGCGACAGCATGCCGGCCGCGAGAATGGCGAGGAAGGGCATCAAGAACGCGGCCGCCGGATTGTCTGTCGTCGCGCGTGCAGGCAGTGCGCCGCGCCGATTCAGCCAGCGGCTGCGCCGTGTCCAGACCGCGATGCCGATGGCGACGGTATTGAACGCAATCCAGCCCGCCTGCGAGTGAAAGCCATAGATCGCGACATCGGGGTAGCCCGCGTTGCCGATGAGCAGCAGAACGGCGATGCGCACGGCGTTCAGGGCGAACATGAGCGCGAGAGCGAGCGGAATCACCACGAGTGCGCGCGGGAAGCGAAAATCGCGGCGAAAATACCCGAGCCACGCGATCGTGAAAGCGAGGATGAGGCTCATGCCTTCGAGGCCCGAGCAGTAGGCGAGGATCTGGACCCCGAAGCGCTGCGTGCCCAGAACCAGGTGCGCGGGATCGACGATGAGCCCCGGCAGGATCGGCCGCAGGATGAGTCCGACCAGTTGGAAGGTCACCGCCGCCGCCGTCCGCCAATACTCCTCGCTCAGATGGATCGTCATGACGGCGGCGAGTGCGGCCGCGGCGGCGTAGAGCCAAATACTGCCGAGGCTGCGCGCCGCCTGCAGCCAACGCGGCAGCGGCGCCATCGCGGCGAAGGCGCAGAGGATCGCGGCCGCCCCGCAAACCAGCCAGACACCCGCGATCGCCGCGAACGGGATCGGCAGGGGGGCCGCGGGGAAAAGCCAGTAGCTCAGCCAAGCGAGGCAAGCGAGGAGCGCGAGGTGCGCGGCGATCCACAGCGGCCGTACATGGACCGTGTGCGGTGGCGGCGAAGTCGCCGCTGCCGGTCGCTTGCCGCGGGCATAGGCAAAAACCGCCAAGGCGGCCACCAGCGCTACCACGAATCGCAATCCGAGATGCTGCGCGATACGCAGGAGGTTGCCGATCCCTTGCGCCGCCTCCGCTCGTTGCAGATCCACGAAGCGGGTCAGAATATTCTTTTCCACAAAGAACACGCCCGCGAGAATCGCGGCGCGCGCGGGCCACCCGAGCCTATCCTGCAGCGTCCGGCCGTTCGGCGCCGTCGCGTGATCTAGCGGAGGTGGCCCAGGTACCATGGCATGGCTGCCGATAGACCCTCACCGATCGTGTGGGCGGGCTCATAGCCCAACAAGCGCCTCGCCTTGCCGATGTCCGCGAGTGAATGGCGGACGTCTCCCGCGCGAAAGTCGCGATAGGTGGGGGCGAATGCGGCCAGATGCGTAAAGTGCGGTGCCAGTTCGCCGCGCAGGCGCTCGAAGAGTTCGTTGAGGGAGGTCCGCTGTCCCACGGCGACGTTATACACCTGGTTCACGGCGGCCGGATCGGACGTCGCCGCCGCGAGCAGATTGGCCTGTACGGCGTTGGCGACGTAGCAGAAGTCCCGGGTGGTCTCGCCGTCACCGTTGATGTGCACGGGCTCCTGGTGAACCATGGCGCAGATCCATCTCGGGATCACCGCCGCATAAGGACCGTTCGGATCCTGGCGGGCACCGAAGACGTTGAAATAGCGCAGGCCGATCGAGGCAAAGCCGTAGGTGCTCGAAAACACCTCCGCGTACAGTTCGTTCGCGAATTTGCTGACCGCATAGGGCGACAGCGGTTTGCCGATCACGGATTCGACCTTGGGCAGACCCGGATGATCGCCGTAGGTGGACGAAGAGGCGGCATATACGAACCGCCTCACACCCGCGGCGCGTGCCGCGGTCAACATGTGGAGGAAGCCGCCGACATTGACCGCATTCGTGGTGATCGGGTCTTCGACCGAGCGCGGCACGCTGCCGAGCGCCGCCTGATGCAAGACGAACTCGATTCCCTCGCAGGCTCGTCGACACGCCTCGGCATCGCGGATGTCGACCTCGACGAGGCCGAATCGCTGCCACTGCGCGGCCGTCACGGCCTGTTCGACCTCCTCGAGGTTGCGGCGGTGTCCGGTTGCAAAATTATCCAAACCGACCACGAACTGATCGAGCCGCAACAGGGATTCGAGAAGATGGCTGCCGATGAAGCCGGCGGCGCCGGTGACGAGCCACCTTCGCGGCGCATTGGCGAGGTCGCTGCGCACCTGCTCATAGCGCGTCACAGCCGCCACAGGCGAAATCCCGCATCCTGGATGGCGCTCCGGTCAAAGGCAGATTTGACGTCGACGAAAACGCCGCCACTTTTCAACCGGGACAGTAGGGCGCGCAAGGGCATCTCGAGGTAGCTCCGATGCGGCACGGCGGCGACGATGGCATCGGCGTCGGCCGGCAGATCCTCCCAGGCCGTCAGCGGCACGGCATATTCGTGCATGGCCTCGCGGGAGTCGGCCATCGGATCGTGGACGCTGAGCGCGCAGCCCAAATCCTTCAGCTCGCGAATCACGTCCGCCACCTTGGAGTTGCGCAGGTCCGCACAATTTTCCTTGAAGGTGAGTCCGAGCACGATCACCTTGGCGCCCGGCACCCGGCTGCCGTTCTTGATCAGCTGTTTCAGCGTCTGTTGGGCGACGTAGGCCCCCATGCCGTCGTTGATGCGCCGTCCGGCCATGATGACCTGGGGGTGGTATCCGAGCATTTCCGCCTTGTGAGTCAGATAATACGGGTCGACGCCGATGCAATGACCGCCGACCAGGCCCGGCCGGAACGGCAGAAAGTTCCATTTGGTGCCCGCCGCCTGCAGAACTTCCAGGGTGTCGATCCCGATACGATCGAAAATCATCGCCAGTTCGTTCATCAGCGCGATGTTGAGATCGCGTTGGGTGTTCTCGATCACCTTGGCGGCCTCCGCGACCTTGATGGAACTCGCCTTGTGAATCCCGGCCGTGATGATGGCCGCGTAAAGATCGGCGACCTTGGCCAGGGTCGGCTCATCGTCACCGGCAACCACCTTGACGATCCGGGCAACGGTGTGTTCCTTGTCGCCGGGATTGACCCGTTCGGGAGAATAGCCGACGTGAAAATCCCGCTTCCATTTGAGGCCCGAAAGCCGCTCGAGTACGGGAACACAAACCTCTTCGGTGGCACCGGGATACACCGTGGACTCGAAGATGACGATTGCGCCCTTCTTCATATGCCGGCCGACGATCGTGGCAGAGCCGATCATCGGGGCAAAGTCCGGAATGTGCGCGACGTCCACCGGCGTCGGCACCGCGACCACGATGAAATCGGCTTGACTCAACTGGGCGGGATCGGTGGTGGGCGCGAGCCGCGTGGCGGCCCGCAGAGCCTCGCTCGACACCTCGCCCGCCGGATCGCAGAACCTGCGGTAGCTGTCGATCTTGGCGGCCGAGAGGTCATAACCGATCGTCGCGAACTGTTTGCCGAATTCCACCGCGAGCGGCAGACCGACGTATCCGAGTCCGACCACGGCGACAACGTCACTCATCGCGTTCACGTCCTTTGTGGATCATCCGCCAGACAGGCATCGCGTCCACGAAGCGGTATAGCATAGGCGATCGCCTGCACGCCGATCCGCGAAATGCTGCGCATTTCGCGCAGGCTTTGCGCCGCGCAGCCCCTTCGCGCCGGCGGCCAGCCCGATGGAGCTTGATCGAGCGCCATGACGGCTGTTTTCGCGGCACGATGACGCTATCATGCACGAGGCCAAAACGGAGCAGATGGGCATGTCGGTAAGGTCCATAGTCTCGTCGACTTTCGAGCAGGTGGCGCGCGAGCAGCATCGCACATTCGCACCGCTTTCCAATGATTTGATGCTGGTGGATTCCGGCCTCGACTCGCTGTGTTTTGCGATCGTCGTCGCGAAACTGGAAGACGAAATTGGATTCGATCCATTCAATGCGGATGAAGCGGTCGAATTCCCGGTCACGTTCGGCGATTTTGTGCGCCTGTACGAGACGCGCGCCCGCTGAGCCCATACCCCTGCGGGCCTTAGGGGCGCCGGAGAGCGCACGGGCGCCGTGGGTTGCCGAGCCGCGAATTGCTCGACTGCCCGCTGGCCGGTATCGACGCGACCGAACTGCCGGACTTTCTCGAGCGCGAAACCGGTCGCGTGCGCACTCGTTGGCAAGGGTGCGCATTAGCCGGGTGCGTCGCTTCGGCAGCGCGCGAGGGCACGGCAAAGAAAACGCCAAATTTGCCAAAACTGTGAACTGGTTCACAGTCCCGGTGCGCGCTTCGTGGGTGATTCTCGAGTTCCGGAAGACGACGAAAGCGCGATGTCGTCCCTATATTCGGCGTCCGTAGGCGTTACACTACAAACATCGGATTGCGACGGAGACTTCAGCGAGTGGATCGGCAAGACGGAGCAGTGGGTGAGCGGCTGATTCACATCGTCCGGGACCTGCTCGGCAACGGCGCGGCGGTACCGATCCCCTTCCCCAAGGGCCGTCAGCTGAGCGAGCTCGGCCTGAGCTCGTTGAAGCTCGTGAACCTGATGGTCGCGGTCGAACTCGAATTCGACCTGACGATTCCGCAATCGGACATCACCCCCGAGAATTTCCATTCCGTGAAGACGATCGAAGCCTTGATCGAGCGCATGCGCGCGCCGGTCGTGCGCGCCGGCTGATCCCACCCGCCATTGCGCAAGCTCGACCATACGACCTCACAACGAACGCGGATCGCGATGCTCATCTGGCCGACTCGATCGCGCCACGTCGAATCACCAGGCGATTCGACACGCGGATCCAACTGCGGCTAGAGTTTCTGCGGCGTGACCGGGAGATCGATCATCCGGGGTGATGCACATTCTCGGCTCAGGAATGTTTGTACGATGACTCTCCGCGCGGATCGGGATCGAACCCGAAACTCCATGGACTTGTGCCTTTGGATCTAGCC
>Ga0307373_10014582_pt1 | contig 10792 bp, 15 predicted proteins | sample OX2MG_FD_202534 | JGI IMG/M metagenome (GOLD analysis project Ga0307373, IMG submission 202534) | Soil microbial communities from Risofladan, Vaasa, Finland - OX-2 | ecosystem: Environmental > Terrestrial > Soil > Coastal area > Acid sulfate soil | place: Finland: Risofladan, Vaasa | collected... | reverse complement strand
CATGGTCGAGACCATGACCACCGGCCGGCTCGACGAGTCCTGCTGGGCCCGTCGGAGCAGGTCGTAGGAGTCAGAGGACTCGAAGAACTGCAGGTCCAGGCGAGCGGCGTGCTCCATGACCATGAGCTGAATCTGCAGTTGGACACGATCCTGCATCAGCTGCTGGGACACGTTGCGCACGGTCGACAGGAGCGAGGTGAAGGCGTAGATCACGAACTGCACGCCGGCCAGCATGGCAATGGCTCCGATGGTGGTCGTAAGAGGTGAACGAAGGTCGACGAAGAGCAGCTGCACCTGGAGCTGGGTGCGATCGGGGATGTGCTGCTGGTGAACCTGGATGGCGCGCACCACGGCGTTGATCAAAAGCTTGGCGGTGTAGGCGTTGAGGGCGGGCAGGAGCCCGGCCAGTACGGTGGCAGCGAAGAGGGCTGTGGTCAGTGCAGGACTGGTTTTCCAGACCAGCCGCGCCACCTGGGGAATTCCGATGAAGGTTGCCCTGACGACGTCGCGGAAGCCGCGCAGGCGCTCGGCCAGGGTGCGGCGAGGGGCTGGAGGCGTGGGGTCGACCCGCTTGGGATCACCACTCAGACCGCTGTGAGGTGAGGCCTGCGCCGACCGCCGCTGGGCCGCGCGTCGGAGGTGAAAGTCGTCCATCCTGACAGGGGAACCGCTTCCGGGGGGTGGCCAATTCCTTCCCCCGGGGATTGGTTGCGGGGAGCGGCCTTGCGACCCCTCCCCGCCTCGCAGCTTTGTGAGTTACGCCACCACAACCTCGGCTGGTCGGGCCGCTGGTGGCTGCGGCATGAGCTCGTAGGCGACGTCCCCGTGGATGGCCTCGTCCCCATCTTCGAGCTGGGCTGGTGTCAGCCGGAGCGGAATGAAGAGTGAGATCACCTTCAGGATGACGAAGGTCATGATGCCGTCCCAGAGCAGGATGAAGACCAGTCCAATGATCTGGGCGATGAACTGCTTGGGGTTGCCGAAGAAGAGCCCGGCGACCGAGACCGAAGCCGTCTTGCCCGTACCGGGATAGACGATGACGTTGGGGTCGGCCAAGAGCCCGACCATTAAGCCTCCGACCGCACCGGCGATGAGGTGGGTGTGCATGACGCCCAGGGTGTCGTCAATCAGGCTGAAGGGCTTGATGCGGACCAGGTAGTTGAAGGAGAAGAAGGGGATAGCTCCGGCTGCGATACCGATGGCGAGCGCGCCGTAGCCGTCGACATAACCGGCCGCCGGGGTGATCGCGACCAGACCCGCGATCATGCCGTTGACCATCCCACCCACGGTGGGCCGGCCCAGGATGAACACGTCGAGGAACATCCAGACGAGCATCGCCGTGGCCGCGGCGAGGTTGGTGTTGAGCACGGCCGCGCTGGCGTCAGCACCGGCGAAGTAAGGGTCACCACCGTTGAATCCGTTCCATCCCAGCCAGAGCAATCCGCCTCCGGTGATGGCGGCGATGACGTTGCTGGGCCGGTTGTGCTCCCGGTCGACCAGGAGCCGCGGACCGACCACTGCGGCCGCGACCACACCTGAGATACCGGCCGCCACGTGAATGACGTAACCACCTGAATAGTCGACCGCACCGGCCCCGGCGATGCCGCTCAGCCAGCTGGGCATGACTCCAAGCCAGCCACCGCCCCAGAGGCTGAAGGCGTTGACCGAGTAGACCACGGTGATCCACACCGGCACGAAGAGCATCCAGGCCTTAAAGCTGAAGCGACCCAAGATCGAGCCCAACAGCAGGATGACGGTGATGGCGGCGAAGACGAATTGGAAGTAGACCAGGGCCGAGAGAGGGAAGCGAAGCGTGGGGATGGCGCCGTTCAAGAGCGGAATCACCGCCTGACCCTCGAGGGACCCCGGAGAGAGCACCGTTCCCGGTATCCCAACGAAGTGGAGCACATTGGTCAGCTGGGTCCCAAAGGACATCTGGTAGCCCCATAGCGTCCAGACCACGAGCGTGGCACCGAAGGCGTACAGGACCATGAGGGCCGAGTTGAGCGCCCACTTGCGCTTCATCAGGCCGGAGTAGAGGATGGCCAGACCGGGCACGCTCATCAGGCCCACCAGGGTGCCGGCGACCAACTGCCAGGCGGTGTGTCCAGGGTCAAGCCACGTGGGCGCCGGAAGCAGGTCCAAGTACATTGCTAGGCTCATCGGTCTCCTTACCGTTGGGGTGTTACAACTGGGCCTGGGCGGGACCCCCGCAAGCCCGCCCGGCGCCAGATCAAGGTAGCCAGCGGCCGAGGGCACGCACCACGGGAGCACTGCATGAATCAGAGCCGAGTGGACCTGGTTGAACCACCCAAAGTCGAGGGCCGGTAATCGGCCCCTAGAACCGAGCTTTAGTCGGCTACTTACAGGACCATGCGGCGCCGTGGTCCTGGTTGTAGAGCCACGCCGCGGCCAGCGCGTTGGGTTCGGGCGAGTACACCGAGTCGGCGGCCCACGGCGTGTGCGCCCAGGTCGCCGGCTCGAATTGGAAGAGACCGGCGGCGCCGCTTGAGGGATTGGTTGCGTTGGGGTTGTAGCCGGACTCGCAGCGGGCCACGCGCAGCGCCCACGTAACCGCAGCCGAGCCCTGGCTGGCGAAGGCGGCCTCGATGATCCCGACCACGCCCTGGGCTGAGGGCGGCGGGGGCGGCGCTGGGGCGGCGATCGGGGCCGGAGCCGGGGCGGGCTTAACCACCGGCGGCGGGGCTTTGCTCGGTGCAGGCGCCGGGGTGGGTTGGACCACGGTCGGTATCGCCAGGGCGGTGATGATCGGCGACACATGGGCGTCGGTCGTCGCCGCGGCCACCTGAGCCAGAGGATGGGTGCGCAGCACCAAGAGCACCACCAGGAGCGCCCCCACGTGGGCCAGATTCCGAGTCAGGCCCGCGCCGACCGTGCCAAATCGAAATGGCGTCGTAACTTTTCTCCCCCGAATCGCTCGCCGCGCGAGCTGAACGCGCGATTTGCCGGCCCCCGACAGTTTGCCGCGCCCACCACTTTAGCCGCCCACGGCCCGCTCGCGCACGCTTATGCGTGGGGGCGGCGAGACATCAAGACCTCCCCCGGGCCGCCAGTCACGCAAGGCGACCCCGTATCCGTCCGTTAACCCCATTCATGTATTGGCTGAAAATAATCGCAACCACCGTTACGGCCGGGACCGCCCTGATCCTCGCCACCGTTCCGGCGTCGGCCTACACGGTCCGGCCCGGCGACACCCTGTGGTCGATCTACAGGCGCACCGGGGTCCCGATCAGCGTCATCGCCCAGCGCAACCACCTGGCCGACATCAACCTGATCCGGATCGGACAGCAGTTGATCCTCCCCGCCCCCCAAACTGCGCCCGCTCCCGGCCCGCGCCAACTCCTGGTCCAGGCCGCTCACGAAGAAGGGGTGGACCCGGCCCTGGTGCTGGCGGTATCGGAATGGGAGAGCGGCCAAAATCAAGCCGCGGTCTCCGCAGACGGGGCCGTGGGTCTGATGCAGATCATGCCCTCCACGGCCGCCTGGGCCGGACCCCATCTCCTCGGCCACCAGGTAGACGTGCACGACCCGGCGGCCAACGCCCTGATCGGTGCCGCCCTCCTGGCCCGCTACCTCAAAGAGTTCGGGGGTGATGAGCAGCTCGCGCTGGCCGCCTACTACCAGGGCCCGACCTCAGTGCGCAAGCACGGGATCGAGGACTCAAGTCGACCGTACGTCAAGGGAATCCTCGATCTTCGGCAACGTACGAGCGTGCCCAGCAGCTGATGGGCTCCCGCCCACGACGCCTCAGACGGCCAAGGCCCTCCAGCGGCCTTCCAAGCTGCGCGCAGTCTGGAGCAGATCGGCTTCGCCCCGCCAGTGGCCCACCACCTGGATCCCGATTGGCAGTTTTGTCCCTGGCACCGGCAGGTTCACGATCGGCAATCCGCTCAAGGAGAGAGTTCGGGTGAAGCGACCCAGCGGACCGTGGGGTTCGCTCATCGCCTCATCAAGTGTGGGGGGCACGCAGGGTGCGGTGGGCAGCAGGACAGCGTCATATCCGGCCATGGCCGAACGCATGCGCCGCCTCACCGAGCGCAGCTCCAGCATTGCCTTGAGATAGTCGGCCGCCGACACCCCCAGGCCCTTGGTCAACCGAGCACGAACGTCGGAACCGTACTCGCCAGGACGCAGAGTCAGGTTATCGATCTGCACGGCCGCCGCCTCGGGCAGAGCGATCCGGTCGTAGAGGTCGAAGAGACCCATCTGGTCCGGCCATTGGATCGAGGGCAGCCCGCGGGCCACGAGATCAAAGGTCTCGCCGACGGGGCGGTCAAGACCTTTGATCCAGGCCCAGGGGACGGCCAAGCGGAGCTCTGACGCGGGGCGGCTCGGCGCCATCGGAGGGTCGCGGTCAAGCATCGCCCAAAGGGCCCGCGAGGCCGATTCAACATCGGGCGCCAGTGGACCGACGGTGTCGAACGTCGAGGAGTTAGGGAAGACGCCCCGACAGCTGATCAGACCCTGCGAGGGACGGATGCCTACCACTCCACAGAACGCCGCCGGCATGCGCACCGAGCCCCCGGTATCGGTCCCCAGAGCCCAATCACAAAGGCCGGCGGCAACCGCCGCCGCCGAGCCACCAGAGGAGCCACCTGGGATGCGACCCGGAGCCTTCGGATTGACGACCGCTCCGAAGTAGGGGTTGGCGCTGGTGCTGCCAAGCGCCCACTCATGGAGATTGGTTTTGCCCAGCACCAGGTGACCACGGCGCTTGATGTTGGCGATCACAGCGGCGTCGCGAGGTGCCGGCACCGGCGGACGGAGCCTTGAACCGACGCTTGTGGCCCATCCGCGGACATCGATGTTGTCCTTGACTCCGACCGCGATCCCCTCCCCATCGGCAGCCGTCACCGAGATGAAGGCACGCAGCTGATTCTGCTCAGCAATTCTGAGCCGCGCCTCGTCCAGCGTCACCGCAGCAGCTCGACCTCCAGCCCTTCTTGCGTTCGCCGCCGCCGGGGCGGCGGCCGACCATGGCCATGCCCAAGTCGGCGCGTTCAAATGCGCCCGCATCATACCCCGGACCCCTCAAGGAGCCCTACGGCAGAAGGGATGCGTCGAACAAGGCTCCGGACCGAGTATTCGGCGCCGCGGGGATGTCCATGGATGGCGGCGACGAGGGCCGTCTGGGACAGACGCGGCGGCCATTTCGGCTCGGGCCGGGACCGCCGTTGTCGCTCAGCTCTTGCGCATTCGGGCGAATTGGACAACCGCCGCCAGAGCTAGGAGCAGGTATCCAACTATCGCCACCGGTGTCCCCCAAGTTTCCCGATGATTGACCCGGCCAACCAGGATCAGGATGGCAGACACCACGGCGAGGACGATCGCGGTCGGGGACCGAGGGAACCCGAGGTTTCCCCCATACCGACCCATTTGAGGCGGAGTTGGCTCTCGGGGCATATTCTGGCTCGGAAATCTATCGCGCCAGCGATGACCGTGCGAGTGTATCTGAGCCGACACCCTGAGCCATCACACGCCTCCCACCCAGCGAGTTCGGATGGCGCGAAGACATGGCGGCGCAGCGGAGATACTCTTTGGATCGCTCGACTCCGGCCGCGCGAGGCCGCCAAACGGCGCGCGTCCTGCGCCTCCGGCTGCGATGTCGAACTTGGCGTTCCGCAACAGGCGGCGACGGCGGGGTGGCCTGGACACTTTTTACACTTGCCACACCCGGCGCACGTTAGAACCGGAGTTATAATGCCGCAATGAGGCGCAAATTATTGCGAATCGGCAACTCCTTGGGAGTCACCCTCCCTGCTTCGGCGATCTCAAGTCTAGGCGTCACCGAAGGCGACCCGGTGGATGTGCAGATCGAAGGAAGTCGGGTCGTGATCACAGGGAAAGCAGGCTTCGCAGAGTTGCTCGCCACCTGGGAGCCGATCGCAGTCACTCTCAGCCCAACGGCGCTCGTGGCAGCGATTCGCGAGGACCGCGATTTGCGATGACGGTCGTCGACGCTAGCGTCGTGGCTGACGCCATTCGAGCCACGGGCGGGTCTGCTCAAGCTGCGATGTCCGCCGCCGCAACTCCACTTGCTGCACCCGAATTGATGGATCTCGAAGTTATCTCCGCCTGCCGGAAGCTCGTGGCTAGCGGGGCCCTGACCGGCGAGCAGGGTCGCGAGCTGTTGGTCAGGCTGACAGCGTTGCCTGTCGACCGCCACGGGCACGCACCCCTCCTTCCCCGGATCTGGGAGCTACGCTCGGTGGTGACGGCCTACGACGCGGCGTATGTGGCTCTGGCGGAGCGGCTCGGAGCGGTGCTTCTCACCCGCGACTCGGCGATTGCCGGCGCCGCAGGCTTGCGCTGCGAAGTCTCGCTGGTGGTGTAGCCGCTGCCGAGGGCGCTTGAAGGCGATGGCGGGGTGTCGGAGACGTCTTTCGAACTCTGGCCGTCGTCACCGACCGGAGTCTGGGTGCGGCACCTCCACCACCTTCAAGCCGTCGATCCCGCTGAAGTCAGCCGGATTGCACGTGAACAAGGGAAGATCGTTTGCGATTGCCACCGCGGCGATCATCGCATCGAAGGAGCGAGCCGCTGTCTTTCGGCCCGAGCGTCTCAAGGCTGCGGCGACGCGCCCGAATGCTCGTGCGGCGGGCTTATCGAATGGCAGCGCGTCGAAGTCCGCCTCGGCTTGTTGCAGGATGGCCAGCCGTCCCTCTCGATCGATCTCCAACGTTGCGACCAGGGGCCCGACTGACAATTCGGCGAGGGTGACGGTGGAGATCACTGGCTCGCGGGGCAGCGCTTCCGGGTCGCGAAGACGCTGGAGCAGAATCAGAGTGCCGGTGTCAAGCAGCCCGACGCGGGGCCGAGGCTCGCCATTCGGCATCAGACGGACGTATCGACGATCGAGTCGATGTCGGCCCTGAGCCGCGCAGCGTCCACCGCCGGCAGGCGCGCCCAGCGCCTCAGGAGAGTCTCAGCCGAAAGTCGCCGGCTGGCCAGCGGGCGCAATTCGGCGACCGGCTTACCGTCGCGCGTCACTGTGATCTCTTCCCCGGCCGTGACGCGGTCGATGACCTCGCCCCCATGGTTGCGGAGGTCCCGAATGGAAACCTCGCTCATGGACGTGATTGTATCACGCGTGAGACCTACACTGGCGCAAATTGCTCCGTGCTGCTCAACGCTAAGGTGCGCGACGTCGATTGACGGGGCATCGTAAACGTCTTTCGAACTCTTGCGAACGGATCGGCTCGATCCGGGTGGAGCTCGCGTTGAGCGGGAGTCGACGAGCGGGGGCCGGACTGCGGCTCCTACGTGGGTGATTCGACCGTCATTCCGATCCGAACGGCCGCCTCTGCCATTCGCCGATCGTAGGTGACGACCGCACCGAGGTCGCTGCCCAAACTTTGCGCGGCTGCCAGATGGATCGAGTCAAGCGAACGCAGCGATCCCGGCAGCGCTGCCGCGACGTCAAGGAGAGATCTGTTGACTTCGATGAGGTTCAGGCGGGATATCTGCCATCTGGCCGTTCGGATCGCCTTCGGACCCGATGGTGCGACGGCACGAACGGATTCGACTCGAAGCAATGTCGCCGAGGCCCGGCTAGGCCACTGGCGTAACCATTGCCGGAGCGCTGAGGACTCCGCCTCCGGCACGACAAGCTTTACGAACGCCGAGCTGTCGAGGTAGGCCACCCTACCGCTCATCAGCGCGAAGCTCGGCTAGGACCTGTGAGGGAAGCGGGGCCCCAGGCACCGGCTCAACCGCCGGTATGTCGAGGAGGTCGCCCTCTTCTTCTGGGCCCGTCGCGGCCCCCTCCGCCAGCAACTGGGCGAGTCCACCGGCGGCGCGAACCGGGACGATGCGAGCTACCAGACGGCCTCGTGAGGTGACCTCCAGAGACTCCCCTTGCTGCACCCGCGCCATGAGCTGGCTCGCGTTCAACCGAAGCTCGCGAATGCCCACTCGGTCCATGTGCAACAGTGTAGCACCTGAGCGCTGGATGGCGGGGCATCGTAGACGTCTTTCGAACTTTCGCCGCCGGGTTGCGTCGGGAGGGCGGCCCTATCCGGGGTGGGTTGCTTTTCTCCGAGGTGACGGCTGCTGAGGTGGGATGCCCAACGTCAGCTGGTCCGCGCTTGATTGGGGCCCCGCCCGACGGGTTGCCTCCTGCAGCCCGCAGCGACATCGGCTGGATGGAGGCCGGGATTCCGGACAGGGTCTTCCTCCGGCCCCGCCTCGACGATCCGGCCCTGATCGAGCCCGCGCCCAACGACCATGTACATGTCGCCTATCGGTCAGTGAGATACCCAACGAAACCAGCGAATCCCGATCACGGCGAACACCACCGTGTAGCCGACGCTGGCGAATAGCGCGCCCCAGTTTTGGCTGCTCCAAGCAGTCGCGCCCATGGCGGCCGATAACAACGTCTCAAGACAGCCGCCAGGAGACCAGCGGGAGACCAGTTCGACCGTCGTACCGAGCCGATCTGTATTTCCGAAGAGGCTGAGTCCGATCAGCGGTACGTAGATGAGGCGGCCAGCGGCGTTGAGCGTGTCCGCCGACGCTATGAGTCCCACAATCGCTTGACCAATGCTGAGGAAGACGGCAGATCCGAGCAGCGCCACCAAGACTGTGAACAGGTAGTCCTGCGGGGCCAGAGTGATACCCACGAAGAGGCCCGCAACCACGAGAACCACGATCGACATGACCAGAACCGCGCCGAGTTGGACAATCCAGCGACTGCCCATAATGGTCCAGGTCGGGGCCGGTGTCACCCGAAGCCGCTGAAAGACGCCGGTATCGCGGTCGCGCGCGATCGACAGCGAGTAGCCGACGGTCCCGATCGACACCAGGCCCACGGTGAGCGCGAGGCCGATGCGGAACTCGGGGCCACCCAGTGCCGCCGAGTTCTTCCCGAGCCCAGTGGCCACCAACAAGATGAGCGGCAGGGCAAAGGTGAGCAGCAGAGACTGAGAGGTACGCATCTGAACCGTACTATCAGCGCGCAGAAGAACCTTGAGCGATGACGACCAAGTGGGCGGCATCACCGAGCGACGCTGCGGAAGCGCTAGGCCCTCAGTCACGTAGTTCCTGTCCGGTAAGCGCGATGAATACGTCCTCCAGAGTGACCTCGCCGTGAGCCGTCTGGCGGACCTGAGGGTCGTCGCGATGCGCTGCGATGAGACCGGCCGGCGTCCCTACGGTCACTATCTTGCCGTGGTCCATGATGGCGACGCGATCACATACTGCCTGCGCCTCCTCCATCGAATGTGTGGTGAGAAGAATGCTGCGGCGTTCCTTGCGGAACCGCTCGATACGGTCCCATAGCTGGCGCCGGGATTGCGGGTCGAGCCCGGCGGTGGGCTCGTCGAGCAGCACGAGCGCCGGATCATGAATCGTCGCGATGAGCAGCGAGAAACGCTGCTGCTGACCCCCCGACAACTCCCGAAAGCGCTTGGACGCCTCCTGTTGCAGATTGATCTCTTCCAGGAGTTCGCGTATCTGCGCCGTAGAGAGAGTCACGCCGTAGAGACCGGCGAACAACCGCACGAGCTCAAGCAGCCTCAGGTTCGAGTGAAAGCTCGTCGCTTGCAGTTGGACCCCGAGCTGAGCCTTGGCTTGCATCCGGTGAACGCGCGCGTCGATGTCTCCGATCACTATGTCCCCAGCCGCCGGACGCAGCAGTCCTTCAATGGCGCTCAGCGCGCTGGTCTTGCCGGCACCGTTGGGACCGAGGAGTCCATAGATCTCCCCCTGGCGAACCTCGAGATCAATGCCGTCAACGGCGACGACTGAACCATAGGTAACGCGCAGCCCGGTGACGCGGAGGGCTGATGCCAAAGCCGGGGTATCCGCCTGCATTGATGTCAGGCTATCTCCTCGAACGGGCCCGCAGGGTATATCGGCGGAGCTCCGATAGACCGTGCTTGTGCTGGTATGGCGACTGAAATTCGCCGGGTGCATGGCTATCGCGATCTTCAGCTGCTCCGCCTCGCCCGGGGCGGAGCGTTGCCGGCGACCGCCGTCGACGTCCAGGACATGCTCGCGCTTCCAGACTACCCGAGATCAGCGCTCGGTCCTAGTTACGGACTCGTGGTCAGCCGCCCACTTCCGCTCAGCGCCAGCCGGTCGGCGACGACGCTCGTCGCGCTCACCTTAGCCAACCCGGTAATGGCCATCTCGCCAGCGGGTGCGTAGAGGGCTCCGGTGATGGAGCTTCGGGAGCTACCCGCGAAGGTCACCCCAGACGCCCTGCCGCAGCGGGAGTCAATCCACACAGCGATTCCGGCTCGGGGACCCGTATCCGGGGCAGCAAGGTTCACCCTGCCACCAGCGATCGCAATCGATCCGCAGGCGGTCGAGGCTGACCCCGGCTCGAGAACGATCACCACCCCGGCGCCCGTGACGGAGGCGGAGCTGCTTACGGCCAGTCCTCCGCCCTGTAGGACGTAAACGCCAGGCCGCAGGATCACGGCGGCCGAGCCGGATACTGTCATCCCAGCCGGGTAGACCCCTGGCGAAAGCGTCGTCGAGCGCGTGATGTTTGCCGTGCCAGCGGGCGCCGGGGGACCGCTGGCGGCGGGAACAACGAGAGCAGCAAAGGGGTCACTCTCAGAACCTGTTTTGACCTGCGGCACGACGGCCGCCTTGCCGCTGATGCTGACACCGCCCGCTACCGACAGATTGGGGCCGTTCAAGACCGCCTGGCCGGCCGCGGTAAGGGCTTCCCCCGAAGTAACGGTCGGAGGACGAGTCGTGGCACCCGCCTTCTGTTGGGCCGAGGTCGGCTCCGTCTTGCGTAAGAAGGTCCGGGCGGGCG
>Ga0307373_10014581_pt1 | contig 10793 bp, 9 predicted proteins | sample OX2MG_FD_202534 | JGI IMG/M metagenome (GOLD analysis project Ga0307373, IMG submission 202534) | Soil microbial communities from Risofladan, Vaasa, Finland - OX-2 | ecosystem: Environmental > Terrestrial > Soil > Coastal area > Acid sulfate soil | place: Finland: Risofladan, Vaasa | collected... | reverse complement strand
CAAGCTCCGCCGCGTGATCATCGCCGCGCAATTTCGACGACCAGACCCCAGGCCGGTCACGCCACAGGAAATCGGCGTCATCCGGCTGGCCTGGGAGAACGTCGCGGCGTAGGTGAGAAAGTCGAGATCTCCGCATCCTGCGGTAACTAGCGTGCACCGACTCCGACCGACGGGCTGGGCGCGCGCCCGCCGCGCGTCATGGCCGCCTCGCCTCCTTGCGTCCGGGTACCTGCACGGCGAGCGTCAGGTGGCCGAAGAGCGAGGTCAGGCGCTCGTGGATGGCGTCGGGCAAGGGGCCCATGTTCAGGAAGCCGACGTTCTCCTCGAGGTGCGCGATGTTGCCGGTGCCCGTGAGCACGGTGTGGACGCCCGGTTCATGCGCCGCGAAGCGGTAGGACGCTTCGGTCACCGAGACGCCCTCGTCGCCGGCGGTGAGAAAGCTGAGCGGGTCCCTCCGGTCGATCCCCCGGGGATCGATCTCCCCCGCCTCGACCAGGCGGGTGACGCCGGCCGCGAGCAGCTCGGGGCTACTGAACTCGGTGCGGGCGGAGGCCATGATCTCTACGCCGACGTCCTTTGCGATCGCAGCCTTGAAGACGTCGTCGCGAGCCGACTGATTGAACAGGTTGAATCCGACCATCACGACGTCCCAGCAGTCGTCGGCCACGGCGAGCTGCAGCATCTCGTGCAGCGGGTCGGAGCTCGTCCTCTCGGAGACCGCGAGGAACCGGATCTTGCCTTCGTCGCGGAACTTGAGCATCTCGGGAACGAGCACGTCGCGGACGTGGGGGTATTCGAGTGCGTTCACCGTGTGCAGGTGCAGCACGTCGAGGACTTCGCTACGAAGCTTCCTCAGCTGCTCCTCGAGGCCGAAGCGCAGCTCGTCGAGGCCGATGGGTGAGCGGTCGGGGTGGCGGGGCGTCAACTTGGTCGAGATCGTCACCTCGTCCCGGTGACCTTCGAGGGCGCGCCCCATCACCTCTTCTGTCCCGTAGGTGTCGGAGGTGTCGAAGTAGTTGACCCCGAGATCGAAGGCCCGCTGCACGACGGCGACCGCCTCGTCGGCGGTCCCGCCCTTCGCGAGGCCGATGCGGCTCGCGCCCCCGCCGCCCATTCCGGCGACGCTCACGCGGAGGCCGGTACGTCCAAAGTCTCGATATTCCACGCCGGTACCTCGCCCCAGGCGGAGCGCTGGTCCCTCGCCTGAGCTCTCTCACGAACGTTAGATCAAGTGAAGGACAACCGCCGGTCCTCTCCCTTCAGAGCCGGTTAGAGCGACACGACCGGCGTGAATGTGAGGTGATGATGTTCGTCATCTCGAAGGCAACGAACCACATCACGGCGGCTGACACCACGACGTAGATGCCTCGCGTTCGCCGGGGCCGGAAAAAATGCTTGGCGCACACAAGCCCGTACACCGCCATAAAGAGCGGCAGCCCCCACACGAATCCCACCACGTAGCAGATCCCGATCAGCGCGACCAGCCAGATGAACGCGTAGGAGAGCACCGGATCGCTAGCGCGTCCGGCGCTCCTCGTCGACGTCGATCGAGCTCTCGTAGGCCTTCCGAGCGCGCACGCCACCGTTTCGCGGCTGCTTACGGGGAGGACGGCGCTTCGGCGCCTCGGCGCCCATCAGTTTGCAGTAGCTCGCAACCCGGTCAGCTCGCAGCTGACCCGCCGCAACAGCAGCGAGCACGGCACAGCCGGGCTCGGCCCGATGACGACAGTCGGAGAAGCGACATCCGGCTGCCACCCGCTCGATCTCGGGGAAGACGTGCTCGTCGAGAGGGCCTGCGAGCTCGAGGCTGCGGAGTCCCGGCGTATCGATCAGGTTGCCCCCGCCCGGCAGGCTGACCAGCTGTCGGTTGCTCGTCGTGTGCCGGCCGCGGTGATCGCCATCTCGCACCGCGCCCGTTGCGAGCAGGTCGCTTCCGACAAGCACATTCACGAGCGTCGACTTGCCGGCGCCGGACGGTCCGAGCAGCACCGCAGTGCGGTCGACCAGCAACGAGGCGAGCTCCTCGAGTCCAACGCCGCTCAGCGCACTCACCGGGAGCACGCGCACGCCGCCACAGTGCGCTCGGAGCTCAGCGAGCGCCGCGGGTGGTGCGAGATCGAACTTGGTGAAGACGACGACAGGCTCGGCTCTGCTGTGCCACGCGAGTGCCAGCTCGCGCTCGACCCTGGCGAGGTGGAGCCGGTCGGCGGGGGCAGTGACGAGGACCACGTCGACGTTGGCAACGAGCACCTGTGTGCGATCCCCGGCAGGGTCCACTCGCTCGAGCATCGTCTGCCGTGGCAGTAGCCCCAGGATCGCGCCCTGTCGGACGACGGCCCAGTCTCCGACCGCCGTCGAGAGTGACGACTTCACTCGCATGTCCCGCCCATCACCCCCGACGACAATCGTCCGCGACCGCTCGACGCGTACGACCCTGACCAACGAATCGAGCCCAGGGTCGAGTGACGGCCAGCCCGCGAACGAAGCGAGGACGGCATCGGTGCACCCCAATGCGAGGAGTGCGCCGGACGGACGTTCGGTCATCGGCGCTTCCTCCTAGAAATGATCGGGGAGCCTCGAGAACGGCTCCGGTGGACGAGCGGGTGCAGCGGCCCTGCGCTCGGTGGCCCTACGGCCGGAAACGCGAAACACATGGCCGGTCCACCAGTGGCACTCGCGGGGACGAGGGTGCAGAGCGCAATGAGGTGCTGATTCGGCGTCGATGCTGTGTTGCCTAGGACCTCGAGCCGTCGGGAGCGCCCGAGCACGACGTTGCCGAGCACCACGACGCCTTCGTCAGCTTCTGTGCCAGCGAGTTCGCTCGCAGCGCCGCCGGGGGAACACGCAACCTCGCTGATTCTCGGCGGTGAGCACGTCACTGCATCGCACGCTAGGGCGTACGCGTGTACACCGAAGAGTCCGACGTACTACTACACCGACCAGGAGTTCACCTTCCGCGGCGCGGATTGGCAGCTCGCTGTCACGTCGGCGTCGACGCTCGGCGCCCACAGCTTGTCCGCGCGGACCCACCTCGGCTCCTTGTGCATAAGTCCCTGTGACCTGGCGGTCACCCACAACCGATGAAATGCTGGCGGTGGTTGTCGGGTGTGGTCGCCGAACACATCTTGCAGCTGCGAGCGCGTCATAAGTCTGGCGCGGAACCATTGAGGACCTTCGACTGTCGCTATGAGCACGAACCCCAGATTTCGCTTCGCCAGAGATGCGGCATCACGGTCGAAAAGAGCAGCTACTACCAAGCCCAATACGCTCCCGCGGGCTGAGCGATCGGCATTTCTTCCATGCCGGTTGCGCCGACGAGAATGTCTTCGTGACTGAGCTGGTAGCCGCGCTCGACCAGGGCACCTCGAGCACGCGCTTCGCGATCTTCGACGCGAGCGGATCGCCGCTCCGTCTCGTCCAGCGTGAACATCGCCAGCTTTTCCCCCATCCCGGCTGGGTCGAGCACGACGCGACGGAGATCTGGGAACAGAGCATCGGCGTCATGACTGCGGCGCTCGGCTCGCTCGGGGTCCGGCTCGACGACCTCTCGGCGATCGGCATCAGCAATCAGCGTGAGACGACGGTCGTGTGGTCGCGGGACACTGGCAAGCCGATCGCCCCGGCGATCGTCTGGCAGGACACGCGAACCTCAGAGCGCGTCGACTCGCTCAGCGCTGACCACCAGCAGGCGATCACCGATCGGACCGGGCTCCCGATCTCGACCTATCCCTCCGCGACCAAGCTCGAATGGCTCCTCGAGCACGTGGAGGGAGCCCGCGAGGCCGCCGTGCGCGGGGAGCTGCTTTTCGGGACGGTCGACGCTTGGCTCGTCTGGAAGCTCACTGGTCGCCACGTCACTGACGTGACGAACGCCAGCCGGACGATGCTCATGAACCTGGAGACGCTCGACTGGGACGACGACCTCCTGGCCCGGTTCGGGGTTCCGCGAGCGATGCTGCCGGCGATCCTCCCGTCCACGCACCCCGCGGGCGAGCTGGTCGTCCGCTGCGAAGTCCTTCCCGGCGCGACGTCGGTCGGCGCGCTGCTCGGCGATCAGCACTCTGCAATGCTCGGCCAGCGTTGCCTCGCGACCGGCGACGCCAAGAACACCTACGGGACCGGCAACTTCTTCATGCTCAACACCGGGGACACCGTCGTCCGCTCATCGCACGGCCTCATCTCCACGGTCGCCTTCCAACTGAATGGCCAATCCCCCCAGTTCGCCCTCGAGGGGTCCATCGCCGTGACTGGCTCCGCTGTGCAGTGGCTGCGCGACCAGCTGGGCGTGATTGGCACCGCTGCGGAGAGCGAGGCGCTGGCCGCATCGGTCGATGGCACCGAGGGCCTGTACTTCGTTCCCGCCTTCTCCGGGCTCTTCGCCCCCCACTGGCGGACCGACGCTCGCGGGGTGATCGTCGGCTTGACGCGGGCGCACAACCGGGCGCACCTCGCTCGCGCGGCGCTCGAGGCGGCGGCATTCCAGAGTCTCGACGTGCTGGAAGCCGCGCGTCAGGACTCCGGGGCCGATATCCGCGAGCTGCGAGTCGACGGTGGGATGACGACGAACGACCTCTGCATGCAACTGCAGGCCGACCTCTTGGGCATCCCGGTCGTGCGGGCGGCGTATCCCGAGACGACGGTGCTCGGGGCCGCGGTCGGTGCGGGGCTCGGTGTCGGCCTCTGGAGTGGCGCTGACGATCTGCCGGCGGTCGTCGGAGCGACCGGCGACCGCTTCGAGCCGCAACTCGATCCGGCGACCAGGCTGCAGCGCATCGCGGACTGGCATCGTGCCGTCGAGCGAAGCATTGGGTGGATCGAGTGAAGATCGATCAGCTCGCCGCTCCGGTCGCCGTCGCGCTCTCGCCGGAGCGCAGTGCTAGCGATCTCGCCTCCATCACCTCGGAGGCCCTCGACGTCCTGGTCGTCGGGGGTGGGATCATCGGTGCTGGCTGTGCGCTCGAGGCGGCCGCTGCCGGGCTCTCGATCGGCCTGGTCGAGGCAGAGGATTTCGGATCGGGGACCTCGAGCGCCTCGTCGAAGCTCGTTCACGGGGGGCTGCGCTATCTCCAGAGCCGGGACTTCTCGCTCGTCCGCGAGGCGCTCCGGGAGCGGGGTGCCCTCCTCCGGCTGGCACCCCATCTCGTGCGGCCGCTCGAGTTCCTCTATCCGCTGCGGCACCACTGGGAACGGCCCTACGTCGGGACCGGACTTGCCATCTACGACATGCTCTCCCGGCTGCCCGGCGCGCCGCCACCGCTTCCTCGTGCCCGCCACCTCGGCGTGCGCGCCGTCCGCCGCCAAGCACCCGCCCTCAATGGCGAGCTCCTCACGGGGGCTGTCCGCTACTACGACGCCCAGGTCGACGACGCACGGCTGGTGATCAGCGTTGTCCGGACCGCCGCGAGCCTTGGCGCCAGGGTCGTCAGCCGGGCCAAGGTCGATGCGCTCTCGAGCACCGCAGACGGCGGCCACGAGGCCTATATCGACCTGACGGACTCGGGCGAGCGCGTGGTCGTCCGCGCGCGAGCGGTGGTCGCCGCGACCGGGATCTGGAGCGAGGCCTTCGCCCGTGCGGCGGGGGTCCCGTCGCTGCCACTCAGCCCCTCCAAAGGCGTCCATCTCGTCGTGCCGCGCCAGTCCATCGCCCTTTCCGACGCGCTGATCTGCCCGACCCGCGACAGCGTGCTCTTCGTCTTGCCCTGGGGAGCGCACTGGATCGTGGGGACCACCGACACCCCCTGGCCCTACGAGGAGCGTCGGGCGCTCGTCACCAAGCGCGACATCGACTACCTCCTGGCGCAGCTGAACGCCGTGCTCGCTCATCCGGTCGGTCGGGACGAGGTCGAGGCGACCTTCGTCGGGCTGCGCCCCCTCGTCGGCGGGGGTGAAGGGCCGACGAGCCGCGTCTCGCGCGAACACGTCGTGGACGTCCCGCGCCCCGGGTTGGCGGTGGTCGCTGGAGGCAAGCTCACGACCTTCAGGGTCATGGCGCACGACGCACTCGTCGCCGCACGGGTGAGCGCGGGCGCGGCCGCCCCCCGGTTCAGCGACGTCCCCCTCGTCGGCAGCGCCGGATTCGAAGCGGCGACGGCCAACTCGATCGGGATCTCGGCTGCCACGGGCCTGTCCGGCGACCACGTCCGGCACCTGTTCTCGCGCTACGGCAGCCTGGCGAACGAAGTCATCGGCTCCACTGCAACGGCCGATCCCCTTCGACCGCTCGCCGGGTTGCCGGCCTTCTTGCGGTGCGAGGTCGCCTACGCGGTGACCCACGAAGGGGCGCGCCATCTCGACGACATCCTCTCGAGGCGGCTGCGGGCATCGATCGAGGCTCCGGACCGCGGCGAGCCCGCGATCGACGAAGTGGCGGAGATCGTCGGGCCGTTGCTCGGGTGGGGCAGCGACCAGTGCGAGCGGGAGCGCCACCGCTGGCGCCAGCAACGAGCCGCCGGGATCGCCGCCGAGGCGCTCTCCGACGACCGGTCGGCGCTCGACGCCGGCGCGGCGACTGCCGCGGAGTAGCGAACTCAGCTGTGCTTCGCGATGAATATCGAGCACTAGGGAGTTGAACGCCTCGGGGTCCTCCAGGCCATTGCGTGCCCGGCCTCCGCGAGCTCCGCACCCGGAACGTGCGCCACCCACAGCCGCATCAATGCCGGCGGAGCGATGAGGTCGGCGCCGCCGGCGATGGCGAGCACCGTACGGAGATCGACCGTCAACAACACACCCGGCGCGGCCCGCATCGGCGACGCTCTGGCGCGAGAAATCGTCACCAGCGCCATCGCCGCTGTCCTTCACGGCGATGCGCTTGCCCTGACGAGGGGTCCGGCTAGGGCTCCGTCGTGTAAACGCAATAAATTACTACAACCTTTGCACCTCCCTTCGCCGCTATAGCGCAGGCGTGAAGGTCAGGTGCAGCAGGTGGAGCATTTCGTAAGCGAGTCCCGCCATTACCCCCGCGGCGACCATTCCGAAGATCAGCCGAGCATGCCACTTTGGAAAGATTCGCTTCATAGCGAAAAGGCCGTACGCGAGACAGAACAGACCAATGCCCCACGCAAATCCAAGCAGCCACGCAGCGAGCGTCACACCCGCGAACCAAAGGAAAGCGACTACTTCACGCGTATAGGATCCGCACCGACCCCACGATCGGTCCACGATGGGTGGCATACTGACCGCACCTCCCACCGGACCTCCTGGCGGCTCGACAACCACGGATGCGGACAGCACCGGCGACTTTGGCTCCGCCAACGCGTTCAGGTAGCGCTGCCCCTCGTTCAGGTAGCGCTGCCCCTCGGCGTCAATCGCTCCCACCTCCGCCGGCTCGAGAACCGTTGACGGCGGTGCCTCGCCAGGTGGCAGCTTCCGCTCGCCATTATGGCGCACAAGCGCCTGGATCTCGAATGGAAGCCGCCACAATGCGGCGAGCGCGACAACGCTGCCGACTATCACGGGCATTAGCGCGGCCTGGAGGTTGTACTTCGTCGCTCCGTACCACGTATAGAGGCCAGAAAAGACGAACATCGAAATGGAGCAGACGACCCCAAGCAGTGGATACGGGTTCCGCTTGCGCTCGAGTTCTCGAAGGCCCTGTGCTCGCTCAGCCGACGTCAGTTCCTTCTGCTTCTCCTCAAGGTCACGCCGCGCTTTGATCACTCCTTGGCGCAGCTGCCGAGTTTTTAACACCATCGCCAGAATGCCAAGGGCAAATAGAACCGATGTAAGCGGGCGTTCAAGGAAGGACACGCCGGGAAAGACGTTGTGGGTCAGAAAAATATTATCTTCAAGAGTGGGGCCGAGTACCAGTCCGATCACGAAGGAAGCCAACGAGTACCGCAGACGCCGTAGCGCGAAGCCAATGACACCGAACACAAGGACTTCCATAACTGCGAAAAATGATGTTGTCGCGACGAAGGGACCGACGACCGCCAAGGCGAAGACAAAGGGCACGAGGATTGGTCCACGCACCTTCGTAACCCTCGCAAGGAACGGCGCGGCAAGGAGGCCCGAAGCCGTGCCGATTAGTCCGCCGAGAGCGATAATCCAAGTCATTTCATATGGCAGCACGGGATAGGCCTTGGAGAAGCCGAAGCCGACCTGAATACCCTTAATACTTAGGGCGGCCAGCAGGAGGGCGTTGCCCACGCCGCCTGGAATTCCGAGGCCGATGACAGGCACCATGCCTCCGGCCTCCTTCGCGAGCGACGAGCCTTCGGGGGCGATAATCCCCTCGGGAATACCTGAACCGAACAGATCCCGATGCTTGCTCGATTGTTGCGCAACACCATACGAAAGGAAGTTCGCGGCGAAACCGCCGATGCCCGGGATCACGCCGCACACGACGCCGATGAGCGCGGCACGTGTCAGAGCGAACCAATGACGGAACGTCTCCAAAAGGCCTCCGACTACCTGCTTACCGAAGCCACGCTGCAGCTCGATGGCGTCGATGCTGTCCATCTCATTGCCCATCATGTCTTGGCGGGCGACTGCAGATGCCGTTCCGAAGACGAGCACCATCTGTGGAATCGCAAAGGCCCCAAGGGCAAGTGCTACGAGCGAGATACCTCCGTACAATCCGGTCGCACTCATAGTGAAACGGAAGCTCCCTGTCACAGGGCTAGCACCGATGGTTGAGAGAATAAGACCAAGTCCCGCCGAGATGAGAGCCTTGCTCGCAGCATCCGTACCCAATGTGCCCACGAGCAACATCGCGATCGTGATCAGTGCCACATATTCCGGGGGATGAAACAGCAATGGAAGCACGTTGATGATCTGAATGAAACCGACCAGGAAGACGCACCCGATGAGACCCCCAATGCAGGTGGACGTGGCTGAAATACCGAGGGCACGTCCGGCCTCCCCTCGCTGGGCCATCGGGAACCCATCAAACGTGACCGCGAAGGCTTCCGGATGAGATGGAGTGTTGAGGAGGATCGAGGTAATGGAAGCGCTGAAATAGCTCGCGGCATTCACCGCGAGAAAGAGACAGAGGGTGCCTGTCAAGTTGATGTGATTGATCAGCGAGAGAACGATGCTCAGCATTACCAGACCACCGACGCCAGGCAACACGCCGAGGATCACCCCGACAATCGAACCCCCGACCAGATAGGCGAGCGCTGGCCCGTTACCAAGCGCGGTGAGTCCGTGTAACAAGTTGGTCAGCATTTCCCCCCCGTATCGTTGCCCTAACCGACAGCAATGCCGGCGGTGGCGCTCTCAGTGAGATCCACGTTTCGAATTCCAGATCGTCTCCGTGTAGGACGACCGTCCAGGCGCGCCATCCATCGCACGCTGGTCACCAAGGAGTAAGTTCTCCAGTACAGCGCCAAGTAGGTCTGCATCCGCCCATTCCTGGCGATGGACAAGAGTTCCATTGCTCTTGATAACGACGGCCGAAAACGGAAGGTTGCCATAGGCCCTGTGTATCGTACCGGCGATGTTGTCGACACAGATTGGAAGGCGGAGGCCGAGGTCATCTCGCATTCGCCGCGCCGCTTCCATCTTTAGCTCCAATGATTGGTGGTGTGGGAGGAGCATTTGATGCGTCGGTAGCATCTGTTGATTGGGGTGTATCTCCCGCGTGTAGACAAAGACAATCGTCGCTGCATCTGGGAGCCTAGAATTAAGCTCGTCAATCGCCGGCATGCCGAGGATTGTCGGTGGAGCGCTATAGCTGCCGAAGACCAGACCGACGTGACCCTTGGTCAACAGTTCGGGTAGAGCGATCTCACTGCCATCGAGACCGGGAAGTTGAAAGGTCGGTGCCTTCTGTCCGACTCGCAGCGTGAGACCGCGAAAGGCCGCACGATCATCATTATTGATCGCCCGGTAATAGGTCGGCACATTGTAATGCGCTGCCGCGGCCTCAGATTCCGGCTCAGGCTCGTGTCTTGCCATTCATGCCTCCTCTCGATCTCACTACAGCCGACAGCACCGTCGGGCGTTGCCACCGGTTATACGAGTGGCCACTTCTGAGTTGAGGGCCGGATTAGCTGCAAGTCGCTGATGCTTGGCAGTCTGATCTGGATGAGTACCCAAATGCAGCACACTGTTCCGTTCCGTTCACGGCGACGTCGAAGGATGGGGCCTCACCTACCCGGGTCGCCTGGCTGGGTTCAGCCGGTGGTGGCAACGTCTCAAAAGCTGTCAGGCCCCGTCGGCCAGCGTGACCTCCAGCACTGCGACAAGTTTCAATGGCGTCCCCTATTGGGCCGCTAGCCCCCAGGCTCGCGAGGAACGCTAGCCCTATTCTTGGCACCACGCCAACCCTTCCCTTTCCTAGCAAGCAGGCGTGAACTGTGCCTATTCGGATTGCCCATATGCCTGCATCACGCACCCGACGAGCGACCAAGGTCAGTGGGGGTCGCCGGTTCGCTGTCCCGCCCCTCTCAGGACCATGTCGATAGGCTTAGAACCATGCCGATAAGGGGTGTTGACAAACTCGCTTACCGAGGGCACGTCGGAGTGACAGAGGCATCCACGGGCAACGTTGAAGGCGTGCAACCTTTCGGCCCTAGGTAGGGGAAGTGCCGCAGATCCCTGAACAGCGGCGGCGACCTTTGTTGTAAACCTGCGAGGTGTGAAGTTGGGTTTCAATTTCTTGGGCCTTTACGACCGGAGCCAGCAGGCCACGGCTTCAAGTCCTTCAAGATCTATCAGCTACGCGTTCCTCTTGCAGTGCGGCGAGATCAAAATGGAACGCTCACCCCCGTTGGTCGCATACGTTCATCGCATTGAGCCACGTGTCCCTTACTCCAGCCATCGCCAGCGAGAGGGATACCCCGGTTACGTAA